>Ga0082335_1003359_pt1 | contig 26546 bp, 41 predicted proteins | sample Subgrocontami58m_FD_72375 | JGI IMG/M metagenome (GOLD analysis project Ga0082335, IMG submission 72375) | Subsurface groundwater microbial communities from S. Glens Falls, New York, USA - GMW37 contaminated, 5.8 m (SPADES assembly) (version 2) ...
ATTAGGAGATAAAACTCCTGCAGAAATGGCAGAGATAAATTTGAAATTGGGAAGAAATAAATTGTTGGGTTTGATAAGATATTTAGCAAAACGAGAGAGATGACGATAAGTTTACTATGTCAGCTTTAAAAAACATTTATAAACCGCCATTCCTTAAAAATTATATGGACAACGAATGGGGAAGAGGAGTTCTAATAACCAACATAAAATGGCAAAACCTATAAAATCAACACCACAATTAACAGGTCAAGAAGCGGATAATTTCCTGAGAAAAATGATAATTGTAGAGGAGTCTAGAATTACTCCCAAACAGAAAGCTTTTGCTGAAGAAATTGAAAGAAATATGAAGGTTTTATTAGTTTGCTAATTCTTTGATAAAAGGCAAAATATCCATATACAATGGTGTTTCTTTACTATTGTCTTCTTTATAATGTTCAAATCCCATATTTTTGTAGAAATGTATAACATCTAAACGAGGGTCAGAATTTCTTTTCGCGTCTAAATACAAAAATCTGCACCCTACTTGAGTGCTTAATTTAATAGCCATATCAATAGCAAACTCAATTGCCAACTTGCCTATGCCCGAAAGTCCGATTCTCTTTTTATTCTCCTTCTTTCTTCCTTACCTTGTTTCAAAAACATCGGTTCGTTTTCTGGCAAATGCAAATGGTTTGCCCATTTGCATAAATTTTCCAAAAGCAATTTCTAAATCAGGTTCTGCTCCGCGTTCTGTAGTCTCATCTAAAAAGTATTGCAGGGTTTTTATTCTGCCTTTAACACACATGCCGTCAGCAGGATATTTTTGAGCCTTGGCCATATCGGTTAAATCAAAATTTCCATATCTATCGCAATCTTCTTCTATTAGTTTTTTAATAATCTCTGGTCTGTAATATTCTGCGCGAGGCATACATTGAATCTCACCACTGGTTAATCTTGCAGTTATACTGCCGAGTCTAACAATTTCTAAATCCGGTTTTATTGTAATTTTTTTCATGTTGTTTTCTTAGAACTATCGTGTTCTATTATTCGTAATTTCACTTTTTGTCTTAAGTTTTTATTACTTAAGTGAAATCACTCACGAACACCTTCTATATTTTTATTCCTTCTTCGCTTCACCAACAGTCTTATGGCTTTTCTTTCCGCCAACCATCGGGTTGGCGACAAAGGCTTTCTTTTCAGGAATTATTGGCAGAATAACTTTTCCGCCTGCTTTTTCTATTTTTGCGATTGCAGATTTTGAAGCGCTTTCAGCTTCTATTGTAACTTTAATCTTAATTTCTCCGTCGCCAAGTATCTTAAAATCTTCCATAACAAGAATTCCCTCTTTGTTTCCGTATTTTTTCTTCAATCTTTCAATATCTCTCTCAATATCTCCAATATTTATAACATTATTTATCTTATGCTCTGTTGCTCTGCTTGTGAATCCCTGTTTTCCAAAATATTTATCGCCGAAAAGTTTTGTGGCTGTCCCTTTCTTATGTCCTTCTAATCCAGCCATGCCATACCCTCCGCGGTTACCACTAGAGATATGTTTCTTTCTTGCTCCCCAGCCATATGTTCCTCGACCATGTCCTCGCATTCTCTTTGACTTTCGTTTTTTCTTGAGATTCATGTTATGCTGCGGCCCTCACTGTTAGTTTATGATCAATTTTATTTGCAACCATTATTGCCAATTCTTCCAAAACTTCTTTGCATAGTCCCCTTGAATCTATAATATCTATGCTTCTAATTTTTAGGCTTTTAATTCTTCCAGATAACTGAACGCCTTCTTGGATATTAGCAAATCTTGCATAGGCAGAAATTTCTTCAGCAAGCCCCGCTAAATCGCTCGCATTTAGTTCAAGCCCGCCATACTTTGCTCCATAAAGCGGTTCTTTTATTTCTGGATTCTTAAATTTTCCTTTGTAACAATAAATTCTCATATTTTTACAGCATCCTCTGAATCAGTTCATTTATTTTTTCTTCACCGGTTGCTTTATCCCGATTATATCCCAAAACTCCTTTTGGAAAATGGAGCTTTGTGTAAATTCCTCCGCGTGCAGGATGCAAGCCGAAAAAAGGAACAATTCCTAGCGCTTCAAGCTTTTTTCCTGCCATAACTTCCTTAGCAATCTTTGCTGATTCAGCTTCACTAAGTTTTGCTTTAACATTCCCAATTTTCTTCCCTCTATGTTTCAAAAGCAAAGTTAATGTTTTTTCATCAATTTTTCCGTAGGCGATTATATTCTTAACAATTTTAATCATTCCCATTGTTTCTGGTCTTTCATCAAGTATAACGCAGGTATATTTTCTCTTTAATCTAAGTCTTTGCATAGTTTCCTCTACGTTTTTCTTTTCTATTTTTATCAATCCAGATATTCTTATTGCTACTAGTGTCATGTTTATTTTTTTGTCTCCTTATTTATTTTAAAAAATAAACAGTCAGAAAATCCATGATTTTCTGAATGTAAAAAACTCTGTACGGTTGAACCCGAAGGGAATTTAATGTTTTTTACTTCTGTCATTTTTATTCAATATTCAAATTTACTTTTTTATTTGTTTTTCTTAAGGCATTGATGCAAGCCTGCGCAAGATTTATTGTAGATCTTGTCTGTCCGAAAGTTTTGCTGTAAACATCTTTTATTCCAACAAGTTTTAATATTCTTTTACACTCGTCTCCTATTACTAAGCCTGTTCCCTGTGGTGCAGGATATAACCTTACAACGCAACTTCCGCATTTTCCCTCTACAATAAAAGGAACACTGTGTTTTTCCTGGCACAAACAATCAAAACTCCCGCATCCCCTTGTAGTCTTTATTAAATTCAATTTTGCTTTTCTGAAAGCTTTTTCTCTCGCAGGCAAAGTTTCTTTTGCTCTTCCAAATCCAACCCCCACATGCCCGTCTTTATCGCCAACAACAACCGCAGAGCTGAAAGTCGGAACATTCCCCTCCATTGTTTTTCTTTGTGTCTGCTTCCATGCTCTTCTCTTTCCGCCTCCAAACTTTCCTTTTGACTGCCCTATTAAAAGCAGGTCAGATTCTAATTTGACAAGAAGATCAATAATCTGTTCTTCGAGTATTTTTTGATTCTGATTGAGGATTTCATCAATGTTCTTTATTTTTTCTTCTCTGACTTTTTTTCCAAGTAGGGTTTTAGGCTTCCAGGATTCAAGAGCCCTTGCCTGTTCTTCCCTCACCATTTCTTCTCTTGTCTTTCTAACAAAAGGAATCCTTTCCATTTCAGCTTCGCTTATCGGTATAGCTTCCATGTTGTTTTGTTATTTCTTCGCCCCCTTCTCAGATTTTTTCTTAATTTTAACTTCAAGCTCTATTTCTGATTTTATCTCATCAATGCTTATTTTTTCATTTCTTTTAATCATCTCGTCTGTCGGCATTATTTCTTCAGAGCACGGAACATCAAACCCAGCTTCTTTGATTCCCTTCACCAGAGCATATATCCTTGAGCCTTTTGTGCTTCTTATTAATCCTAAATCAACTATTCCAGCAGGTTTTCCTAAGCCTAACACTCTTTTTCCAAACAAAAATCCTGTCAAGTACGCTGCGCCTAAAGACTTAAGGCTTCCTTTCATTTCTTTTGGCCAGCCATAACTTGATAGCTCGCTAGAAATCACAGAAGCGGCTACAGAATCTTGCGCTTCTCTGCTTTCTACATACTGCACAAGGATATATTTATTGCTTTTTCGTATAACTATTCTTGGCTTTCTTCCTTCCAGCAGTCGCTTTCTCTTGCTATAGTTAGTTTTATTTTCCATTCTTCGCCTTTTACTTAGCATTTGCATGTTATACTTTTCCTCCAATATAGTCCTTTAAATGTGCTTTGTTTTTAAAGACTCCAGCTTTTATTTTTTTCCTTAATTCTTCATATTTTTCTTGGTTTAATTTGCCCTGCTTTCTCAATTCTCTAGTATGCCTTCTTAATTTTCTGACGAGCTTCACATAATCGCCTTTTCCATCTCTAACAGTAAGCTTTATGCTTCCAGGCCCTCTTCGGGTTTTTCTTTTTTCTTTCTGTTTTCTTCCAATATTGGGCTTTATTGAAATTATACCATCAGCAAACATATCTCTTATATCCTGCTTTGTAATTGCTTCTTTTATTTCTGCAAGATGCTCTGTGCTAAAGAGAATTTTATTTTTTCCAACTCCAAGAACCTTTGCAGCAAGCTCTTTTCTTTTAGTTAAATTCATGTTGTTTTTTCTCCTTGTTTGTGCTCTGTTTTAGTTTCTTCTTTAACTTCAGTTTTCTTCTCTTCTTTCTTAGTTTCTTCCTTTTTAGGAGTTTCTTTTTGCTCTTCTTTAAGTTTTATTTTTTCTTCTCTTGTATATTCCTTAATGAATTTATTTGCGTTTAAATTGTAAATTTCAATTTTCTTTGCAAGCGCTTCTTTTGCTATTTCCATTTTATTTTGTCTTCCTATTTTTGCGATTATTGCAATATTTTCCTTTGGATTTAATTTCTTCAACTCTTCAAGATTATTTATTATGACTGGAGTCTTATTGTTAATCATGCCTCTTGTTTTGCCTTTAGTTTTATATCCAATTTCAACCATTGGAGGCCGGCTTTTCCATTTTTGCCTGCTTTTGTTATGCCTTCCAGTAGGTCTTCTGTACTTTCTCATGCTTTTTTGCCTGCTTCCAAGCTTTACATAAGCGAAATATTTTGTTCTTTGGAATGTTCGAGTAACCATATTATCTTAAATAAAATCTACTCCTGGTTTTTTAGTTATGAATATACCGTCTTGAAATTTATTCCTGTCTCTGTTTCTTATTTTTGTAACCTTTTCCAGGTCTGCTGCAGTTTGCGAGGCAGCCGTAAGGTCATAGGATTTTATCTTTATTTTTGGAGCTTTAATTTCAACTTCTATATTTTTTTTAGCATAAACTATTCTAGGAGATTTTTCTCCAAGAAGATTTTTTATAATAAACTCGTGTTTTGCTTTGTCGAAAGTTACAGTCATCGGAAAATGAACAGAGCATATCTCCAGTTCATATTCATATCCTTTTGTCAGTCCTTCAATCATATTTTTAATGTGGCTTTTTGCGCTTCCAAAATTTCTCTTCTCTTCTCTTCTTGCTTTTTTCAAATGCAGTATTATCTTATCACCGTCTTTTTTCATGTTTATTTTTTCAGCGATAACTATCTTAAGTTCATGGCTGTCTTTCTTCATTGAAACAGAATTTTCATTAACGTTTGTTTCTATCCCTTCTGGAATAGTTATTTCTGCAGTGAAATCTTTTCTTATTTTCTTTGCCATTTGTTTAGTAAAAATAAGCTATTAAGCTTCCTCCAATATTCTTTTCTTGAGCTTCCTGGTGAGTCATAAGTCCTTTGCTCGTAGAAACAATAACATAACCGAAATTTCTCGCAGGCAGAAATCTTCGGACATATTTTTCTATTTCTTTCTTTCTAACAGCATATCTTGGCTTTATAGCCATGCATTTGCTTATTTCTTTGAGAGTTATTGTTAGCTTGCCTTCTTCAAGAGTGAAATCAATATATCCATACTGTTTCATCAGGCTTAAAACTTCAATAAGAAGCTTGGAGCTTTTAGTTGTCACTAAACTTGATTTTCTCGCTCTTCGAGCATTCATTACTTGATTCAGTATATCTGCAACATTATCTTGTGACATTTTGTTTTTCCCTTGTTTAACTATATTTCTGGAAACCTAATTCCAGCGCAAGCTCTCTAAAGCAGTGCCTGCATAAATTTAGATTATATTGTGAAACTCTTGCTCCAAATCTTCCGCAATTCTCGCACTTGAATGCAGCAATTCCAAATTTTCTTTTCTGAGGCTGATTATGCTTCAGGAATTTTGCCATTACTACCGGCTTTCCTCTAAGCTGTTTCAATACTTTGTTCCAATCTGATGCTGTCATGCGAAATCACACCTCTTGTGATGAGCAGACAGAAAAACCTTGTTTTTCTGTATCTCCAAGTAGCTTTGCACTTGGAGCAATGCACTTATTTTGCAACAATTTAATTTATTTTGAATATTCATTGTAACTTAATCTTCCTCCGATTTCTTGCCGGGTTCTTCGACTTCAATGTTTAATTTATTTTTAAGATAATTAATAATTTCTTCTTGAGTTACGTCTTGTTTTTTTGGCACTTTTCCAGATTTTATCTTTTTCATTCCTGTTCGTTTTCCCGCTCTTCTGAATACAGCAGTGATATCCAATCCAAGAATTCCAATATCTCTTTGGTATTCCATGTCCGGAATTTCAAGATATTCCTCTATTCCGAATGAAAAATGATTTATTGCTATTTGTTTTTTCTTTATCTTATTGCCAATTGCTCCAAAAAGCCTTTTCAAAAGAACTTCTTTGTCTTTTCCCCTCAAGGTAACAAGACATCCTGTTTTCAGCCCTGGCCTTACTCCAAAAGTAGGAATTCTTTTATGAGAAGTTACTTCCTTAATTTTTCTTCCTGTAAGGAGATTAAGCAACTTAATGCTTTTGTCAAGTTTTTCCGCGGTTCCACCGCAGTTGAGCACGACTTTTTCTAGTATAATTTTTCTCATTACATTATCTGCTTTGTTTTTCTTTGCTGTTTCAGTTTGTTTTGTGTTTTTCTTTTCTGCCATATTTATTGTTCCTTCACAAAAATATTTTTTACATTAGATTTAATTTCTTCTTTATGAGTCTTAATTACCGCCACTTTTTGGTCTCCAGAAGTTAGTATTTCTTTGATTTTTCCTTCTTCGCCAGAGTGCTTTCCAGCAATTACAAGAACTTCTACCCCTTTATCTAGGGAAATTAGCTTGTTTATTTTGTTTTTAGCAAGATCGATAAGTGCATAATCGCCAACATTCGCTTTTTCAGAGGTTAGAATATTTCTCCCTTGATTGAAATTAAGCTGTATTTTCTTTCCAGGAAGAATAGTTTTTCCAATAATCTCATATATTTTCTTTCCAGAATCCGCTTCAGTTATTTCCACAAGCTCAAATTTATTCTTAAGATTGATGCGGTAAAATTTTTTAATCGAAGGAATTCCAACAGAATCAAATAAACAAACAGGATAGTTTGTTTCTCTTACTATTCTTTCATTAACAAGAATTTTCTTTTCATTAAGGAGTTTTTTCAGCTCTTTTTTTGTCTTAACTAGTTTGAGCATGTCTCTCATAACTAGTATAAGCGGAACCGCGCTTCTTTGCTCATGCAAGGGCACAGCCATATACTTGTCTCCTGTTTTTGGCACAGGCCAGAAATTTCCTATTGTTTTTCGTTTTATATGCATTTTATGTTTATTTTTTTACTCCTTTCTTTTCGTCTGATTTATTTTCTTCTTTTTTCTGTTCCTTTTCTCTTTTAAGGGAATTGTTTCTTTTTTTATCATCCATATACAATTCTGTTATCATTAAGTTTGACGGGTGAAAATAGATGTTTACTTTGCTTCCTTCTTTCTTTGTAATCTGTATCCCTTCTATCGCAACTTTCATTTTCATTAAATTAACCTCGCTAACTTTGCCGGTTTTTTTCTTGTATTCGCCGTTCATAATCTTTACTGTGTCGCCTTTTCTTAATGCAAAAGCCCTTCTTCCATATTTTTTTCGAAGGTCCTTTGATAAGTGTGATGCCAGCATTTTTTGCTTAATATGTAACGGTGCTTCAGCAGCATATTTTCTCTGTTTTCTTGCCTGCCTGCTTCCTTTCCATGCGACTGAAAATTGTTTTTTCATTGTGTTATAATACAAATTTAGCTATCTTCGAAACATTTGGCCATCGCTCATGAACCTCCCTTGCGACAGGCCCTTTAACTTGAGTTCCTTTTGGATTTCCTTTTTCATCCTTTAATAAAACTACAGCATTATCAACAAAAGCGACTCTTTCGCCAGTTAATCTTCTGTAGGCCATTTTTTGCCTTACAATAATGGCGTCGAATACTTTTCCTTTCATGTCTGGAAGTCCTTTTCTTACAGAAACCTTGACATGGTCTCCGACTCTTGCATATTGCTGCCTTCCTCTTCCAACTTTCCCACGTTTTACTCCTGTTATTCTGCAGATTAATGCTCCGCTATTGTCAGCAGCAATCATTTTGCTTCCGATATTTAATCCATTAGTCATTTTTGCGTTTATTGCTTTCATGTTGTTTTTTAGCAAAAAAATAACAGTCTGAAAATCAAGGATTTTCAGAATTTCAAAAATTTTGTAAGGTCAATCCGAAGGATTAGTCTAATTTTTGAATCTGTTTTTCTTATTTACTTTTCTTACCCTCCTTATTTTCTTTAGATTTTTCTTCAGCGCTTCTTATTTTCTTTGTAACAACAAACGCAATTATCTTGCTCAAGGGTCTGCATTCGTTTATTTCAATATAATCTCCCACATTGATATCTCTAGCTAAACAATCAGGCAGTCTTGCATGAAGCTTAGTTTTGGATTTTGCAAAACGCTCATATTTTCTGAGATAAGCTGTTCTTTCAAATTCAATAACAACTCTCTTCGGGAATTTTTTTACAACAGCCCCTCTGAATATTCTTCCCCTTAGGCTTAGTGTTCCATGAAATGGGCATTTAGGGTCGCTGCAAGTTCCACTATCTGCAGCATTGTTTGCCTTTTCATTAGTTTTTTCTTCTTTCTTCTTGTTTTCTGTTTTGTTTGTCATGTTTAGTTTTTCTACCTTCCTAGAGTTTCTTTTTTCCACCAAAAGGCTTTTGCCTTTTGGGGGCTTAGAAAAGCTTTCGCTTTTCTCTGCTAAAAAGAAACTGTAGTTTTAATCCTCGACGGATTCTTCAGTGAATCCCAATTTAATTAAAATAGGTTTTATTCTTCCTTTATGAAGACCTTGTAGTTCAATAATTCCATTCTTTATTGTTCCGCCGCAAGCCAACACTTGTTTCAATTCCTTTAGTACGCTTTTCATATCAATATCTTTGAAGCCGGAAACAAGGGTTATAACCTTTCCGAATTTTCTTTTTACAAGCTCTACTCGGATTTTCTGCTCTTCTTTTCCTATTTCACCGCATACGCATGCTTGTATCGGCAGTCCGCATTTTGGGCAAATCTCCAAATTACTTCTTACCCTCCTTCATTTCATTTATTTTCTTAATTGTGAGTAATCTTGCAATTGTCCTCTTAATTTCTCGAGTGTTTGATTTTCCGGTTTTCTTTGTTGCTGCTCTTGACTTTAAGAGTTCTAATTTTAATTCTTCTAGTTTTTCTGCAATTTCCTTTTGTGTCATTTTTGCTACATCTTTAGATTTTAGTATTGCCATTTTTATTCTTCTTTAGCCTCCGCAATTTTTTCTTTAACATCAGATTTTTCTTCTGCCTTTTCTGTTTTATTTTTTTTCGGCTTCTTTGCTTTCTTTTCTAAGATTGGTGCTTCAACTTCAAAAGAAGCATTAGCAAGCCTTCTCATTTCATCATTTATAACAATTTTATCGTGTATAAACGCGTCTGGTGGAAGTATCGCTACTTTTATTCCAGATATTCCGAGCTTAGTTAGAGCAACAGATTGAGCTAGAGACACTACTTTTGCAGAATCTCCAACTTTCTTTAAATATCCTGCTGCAAATCTCCAGGATTTTGCTCTGTCGCTTGGAAGTTTTCCGCTTAGTCTGATTTCAACTCCGAGTGCTCCTGCCCTCATTATCTTAACCAGCTCTTTGTAAGCTATTGTCTTGAATTTAAGATTTCCAAGTTTCTCAAGTTCAAGCGCGATTCTGTCAGCAACAAGCTGAGCATCAAGATTAGCATTCTTTATCTCATGAATTTCGATATTAGGATTCTCAAGCTTGAATTTTAATTTCAAGATTCTTGTTAAATTATCGATTTTTTCTCCTCTTGAGCCGATAATTAATCCTGGCTTATCAGTAGAAATAACAATTTTTTCTCCAACAGGCGTGTATTCAACTTGAATAGAGCTGACCTTTCCTTTTCCTAGGCTGTTCCATACATATCTTTTCATTGCATATTCTTTCTTCTTGAATGCTACGAATTTTTTCTCATCCATTTTATGCTGCTTGCCTCCGGGATTGCATTCTTGAATATCTCTCTACCCCTAAAACTTCCCTGTATCTTCTTACTTCTTGAATTTTTGACCTTATTGCTTCTTGATCTGGTTCAGCCATTAAGCATGCAAGCGCCATATTAGTTTTCCATGCTAGGTCTTTCAATGCCTCTTCGCTAGAGATTGGGGTATAGTTTATTCTCATTTTTCCCCCTCCATTTTATGTTTATTTTCTTTTGATTTTGCTATAACTTGTTTTTTATTTGGCCCTAATTTAAAAAATACATGGGCTCTTTTTGCTCTTGCTCCGCCTCGCTTGAATGGGGCAGAAGCCATGTTTGTGATTGCCTGTGATATTATTGAATCTTCGATTTCCATTTCATTATAGATTGCGTTAGCTTTTAGCTGTTTAAGTAATAGCAAGATTGCTTTTGCGCAGCGAACAGGGTATCGTCCGCCCATCATTCCTTTCTTGTGCCCGACTTCTCTGTTGTGCATTGGGACAGCTCTTTTCATCTTGGTTACTTCTTCAACCATTTTTATTGCGTCATCAACTTTCTTGTATCTTATCATGTCGCAGATATGAAGTCCTTCTTTTGTTGATATGCTAAGGTTCAAGCCATTCACAGCAGCATAATTTTTCTTTTTATGTTCGTGTTTTTTAGTTTCTTTCTTTTCTTCGTGCTTATGCTCTTCTTGCTTTTTTGTTTCTTCAGTATGTTTGTGTTCTTCGTGTTTATGTTCTTCTGCCATGTTTACTAGTTAAGTCTTCTTGCTGGCTTTTGCCATGCTTGATTTAGTTGCTCCGATTCCTGCTGCGCCGTGCTTAACTTTGTTTCTCGTAAGAGCAAACTCACCTAATCTATGTCCTAGCATTTCAGGAATTATTGGAATAGGAAGGAATGTTTTTCCGTTGTGTATCATAATAGTATATTCAACTAATCTTGGAACAACAATAATATCTCTAAGATGAGTTTTTATTTGTTTATTCCTAGCCTTGCACTTTACACATTTAGCCACAAAATTTTCTATTTCAGCAGATTGTCTTAAAATTGCTCTTCTCGTCCTTGATTTCACTAATTTTGCAAACTCTCGAGTATCTAGGGCTTTCAAATCAGCCATTGTCTTTCCTCTATAAGTGAATTCTCGTGCCATTTTTTATGCTGCTAGCCTCCCATCTATAATAGAATAAATTATTGAATGTTTCATATCTGGTTTTATTCCATAAAGAATAAATTTTCCTTCTTGGTGTGGCACTTCAGGTAGGTAATACAGTACTGCAATGTCTTGTCCGACCTTTCTTGCAAGTTGAATACGGCCGTATTCTCCATACTCCAACGTACATTTCCATTTAAATCCAAAAATTCTTATATTTTCTCCCCTTAATAATTTTGTTAAATCTTCCATTTTATCTTATCTTTCCTGTTCTGCTAGGTCGAAGATGTCCTACCTTTGCTCCAGCAGGTGCATTTCTCTTAGCAATCTTGCTTTTAATTCTTTTGCCTCTTCCGCATCCGAATGGATGGTCTACTGCGTTGAATTTAACAGCAGAAGTTCTAGGCCATAATTTGTTTCTGGCTTTCATCATGTGATGTTTTTTTCCAGCGCTGACAATAGGCTTTAGCTTTCTTCCTTGTCCTGCAGCAATCCCAATTGTAACTCTTGATTCAGGATGAAGCTTTGCTTCTTTTTTGCTTGAAAGTAATATAATAACTCCGCCGTCTGCGTCTGTTCTAACAAGTCCGGCAGAAGTTCCGCTTGTTCTAGCCATTTTTCCACCATCGCCAGGACGTATTTCAATATTAAACATTCTTGCTTCAATGGGTATATTTTTTAGCGCAACAACATTTCCTGGCTTTATCTCTGTTCCTCCAAATTCTAGCTCTTGTCCTTCATAAATTCCCTGAGCAGCAGGAATATAATACGCTTTGTCTTTAACAACGATTTTTATAAGAGGAGTGCTGTGGCATGGCGAATTAACCAAGTTCATGATTTTAAATTTTCCAGTAGTTCCAAGAGGAGGATAGTTTATTTCATATCTATACGCGCTTCTTCTAACTCTATAAGTGAAGCTTCCGTGCCCTCGCGCTTGTTGAATTATTGTCTTACCCATGTTTGTTTTTAGCAAAAAACGAACAGTCTGGAAATTTTCAATTTCCAGAATATCAAAAAGCTTGTATGGCCAAAGCGAAGTCTTCAAAATGTGAATTTTGAATGAATTAGAAAATTCTTAATTTTCTAAGCTTTAGTCTGCTTTTTGATTGTTCATTATATATTTTTACTTTGATTCCTCCTATTTATATCACTCCGAATTTAGTTGCAACATCAATTGCAGGATTTTTATCCACTAATTTAACATAAGCATATTTTTTATTGGCTTTTATCATTGTATTTACGCTTTTTACTTTAACTTTGAATTTATCCTCAACTTCTTTCTTTATTTCCGGTTTTTTGGCTCTTCTGTTTACTTCTAGTATAAGCGTATTTTGTGCTTCAATCACCCTCATGCCTTTCTCTGTCGAAACAAATCTCTCTATCATGTTGTTTTTGAGCACAAAAATAACAGTCAGAAAATCACTGATTTTCTGAATCTCAAAAACCTTTAACCTCGAACCCGAAGGGACTTAGTGGTTTTTGAGTGTTTGTTTTTGTTTATTTACTTTTTCCCCTCCGGTTTTCCTTTAATTCTGTATTCAATATCTTTTACTGCGCCTTCAGTGAACATCACCAGCCTTGCTCCATTTCCAGCCAAATCAAGCAGCTTTAAATCTTGAGCATTAACAACATCAATTCCAGAAATCTTTTTCTCTTCTTTATTTCCAAGAACAAGCAATAATCCGGCAGTTTTTTTATGCGGTCGATTTCTCATTTTTCCTCTTCCTGCTCTTATTTTACTGTCCTGAATAGCGATTTGTGATATTTGTTCGCCAAATATTTTATTTATCATTACAAAAAAATCCTTGGATTTTAATGAAAGCGCCTTTGCATCAATTATTACAGGCAATTTAATTTTAAAATCAAGATTATCCAGTCTTGAATATTTTTTCTTAACTTGCTCATTAGAAGCAACCATTGCAAGTGCAGATAATAATCCTAGTATCTGTTCTTTTTTATTTATTTTGAATTCTCTTCTGATTACTCGAGGAGGATGAGCCCTTCTACCTTTTCTTACTCCAGGAACAGTAGCCGCAACCCAAACAAAATTCGAACCTTTATCACTCATTCTTTTCTTTGGATATCTTGAAAGTCCTTTTCCTCTGTCGGTTTTCCATACGTGTCGATTGTGCTTTACATTTCCGCTTGCAGAAGTTTCCATCCCTGCCCAAAGATAAGGGGCGTATGGTTGTTTTTCTTTTTCTGTTTCTGCTATCTTCTGAACCAAATCCCATCTAATTTGACCGTCGAAGATATTGCTTGTTATCTCTTTTGTCTTATTTCCCTGAACATCGATTATTTGTAGTTTCATTTTTTGTTTTTATCTAAGTTCTATCAATTCAAACTGTTTTTTATTTTGTTTTTTGCTTGGTCTGAAAGCATAAGTCATGATAACCGCTCTTTTTTGCGGTCCCTGAACGCTTCCTGCAAGAATAATGTAATCTGTTTTAATTATTCCATAATTAGTGAACACTTTTTTAGCAACAGGGTCTTCAACAGAAAATTTTTTGCTTGAAACAATAGGAGAATTGTAAACTAATCTTGTAAAATATCCCAGTCCTCCTGCTCTTGGAACATTGAAATGAACTCCAATAGGATGCCACCCGCCAATACTTCCAACTCTTCGCTGTCCTTTTTCCGCTTTGTGACTTCTGTAGTGAATTCCAAATCTTTTAACAGCGCCTGAGAATCCTTTTCCTGTTGTTAATCCTCTTATATCTACCAGCCCTTTTGGAAAAACATCAGTAACAGAAATTTCCTTTGCCAAATGCTCTTTTATAAAACTAACTTTTTCTCCAACACTGTTTCCTGAAACAGCAAGTTCAATTATATCCGGCGTTTTCTTTAATTCTGTTTTTCTAACTTCAGAATAAACAACAACGCGAGCGTCATCAAAATTTCCCCCTTTTTCTATTTTTTCAATCATCTCTTTTGCATTAGTCTTTTTCTTGGGCATTCTTATAATTCTTTTAAGCTCTTTATCTAGACCGTCATTAATAACCTCTTTGGCAACTTTTTTATTTTTATAAAATCGAACACTTAATATTTTTAGCGGCGGGCATTCAAGAATCGTAACAGGAACAATTATTCTTTTGCCTTTTGTCATTGAATCTGGAGTGTTATCTTTGACAAACGCAGAAGCCATTCCTGCTTTGTATCCTATAAACCCCAAAAAATTAGTCTTCAAGGCACGATTATGATTTAAAACAGGCTTCCAATTAACTCTTGGCAATACTTTTTGAGCTCTATATCTAGGCCAAAACTGCATGCTTCCTTTTCGTGGTCCTTGTTTTCGTCCCATGTTATTTTTTTATTATGTTGTTTTTGTAAAAAATAACAGTCTGAAAATTCTTAATTTTCAGAATATCAAAAATTCTCGGTGGTCAAAGCGGAGCTTTTATCCGATTTTTGATTGTTATTCTTACTTCGTATCGTTTTTAATTGAGGACTTTGATTTACCCCCATTTTCGAAGAAAATATCATCAAAGTCCTCGTTGAGAGTTTGATATTTGAGGGTTATTCCAAACTCTCAATTATTAATAATGCACTAAAAATCGTAAGGCTGCTGTTTGCTTCTCAATTGTTTGCTTAGCGACTTGTTCAGCTTACTTTTCTTATTGCTTTATTTTTGTTTTTCATCTAAGTCTCTCAAGAAATCCTTCCCTTCATATGTAAAGTATGGATTTCTGAGCCTTTCGCATTTGCGAGCGCTATCAGAAACTCGTATGGGTGTTAGATAACTATATCGTTTATTACCTAACTTGTATTAAAACTAGTGTGTTTTTTGCCTTTTTAAACCTTTTTGGGATGTTTTTAATCGAGAAAATGCATTAATTCTGCCTTAGACTCAAAAATTCTGCAATTCTTGATTTTAACTTGTTTTGGAAATGTTATTTCATTACAGCCTGGATTCCATGGATGAATTGTTTCTAAGCAGTAATCAGTTTCATATTCCATCCTTGCAAAATCTAGAGTATTCTTTGGATAAACTTTTTTAGGTTTAAGGATTCTAAAATACTCTTGAAAATCCTTTTTGAAATGCTCTGATGTAGGATATTTTTCAAGCATTGCTTCTATTGAGGGAAAAATGAATTTTTCGTGTCCAGGAAGCCAATTTCCTGCCCTCATAAGTTCAAAGCTATCTGCCGGACACGCATAAATTATGGGAGAATCTGTTTCAAATGCAATTCCCTGCCGATTTCCGTATGTTTCCATATATCCTTCGCAAACATAACTGCAAAAAGAAAGAGGTCTATCTTTAAACTGCAGTGGCTGAGAGCCAAGAGGTTTTGAATCAGTGCCAAGAATTCCACTTTTAATTATTTCCATTAGAGCTTCTTTCCCATGCAGTGTTGTTTGAATAAATAATCCTTTCATGTTATATTATTAGAATTCTCAGGTAATTCTTGACCAACACCTTAAATAATCCTTATTATCTTAGTTTAAAAATCTTTTCACGCCAAAAATTCATGCTCTTTCTTAGTTTGTTGCTCGTCTATCGTAACAATCCTGACAATCTTTCCGCTTCGCTTTGCTAACTCGCGTATTCTAGCCGGCTCTGTTTCGCCTTTTGGCAGAGTTATATCTGTAATCTGGAAAATATGCTTGATTTCTGCTTTCTTAGTCATGTCGGTTATTTCTTTGTCAAAAATAAATTTTTCAATAATGCTTTTGTCTTGAGTATAAAATTTGCAGAAATCCGCTTTAACTTTTTGCTCATCTGATGCCTTAGTCGAGGGTTTTCCTGAAATAGGCGCTTTAGGCTTTGTTTTAAGTTCTGAGTTTCCAACAATCATCGAAAGAGCAAAAAAAGCAGTCGGAAGCTTGTTTAATAATTCAAGAATTTCATTTCCACTCATTTCATTATCCATAATATACTGCTTTACTCCTGCAAACTGTTTTTTCCCAGAAAAATTAAGCTGTCCAGTTAAATCGCGCGTGGAAACAATAACTCCAGTAACCTTGGTCTTGTTTGCTCCAAGCTTTTCAGCAAGCGCTCTTACAAATTCATTAGCATATTCATAAGTCGTGGATAAAGTATACTTATCTTTTCCATGAGAATATAATATTGCAGCTTTATCTTTAAACTCTCCTCGGGAAAATTTCTGAAACTGAACATGCACGATTTCATCGCTTTCTGTTTTTTCAGAAGAAAAAATTTTTTTTATGAATGAATCCATAACTACTATCTTTTTTTTTGCTTTATAAAGATTTTCTTTGGAGAAAAAATGCTTAATCTTGCCCTCCTTATTTAACCAACTACCAAATTGTAAGAAGCTCCATTATGATCCTCAAAACAAATTTTCCATATTGTCTAAAAAATATAATTTCTATGAAAAATTTTAAATATTAATTAAATGGCAAGACCCTGTCGGAGTTTGGTCTTACTTTCAAGCAGTGAGAAGTTGGTTTTTCCTGCTTTCTCACACACATATCAACAAATTTATATACTGCAATATATATCTTAATTTATGGACGAAAAATTAGGATGCTGGAAGGAAGAGAAACCACGCCGGAGGTTTCTGGGTTGCTGGACAATCGAAGGAAGGGTTGCTGCTAGGGAAAACTTGGTTGCCCTGGCGCTGGAGGTTTAGATTATGGACGAAAAAGACTTCAAGAAATTTCTGATACCCGTTGTAATCTTGCTAATGGGCGTGCTTTCCTTCTTAGTCATAAAGCCAATTATGACTGCGGTTGTTTTAGGTCTTCTTTTTGCTTATATGTTCACCCCTGCTTATAGGGGCTTGAACAAGAGAATTAAATCAAAAAATATCTGCGCCCTTATAATAACTATTGCAGCAATCGTCGTAATAATCCTTCCGCTTATTCTGATGCTGCCCTCTTTTACCAAGCAGCTTTTTAATCTTTATCAGAGTTTGCAAGGATTGGATGTTTCAAAACTAGTGCTTCAACTTCTTCCTTCATTAGCAAGTACTCAAGGAATTTCAACAGAATTAATCTCAGCAGCAAGCCATTTTAATTCAAATTTATCCTCTTGGGTGCTTTCAATATTCCAAAATACTTTAATGAACCTTCCAGAAATAACTTTTGCAGTTTTAATCCTGCTTTTTACATTTTTCTTTGCTCTGAGAGAAGGCGACAGCATCTGGGATTATTTCACTACTATTTTTCCATTTCCAAAAGAATATCATGATAAATTTTATCAGAGATTCGCTCAAGTTACTGACTCCGTAGTCTATGGTCATATTGTTATTGGAGTTGCTCAGGGTTTGATTGCAGGAATAGGCTATTATATGTTTGGCATTCCAAACGCTCTTTTACTGACCATAATGACTACAATAGTTGGAGTTATCCCGGTCATAGGTCCTTGGCTCGTTTGGATACCTGTTGATTTCTTTTTGTTTGCGACAGGAAATACCGTAGCAGGAATGCAACTCTTAATTTTCGGCTTGTTCGTTATAAACTGGGCAGATACTATTGCCCGCCCTGTTGTAGTCGCGGATAAAGCAGAGATGAATTCCGCGCTTGCGCTTATAGGAGTTATCGGAGGAACCTATGCTTTTGGAGTTATCGGTTTCTTGCTAGGTCCGTTAATTTTAGCGTCATTTATTTTGATGATAGAGTTATATCAGACTAAGAAAATAGAAGAGAGTATTGTGCTTAAAGAAGTAAAGCCGCAACTCTCGCAAGCCACGACTAGTAATCCCTAAATACAAATAAAAAAAGAGGAAAAATTATTATATGCGTTTAAAAGTAAAAATTCTAAGATTTCTAGCAGGAAGGCCAATCGCCATTCTTAATTATAACACTGCAATAAAAATCAATGTTCATGTTAACGAAAGAATTACCATAATGGATGGTCATAAGGGCATAATTTCTGTTATCGACACTTCTAAGGGTGGTTTTCTAAAATCAGATGAAATTGCGGTTTCAAACGAGATTGTTAGCGCACTTGGATTAAGGGAAGATGAATTCGTAGAGGTAGGCATAGCCGAAAAGCCAGAGAGTACTGCGTTCATAAAGAAAAAAATGGATGGACTTAGACTAAGTCAAGGGGAAATTTTTTGCATAATCCAGGATATTGTAAACAATGCTTTAACAGAAGCAGAAATAGCTTATTTTGTTGCAGCAGTTTACAAAAATGGAATGAACGACGAAGAAATAAAAAATCTTATTGAGGCCATGGTCAATACAGGAACTAGTCTTAAATTTAAAGGGAAGGTTGTTGACAAACATTCAATAGGTGGAATAGCTGCGAATAGAACAACACCGATTGTAATTCCAATATGCGCTTCAGCAGGTTTGATAATGCCCAAAACTTCTTCTCGCGCAATAACAAGCGCCGCAGGTACAGCGGATGTAATTGAGAGCATAGCTAAAGTTGAGCTTTCAGCAGAGCAGATAGAAAAAATTGTCCACAAAGTTGGCGCGTGCATGGTTTGGGGAGGTTCTCTCGGTTTATCTCCTGCAGATGATAAATTAATTCAAGTTGAAAAAGTAATGAATCTTGATCCTAAAGCCCAGCTTCTTGCAAGTGTTTTAAGCAAAAAAATATCAGTAGGAAGTAAATATGTGCTAATTGACATTCCTTATGGAAAATCCGCTAAAGTCAGTCTAAAAGAAGGCCACCAATTAAAAAAAGATTTTGAAAAATTCGGAAAAAAATTCGGTCTCAAGTTGAAATGTGTTCTTACTGTGGGAAATCAGCCAATAGGAAATGGAATAGGTCCTCTTCTGGAAATAAGAGATGCAATTCAGGTTTTGCAAGGAACCTGCTCTGTTCCTGATTTAGAAGATAAAGCAGTATATCTCGCAGGTGAGATCTTAGAGTTGAGCGAAAAAGCGAAAAAAGGAAAAGGTTCTGAAATGGCAAGGCAGATTCTCAAATCAGGAAAGGCTTTTGAAAAATTCAAGGAGATTATAGAAGCCCAAGAAGGAAAAGTCCCAACTATCGAAGAAATCAGCTCCATGCTAGGTAAATTCAGGCATGATATAATCGCAGATTTTAATTTCAAGATTAAATCCATAGACAATAAAAAAATAAATCTTGTAGGAAGAATAGCGGGCTCTCCAATGGATAAGGGAGCAGGAATCTATCTTTATAAGCACACAGGCGAGTTAGTAGAGCGCGGCGATAAAGTTATAACAATTTACTCAGAATCAGAAGCGCGATTAAAAAATGCTCTCGGAGTTTATAATAAAACTAAGCCTATAGAATATAAAGCTTTTTGATTGTTAAGTACACTACTTCTTAAATAATCCCCACTAATAGATTGTAACTACAAATATCTTTTCCGCTAAATAATACAATGATACCCTTGAGCTTTCCAACCTTACACTTTACTTATCAAAACTTGTAGCCCCAAACCCTTTTTCAGATTTTTATTAATAAAATAGATGTTAAAAATATAAGTTTATCGAAGATAAAATTACTAATTATTATTTTAAAATAGGGTAAAAGTAAGCAATTTGAATTAGGAGGGAAGTATTATGGTTTAGTGTAGTTAAGAATAATTAGATTTCAGCTTTCCTTTTTTGAGGTTAATGAAATGCCTTTTTCCAATTTCATGATATTTCCCTTTATTTGTTCCGAATTCTTTTATTAAATTAGCAGCGTATTCTCCGCCGAGATGATGAGGAACAATAACATAATCTGCTCCTGCTTCATAAAGATTGAGCGCAATTCTAGGGTCTTCAGAAGTTCCAATAAATATTGCTTTTGATTTTAGTTCTTTAATTGCTTCCAGTATCATAAGGTTGGAATTATAATCCGGAAGCGTTGAAATAACAATCTTAGCCTTATCGAGCCCTATCTCTTTTAAAAAATGTTTATTTCCAGCATCACCATAAAAACAGTCAATGCCTCGCTTCACCAGAGATTCAACTACTTTAGGATTGTAGTCAACTATAAGCAGTTTAAGATTTCCTTTCTTTATAGTTTCGAATAGTTTATATCCAATCCTATGATATCCAAAAAGAATTATGTCATAGCATTTATCACAAGAAATTGCGTTAGTATGTACTTTTCCCTCGAAGAAGTTCAGGAATTTAAGAAGTTTATGCGAAAGATACTCGGAAAAATTTAATCCATAAGTGCTCAGGAAAATAGTTATTAGAGCGATAAGAACAGAAAGATTCATTAAATCAGGGCTTACCTGCCCTAATCCAAATCCAAGAAGTATGAGGACTAGCGAAAATTCGCTCACCTGCGCGAGGCTTAGAGCAGTCAAGAAGTTAGTTTTCTTAGTGTATCCAAAAAGTTTAAGCGTAAACATGACTATAATTGGCTTGACTATCATCACTAGCGCCGATAAAATTAATGCGTTTCTTATCATTATTCCTCCAATTGGTCCTGTTAGCTGGCTTCCAAAGAAAACAAAAAATAAAATCATAAAAAAATCACGAAGCGGTTTCATTTTTCCCTCTAAATCAAGAGCATATTTGCTTGACGCGAGTGACATTCCTGCGATTAATGCACCTATTTCAATTGAGAATCCCAGTTTAAAGAAAATAGTAGAAATAACAAGAGCCCACGCAATTCCGAATATAAATAGTGCTTCTTGGCTTTTGGCCAGATAATTTAAAAATCGGTGAAATATTAAAACAGAAACTAAAAATACAATAGCAATGAGCAAAATTCCAATTCCAATCTGTGTGAGAATAATATTAAATCTTCCTCCGCTATCCATAAGGGGAACAACCATTAAAGCTATAGAAGCAACAATATCCTGTATAATCAATATACCAATTGAAATTCTTCCATGAAGCGTATGCAATTCTCGTTTATCCGAAAGAATTTTTACAACTACAACAGTCGAAGAAAATGCGATTACAGCGCCGATATAGAGCGCTTCAATGTTAGTGAATCCCAGCCAAAGCGAGACTAAAAATCCAATTCCAGTAACCAGAATAATTTCAATTAGCCCTGTTATTGTCGAAACCTTTCCGATTTCCTTCAGCAGCCTGAAATCTAAGCTAAGCCCGACAATAAAAAGAAGAAATGCAACTCCTATTCTTGAAAAGGTTTGTATAAGCGAAGAATCTCCTGAACCCATTAAATTAAAAAACAGCGGACCAACTAGGACTCCCGAAACAAGATATGCGATTATTGGAGGCTGTCGAATCATTCGAGCAATTACAGCCATAACTGCCGAAATGGTAATTATGATACTAAGATAAATTAACACCTCTTGCGCCATTTTATATTTATAATCTCTGGCTTTTTAAATATGTTGTGGATTTTCAAAAAAGTCCATTTATGTTTCATAGACATTATTATGTCCATAAACTTAAACCACACCATTTATGGTGTGGACGTAGCTGAGGACTGGTTTAAGTTTTGGATCATCCAAAAAACAAGGGGCTTTACAAACCCCCACTTTTAAGTGGGGGTGCCCCATTGTTTTTTTGATGTTGTTTAGTGACAAAATCTTTAAAAATAGGGGTGATGTATTAATATTAATAAAAAAGGTGGAAAATATGGATAAAAATAGTTTTGTTTCTAGTGTTATGAAAAAGTACAATTTAAATATGTCTACTCTTCCTTCTAGAATAGCTTTTCAAAAAACATTTTATTTGTTGAAAGAATTGGGAGAAAATGTTGAATTTACTTTTGTTTGGCATAATTTTGGTCCTTATTGTCAGGAATTAGCTAGTTTGGGATTTTTAATTACTAAGGAGCAGAAAACAATTTCCACAGAATTTAAAACCGAATCTTCTGAGAAGTTTGAAAAGTTAATATCTGAAAAAGTTGGAGACTCTAGATTTTTAGAACTCTTATCCGATATAGTTTTTATTAAAAAAATGAACCCCAATATATCTGATTTGGAATTATTTTTTAGAATAATCTCTCATCGTTCTTATTTAGAGAATAAGGAAGAATTTAATTTAGCTCTTTCTAAATTAAAGAATATTCAACTTATTCAATAATATTCAACTTATTCAATAATATTCAACTTATTCAATAATATTCAACTTATTCAATAATATTCAACTTATTCAATAATATTCAACTTATTCAATAATATTCAACTTATTCAATAATATCTTTAATTTGGGGTGATTTCTATTCGTTATTTGTACGACTTCAGTTTCTCCCCTTTTTGGAACTTGAGAAAATCTATCATCTAACATTATGAATAAAGAACATTTGTTTTTTATAGCACACGCTAAATTGATTAAATCATGAGATTCTTTTGGATGTCTTTCAGTAATATTTTTTCTTAAATCTATTGTCTCTTTGCAAATATAATAGGTATGAAATTCCGATAAAATATTCAAAATTTCTTCGAATATAGATTCAAATCTACAAGAGTCTTCTTTTTTTATCTCAATCATTTTTTTCATTATTTCGCCCAAAATTAAAGTAGTTATTGTGCCAAAATATTTTTTTCTCCCTGCACCTTCTATTAAGATTTTGCAATCTTGAGAATATTCTCCTTCATCATAAGCTCCAAGAAAGACAGATGAATCTATCATATTATTCCATTGTTGCTTTTCTTTACAGACACATTCAACTGAACTTTTTTTACAAAATTGGCACTTTTCCATCTTTTTATTATAATCTTCTTTATTTCTGCGTTATAAAGATTATTCTTATTTGAATTATACATTAGAAATATTATCCAATCGCATTAATATTGTAGACCAGTGCTTTTAATAAAAGTTCAGTTATCTTCTTCATTTTTAATTTTCTCCTCTTGATATTTTTATCTCTTCATCGCTTTCCTAACTTCTTTTTCTACTTCTCCTATTGTCGCTATGTCATTAATACTTCGGTCTGTTCGCAGTGTTGTAAACCTCGGAAATCTCATGGCATAGCCCGAATTATAGGACGGAGACTTTTGCAGGTCTTGATAGCTAACTGTTACGACTATTTTTGGCTTAACTTCAACATAACGATTTTTTTCTTTTGTTATCAGAGGTTTGAGAAGCTCGGTCATGTCTTCAAAACTCGTGCCTTCTTCAGATTTTTCTTTTAATCCTGTTGAAACTCTGCCTATGTCTAATAACTCACCTGTTGAAGCGTCTCTGCATGCGACATTAAAACTTGTGAGCCACCCTCCACGCTTTCCTGTTCCGTATTCTGCTCCTGTGATAACTAAATCGAGCTCTTCTGCTTTTGGCTTTAATTTTAGCATATCGCCAACTCTTGCTCCTGGTTTGTAAGGGGAATGGAGATTTTTTATCATCACGCCTTCTTCGCCTTCTTTTATAGCTTCATTATAGAATTTTTTAGCTTTCTCTTCATCATCAGTTATTAATTGTTTTGCAGCCACAAATTTCCATTTTTCTTCTTTTATAATTTTTCTTAGAAATTTTGTTCTTTTCTCAAAAGACTCTTCTATCATCGATTCTCCATTATAATACAAAATATCAAAAGCATTTATTTCTATAGGGAATTCTTCAGCCATTTTGGCGATGTCATATTTTCTTTTTATTCTTTGGCTTATACTTTGAAAAGGAAGATATTTGTGAGTTTTTTTATCATAGCCAACAGCTTCTGAATCTATTATAAAAGTTTTAGCATTAACGAATTTTTTAACATATTCTTTTACTTCAGGAAATTGATTAGTCACTTCATCTAAACGGCGTGTGAATATTCTTATTTTTCCTTTTTCGTCTTTATTAATGAGCATTCTAAAGCCATCATATTTATATTCAAACATGCATGGCTTTCCTGCTCTTTCAAATCCATCTGCAATTGATTCGGCTTTTAGCGCTAGCATGACTTTTAATGGTTGGCCAGGAGAGAGCTTTATTTTTTGAAGCTCATGCTTGCCTTTTAACGCTTTTTCAAAAACTAAGGCAAAATCAGTTATTTTATCATAAGCTGATTGGATTATTTCTGTTGCTTCTTTGTCTTCCTGCGAGAAGCATGCCCAAGCTATTGCATCTCTTAATGTTCCACTTCCAATTCCAATTCTTAAATCATTTAGAAGAGTTCTTATGATGTATTTTGCTTCTATTGGCGTTGCTCCGGATAAGAGTTCTGCTATTAATCCTATTTTTTTATCAACAGTTCCTTTACCGACAAGGTCTGGAAGGTTTTTTAGATTTTCAAGGACTTTTTCGGTAGTTAAACTAGAAGAAAATAGAGTAGACTGGCTTTTTTTGTTTGTTACTTCTGCTGAAACCTCTCCTAAATCTCCGATTTTTTTCCATTTCTTTACAATATCTGCTTCTGATTTTCCTGAAGATTTTGCGAGGGCTTTTATCGTAAGTTGTGAAGAAATTCCGAATTCTTTTTCTTCATAATCAGGCCAGACTCTTCCTTGAAGAAGATAGAGCACATCTCGGTCTTGTTCCTTCAGTTTTTTCAGAAATTCTGATATTATCTCTGTTTTTTTCAAACGAGAAGGATTTTTTTCCAGTTCCTCATAGATTTCACATAACTTTGAGTATTGCATTTAAGCGCTCCTTTTATTATAGTAAATATAGACAACTGCATAGCTTGTAGCTCAATATTAATGCAGTTCTCTATCTGTATAACTGCTACGAAACGTGCTATAAATCGCGCAGTTATCCATAACATTAATTTCCGTAAGTTTTTTGTTATTTACTAGATAGGAAATCACTCGTTAATATGTTCGATTATTAAAGTGATTTACTATAAGTAAATAAATAAGCTTAAAAAACTTTAGCAAATTATTTGCAGTGCGGACAGCAGGGCATTACAATGTATTTTAGTCCTTTAATTAAAAGTATTATTCCTATAAATACGGCCCAACTTACCAAACTATAATTTGCATTAAGTAGCACTAAAACACCAAGCAATAGTATCATAGCTCCGCCACATTTATTGCACGAACCCTCATGCATATCGCATTTTTCCCCTTTTTTCTTTGGCATATTTTCCACCTCCTTTTTGTTACTTCTGTTTAATATTTCTTGCTATCCCAGATAGGTAATATCTTTTTTTTCTTTTTGGCAAGAAGTTTCCTTGATTTTCCCAAGAATGCTTTTGATTTTGTCCTCGACTTCTTGCGCTGTTTTCATTAAGGGTTTATAGTCTACTTTCAGACCAAGATAGCTATCGAGAACTTTTATGACCTCTCCTGCTGCGCGGGAATCAGGAAGCCCAGGATTTGCTTCTGCAAACAGGCAGGATATTGGAAGCTTTTCAGATTTCATAAGCAAAACTCCTGTGACGCCCATTACTATGCCGTCTTTTAGAGTATCAATTTTCATTTTTTCGAATTTTTTAGAGTTTTGATTTGTGTAGAAATAAACTTTTGATTTATCTGCTGTTTTTTCTGGAGCCGAAATACCCTCTATACTGATTATTTCTTTTGCCTTGAGTTTTTCTGCCAGTTCCTTGACTATTCCTGCAATCTCCCATTCTGCTCCTGAAACATTAGTCATTGTTCTTAGAAAAATAATATTCTCTTTTTTCGCGTAGTAAATCTCAAGCGGCTCCATTATTTTAGAATTATGGATAACTGAAATAGGGAGCAGTTTATCTGTGTAGAAACTTCCGATTTTTTTAGCGTTCAGATGCTTAATTAAAAATTCTGTTGCTATTGTACTTACAAATCCAAAACCAGGAAACCCTTCTATGATTATAGGATTTTTTGGTTTTTCACTTAGTTCTATCATAATATCTCTTTTTTGTTTTTTCTTTAATTAAAACTTGAAGGAAGTTGGTGTTTTTATAGTTAACTCTTTAAGAAATAGGGCTGTTATCTTCCTCTTCTATGCCATGCTCTTAGGCTTGGTCTAACCTTGAGGTTTCTTGATTTTGTTCTCATTCCGCGACTTTTTCTTCCTGCAGAAGTTAATCCTCTTAATGCTCGAAATTTGTTTGTGCGGCTGTTTATCCAGGCAAAATCTGGATTGTTTTTTATTTCAGGAGCGTTTCTGTCTACTGCAATGACTTCAAAGAAATAATGTTTGCCATCTTTTCCAATTAAATAGCTGTTAAGAACTTCGAGATTTACATGGGCTCTTTGAAGCCTCTGTTCTGCAACCCATCGGTAATTCATTCTTAATATTTTCATTAAACTTGCTCGATGGGTTCTCCTGTTGCCGTTTGCTTTTGGATTGTGCCTTCCGCCTCGATTGACTATCACTCTAAAAACTAGGAACCCCTTTTTTGCTTTATATCCTAAAGTTCTTGCCCTGTCTAATCGTGTTGGATGCTCAAGCTTGGTAATTACATTGCCTGCTCTCCAGTCTATCATCTTTTTTCTTAGTTCTACTATGTTTTCGGAACTAGGTTTTCTCCATGCTCTTGACATATAATAGTACATTCCGTGAGCCGAAGTTTGTGGAGCTTGTTTTTTGCTTTCTTTCTTTTGTTTGGATTGTTCTTTTGTTTCTGCCATATTAGTATATTATTTTGATTGAAAGTTGGTTTTTAAACCTAAGTATTATATGATACTGTAACCTTATCGTCATCTCCTTGATTTTGCCAAGAATCTAATCAGGTTCAGTAATTTGTTTCTTTTCAGGGGAAGAATTATCTCCGCCATTTCTGCAG
>Ga0082335_1003365_pt1 | contig 26523 bp, 30 predicted proteins | sample Subgrocontami58m_FD_72375 | JGI IMG/M metagenome (GOLD analysis project Ga0082335, IMG submission 72375) | Subsurface groundwater microbial communities from S. Glens Falls, New York, USA - GMW37 contaminated, 5.8 m (SPADES assembly) (version 2) ...
ATGTTTACCGAGTAATTAAGTCTACGAATGTGGCGTACAATGATAGTCAGACGACGTTGTACGTTATTGCTTATGACACTGATAAACGTAATTTCGTCAAACTGGAAGCATTAGGAGCCAAAGTATATCAAGCAAGAAACGCCAGTGAACTTACTTCTGTCCTAACAACAATTCGTAAAGATATTCTTCCTGAAGCCCCTCTTTCCCCCGGAGAATTTCCAATTAAGAAGTAGTATTCCTCATCATAAATCAAAAAGTGATTGAACTACTCTCTTCCCTGTATTAACGAGTCCAATAATCCTTTCTTCAAGCGACTCTCTCACTTTTCCTTTTTCTTCTAATTTTACTCTAGCGTACTTCTCTTGATCTCTTCCCCTTCGCGCTAATTCACGTTCCGTTCCTACATACTCTTCTCGCGTTCCCATAATCTTATCAAACCAAGGATGCGTCACGCCCCAATTGGCATCTTGATTTGGGCCCATATGATGATCATAGTGCCATGGTAAATTCTCACGCGCCCATGCTGGATCGAGATGTGACAGTTTATGTTTGCGATAATAATCAATAGTACTATACACGACAGTTGCGGTAAAAAATGGGGCGATTGGAAAAAGTGGCAAATGTACAAGCGCTAATCCTGCTAACCCCAACGCTTCTTTGCCTTGAGGACTGTTAGAGAACGGTAGATCTTCATAATCCGCATCGTAGCCCCCTGACTTTCGCGCATTACGATGATGCTCGTGCCAATGAAAACTCCAATAACTCTCTTTATTTTTTCCTAAACCGTGGAGAACATATTTGTGAATCGCCCACTCTGCTGCATTAGCGTAGAGAAGTGCGAGAGGAATACCGAACATTATTCTATTAATTACTCTCGATTATAAAAAAGAATTTTACAGGCTCATAAATCATTTTCCCCCCAAAGATTTAAATAAGAATCCCTCATTTAACTATTAAAAAGCACCTTTTGGAAGGCCGAAACAGGGTAGAAAGACCCCATAATTGGAATCATTCACATTCTGTTTCACCGTACACCAGTACGGTTTTACCAAAGACATTCAATCGAATACTCTTTGGGATTTTCCAAGGAGAAAAAAATATGTCATTTGAACAATTAGGAGTTATGCCGCCGTTAGTAAAGGCATTACAAGAATTAGGTTTTAAAGAACCAACAGAGATCCAAGCGAAAGCTATCCCTGTAATAAAAGAAGGTAAAGATTTGATTGGTATGTCCAAAACCGGTTCGGGTAAAACTGCCGCGTTTGGTATTCCATTAATCGAGATGATTACCCCAGGACGTGGCGTTCAAGCTATCGTTCTCGCTCCAACACGAGAGTTGGTTCATCAAATCTCACAAGAACTAAAGAAATTCTCAAAATATCTCACCTGTAGCATTACTGCTGTCTTTGGTGGAGTCTCCATGGGTCCGCAAATTCAGGAAATGGGGGTGGCCGATATTATCGTTGGTACACCTGGAAGAATGTTAGATCATCTTCAGCGTAGAACTGTTAGTTTCGCCAACGTCCGTTTCTTTGTCCTTGATGAAGCAGACAAGATGGTAGAAATGGGATTCATTGAAGATGTTGATCGTATTCTCTCAGCAACACCAGAAGAAAGACAAATTATTCTCTTTGGTGCAACTCTTTCTAAAGAAGTTGAAGGAATTAAAAATCAATATATGCATGAAACAGTAACTGTTGAAGCAGAACTCCAAGTAAAAGATGATTTGTTAGAACAGTACTTCTACAATGTTGATCAACGTGAGAAATTTTCATTGCTTGTTCATCTTATGAAGAAAGAAAAAAAAGAATTGACGATCATTTTCTGCTCCAAGCGCTCAACGGTTGAACTTCTTACAAAGAATCTTCGTTTGCAAGGCATTAAAGCAGAAATGATTCATGGAAAAATAACTCAGACAAGACGTCTCCACGTTATTGACCAATTCCACAAAGGCAAAGCCGATATCCTCGTTGCATCCTCTGTTGCCGCGCGTGGCTTGGATATTAAAGACGTATCTCACATCTTTAATTATGATCTAGCGCAAGACCCTCAGGAATATGTCCATCGAGTTGGTCGTACTGCTCGTGCTGGAGAATCTGGAAAAGCAATTACTCTTTTGAGTTATCAAGATCATGATGCTTTCCGCCAAATTTTAGGAAGATATCATCTTACCGTTCACGAATTACCTAAAGAGAATTTCCCTCTTCTACAGTTTGTGACCCGCTTTGAAGATCATCCACGTCGCAATGGTCACTATGGAGACGGCAATGGTGGACGATATCAGCGTGGTGGTGATGACCGCCGTGACAATCGCGGACCTTCCCCCCCTGCTAGAAGAAATTATTCCCGGTCTTTAACGCGTGATTCCTCTTCTTGAGGTTTATTAAGAATAATCATCCGTCGGAGAATGAGATCGTCTGGCTCCTGAAGATAATCGCCGGAGAAATCAAACCATAATCTACGGAAGATTCTTCGTTTTAGTGACCGCTGTTGTCCAATCTCTGGATCAATAAAGTAGACATTTGCTGTATCTAATCCAACGACAACAGAGTAATGTCCATCTGAATAGTAACCATTCTCATCCATCATCAGTGCAAACCAATCGATAATAACCGGAACTTTTTGATCCATTACCACATCTCGAAGGTCTTCTAATGTAGAATTATCTTGAATTTTTCCTTCTAAACCATAATATTGTGCAGCTTCTAATAGACCTTCCCCAGACACCCCATGACGGGGGGTACAGCCCGCCAATTCTGCCAGTTCTTCTTCTTCTTTAATAATTCCGTAATATCCAAGAACCATCTTTAAACAAGCCGGCCCACAATACCCCTTTGATTGCTGCTCGTATGGTATGACATTAAGCAGATTAATCACCATATTGTCTCAAATAGAAAGCATATTTAAGAGATTTGTTGACACAAAATAGCATCATTATACTGTCTTTCCATAATCTTTTTAATCCCCCAACCACTTTTGATAAAAATGGTCAGTAAACACATCGATTTACGAGTTTCTCCTTCCGAAGCAGTGTTTGGAGGCTTACCTGGACGATTGGAAGCAAAGGTATGTGGCGATCAATTATTGCTTCCAACTGACACCTATAATCGCTTGCAGAACATCAATCCGCTTCATAACACTACCGATCTTTTTCTCTTCTTTGAGGAATTCCCTGAAGATGTTGCTCGTTATCTCGGCTGGGCTCCACAGCACGTTTATCTCGCTCATTGGTATTTAGCCGACTTATTACAGCATCATCTTCCCGAAGGGCAGATTAGTTATCCGCCGAAGATGGAAGGACCTCGCTATGACTTCTCTGTAGTTCCTTTTGGGAAAGATGTGCAGTGATTAACAATGTCTCATTCTAATTATCTTCGGCAGGTCAAACATTTAAAAGATGATTTCAGTGAATTAATCCCACCCCCGTTTTCAGAAGATTTCGATAAGAAGCCAGCCACTCGGTTTAAAGCAAGAAAAGCCTGGTTTAGGCTAGTGGGGTATATTTTAATCTCTGGCGTTAAAGCTAATCATTTACCGTTGTCATTCCTTAAAAAATTTAATCAATTTGAACGGCGAAATAAAGAGACTGATTTTTATCATCGGGAAACAACCCGCGAAGATATTCATTATGCAAATAAGATTCTGAACAATATTATTAATGAATTATCTTTGGAATAAATTGAAATAATTTCAAATTTTCTATCCTCCCTCATCCCCCACTACAATATTCGTCTCCTCTTCCTCATTCATCACCAACAGAATATTCTTCTGATCTTTCTTCTCGCGAAAAGCTCTCGGTACGTGCACTTTTTCTCGCGTCAATGGATTCTCGCCAGTATAATACATCGCCGTTGAGACTGTTCCTGGTGTTGGCGTAAATACCTGTGTCAAATTGACGAAAATATCTTTCTCTTTACAGAATTGACGTAAAATCTTCATATCTTCAACTGTGCTTCCAGGATGTCCTGCGACAAAATAAGGGACTAAGTTTTTGTGCGTCCCCTGCTCTTCATTTATTTTCTTGTACTCCACTAGAAATTCCTCAAATTCTTTTTTCGTTGCCTTATTCATATTCTTCAAGACATGATCGACGATATGTTCCGGGGCAATTTTCAAGCGCGTTACAAACTGCATAATTTTACGAAATAACTCTTTCTGCTGCAAAATAATATCATGACGAATGGCGCTGCGCAGTTCTAATGAGGTGCCTTGATATTTCTGCTGTAGCTTTTCAACTTCAACGAGCAGCGGTAATAGATCATCACTCAACACTCGTTGTGGACAGCCGACACACTGTTGATTGCAATACTTTTTCTTGTTGTAAACTGTTATGTTTTCGGCAATAATTGGTGAAAAAATATCCTGCGCCTCATCGTACAACGCACAGCGTGAACCGTACATATTTAATGTTGGCAGGGTTAGATCATTGATCTTGTTAAGACCATTTTGATACAACATCTCAATTTCTTTCACAATACTTGCCGAGCTGCGTTTGGCAACTTCTTTTCCTTGTACCAACGGAATGACACAGAACGAACAGCTTCCCCAACAGCCCCTACCCAGAATAACGGATGTCTGTAGCTTTTCGACCATTCGTTCATTTTCTTCTTGATTCTTTCCTGCCGGATGTAATTTTCTTGTAAACGCTAATTCATATAGTAGATTCATTTCTTTTTCTGTTAGCGTATGCGCCGCCCTATTGTGCTGAATAAATCCTTCTCCACACGGTTCGATAAATGCACCCTCTGGTAGAAGATAGGTAATTCGCGTCAACAGATTGAATTTCTCTTTCTCTGCAATACATTCTTCGTAGCTTGGCAGTATTCTCATACTCTTTAGTACATCTTTCTTCTTGACACGAAAGACTGCTCCGTCAATCGTAGCCAGATTTAACTTGACTTCAATCTCTGGAAACGTTGGCTCGCATAATTCTTTCATTCTCTCCAACAGCGTTAAAATTCCACGCTCTGCATTGCCAAACAACAGTACATCTGCTTTAGTGTCATTGAGTATCCCTCGGCGCAGGCAATTATCTTTGTAATCAAAATGGGTAAACCGTCTAATTGTTGCTTCCACACCGCCGAGAACAGTCATTACTTTTGGGAAGAAATGCTTCAGTCGTTGGGTATAGACCATTAACGCTCTCTCTGGCACGAGAACATTTTCTCTTTGTCTTAGCATCGGCGTATAGTTTGCTAACATCGAATCCAATAATCCAGACGTAATGCAAAAGAAATATTTCGGCCTTCCGCAGGCCTGAAATTCCACCTCTGTTTCTGGCTGTGGAATAATCCCCACTTTGAAACATTTTTGATCTAACAGTCTGCTCAGAATTGCTACCCCACTCAGCGGATGATCATAATAAGGATCGCCCGTGACAAAAATAACATCAAATTGAGTGAAGTCTCTATAATGTGATTGTCCTTCTTTGATCGTTGTTGGTAGGAATGTTGTTGAAATCATCGTTTAGTGACTAATTTAGGGGCTTATTTTTAATAGTTCTGGTTGAAAAAGCAATGTTAGAAAATGAGTTAGAAATAAGACCATAAAAATAAACTAAAAATAAACCTTTTAGCAGCAACACAATCCACTATTCCAATGCCTGCGTCTTCTTTCTTTTTCTCTGACGTACGCTACGTAGTTCTTATCTATTGCTGTCAACGTTGCCCAATACTTCTCATATTGTCTTATTTCTCTAAACACATTGTATCCCATTAAAACCACCTCATGCTAGTTGATACTAGTGAGAATACGACCTCTTTTAAACCACTTCTGCAGTCTCATTCAAGAAGAAACAACTAGAGAGTTCTACCATAAGTTTTTTAAAGCAATTTCAGCTAAAAGAGCTATGCTTAATATCCTCTTCAGTCCACATTGGTTTTATGGACAGGACATTCTTATTGACATCGTTAGTGTTGTTGTTCTCCTCCTCATTTCCGGATTAACCTTTCGTTATCATCGCTTTAGTAAAAGAGAAAATAAACACCTTCTCTTTTCTATCGCAACACTGCTTCTAGCTCTCTCCTTTTTATTTAAAATAATGACAAATTTCACACTCTACGAGCAGATGTACCGAACTGTTCCTCTGGGATTCTTCACACTGACCTATAGTACTGTTCATTACTCTGATCAACTGTTCCTTGTCGGAACATTACTCTATCGTCTTCTTACTGTCGTTGGTTTCTACTTACTCTATCTTGTTTACAGCGAAAGACACGCTCGCTACATCCATTGGTTGGTGGCTTATTTCATGATTATTTCTCTCTATTTTACCTCTCATGCTTTCGCTATTTTTCATCTTACTACGCTGTTGCTGCTTTTACCTTTACTCTGGCATTATTATTCTAATTGGAGGAAAACAAAAGATAAAGCCGGCAAATTAATTGCCTGGAGTTTCAGTATTATTGCCCTTAGCCAAATCGCGTTTATTTTTCTTGACTTTGATAAACTCGTTTATGTTCTCGCAGAAAGCATTCAACTTTTGGGCTATAGTTTGTTGCTTCTCTCATTGTTGTTGGTGCTTCGCCATGGAAAGAAAAAGAAATAGGATGGAAATTGTAGGAGATATGCTTGTTGCCATTCAGAATAAAGGTGGTAAGATTAAGCCGACTCATTTGATGTACAAGGCTAATTTATCGTATGCTCAGTTAAAAATTTATTTAGATGAATTAGTGGAGAAAGAATTTGTCACTCAAACCGCTAATAATAATAACACCTACATTATAATTACTGATAAGGGAGATAAGTTTGTCCAGAAATTAGGTGAGATGAGGCAGTTTGAGAAGTCATTTGGGTTTTAGTTTTAAAAAAATAAAAAGATAAAAAGATTAAATCTTCAAAAACACATCTTCTTTAGCGAATCGCATTTTCGGCGTCGGCTGATCACTGCCATAACCAATCGGGCAGACAACTGCTGGTACAAGATGAGCGGGTAGTTTGAGAATCTCGGCATAGGCTTTTGCATCAAAGCCTTCCATTGGACAGGAATCAAAACCAAGTGCCTTTGCGCCATTTAAGGCGTTGCCTAATGCAATATAAACTTGTTTCTGCGCCCAGGCTAGTTTTTGTTCTTTGTTCAAACCTTTAGCGAAATTACGCATCATATCAAGATATCCTCTAATCCCATCTGCTGCTGCTCCGCCTTTAATCATTTCTTCCCCTAGTTTTTCGATGTTTCCTTCGATATCTGTGTTCGCACAAAAGACTAACAAATGTGAACAACTAGTGACCTGCGGCTGGTTCCATGAAACCGGAAGCAGCTTTTCTTTCATTGCGTTGTCCGTAATAACCAGGAATTTCCACGGTTGAATATTAAATGACGAAGGGGCAAAGCGAATCATCTCAAACAGTTGATTTACTTTCTCTTCTGGTATTTTTTTTCCATCAAACTTTTTTGTCGCATAGCGTTTTTGAATAATTGTTGCAAAATCCATAGTGTTTCACCGTTTGTTTTGGATTAGGGGGTGTTTATAAAACTATTGTGAGAACAATTTAATCGTTTTCAAAACTTCTTCAGGAATCCCTTTGATACAATCATACTTCTCTATTTCTTCCTGATTGACCCAGGCAAAATCCGTGAATGCTCCTTTTTCTAACTTAATTTGCCCTGATTTATATTTCGCGGCAAGTTTTACCAGAACAACTGGAATTCCATCCGGTCTGACAAAGGCCATACTATTAATATACGCAAGACCATCTTCGATTTCTATCCCTGCTTCTTCAAACGCTTCTCTTTTGAGAAGATCTTCAATGGCATTTTCAAAGTCGAAGACGTCTCCATTCATTCTCGTAGGATTCTTCAGATCAAGATCGTTCCACTCTAATTTTCCGCCGGGAACGGCAAATTTTCCTGGATGAACTTTTTCCCTTGGATCTCGTTTCAGAATCAAACATCTTTTATCAGATTCTCTAAACACGACGACGTTTGCCACAAAGTAGAATAGTTTGTCTTGTTTTGCGTGATCGAGAGTTATCTTTTCGGCAGGCATTATGAGAAGAATGTATTGACTCTTTTTATAGATTTTGGAGCTTGATGTTATTGTTAAGATTATTAAGGCCAAATCAGGCTAACATTAATAAAGTTCAACAGAGTAAGCATTACATGGGAAAAAGGTCTTTGTTATTATTCCTTCTTAGTTTTATTATAATTATAGTCTCCGGTTGTGTTGTGACAGACTTTCCTGAAATTCAACCACCAGAAACGACAATAACAGAAGAACAAAAAATTGAACCCACTGAAAATAATTCTATCGAAGTACCAATTGAAGAAACGCTAGAAATCAAAGAACTTTCTGTTGCAGAAAAACATTGGAAGCGCGTATTTGAAAAGGCGTTTGCAGATGTCAACTGTCCGCCTCCTCCTTCTCGAAATTTTCCCGACTCCTACTATAAAGGACCAATGATAGACACCCACATTCATGTCCAAAGTCTACCCGATGGGGAGCCGGGATTTCCTGACGAGTATTATACAGGAGAGAACATCGGCATCAAGCGAAGTATCACGGAGTGGGTTTGTATGATGGATTATGAAGGAACGAGCAAAGCACTTGCATTTTTTGCCGTATGGGATCCTATCACTCAAGAATCTCTAAACTTCGTAAAGTTGACGATGGAAAAATATCCTGGTCGTTTTATTCCATTTATCATGCCACCTGATAATGATGGTAGTCCAGATGGTTCATCTACTGTCGATACTGCTCAATTACAGAAGATGATAGATGTCTATCCCAATTTGTTTCGAGGATATGGTGAGATTGGATTATACGGCCATCCCGGTGGCGCCCCAGCGCTTCCTCCGGATTCTAAAAGACTTAAAGAAATATATCCTGTCATCGTTGATCACAAATTATTAGTTTATTTCCACCTCGGAGAAGGTCAGAAAGCTTCATTTGAAAGAGCACTTGATGAAAATCCTAATATCACGTTCATCTGGCATGGTGATCAATTAGTTGATTGTGGGTCCTGTGATCGGACTCTTGATGATGTCGCAGAGATTCTTGAGAACCATCCTAATGTCTACTATGGTGTAGATGAGCTTTATGGAGATGTCAATCTATTGCGAGAAGGAGTAAGCAAAGAAGAATTTATTGCCCATTTCAAAGATTATGACTCGTTGTTGAAGAAAGATGTTGCAACCTGGAAAAATTTTATCGAGCGCCATCCCGATCAAGTGCTATGGGGAACCGATCGTGGTGTAGGTTCGAGTTGGTCTTTAGATCCTCAAGTCGCATTAACATTGAACAATTACACACGAGCATTCATTGGAAAACTAGATCCGACAGTACAGGAGAGATTTGCCTATAAGACTGCTGAGAAATTGTTTCCAGATTGAAAATAAAATGACTTTAGTCATCGTTAGGTAAAATTCCTCTGATTTCACAGTGTTTTGTTTTCTCATGACTAAACGAAGTCAATTGCGTGAAAATGTAAAGGTACTTTTACGTTGGAAGAAAAGGTAATCAAAGATTTCATATAATCGCTGTTATGTGTTTTTTCTGCAAGAAAAAATCGCCGAAGGCGACAGTATGGCACGGGGCGTGCCTTATATCTCTAGTTTAATATCGTCTTTTATTTGCAATAAAACATCTAAAGAAATTTCTCTTTTTGGATAAGGAGAGTAATTGCCTTTGGGATTTGGATCTATAAAATCAATTCCGTAAAAAGATTTAGTTTCAGAGAATCTTGGAATTAAATGAGCATGAAGATGCGGCCATTCGTTTCCTAATATTGCAACATTCGGTCGTGATTCACCAAATAATCTTGAAATTGTTCTATGCCATTCAGGAACAACAATAGAAAACAATTCTTCTGCTTCAGCCGTTTCCATTTCAGTTATTAAATCTGCATCTTCACGAATAGCCGAAGCATAACATCTTCCCACATAAGGGAATTGATTTTTATGCAAATATAAATCCCAACAGTCAAATCGTTTAATTTTAAATTGTTCATAATCCATATAATCGGAGAAGTTTTTGTCTATTTAAATAAATATTGGCACGCCCAAAGTAATATTACTATAGAAGTTGAGCTTTCCACCAGTGTTTCCACTGGTGGCGTAAGCAATTTTTAATCTCATCTCTGGAAAGCTCAACGTCAGAAAACCACCCCGAGCGAAGCGAGCATGCCACCGATGTTGAGCCCGCAGGCGATCACCGGTGGTGGGTGGTTTTCTTTGACACCCACTCCCCACTGGTCAAGTGCGGGTGAAACTTATAAACTCCCCTCTTTCTTAATATCTCTATGAAAACAACCCCTACCCAACTCTCCGTATTTGAAGGTCAACACATTCGTAAACTTTGGCATAACAACGAATGGTATTTTTCAGTAATTGATGTTGTAGCAGGACTCACAGAAAGTGTAGACTCTAAAGACTATTGGTATAGGTTAAAGAAAAGAGAACTAGAAGCAAGTAGCGTTGAGTTATCGACATTTTGTCGACAACTGAAATTACCTTCTTCCGATGGTAAAAAGTATGAAACAGACTGTGCCAATACCGAAGCTCTCTTTCGTATAATTCAATCAATTCCTTCAAAGAAGGCCGAACCATTTAAGCTTTGGCTGGCAAAAGTAGGCTACGAACGTGTTCAAGAGATTGAAAACCCCGAACTAGCGCAACAAAGGATGAAAGAACTCTATAAAGCAAAAGGCTATTCTGATGATTGGATCGAAAAAAGAGTGAGAGGAATTGCCATTCGAGATGAATTAACCGATGAGTGGAAGAAACGAGATGTCGGTTCTGAAAAAGAATATGCCATCCTCACGGGAGAAATAAGTAAAGCTACTTTTGGCATGACTCCTAGGGAATACAAAGAATTCAAAGGGTTAAACAAAGAGAACTTACGAGATCACATGGATGATCTGGAGCTAATTTTTTCTATGCTTGGTGAAAGAGCGACAACTGAAATAGCCAGAACAAAAGATGCTCGTGGTTTCATTGAGAATAAAGATGCTGCTGTCAAAGGCGGAACGATTGCTGGTAACGCGAGAGAAAAACTTGAACTCGAAACTGGTAAAACAGTAACTACTCCAGAGAATTTTCTTAACACTCCTGAAAAAGAGAAACGAAAACACCTAAAATAGAGTCTAAACAAACTAAAATAATTTCCATGCAAATCCACCGCGTTAAATACAAAGACATTGAACAAGCACCACCATTTTCTATTCCTAAGAATTTTAAAACAGACTTTCAAGGCTCATCGCCTGCCCCTTTTATCGGCAGATTTGGCTACCCCAATATTAACATCGGCGTCCTTAGTCCGCAATTTTCCGGCGACACTTCACATTACGATTCTCCTAAACTGTGGAGTAAAGCAAACTTCTCTATTCCAAGCATCGCCTCCCTACGGTATGGTCTAGTCAACTCTCAAACTACTGCTAACGTTAAACAATTGAGAGGTCGTTTTCTTGAACTTGTCCAGGAAGTAGGAATGGCCTCCCAAGCCGTAGAACTGGAAGTTAATCTTAATAAAACTCCCCAACTCACATTAAAACCAGAAAAAGAAATAATCCCTTTTGGCCCAAGAAGTGAAATAAAGAAAGCAACCATTACTGCCAATCCAAAAGTAGATCAAAGAGTAGAACGAGTAGTTCGTGACACAGATTTAAGGGCCGCTCCGGCAATTCTCGATCTCTACAACAAAGGCTTTGAACAGAATTTTCTCACAAAGTTAATCTCCGTTGGCAATCTCGGATTAAAAGATAATCGCAAATTAGTGCCAACACGCTGGAGCATCACTGCTATTGACGATACTCTTGGAAAACAACTCATTACTGAAATAAAAGACTTTCCCACCGGAGAATACGCTGCCTATTTTGGTGGAGAATGGGGAAATTATTATCTTCTTCTTTTTTTTCCCGAAGTCTGGGGTTATGAATTATTTGAAACCTATCTCAACCAGGAGATAAATCCGTGGTCGAAAAATGGTTACGCCTATTCTACCGATTATGAAAATTATGACGGGCGCAAAGAATATGCCGAAGAATGTGCCGGTGGTTATTACGCCTGTCGTTTATCAGTTCTCGAAAAAATAAAAGAACTCAAACGCCAGCATTCTTGTCTTGCCCTCCGATTCATCACCCCTGATTATAATGTTCCTCTCGGAGTTTGGGTTTGTCGGGAAGCGACCAAGAAGAGCGTACAACAAGCCCCTCTTACATTTTCTTCTAAAGAATTAATGTTACAGTATGCTCGTGAATTTATTCAACGTAAGTTTGGTTTTAAGCTTGATCTGTTATTAGAACAGAGTAAGTTATTGAAAGAACAGAAACAGCAGAAGAAGATTTGGGAATTTTAAAGAGGTCATTTCCTTCCAATCAGATTTTTTTCTTCCGTCTTCACTCGTCGTTGCAATTTTTGAATGTCTATCTCTGGTGGTAGTTCTTCCGGTTTAATTCCACTTTTCGCGAGCAATTGTCGTATATCATCATTATTCTTAATATGCTCATCTGTAATTTTTGGTTCTCCTTGTAAATCATCTTTCTTAACATTAAAATTAGTAATCTCCGTGGCAAGATTTTTTGCAGTGATTGTTACCGTTGGTAAAAAATCAGCCATCGGTCGATTCTTGGGAACTTTTAACTTTTCCTTCATTTGTAATGTGGTAATTCCGCCAAACAAAGCCTCATCTCCTTTGCTTCTTATTCTAGCGAAGCCATCTTCATCAACTCCTCGTTCATAAATTAGCTGAGATAGTTCCGTTTCTGAAGCAATTAACTTGTTTCTTGCTTCAAATCGTTCTTGCAACGCAATTCGTTGTTCAATTAATTCCTGTTTTCTTGTTTGAATCGCAAAATAACTCTGGGCAAACGCTATTTCTTCTTTTCTCGGGTCTCCATTTTGCGCAATGAGATAACAAGCATAGCGCGTGAGCATAAAATCTTCTATTTTTCTTTCAGAACCAGACCCTAGCCGAACCATTTTCCTGACGCCGGCAAAATGGTCTTTAACGCTTTGTTGGGAATTTTGGCAAGCTATCTTTGCTTTTTCAATTACTTTTGCAAAATTCTCCCATTTATCATAATCTAATAATCCCTGCAAATCTCTCGCAAACCAATATTCCACTCCTTCCTTCACATGAGCGTAATCTTCAAACGTCTTTGTTAAAGTTGAAATCAATTCTTTTTTCATAAAATTGTTAAGGAGATTACTAATTTATATACTTTCGTCGCACAGTTGACCAGTGGGGAGTGGCTTTTCATACGCGAAAATACCACCGTGCCACTAAATAGTGATTTGTGCTATAATCATTTATTAAACGGTGGTACTTTGCGTGCTCAAAATTAGGCATACCTATTTTGACAACTCTCAAAAAGTTAATTACTATTGAAAATAGTAATCTCTTCATTTCTGCCTCCAATCTAAAAATAAAACACAAAATGTTTTTCTTAAATTTCGATTACACAATGATAACTCATTTTCATTCTTTTTCAGAATGAACAAAGTTTATAAACTTGTTTCAATCTTCAAACCACTTATTCAATTGAGAAGAAATCTTTAATTGAGAAAATCTTTGAAGGAAAGATTTTTTCTTGGTCAAGAACAGAGAGTAACATTCATACAGGGGGAATGTTTTCCGTTGTTCTTGTTTTTGAAAAGAGGTGGTGTACGTGACAAAAGATATTGATAGAGAGTTTGAAGAGTTTGTGCAGAAGAATTACCAGAAGTTAACTGAGAATCAGAAGCAAATCTGCAAAAAACTAGGAATTAACGGTTCTCAATAATTTTTCTTCTTATTTTTTTATCTTTTATCTCCAATAATAATTAATGCATCTCCCTTCTCCACAGTCAGATTCGACCAAATTCTTCTCTCCATTTCCCCTCTCGGCATAGGCGTATCATCCATCAACGAGCGATTCCAATAGATCCCCCGCACAATCATCGATTCTTCAACTTCCGGTGAATACGCTCGCGCGATAGCCAAAGTTTCTTTCTGAACAATTCTCCCCTGCGGTTCAAGCCGATACTTTTTCTCATCACATAACTTTTTGAACTGAGCATATACCAGCGGATTCTGCGTTCTTGTCATCATTACATTTGCAGGTAATAATTCTGCTCGCAACCGATTCATCTCTGAATAAAGCCCATTTCCTTGCATTTCCCTTCGTAAAAAACCACTTGCAAAATAATTTACTTCTCTCCCAGCAAGTGAGAGAAGATCATTTACTGCATATCCAATAATTCTCTCTTCTTGATAGAGAACTAAAACAAGAGAACCTTCAGCCGTTCTCGATTCAATTGCTTCGGCTGGCAGCCATTTACCAAATGCATCAAGAGCGACATCATAAAGATTTGGCAAGATCGTTCGCACGCTTTGAGCATCTTCTTCGTTCTCTTTCGGTCGTAAGATTGACCATTCTAATGATTTCATTTTTTCATCTCCAGAAAGGGAGAGATGAACAGAGCAATTTTTGTCAGCTTAACCGCTATACCTTTATTTTTAACATCTCCATATTCAAGAAGACCAATTTCTTTGAGTTGTTTAAGATTATTCCAGACACTCGTTTTAGAACAATGGTGAAGAGAAGAGAAATTAACTACCAGTCGCGATACCGCAATTTCAAATTCTAACAAAAGTACATAATTCAGAATTTTTTTCTGTTTAGAAGTTAATCGAATTTGTGCAAAAGTAGAAATAATCTTTAATAATTCATCGTTACTGATCGAAAAGACGATCAGCAGGTTGTACTGCCTTAGCCTCGTATTGTTTCATAACCATCTAAAAAACGCCCTAATATATAACTCTTCTCTACAGGAAATGTTGGACACTATTTTTTCTGAAATGGAAATCTTCCCGTTTTGTGAACAAACGCCGTTAAGACCAATCCCAGAGAAATAATAATACTCGCCGGCACAAAACTATTTTTTTCGACAACAATACTCTTTGGATATTCATGACATTCATAATCGCTGCCGCAATACGCGCTTTGCGGGCAGTCCTTATTGCTGTTGCAGTCTCGTCCCGCCAGATTGATTAAGAATGAGCCTAGGACAACTAACGCTAGTGCTACCGCAATGATAATAATTCCCACACTTCCTTTTGTATTCATTAAAGAATCATTCAGAATATTTGATTTTTAAAGATTTAGAGCCTAGAATTGTTATTTATCTCTTTTCGCCCTAATCAAAATAATCTACATCTCTTGAAGTAATAATCGTCTCTTTCCTTTCTTCCCTCTCGCGCGGAATAACTCGCGGCGTAATCGGCTTAATCACTTCTTTCTTCTCAACACTCTTTTCTACGTTCTCGGTCTTCTTCGCTGTAATCTCTTTGATCTGCATCGCCTTCTCATAATTGACATTGCCGCAGTTGATGCAATTAAAATATCGTCCAAACTTTCCACCGCGCGGTTCAAGCCAGCTGCCGCACGTACATTTAACTTCATCAACAGTTTGTTTAACATGTTGGTAGCAAACTTCAATCCCTTGCTCGTTCTTTTGTGTCGCTAAGCGTGAACAGAATGGACAGTGGACTGTTTTATACTCACCATACACCTTTTTCTTTGGAAAACCCATTTAACGGAGAAGTTTATGATGATTTAAATAAGTTTGCAATGTCGTCTCCTTTTCCAGAACGAATTAAATCTAAAGACAATCCACCAAGCTCGTGGGGAAAAACAACCCACGCATCTGTCTCATGAACGTAGAAATCTGGTTTTAATTTTTTTCCTTTAGTTTCATTTCTCGCCGGTTTATAATAGACTGTTGCAATTCGAATATCTGTTGGGGTATTAAACCGCGCTCGTTCTCGTAATACTTCTAACACTTTCTGTAAACTTAATCCCGTATCAAAAACATCATCCACCAACAACAAATTATCCTCAGCACTAAGGGAATTAACCAGATAGTTTAATCCAAAAACCCGAACAATGGGCTCTTCAGTCATTCCTGTGTAAGCTTTAGTCCGAACTGCAATATGATCATTTTGCACATCGCAATATTGCAGATATTCCTGTACCGCCACCCCAACCGGAGTACCTCCCCGCCATAAGGCTACTAAATAATCCGGGCGAAAGTCAGAATTCAGAATGTGGTCAGCTAAGCGATAAGAATCATCCAGTAAAGATTGGGCGCTGATAAATTCTTTAGTCATTTCCTCAGCGCAGAAAAAAGAGTTTATAATCATTTATGGTTTCTGGAACATAAATCTCCCCTAAAAAAGAGATTAAGTTATCACTTCTTCTTCAGCCACTCTACCTCTTCCTCACCTAAATTCAATTCTTTGATCAAATCAGATTTTAAGGTCGGATTTCCTTTCTGAAAAATAGTCTGGAAATAAGCCATCTGCTTTAAAGCCACTTTAGTCGAAGTATGCGTAGCTAAAGCTAATTTCTCGGCGATTTCTTTTCTCTTGCCCCATTTCATTTTCGCCTGCCAGATTCTTAATATGCGCATAGTTGGCCTATAAGGCACAAAATTAGTATTCTTTTCCTCTTTGGCAGAAGATATTCCCGCAGTAAGCAGACTATTAATATATACTAAGAAACGCCAATGCTGTTGGCGATTGATTCTGCCTTTGAACACATCTGCCCGGGCTAGATGCTCATAAGCCCTAGCTAAAGAATTCGGACCAAGATATTCTTTAGGCAGACTTTCATCCATCCATAAGAAAACTTCATTAAGATCCACATCGACATCTTCCAGAGCAGGAAGAGCATTTTCTATTGCAGAAGATTTAAAGATTATTCTTAACGCTTCCAGAATAGTTTGGGTTCTTTTCCGGTTAGATAAAGCAGTCAAATCCGTAAATCTAAAACTTTTATCTAAAGAGCAAGCCTGTAAATCGATTAAAGCTCCCCTTAAATCCCCGTCCACCTGCCTTGCTAAGGAATTCAAGGCTTTCTCTTCAAAATTAATCCCCTCTTTTTCGCAGATTTCCTGCAGGGCTTTAGCCAGGGTTGGATATAATAATTTCTGAAATTCAATCTTTTGACATACTTTCATTAAACTTTTAAATTTCTGATCGAAAGGATCATTAGCAGTAAGAATTACTGGAAAAGAAGATTTTCCAACTGCTTCAATCAAAGCCGGAAGACATCCCCGATCTTTCACTCCCGAAATATTATCAATTTCATCAATTAAAACTATTTTCGGCCGGAAGAATAAAGATTGCTGGCCCAAGGCTGAACTTAAAAAAGATTTAATATTTTCCTGATTTCTGATATCTGAAGAATTAATCTCTAAGATTTCGTAATTTAATTCCTGGGCTAAGGCATAAACTGAAGAAGTCTTCCCGCAACCGACTGGACCATATAATAAAGCAGCCTTGTCTTTCTTGCTCTTATAATTAATAATATAATCTTTCAATTCTGCTAAAGCTTTTGGCTGCCCTTTAACCTGGCTGGAATTTTGAGGGGCATATTTTAAAGTAAAAAGAGTCATAATTTCTCCAGAGTTCTGCTCATTTTAATAGTTTGTGGTGTATTAAACGCACTAAACTGCCATAAGCTTAACAAAACAATTCAAGTTTAGAGAGTGCGTTTGAGATTATGTTGTATTAACAACATTAGGAGACTCGTAAGTCGAGTTTACGAGACGTTAGTGCGTCGAGTATAGTTGGGGAGTGATTTCTTAACTTATTTAAGAAAGTCTTACCAAACTACTTCTCCACTCTCGAAATCTATTTAAATAAAACCATCAATAAAAAACATTAGAAAACTGGTGCTAGAAAAAAATGGAACTGGGCTTAACCTTCTCTGACGTCTTGCTTGTACCTAAAAAAACTCATTTGAAATCAAGAGAAGAGGCAGAAGTTAAATCCAAATTCACCCGCAACATCCATCTAAACATTCCTTTGGTAAGTTCTAACATGGCTACTGTTACCGAACATAAGATGGCCATTGCCCTGGCTAGAGAGGGAGGTCTGGGAGTAATCCATCAGTTCGGAACTATTCAAGAGCAGGCAGAAGAAGTAACGAAAGTAAAAAGAAGCACCAGTTATGTTATTGAAAATCCTATCTCTATCGACCAGAATTCTACCCTTCAGGAAGCGATAAATAAATTAGAAGAATTAGGCATCACCAGTTTGATCGTAACTGATTCTGGACAATTATCCGGAATTTTCACTAAACGCGATTATCTCTTTGAGACCGATCTAAACCAGCCAGTACGTCTAGCCATGACTCCCAGAGATAAACTCATTACGGCAGAATATGGAATCAGTACAGAAGAAGCTAAACGTATTCTTCATCAGCATCGCATTGAAAAACTTCCCCTGCTCCAGGAAGGAAAGGTTAAGGGTTTGATTACCACTAAAGATCTCAAAAGATTAGAAAATTGGCCAAATGCCTGTCGTGATGAAAAAGGCAGATTAAGAGTAGGAGCAGCAGTAGGAGTAAAAGACACTTTAGAAAGAGCTAAAGCTCTGGTTGAAGCAGGAGCAGACGTTTTAATCTTAGATGTAGCCCATGCCCATTCTGAATTAGTAATACACAGATTAAAAGAATTAAAACATAATTTTTCAGTAGATGTGATGGTAGGTAATATTGTTACTGCGGAAGCTGCCAAAGAATTAATCGAAGCGGGAGCAGACGGTTTGAAAGTAGGAGTAGGACCATCTCCAGTCTGCAGCACCAGGATCATTGCCGGCAGTGGCGTTCCGCAATTGACTGCTATCATCAATGTAGCCAAAGCTGCTAAATGGTATAACATACCAATCTGTGCAGATGGAGGAATGAAATCTCCCGGAGATATCGCTAAAGCCATCGCTGCCGGAGCTAGCTCTATCTTTTCCGGTTATCTATTCGCAGGAACTGATGAAGCTCCCGAAAGGATCATCATGAAAGAGGGTAAACGTTACAAAAAATATATGGGCAGCGCTTCTTACGATTCCGGACATGAAAGGAAAGAAAAACAGGAAGGTAAAACCATGCGGGAAAGATTGGACCTTTTCGTAGAGGGAGTTTCTATTTTAGTAGATTATAAAGGTCCGGTAGAGAACGTCATTTCTGGATTGATCAAAGGTTTGCAGAGTGCTATTTCTTATTGCGGAGCAAGAAACATTCCCGAGATGCAGCATCATGCTGAGTTTATTCAGATTACTTCTGCAGGATGGAAAGAAAGTAATACCGAAGGAATGAAATTGAATGAGTAAAGTGTTAAGTGTTACGTTTTGCATCACCTATAAATTTTATAGATTTATGCATTTTTCAACATGATGGATAAGAATATTATTTCAAAACTTCAGAAAACATTTGAAGATTATGCTCATCAAGAAGATGGAATAGAATTTTGGTATGCAAGAGATTTACAAGTCTTGTTAGATTATACTAAATGGGAGAACTTCAGTTTAGTCATTGATAAAGCAAAAGAAGCTTGCAAGAATTCTGGACAAAACATCTTAGACCATTTTCCCGAGGTCAGGAAAATGGTCTAAATTGGCTCAGAAACAGAACGAGAAATAGAGGATTACAAGCTCACCAGATATGCTTGTTATCTCGTTGCCCAGAACGGTGATCCCAGAAAAGAACAAATCGCCTTTGCACAAAGCTATTTTGCCATACAAACCCGAAAACAGGAATTGATAGAGCAAAGAATAGCTTTACAAGAACGATTTGAAGCAAGAAATAAATTAATTGCTTCAGAGACGGAATTATCAAAGCTTATTTACGAACGTGGGGTTGATGATGCTGGATTTGCACGAATAAGAAGTAAAGGTGACCAAGCCTTATTTGGTGGAAACGACACTAAACAAATGAAAATTAAGTTGAACATCCCTCAAAACAGACCTATGGCAGATTTTTTACCCACTGTAACTATTACTGCAAAGAACTTAGCAACTGAAATATACTAAACCGTAAGTAGAATTACGAATGATTAGTTACGGTTTAGTATTAGGAGACCGCTATGGTTCGGAAGAGTAATTGCGGTCGAGTTTAACTAACTTTAATGTTAAAAAAGAAAATCTTAACGGTGAAAATATAATTACTTCTGAACATGTTAGAAACAATAAGAAAGTCCGAGGCATACTCGTAGAAAGCGGAATTGTCCCGGAAAAGCTTCCCCCTGAAAAAGATATCAAAAAGCTTGAGCGAAGAGTTGGTAAAGAAGAGGCGAAGATTGCTAACAGCTCAAGGCGCAAGGGATGAAATTGAATGAATAAAAATAGCCAAATCAATTATTCTTTACTATTAAGTGATAAAACCAGAAAAGTTTATAAACTACCTGCTTCTAGAAGTAATCATGATCCGAGAGATTCATGTAATCGTACATCCAGGTGTAGTCAAATCTTCTATAGATAAATCTCCCCAAGCCAGAGCAGCTTGGGAAAACATCCAAGTAATTCTCAATAGTGGAGAACACTTTAAAGTTTATGGAGATCCAAACGTACCCTCTTCTAATCTACCTACCCCCCATCCGGACTTAATTGTATTGGTATCAGGAGGTATGACCTCAAACTGTGTAGAAAAACAAGTTTTTGCTTTAGGAGAAGCAGGCTACAGAGTTAATACCGATTACCCTGCCTGTTATGATTATAATTCTGATCATTGTTGATAATATTAAAAAAAAATACTCTAGAAACACCCAACCGCTTTTTCTTATCATTAACTTTTTAAATAATGACATTCTCCTCATCTCTAAAGATGGAACTTCCTAAAAATTATGATCCTAAAGAAGCCGAACCCAGATGGCAGAAATATTGGGAAACAGAAAAGCTCTTTGAGTTTCATCCTCATCCTAAAAAAGAAACTTATAGTATCGATACTCCTCCGCCTACTGTCTCTGGGAAAATGCATCTAGGCCATGCTTTCAGCTATTCCCAGCAAGATATGATTGCCCGCTTTCAGCGGATGCGGGGAAAAAACGTTTTCTTTCCATTTGGCACAGACGATAATGGCTTGCCTACAGAGAAACTGATCGAGAAAAGCCGCAACCTTCTTTCCAAGAACATGAATCGGAAAGATTTCATCAAGATCTGTGAAGAAGTCATTAAGGAAGAGAAACCGAAATTCATCCAAAGCTGGAAGGATATCGGCATGTCTGCAGATTTCCAGCATTCTTATTCTACTATCAACCAGCACTGTCAGATCACTTCTCAAGCTTCTTTTATAGAATTATACCAGCAAGGAAGAATTTATCAGCAAGAATCTCCGGGAACTTTTTGTGTCTCCTGCCAGACTGCCATTGCCCAGGCTGAGTTTGAATCCATCGACTTAAAATCTTCTTTTAACGACCTTATCTTTAAGTGTGGAGGGAAAGATTTAATCATTTCTACCACCCGTCCAGAACTGATTCCTGCCTGCGTGGCCTTGTTTCATCATCCGCAAGATCCACGTTATGCTAAACTCAAAGGCAAATTTGCCCAGGTTCCACTATACAACTACGAAGTTCCCATCCTCGCTGACGAATCTGTAGACAAAGAAAAAGGTTCAGGATTGATGATGGTCTGTACCTTTGGAGATAAAGAAGACGCAGATAAATGGTTCCGCTACCATCTGCCTTTACGCGTGGTTTTAGAAAAGAACGGAAAATTAAACGAATTGGCTGGAGATTTAAAAGGATTAAAAATCCTGGAAGCCAGAAAAAAAATCTTGGAGCAACTAAAAGAGAAAAATCTTCTTCTCCGCCAACAGGAAATTACCCATGCAGTAAACGTGCATGAACGCTGTAAGACAGAAATTGAATTCTTAAAGACCAAACAATGGTACATTAAAGTTTTAGATCGGAAAGAAGAGTTGCTGGAAGCTGCTAAGCAAATTATTTGGTATCCAGAGCACATGAAAGTGCGTTATGATCATTGGGTCCAGAACCTAAATTGGGACTGGTGCATTTCCCGGCAAAGGCATTTTGGTATTCCTATTCCCATCTGGACTTGTAAAAACTGCCAAAAGGTTATCCTTCCAGAACTAAAAGATCTGCCGGTAGACCCGCAATTACACTTACCAAAGAAAGCCTGCTCCTGCGGTTCTAAAGAATTTCTCGGAGAAACTGATGTTTTAGACACTTGGGCTACTTCTTCCCTGACCCCGGATATTGCCGGAAACTGGAAAGATCCAGGAGAATACGATTACAAATATACTAACCAGCCTTTCTCTTTAAGGCCGCAAGCGCACGATATCATTCGTACCTGGCTATTCTATACTCTAGTCAAAAGCTGGTACCATCATCGTCGGATTCCCTGGAAGTCTGTAATGATTTCCGGCCATGCTCTAGACACGCAAGGAAGAAAAATGTCCAAATCTTTAGGAAATATTATTGAACCCCAGGTAATGATCCAGAAATATTCCGCAGATGCTTTGCGTTTCTGGGCTGCCGGCTCTAAACTCGGAGAAGATCTTCCCTTTATGGAAAAAGACGTTTTAACCGGCCAGAAATTCATCAACAAACTCTGGAACGCTTCTAAATTTAATCTCTTGCATCTAGACGATTATAATCCCTATGAAAAAATAAAGAATAGCGAAATCTTTGATCGCTGGCTTTTAAGCAAATTACAGAAATTGATTCAGGGAAGCACCGAAAGTTTTGATCATTATGAATATAGTAAAACTAAAGCTGAAACTGAAAAATTCTTTTGGCATATTTTCTGCGATCAATATCTAGAGATCGTTAAAGATAGATTATATAATCCTGACCAGAGAGGAAAAGAAGCCAGAAAGAGCGCTCAGCAAGGATTATATCTAGGATTGCTCAATATATTAAAATTGATCGCCCCCATCATGCCCCATATTAGTGAAGAGATTTACCAGCTTTACTTCGCCCAAAAAGAGGAAGAGAAAAGCATCCATACTTCCTCCTGGCCTGAATTTAAAAAAGAGTTGGTTAATGAAGAAGCTGAACTGGCCGGAGATTTAGGAATAGATATTATTGATACAGTCCGAAAATTCAAATCCGAACAGAAAATGTCTTTGAAAGACGAGATTCAGGAATTGATTTTAGTCAGTAATGAAAATCAGTTTCAGGAATCGGTCTGCAATATTATTGGAGATTTAAAGGCAGTATTAAGAGTTAAAGAGATTAATTTCAAAGGCAAAACTAATTTAGAGACTGAGAGATTTAAAGTTAAAGTAGGGATTGTGAAGTAAATTTTTTTGATTTTATTCTCAAAAACCGAAACCTTTTTAATAAGAACTGATATATTCAAGTTAAAAGAGCGTGAGAAATTACGTTCTCTGACGAAAAAAATTAAAATTAAAACATCGAGGTGGTAAAAAATGGAAGCTTATTGTGTGAAGTGTAAAGCGAAAAGAGTCATGGTTGATGGTAAAGAAGTTGGCATGAAAGGAAAAGGTGGAGTGCAGAGAAAAGCAATGAAAGGCAAATGCCCTAAATGCGGTACAACCATGTTCAGAATTCTTGGCGCTGCTAAAAAATAAGTAATTTTTCTGGTTTTATTTTTTTTTGGTTTTATTGTATGAATCTTTGCATTGATTAGTTGAATTTTTAAGCAAAGATTCATATTAGAAATGCGTTAAATATTGTACTAATCAACGCATTTCTCTATATCTAAGATTAAACTTTACTAATCACATACCCTTCTTTCGTATCCCCAATCATGTAACCTAACTGCAGAATTCTTTCCCTTAACTCATCTGCTTTCTTCCAATCTTTATTCTTTCTGGCCAGTTCACGTTCTTCAGCTAATTTTTGGACTTCAATCGGAATAGTTAATGATTTAACTTCACCCAATCGTAATCCAAGAACTCGGTCAAAATTCAGCATTATTTCCTTAATCTTTTTAGCATCTTTTTTATTGATTGTTTCAAGAATAGCATTGATTGAGTGCATGAAACTGAAGACTGCTCCTAAAGCATTAGATATGTTTAAATCATCATCCAAAGCTTCTTCAAACACATCTTTCGCTACTTGAATATGTTTCTCAACATTTTTACTATTAAGACCTTCTTTCTCCGCTTTAATTTCATTCAGTCTTAACATAAATTCTCTCAATTTTCTTACCGTATTCTCGCAAGCTTTTAACTCCTCAAATGTAAAATTAAACTGTTGTCGATAATGGGTTGAAAGTAAACAATATCTTATAGCTATTGGGTCGTAACCTTTTTCCGAAATATCTCTTAAAGTATAGAAATTTCCTAAGCTTTTACTCATTTTCTTTCCATCTACTAACAACCATTCGTTATGAATCCAATAATTAACAAAACGCTTACCGGTTATGGCTTCAGATTGGGCAATTTCATTTTCATGGTGAGGAAAAATTAAATCTATTCCCCCGGTGTGAATATCAAAATGACTCCCTAAATATTTCTTAGACATAGCACTGCATTCAATATGCCAGCCTGGACGGCCTTTACCGGTTTCAGTTTCCCAAAAGACATCTCCGTCTGCCTTATCCCAAGATTTCCACAAGGCAAAGTCATTCACTTCTTGCTTTTCATATTCGTCTTGCTTTATTCTTGCTCCTGCTTTTAACTTTTTAAGTTTAATCTTAGCTAGTTTTCCGTAATTTTTGAACTTAGAAATAGAATAATATATGCTTTTATCTTCTCCCCTATAAGCAAAGCCCTTTTTTTGTAAGAGTTTAATTTCTTTAATCATCTCTTTAATATGATCAGTTGCCTTGGGAAAAATATTCGCTTTTTGGATATTTAGAGTGCCCAAATCTTCCATAAAGGCCAGGAAATATCTTTTGGTGAATTCTTTTAAGCTTACTTTCGCTTTTTGGGAATCACGAATTGTTTTATCATCAACATCAGTTAAGTTCATCACCTGTTTTACTTTAAAGCCATTATATTCTAAATATCTTTTCAGAAGATCCGCTGCAAGATAAGCCCTATAATTACCTAAGTGCGGATAATTATACAAGGTCGGTCCGCAGGTATACATTCCTACTTCTTTCTTGTTAATAGGCACAAACTTCTCTTTTTTCCGGGTTAAGGTATTATATAACTGTAAAGCCATTTTATAATCCTATCCTAATCTTACCACTTCCGCTTTATAGTAAATATTCTTAACCTCCAAATTTTTAGGAGGATATTTACTATTAGCATAAATCCGCCATTGTTTAAAAGTCATGGATTTCTGCTCTATTTAAACTTTCCTTGGTTAATTTCTCTAAATCTAGCTTCTCTAACTCCGATCTAATCATCTCCAGATCCGCTTTGGTTTCCGGATGTTTTGGGCCTAACAAACAGCAAATTTCCGGACCTTTAGAGGTTTCATAAGTACCCATCTTTTTAGCTACTTTAATGATCTCCTGCTTATCAAAAGCCAGTACCGGCCGGAATATTTCCAATTTAATGTTTTTGGTGATGACCATCAAATTGCTTAAGGTTTGGCTGGAAACCTGGGCTAAATTCTCGCCAGTAATCAAATATTTGGGTTTTTCGTTTTCCGCAATTAATTCCGCAGTTTTTAACATCAAGATCTTTTGCAGGATAAAATAGTTCTTATGTTCGCATTTTACGGTAAGTTCTTTCAACACTTCTGCAAAAGGAATCAAATACAATTTCTTCAAATCCAGAATTTTACAGAGTTCTTTTACCTTCACTAACTCTTCCTCCCCAGTAAGAGGGACTTGATGGAAATGCACTGCAATTATCTCTAAGCGATTCTGCATCAGATTAATCGCTACCGGACTATCTATTCCTCCAGACAATAAAGCTATTCCTCTTTCCATTATTAGATGAATGATAAAAGGTTTTATAATGTTTTCTTTATTTCGATTGTTACTTTAAAGAAGTTAATTAGATAAAGTTTATAAATTTAGAAAATTTAAACCAAATATGGCTCCTCAAATTAATTTTAATCATCACGATATTCTACAGGGAAATTTAGTGCAACTTATTTCCCAGATGGATTTACCAGACCTTTCTTCAAGAGTACATATAGGTCATGCCGGGGGAGCAGGATATGCTTTGTTTAGTGAAAAGAGTGATAAATTATACCATGATCGCATGGGTAATACTTTTGGAGCAGTTTCAGAGATTAGAATATTTTTCGATGCTGTTTATGCCTATTTAGATACTGCAAAAGAATATGCAATTAAATTTGGGTTTAGATTACTAGCTTCAGAAGGACATAAATTTAAAGAAATAACCTCCGAATCTGAGATTTTTCCTAAGCTGATTAGTTCTTATACTCTAGATTGGGGTGTAGTAATAGGTGATACAAAGATAGAATCAGTCGAAAGATTAATTAAATTTTTAGAGATGATTAAAGAAGGAAAGCCCATTCTTGATCAACCATATGAAGCGGTTAAAACTGCGGGAAGGCGTTATTTACAATAATCCTTTTTTGGGGAACCTAATCTCAGAAACCTTTATATCCCCCTGCTTTCATCAATAAATAATCATGAAAAAAAGCGCTTTAATTTTAATTACTATTCTACTACTTTCAACCTTTTTCGTTTCCGCAGAAGAAAACCTCTACCAATACGATTCTTTAAGGATTGAATTTAATCTCGATGGAGGATTTATTCTAGTCTCTACCGGACCATCTGCAACCGTAAAAGAAGTCAGCGCAGAATTATTATTATATCCTCAAGAAGATTATCGCCAGAAATTATTAAAGTTCGGCACTGGAGGAACAGTTAAAGACAATTCTGTCTTTTTCTCCTGGACCAACCCAGTCTT
>Ga0082335_1003366_pt1 | contig 26517 bp, 25 predicted proteins | sample Subgrocontami58m_FD_72375 | JGI IMG/M metagenome (GOLD analysis project Ga0082335, IMG submission 72375) | Subsurface groundwater microbial communities from S. Glens Falls, New York, USA - GMW37 contaminated, 5.8 m (SPADES assembly) (version 2) ...
CCCGCGGCTGACGGTGCTGAACAACCAGACCGCCATTCTGAAGGTGGTGGATAACCAGGTCTACTTCACCATTCAGGCCACGACCACGGCGGGCTCGGCAGGCGTCGCGCCGGTCACCACATTCACCACCACACCCAACATCGTGGCGGTCGGGTTCATCATGAACGTGACGCCGCAGATCAGCGACGTCGAAAGCGTGTTGCTCAACGTGCGCCCCAGCATCTCGCGTATCGTCGGCAATGTTGCCGATCCGAACCCGACACTGGCGGCGCCCTGCGGCGCGAGCGGCGCCGGCCTGCCCGGTTGCGGTTCGATCACCAGCAACATCCCGGTAATCCAGACGCGCGAAATGGAATCGCTGATCAAGGTGAACAGCGGACAGATCGCGGTAATGGGCGGGTTGATCCAGGACCGGGTCAACGATCTTGAGGACAGCGTGCCCGGCGCGAACCGTCTGCCCGGAGTGGGAAGGCTATTCGAAAATCGCAATCTGACCAACACCAAGACCGAGCTGGTGGTGTTCATGCGCCCGATTATCATTCGGGATGCCAGCATCGACGGCGACTTCCGCAACTATCGCACGATGTTGCCGGACAACAATTCAATGGCCGCACCCAACCCCGGCAAGCCGGCGCCGCAGGGATCACCGCGGTGAGCCTGCTGCTCGAAGCCCTGAAAAAAGCGGAGCTTGCCAAGCAGGCGGCGAAGGAACCGCCGCCTGACACGGACAGGCCGCCGTTCACCCGCGACAAATTGCCTGACATCAGGCAACCGATGGAGATTACAAGCGAGGATCTGAGCCCGGCCGAGCCCGAGCCGACGGCCGAGCGCGCCGAGAAACCGGTCCTCGAACTTGCGCCGGAGGAACCGCCGCGGCGCGCAGCGCCCGCCCCGGAGCCGGCGGCCGCTTTGCGGTCCGCGCCTGTTGAAACCGACTATTCACCCACTAGCGAAACGCAGGAACGCAAACAAGCGCAGCAGTTGTTCGAGGCCAAGGAACTGGACGTCAATCCGCGCAAGCCGTTTTACTACACGGTAGGCGCGTTGGCCCTGTTCGCCGTGGGCACGGTCGGCTACTTCTGGTATGAGATGCAGCCGAAAAACAATTACAAGATACCCCCGCCATCGGCGCAACCCGCGCCGCCGCCAGTGGCCGCGGCACCGGCGGCTCCTGCAGCCTCGCCGGATGCACCCGCGGCGGCCACGGTGACACCGCCGGTCGGCAGCCAGCCGGCCGTACCGGCAACAGGCGCGGCCCCCGCCGGCGCAGCGCCGGCCGCAGCCCCCGCACCGGTTGCGGCCGCAGCTCCGGCCGCTCCGCGCGGGCCGGTATTTGCGCGCCAGGGCGAGCCGGCGAGCCGCGCCGCAGCCGCGCCGCAGCCCGGCCCAGCGCGGGCGCGACATCACCATCACGCCTGCCCGCGTGCAGGCCGACCCTGTGCTGGAGGGCGCATACCAGGCGTACAACGCCGGCGACCTGGCCCGGGCGCGCGACGACTACCAGCAGGTGCTTCGCTCCAATCCGGACAACCGCGATGCGCTGCTTGGACTGGCGGCGGTGGAGACACAGGCCAAACGCTATGACGCAGCCGATCGCTTTTACACGCGCCTGCTCGAACTCGATCCGCGCGATGCCCACGCTCAGGCCGGGCTGATCGGCTTGCGCGGCCAAGTCGACCCGCTGGCGGCGGAATCGCGTCTGAAGAACATGATCGCCGCCCAGCCCGAAGCGAGCTTCCTGCATTTCACCCTGGGCAATCAATTCGCGGCACAGGAGCGCTGGGCCGAGGCACAGCAGGCCTATTTCAACGCCTACGCCGGCGACACCGAAAATGCCGACTTTGCCTGCAATCTCGCCATCAGCCTGGACCAATTGCACCAGAGCAAGCCAGCCCTGGAATATTACCGGCGCGCGCTGGCGCTGGCGGGAAACCGGCCGGCGTCCTTCGACAAAACTCAGGTAAGCAGAAGGGTAGCGCAGCTCGAGCGCTGACCATGAACTCCCCGGCATCTATCACCACCGCGCCCACCGCCACCGCGGCCAAGCGCCACATCGGCCAGATCCTGATCTCGCAGGGGATCCTGACCGAGGACCAGTTGCGCATCGCGCTGCTGGAGCAGATGAAGTCCAAGCTTCCGGTGGGGAAGCTCCTGGTCAACCTGGGTTTCGTGTCAGAAGCCACATTGCGCGACGCGCTATCCGAGAAACTGGGGCTGCAAAGCGTCGATCTGTCCCAGATCATCATCGACTCGCAGGCGATGAAACTGGTGCCGCGCGACTTCGCGCTGCGCCACCACATATTCCCGATTGCGCTGGATCGCGACCGCGGCACGCTCATCGTGGCCTTGTCGGACACCAACAACCTCGTCGCCCTGGACCAGCTGCGCGCGCGTCTGCGCGGCGAGCTGGAGCTGGAGCCGCGCCTGGCGGGCGATACCGAGATCTCGCGCGCCATCGAGCAGTACTACGGCCACGAGCTCTCCATCGATGGCATCCTGCACGAAATCGAAACCGGCGAAGTCGACTACCAGAGCCTGGCCGGTGCCGGCGAGCAGTACAGCCAGCCGGTGGTGCGGCTGATTGCGGCACTGCTTGCGGATGCGGTCGGAAAGAATGCATCCGACATCCACTTCGAACCGGAGCAGAACTTCCTGCGCATCCGCTACCGCATCGACGGCGTGCTGCGGCAGATACGCTCGCTGCACAAGACCTATTGGCCGGCGATGGCGGTGCGCATCAAGGTGCTGGCGAAAATGAACATCGCCGAGACGCGCGCTCCGCAGGATGGACGCATTTCCCTTTCCCTTACCGGCAGGCAGGTGGATTTCCGCGTCGCCTCGCAGGCCACCAGCCACGGCGAAAACGTGGTGCTGCGGATTCTCGACCGGCAAAAGGGCATCGTGCCTTTGGACGGTCTCGGGCTCGAATCGAGCCAGCTCGACTTGCTCAAGCGCCTGATCTCGCGCCCGGAAGGCATCATCCTGGTGACCGGCCCGACCGGCAGCGGCAAGACCACGACCTTGTACTCGGTGCTGAACCACATCAATTCCGACACGGTCAACATCATGACCATGGAGGACCCGGTCGAATACCCGATGACCATGATCCGCCAGACCTCGGTCAACGAGGCCGCGAAAATGGACTTCGCCAGCGGCATTCGTTCGCTCATGCGCCAGGACCCGGATGTGATTCTGGTGGGCGAAATCCGCGACGAGGAAACCGCCGAAATGGCGTTTCGCGCCGCCATGACGGGTCACCAGGTTTATTCCACGCTGCACACGAACTCCGCGGTTGGCGCGTTTCCGCGCCTGCTCGATACCGGCGTCACGCCCGAAGTGATGGCCGGCAACATGATCGGCATCGTTGCCCAGCGCCTGATCCGGCGCCTGTGCAAACACTGCCGCCAGCCCTATACCGCGACGTCGGCCGAATGCCGTCTGATCGGCGTCAAGGCCGACCGGCCGCCCACCGTGTACCGCGCGGTGGGTTGCGACCACTGCGATTACCAGGGCTATCGCGGGCGACTGGCAATCATGGAGATACTGAAACTGGACGTCGATCTGGATGAACTGATTTCGCGGCGCGCCACCGCGCGCGAGATCCAGCGTGCCGCCGTAGCCAAGGGTTTCCGCACGCTCGCCGACGACGGCGCGCGGCGCGTTCTCGAGGGCACGACCTCGCTCGACGAGCTGATGCGGGTGGTGGATCTCACCGACCGCATGTAGCGCGCCTGCCGCTGGACCTCCACACGCATGGCGCTGTACTCCTACAAGGCAATCGACGGCCGCGGCAAATCGCTCATGGGCCAGATCGAAGCCATCAACCTGATCGATCTGGAGCTACGCCTGCAGCGCATGGGGCTCGACCTGATCGTCGGCGGACCGGCGAGCAGGCGCTCGAGCATGTTCAAGGGTGCGATCGGGCGGCCCGAGCTGATCAACTTCTGCTTCCACCTGGACCAGCTGACGTCTGCCGGAGTGGCCATCCTGGAGGCGCTGACCGACCTGCGCGACAGTGTCGAAAACCCGCGCTTTCGCGAGGTCATCAGCGGGCTGATCGAAAGCATCCAGGGCGGGCAGAACCTTTCGTCCGCCATGGGCGACTATAAGGAGGTGTTCCCCAAGGTGTTCGCCAACCTGATTCGTGCGGGCGAAGAAACCGGGCGCATGTCGCAGGTTCTGAAAAGCCTCGGGGAAAACCTGAAATGGGAGGACGAACTCATCGCGCAGACGAAAAAACTGATGATGTATCCGGCCTTCGTCGGCAGCATCGTGCTTGCGGTGACCATGTTCTTGATGATCTACCTGGTGCCGCAGATGATCGGTTTCATCAAGAGCAGCGGTCAGGCGATCCCGCTGCAGACGCGCATCCTGATCCAGGTGTCGGGTTTTTTTATCAATTACTGGTGGGCGGTCCTGATCACCCCGGTGATCGCCGTCGCCGGCATCAAGCTCGCCCTGACGCGCAGCCCGGCGTTTCGCTACAAGTTCGACGATTACAAGCTGCGCGTGCCGCTCCTCGGACCGATCCAGCGCAAAATCATCCTGTCGCGTTTCGCCAGTATCTTCGCCATGATGTATTCCGCCGGCATCACCATCCTCGACTGCATCAAGAGCTCCGAGGATATTGCAAACAACCTGGTGATCAGCGAAGGGCTCGCGCGCGCCGGACAACAAATCGCCGAAGGCAAGAACGTTTCCACCGCGTTTCAGGACGTGGGCCTGTTCCCGCCGCTGGTGATACGCATGCTGCGCGTCGGGGAATCCTCCGGCAAACTCGACACCGCGCTGCTCAACGTGTCCTATTTCTACAATCGCGACGTGAAGGATGCCATCGGCAAGGTGGAGGTGATGATCGAGCCGGCCATGACAGTCATCCTCGGCGCGCTCCTCGGTTGGGTAATGCTGTCGGTGCTGGGCCCCATCTACGACTCCGTCAGCAAGATCAAGTTCTAACCCGATGCTGCGAAAAAAGCGCCTGCTCTATCTCACCGCCAACCGGCTGACGGCGCATAGCCTGTCGCGCGGCAAGCTGGTCGTCGATGCGAGCTTCGAGCGCAACGACACCGGGCTAGCCGCGTTCGCCAGTTATCTCGCCGGCTCGCGCAAGCTGTACTACCTGGTGGTCGACGTGGTCGAGGAGGATTACCACCAGGACATGATCCCCGACCTCGGCCGCAAGGACCGACGGCTGGTGCTGGCGCGCAAGCTCTCGCAGCGCTACCGCGACACCAGTCTTACCCTAAGCCTGTCGCTCGGTTTCGACAAGGGCGAGCGGCGCAACGAGAAAGTCCTGTACGCGTCGTTCTCCAACACGCAGCAGTTCCAGCCCTGGCTCGCGGCGCTGGAGCAGAAGGAAGTCCGCCTGGTGGGGGTCTATTCCACCGCGCTGCTCGCGCCAGCCCTGATAAAAAGCGCCGGGCTCAAGTCGCCGCGCTGCCTGCTGGTGAGCGTGCAGCAGACCGGCCTGAGGCAAAGCTACGTCGAGGACGGCAACATCCGCTTTTCCCGCATCGGCCGCGTGAACCTGGAGGACGCCGCCGGCGTGGCCGCCGCCTGCGCCGGCGAGTCGGCGCGCCTGCAGCAATACCTGGTTACCCTGCGCTTGCTGCCGACGGCGAATACGCCAATCGACGTGATGGTGCTGGCGGCGGGTCGGTATAACGCCGCGCTCACCGAGGTCTGCCGCGGCACCGAGGTGCTGAACTTCCATGTCGTCAACGCGGACACTCAGTGCCGGACGGCCGGCCTCCAGCGTTTTCCGGCCGACGCGCCTTGCGATGCCTTGTTCCTTTACGCCGCGGCCAGCGCCACGCCCAAGCAGCAGTTTGCGCAGGATCAGCACCGGCATCATTATCAGCTTTGGCAGATCGGCAAGGTCCTGTACGCCGCCGGCGCGGCAGTGCTTGGAGCGGGCCTGCTGTTCGCCGGCGTGGAACTGTTCGACGTCTACAACCTGCGCCAGCGCATCGGCTCCGATCAGACCCAATTCGACGCGATCAGCGCCGAGTACGCGCGCGTCACCGCCACGTTCCCGCCGACGCCGACGTCGACCGAGAACCTCAAGACCACGATCAAGCAATTCCGCACGCTGCAGTCGCAGACCGCTTCCCCGGCCTACCTGTTCGCGGAAATCAGCAAGACCCTGGCCGGCTTTGCCCAGGTGGAAATTGAGCGCATCGAATGGCGCGTCGGCAAGCCGACGCAGGAGAGCGGCGCGAAGGGCGCGGCGCCCAAGCCCGCTGCGCCCGCGCCTGCGCCGGTCGCCGCGGGCGCGCCCGCGGCTGCACCCGCGGCCGAGCTGGGCTATCAACTGGCCACCGTTTCGGCGCGAGTGGTGGGCGCGCGCCGCTCGGACGTGCGCTCGATCACCGACATCGCGAGTCAGTTCATGGCCGCGCTGAGGAAGGTTCCCCACCTGGAGGTCATGAACGTACGTTTGCCCTTCGACGTCACCGCGGATGATACGCTCGCGGGCAATATCGGATCGGAGCGCGCGATAGCCGAAGACGCGAGCTTCAGCTTCACCATCGGCAGAAAGCTCGGCGGATGAAGCTCGGCGCAAGCGACCTGAAACGGCTGCGCCTGCCCATGGCGGCCTGCGTCACCCTGGCCGTCGCCGGCGTGGGTTGTTATTTCGCCGCCGACAATTATCTGCAGGGAACGAAACAGCTCGGCGCGGCAACGTCCGCGCAGCGTGCCGAAGTGCAGACGAGGCTTGCCAGCGCCAACGAGGAGGAGCGCGAGATCAAGGCCAACCTGCAGGAGTACAAGGCGCTGGCGGCGCGCGGCGTCATCGGCGAGGAGAAGCGCCTGGACTGGATCGACGCCCTCACGGCGATCAAGACCGAGCGGCGGCTGTTCAATATCGGCTACAGCATCGAGCCGCAGAAGGAGCTCGACTATCCCGGCTTTGCCCCTACAGCCGGTGTCTATTTCGTGTCCAGCCGCGTAAAGATCGATATTCAGCTATTGCACGAGGAAGATCTGCTCAACTTCATCGACGATCTGAGCAAGCGCAGCAAATTGTACGTGTCGGCGAGAAGTTGCGAGGTCAAACGCACCGACCGCGGCAGCGGAACAGTGCTCGCGCCACGGCTGCAGGCAAATTGCGTCTTCGACCTGATCACCATCCGCCACAACAAGCCGGCCTAGGCCATTGGCGGCCGACGCGTGGCACCTGCCAATCCCGAGGCTATAATGAATCATGGGAATCATGAAGAATTGTCATTCTAAGAATTGTCGTTCCGAGGCCGTCCCCCAGGAGGACTTTCCCCTCAAGGGGGATCGAGAGCTTCGCGGCGCAGGCCGAGGAATTTGCTTTTTGTTTTCCCTGAAAAGCAGATTCTTCGCTTCACTCGCGCTGATCCTGTTGTGCCTTGCCGCACCGGCGGCCGCGGCGGCGGAAGAGCTTGGACGTCTTTTCTTGACGCCGCAACAGCGCCAGGACCTGGACCGCAGGCGCGCCACCAACCGCGCCGAGGAAGAGGCGCCGCAGATCAGCGAGGGCCCGCTCACGCTCGAAGGCCACTTGCAGCGCTCCAGCGGCAGGACTGCTACCTGGATCAACGGCGTGCCCCAATACGATAGCCACGCGAGCCGCGATCCCGCCCGGATCATGGTGGTCCCGAACCAGGGCGAGCCCGGCGTCAGCCTGAAGATCGGGCAGATCTACGAGCGCACCAGCGGCGAGGTGCGCGACAATCTCCAGGGGGGTGAGATTACCGTCGGAAAAACCTCGCGCAAAGCCCAGCCGGTGACCCGTGGAACCGCCGCCGGATCGGCCAAAGCGGCGCGTTAGCAGCGTGCGCAATTTCGCAATCATGAATTTGCCCGGCCGCCAGCGCGGCGCGGCCCTGCTGATCCTGCTCGCCATGGTCAGTGTCGCGGTCATCTATACCGTGGTCGCCGGCATGAACCGCAGCGCGGGTGACATGGCAAGGGCGCGGGAGCAGAAAACCTATGCCGCGCTGGCGCAGGCGAAGGCAGCCCTGATCGCCTACGCGGTCACCTACAAGGACACGCACGACAACCCTGGTAGCAGCATCTACACCGTACCCGGTTTCCTGCCCTGCCCGGACGCGGGAGCATCCGTGAGCGAAGGCGTGGCTGCCGCCAGTTGCGGCAGTTTCCTGGTCAGCGTCACAGGCAGGCTGCCGTGGCAAACGCTGGGAACGGAAGCGCTGAAGGACAGTTCGGGCGAGTGCCTCTGGTATGCGGTTTCGGGGACCTACAAGAATAGCCCCAACGGTGTCACCAGCAACAACACCACTTCCAACAATATGATGAACTGGGACACCAATGGCCAGTTTGCTGTCATGGATGCGAATGGCACCTCTTTTCTCGCCGGATCGACCGAGGACAATCGCGCGGTCGCGGTGATCTTCGCTCCCGGCGCCGCGCTCTCGGGGCAAGACCGCACGCCTGTCGCAGGCACCACCAACTGCGGCGGGAACTACTCCGCCGCCGCTTATCTGGAAACCGCCAACGGCATCAACAACAGCACCTTGGTCGCTCCTTCTTCGCCCGGCGCCGTCACCGACGTCAGCAGCTTCATCGCCGGAACCGGCAGCGACACTTTCAACGACAAACTGGTGTACATCACCCGGGCGGACATCTGGACCGCGATCAAAAAGCGCTCGGATTTCAACAATTATTTGCGCGCGCTCACGCGCCGCGCGGCCGAATGCACCGCCCTGTACGGAACCCTGAACGCCGCCGGCATAACCGACAAGCGTCTGCCGTGGGCCGGCAATGTGGCTGTGTCCACGACCATCTTGTCCTATTACGCAGTCGATCGGCGCTATCGGGATATCAGCCCCGATATGTCCGGTCGTCTTTCCTATCGGGTCCGCACCTCCGACACCGCGACAAATAATGCGCTCAGCACCAATAGCGACCTCGGGTATAGCAATATCCTCCTTCTAACCAACGGCTCCTATTGCTCTTACTTTCCCGAGGAAAAGATTTGGTACGACAACTGGAAGGATCAGTTGTTCTACGCCATCGCCAACTACTACCGTCCGTCGGCTTCACCGCTAACACCGGCCTGCGACAGCTCTAACTGCCTGAAGATCAACGGCGGCGCCACCTACTATGCCGCAGCTGTGATCTTCGCCGGCGAAAAGCTCTCGGGCCAGAATCGCAATACGCTGTCGGACAAGAGTCTGATAAGCAACTATCTGGAAGGAACCAATGCCAGCAACCATCCCAATAGCGGAGGAAACGGCAACTATCAGGCCGGCAGCGCCTCTAGTACGTTCAACGACATCGTATACGGGATAGACACCAATCTGAGAGTGCAGTGCTACTCCGGCAGCGGCATGGTGTTGCAAAACTCCACGCTCCTGACAGGCATCGCCGCCTCGCCTCCCGCGCCGCTTATTCCTCCAGGCCCCCCGAACCTGCCCCCCGGCCCTGTGGCGCCTTACGCCGCTTGCCCTTGAAACGATTGCTTCCTCACGCAATTTTCCGGCCCCGGCTGCCGCGGGGATTCACGCTGGCCGAGCTCGCCATCGTGCTGGTCATCGTCTCTTTCCTGCTGGGTGGCACGATGGCGATGATTTCGGCGCAAACGGAGCAACGCTACTGGAACGATACGCAGAGCCGGCTCGAAGCCGCGCGCGATGCGATTCTCGGCTACGCGATTGCGAATGGACGCCTCCCCTGCCCGGCAAACAGCACGTCTTCGGGTGCCGAGGTGCACGTAGCCGGCGTCTGTGGAGCAGCGGGCAATACCTACGATTATTACGGCGGCATCGTCCCCGTCGCCGGCGTCACCTACGGCCTGCTGCCGGCCGTCACTCTGGGCTACCAGCCGGTCGACACGCAAGGATTCGCCCTGGACGCATGGGGCAACCGCATTCGCTACGCAGTTTCTCGGCGCACCGCGCCCATAACGACCGCCGCCAACTTCACCAACGCGGCCAACTTGAAGGCGAGCGGCGTCGCGGTGCTGCCCGACGATCTGGTCGTGTGCGCGTCGGCGACAGGGATCGTGGCTGGCCCCCCCGGGAGTTGCGGGCTCCCCGCCCCCGGACCGAACTGGGTCACAGGTCAGAACACCGTGGTCGCGATCCTGTACTCACCGGGCAAGAACGGGCGAGACCCGATCACCCTCGGAGCAGACGAGGGCGCCAATGAAGACCGCACCAGTGGCACTGGCAACGACGCGGTTTTCGTCAGCCATACGCCCGCGCCGACCGGCGCGACCGGCGGCGAGTTCGACGATCAGGTCCTGTGGATATCGGTAGGCACGCTGTACGCGAAACTCATTGCAGCCGGCGTACTGCCCTAAGCGGGGGCCGGCTCCGCAGCAGGTTTGAGCGCGCCGGCGAGAACGAAGCACACATTGCCATCGGCATTGTGCGTCAGCGACAGCGAGTAGCCCGAAGCCTCTGCATGCCGCGCCACCTGGTACAGACCGATGCCCAGACCGCTATCCGAGGGCACCGGCCCGCGCAGCAACTCGGTCGCGGTTTCCACAGCGATCGCTCGTCCGCCGTCGCACACCTCCAGGCGGGCAGTACCGCCGCAGGCGAAGCTGACGCTGATGGCGAAGTCCCCCTGCTGCTGGCGTTTGCCGATCGCATTATGTATAAGGTTGTCGGCAGCGCGGTCGAATAACACCTGCGGCAGCGACGCCTGCTCGCCGATCTCGCCCTCGTGAAACGCGATACTCTGACCGGCATAGTTGCGCTGCAGATTACGCCACCAGCTTCGCGCCTGCACCAGACGGCTGTCGTCGATCTGCGGCTGGCGCAGCTTGTCCAGGGTCTGCTGCAGGCGCTGGGTGATCACCGGCAACTGGCGTTGCATCAGTGCCTGCAGCTCGTTTGAACCGCCCGCTTCCTGCTCGGCCGCGGCGCACAACACATTGAGCGACTGCAGCAGGTTCTTGATGTCGTGGGTCATACGGGCGCCGGTTTCGTACACGGCCTGCACATAGGATTGCTGCTGCAGCTTCTGCTCGCGCAGTTTGGCCAAATAGAACTCGCCCAGCATCTGGCCTAGCAGATGAAAATGCCAGGTCAGCGCCGGGCTCAGGCTATATTGGGTGTAGACGCGCAGTTGCAGTTCCTGGTCCGCGAATTCCACCGTGTTCTTGCTCGGCTGGCCGAATTCGCCGCTATAGACGGAACTGCGCCAGGTGCCGCCGCTGACCCAGGGGAGTTTGCCCAGGCCGGCGCAGGCCTGCTGCAGAAATTTTTCCGGCTGCCTTTCCCATTGCGACAGCTCGGCCAAAAAGTACAGCCATTTCTCGAACGGCAGGCCGACCGACAGCAGGTATCTCGAAAACAGCATGGAGAGGCCGCCGAAACCCGCGCGCGGGTTCCATGCGAGTCCGAACAGCAGCAGCACCCCGGCGATCAAGAGCAGGCTGTAGGTCAGGGCGAAGGGATAATTCACCCGGCCCAGGGTCATGAAAGCGAAACTGCCCAGCACCAGCAGCACGATGATCATGAACAGGAACGCGCTGTAGAAAAAATCCACCACCTGCGGTGTTTCGCCGGTATTAGTTTCCGTCGGCATGGCCAGCATGACCAGGAACAGCAACGGCAGCCCATACTGGGCGAATTGCGTCAGTTCCTGCGTTTGCGAGAACGCGGGCAGCAGTCGCGGAAACACCCAGATGAGCAACAGCGACACCAGGTACAGCAGCACGGTCAAATGGAAGTAGCGTTGCCAGCGCGCCTGAAACAGGAACACCTTGCCCCCGACGACGCCGGCGAGGATGCACAGCCACAACAACATCAGCCACCAATTCCAGAAAAACAGGGCAAGCACGCAAGCCAGAGCAATGACGGAAAGCTGCAGCGGCGTCAGGCTCTGCTCGCCGCGCATGAACGGCTGCCACAGGATGAACAGGCCGAAGTGGGCGAGCATGAGCGCGCGCGCCCAGGTGTCTTCCACGCCGCGCATCGCGGTGAGGTGCAGCAACGCGAGCATGGCGACGAACAGCAACTGCCAATAGCGGCTGATGAGCATCGGGTAAGCGCGGGTCAGGGTATTGGTAGCCATGATGCATGCTTGCACTTATTATGCCTGCAGTTTAACCTGAGAAAGGCACGCCAGGGGCACGCCAGCGCGGACGCAGCTTGGTCACTTGGCGCCGGTCAACTAGCACATCCAGAGCGACATTCGAAAGAATCATGCTTCACCCGATCCTGCCTATCGCCCGCTACACGCTGCTCGAGGCACTGCGCAACCGCTTGCTCTGGCTGGCGCTGATCCTGGTGGTTGCCGGACTCGCGTTCACGCAGTTCCTGCAGCAGGTGGCGATCACCGAATCGAATCAGATCCAGGCGGCGCTGCTCGCAGCCCTGGTGCGGGTCGGCTCCGTATTCATGCTGGCGAGCTTCGTCGTCACCAGCATGGTCAGGGAATTCAACGACAAAGTCATGGAGCTGATCCTCTCCCGGCCGATGCGGCGCAGCAGCTACTTTTTCGGCAAGCTCGTTGGCTACGCCGCGATAGCGCTCGCGCTCGCCCTCATATCCAGCCTGCCGCTCGCAATGTTCGCGCCGGTGCCGCAGGTTGCGCTGTGGGGCCTGTCGCTTGCCTGCGAGTTGCTGATCGTCACCGCGTTCGCCCTGTTCTGCGTGCTCTCGCTGACACAGGTGATCTCGGCGCTTGCGGCCGTCGCCGGGTTTTATCTGCTCGCGCGCTCGATCAGCGCCCTGCAAGTCATGGCCGCCAACCCCTTGTCGGACGCCCTCAGCCTGGGCCAGCACGTCGTCAATTTCGTCATCGACGCGATCGCCTTCCTGTTGCCCGGCCTGGATCGCATGACCCAGACCGGCTGGCTGATCTACAGCGCGCCGCCCCCCTCCGAAATCATGGTGGTGCTGGCGCAAACCGCCGTGTATGTGCTGCTGTTGTGCGGCGCCGCCCTGTTCGACCTGCAGCGCAAGAATTTCTGATGCGCGACAAACGCCCGCTGGAAGTTGTTGCGGTCGCAGTACCGTTGTCTTACAATTGGCGTCGAATGTATTACGGGATCTTATCATGGCCGACACGCTGAACGCCCGCATCCCCCCCCGCGTGGAGCAGAAGCTCGCCGAATACTGCGTCCGGCATGGAGTTACGCGCACTGACGCGGTGGTGCGCGCGCTGGACGACTACCTCGATCGCCAGTCAGGCGGCGACGACGCCTACGCGCTGGCGGCCGACCTGATTCCCAAGCGGGGCGTCGCGAAGCTGCAGTCCGCCGCGGTGCGAAGATTGGCGCGCGACGCTTTCCGTGGCTCGCGCGCTCGTTGATACCGGCGCGATCGTCGCGCTGATCAACCGCGCGGATCGATTTCACCCGCAGGCCGCAGCCTGGTTCCGCGGATTCCGCGGCCGCTTGCTGACGACGGAGGCGGTGGTAACCGAAGCAGCCTACGTGCTCGCGGCGAGCCCGGAACATCAGCAAGCGGCGCTCACTTGGATACAGCGGGCGCGCGAGGCGGGAATATTGCAGGTGGCCGCCATGGAAGACCACGCCGCGCTCGCCCGGATCATCTCCAAATACGCCGATCTCCCCTGCGATTATGCGGACGCATCGCTAATCTGGCTAGGCGAGAAAACGGGCGTGCTGCAGATCGCGACGATCGACCAGGCCGACTTCTCTGTCTACCGGATGCGCCGCCGGCGCAGGTTCCGGATCCTGATTGGCGAGCGTTGATGCTCGTAACCCTGGGATAAACACAGAGAAGTCAGATGCGCGACGAACGCCCGCTGAGCCATGTTTCCGCGCCGGTGCTGGGCTTGCTTGCCGCGGGCCTGGCGTTGCAGATCGGCCTGCATGCGGCCCTGCCCGCACCGCAGGCCAATGCGCCGGACCTGTTGCCTGCGCCATCCGCCACACTGCTGCGGCTCGCCAGCCTGGGCGAGCCTATCGCGTTAGCCAAGATCCTGATGCTGCAATTGCAGGCCTTCGATTACCAGTCCGGCAGCAAGGTACCCTACAAGGAACTGGATTACGCCCGGGTAGAAGCCTGGCTCTCGCGCATACTCGAGCTCGACCCCGAAGGGCAATACCCACTGCTCGCAGCCAGCCGCCTGTACGCCGAGGTTCCGGACGAAACGCGCCAGCGGAGCATGCTCGACTTCATCTACAAGCAGTACCTACTGGACCCCAACCGGCGCTGGCCCTGGCTTGCGCAAGCCACCTTCCTCGCCAAGCACCGGTTGAAAGATATGGGCTTGGCGCTCGAGTATGCGGCGGCCTTGCAGAAATACACCACGGCCAAGGACGTCCCGGCCTGGGCGACGACCATGGAAATCTTTATCCGCGAAGACCTGAACGAACTGGAAACGGCGCGGCTGATGATCGGCGGCTTGCTCGCCAGCGGCAGGATCACCGATCGTGGCGAACTGAATTTCCTCGACGGCCGGTTGCGCGAAGTAGAAGAGCGTCTCAAGCAGGGCGCCGGCAAGAAACGCCAAGACCAGCGGGCGCCCTAGCAAGTCATCGACGCTGAGCTGCCGTAGAGCAGCCCTCTTATTTCTTTTTCGGCCTGCCGCGGCGCGCGAAACCCACCTTTAAATCCAAAGTTGCTTCAATGGCCGCTTTGAACTTCTCCTTACCCAGTGGCGTCCCCGTTTGCAGAGCACACCTCACAAGCGCCAACTCGTCGGAATCCAAACCCCTGTCAAACAGGCCGCGAAAAACAGACTGGCAATCATCGGACGAACCGCCCAAAGCCAAGTACTCAGTGTGCGCCGTCAGGACGGCATTGCTTACCCCCAGCGCATTAGCCGCGTAGCTGGACCAGCGGTATTTGGCCGGATGATCCACCATACCGGCCCTGACCGGATTCAGCTCAATATAACGCATGCACGACAGCAGATAAGCCTGCGACTCAATCACGTTGCACTTATAGCGGCCCTCCCACAAACCGCCATGTCGTTGATAGGTTTCGTTGATATATCGCACATAATGCCGCCCAAGACTCTGAAACAAGCACCCCACCGAGTCGGCACGCTCCGGCGTCAGCAGCAAATGCACATGATTGGTCATCAGCACATAAGCATGGACCGCGCAGCCGCAGCTATCAGCGGCTTGCTTCAGGCAGCGTAGATATTCCAGATAATCGAGATCGTCAAAAAAAACCGCGGACCGGTTATGTCCCCGCTGAAGCGCGTGAACGGGCGCTCCGGGGACGTAAAACCGCGGCTTTCTCGGCATGGCGGGCCCCTACTTGAGCGGATGGCGCACGCGCAATCCCTTGAAACGGCGAAATCCCTTATCGGTCGTGACCCAATCGCAGTCCCACTCCAGCGCCAACGCCGCATGGTAAGCATCGGGAATATCGTTGCCCTGCGCGGAAATCGACTGCACGCACTGCAAGAACAGATGCCAATGATTTCCACCAGGCGCCAAGCAAACCGCGTGCTCGGCCAACCGGAGTTGTTGCACAAACGCGATTGCCACTTTCAACGAGCTCGGCTTTTCAAAAACTTTCGCATGGGTCACGACCCGGATAAAACCGCTCAATACCAACTCTGAAAAGCCGTATGCCGTATTGGAATTGATCACGGACTCCAGCCAGTCGCGGTACGCCCGATGATCCTTCACGTCTTCCCTGTGCGCATAAACCAACGTATTCACATCCATCAACATCATGATGGATCGTCCATGATGTCCCGTAACGAACGTCCATTATCCAAGTCCACCCCCGGTTTCACGCCGGGCCCGGACGCAGTTAGCAGCCGTATCGTTTCGCGCCTTGCCCTCGGCTTTGCCAAAGACTCACGCAACGCGCTTTCAATCACGCGAGCCAGGGAAACGTTCTCTTCGAGAGCGCGATGCTTGGCGGAAATGAGCAGTTGATCGTCGAGATTCAACGTGGTTCGCATGACGTCTCCTTCGTTCGAAAATAGGAACGTAAAGTATCATCAGCTCGCGCATACGTCAATATATGCTAAATTATTAATGGTTCCGACCCCTTTTCTCTTTTCTACTGGACCCCTTTTCTGCCTATGGAATGTCAGAATATCGACATATCTGACGGAATTCTAACGAATCCGGGCGTTATCTTTCCCTAAAAAGTGTGAAAAATATCACTTTAGGCCGGGCACGGATATTGCTCGTAATCCCGAACCACTAACTTTCCCTTGGGGAAAACAACATGAAAACCAAGCAAGCCGGCTTTACCCTGGTCGAAATCGCCATCGTGCTGGTGATCATTGGCCTCCTCCTCGGAGGCATACTGAAGGGCCAGGAAATGATCACCCAAGCCAAGATCAAGAACGTAGTCAATGACTTCAACGGCATCACAGCTGCGGTGAATTCCTACCAAGACCGTTACCGCGCCATGCCCGGAGATGATCTCAACGCGAGCGGACGCTGGTCCGGTGCCGTATCCGGCGGCGGAAACGGCCAGCTTACCGGGCTGTACAATGCCGCACCGAAAGCCACATACACGGCAACCGACGAGAGCAATTTGTTCTGGTGGCATTTGCGCTTGGCGGGCTTTGTCGGCGGTTCCACCACCGGACAGGCCGCGGGCCAGCAGCCGTCCAACGCAGCCAATGGCATCATGGGCGTGGAAACCGGTGTCTCGGCCACCAGCGGATTGGGCTTCACCTCGGCCATCATTTGCTCGAGCAACCTGCCTGACAAGATCGCCATTGCGGTCGACACGCAGATGGACGACGGCGCCTCCAACACCGGCCAAGTGCGCGGACAATTGCAAACTGCCCCCAACCCCAATACCGCAGCAACTGGCGCGACTTCGTACGGTGAAACGGGCACCAACCAGTACCTGCTCTGCAAGAACATGTAAGCAATCGCTGTATGCTTGAAAAAGCCCGCCTCGGCGGGCTTTTTCGTTTCTGCTACTTTAGCATCTGCCGGCGCCACCGATAACGATTGGCCGGTAACAGCTCATGATCCGCCGCAGGAGGCCAGTACCGTGTCCGCCGTGCCAGCTGTAAAGCCAAGGAGTGCCCAAGCTGACGCGGTGAGCCTGCTGCTCGCCGGCGCTTTGTGTTTGCTGCCATTCCTCCTGCCTTACCGCGAGCCGCCCATTCTGAGTTTCCATGCCGAATGGCTCGCCGCAGCGCTTGGCGTCGCCGCGATGCTCACCGGACTGCGCGGGCACAAGGGCGCATTCGCAGCGCTGCCGGTGCTGGCAAGGTGGCTGATTGCCTTCGCGCTGTTTCTCGCGGCGCAAACGCTGGTCGGCACACCGGTCTACTCGCAACTGCCCCTGATGGGCACGCTCTACGTCCTGTACGCCGCGCTGCTCGTCTGGCTAGGTGCACAACTGGCCGCAAGCGCCGGCCTCGAGCGCGCCGCTACCGTGTTGGCGGCATTCCTGGTCGCCGGCGCGCTGGCGAACGCAGCCGCGGGCGTGATCCAGTTCTACGGCCGCCCCGCGCTGCTCGAGGACATCGTCGCCGCACTGCACCACAACCCGCAGCATAACGGCGCCTACGGCAATATTGGCCAGGCCAATCTGTATGCGAATTATCTCGCGCTCGGCGGGACGGCGCTGCTGTTCTTGTGGCTTCGTCGCCGTCTGCGCACGCCGTATGCGCTCGCGGCAGCGGCGCTGCTGGCCTGTAGCTGCGCACTATCCGGATCGCGCAGCGCGCTGTTGTACGCGTTTTGGTTCGCCCTGCTCGGTGTGTTTGCCGGGCGGATGCAGGCTGGCGTCGAAGCGCGACGGCTGAAATTCGCCGCATATGGTTATGCAGTCGCGATGCTGGTGGCACAGCTCGCAATACCGTGGCTTAACGACACGTTCCACCTCGGCCCCGCGAACCAGGGCGCAATCGAACGCATGGTTGACATATCGGGCAACCACGGCGAAGCGCGCTGGCAGGCCTGGCTGCTGGCGCTGCGCATTTTCGCCGATGCGCCGATCCTCGGGGTGGGCATTGGGGAATTCGCGGGTGCCGTTTTCGACCAGGGAATTTCTCCGCAGATGGCGCTTGGCGGGGTCTGGACGTCACCGCACAACCTGCCGCTGCAGTTGCTGGCGGAAACCGGCGCGCTGGGCGCGGCGCTTGCGCTCGCAGGACTCGCCATCTGGTGCTGGCAAGCGGCCCGGCGCTATTTTTCCGCGCCGGAGCCGGCGATGTGGTGGATCATCGCCGCAATTGGAATCGAGTTGATTCACTCGATGTTCGAGTTCCCGCTGTGGAGCGCGCATTTCCTCGGCGTAACCGCGCTGGTGATGGGCTTGGGAACCTCGCCTGCGACGAACGCCCCTCCGGCGTCGCGCCTGAGCCTGACAGTCGCGGGCGGCCTGTGCGCGGTAATTGCACTTGCTCTGGCGCTGGTGCTCAGGGATTACCTGCGCCTCGATGAGACCCACGTCACCGGCACCACGCTAACGCTTGCCAGCACTGCGGACGCCTCGCGCGACGCGGCGGTCATGCGTGCGGTCGCGCGCGGGCCGCTCGCGCCGACGGCGGAGCTGTGGATTTTTCTCGGCGCGCCGCTGGATCGAAGCGATCTGGCCTCAAAGCTCGAAATGAGCGCGCGCGTAGCGCGCCACTTTCCATCCCATGCCGTCATCGTGCGCAGGGCCGCGTTTCTTGCCCTGAACGGTCACGCGGCCGCGGCGCGCAGCCTGCTCGCGCACGCCATGCAGTCATTTCCGCATCGGTGCAAGGCGACGCTGCTGATCCTGGGGCAGGCGCCGCCTTCCGAACGGATCGCCATCGAGCCGTTGCTGAATCTGGCGAACGCCGCCCGCGAAGCCGACTGCCGCTGAATCCCAATTGCCAGCGGATTCAGCGCAGATTTAGCCTTGGAGCAAGTGTATCTCCGCAGCCTCCAAGGCCTTCGGCTCGCCAGCACACAAAGGGCGACGGCGCCGGTGCGCCCGCTTATTTCGTCCCCTGCAGCAAGCGAATCTCCGCCGCAGCAAGGCTGTCCGGTTCGCCCAGCACCACCACCACGTCGCCGGCCTCGAAGCGTGTCGCCGGCGCGGGCTCGCCGACGCGGATGCCGCGCCGGCGCATAATGAGAGATGAGCACCACGGCATCTCGCGCTTTTGCGCTGTTGACCAAAAACCGACAGTCATCTCATTGCATTCGTGAGCGTAAAGTTGCCATATGCCGCCCGTTATCGTCGCAGATTCGGCGAAAGTCAGCGCTGATTCGAGTGTCCTCGGCGCAGATGTTCCAATAATAAACCGCAGCTTCGGCTGCCTGCGTCCATATCGGAGCTTCGGCCGGCAATGGCAGGTCGGGTGAAAATTCTCTGTTCGGCAGTTCTCCACCGCGCATCGGCGCATACGCCATTGGCAGCATGTCATATGTGGGAGCGAGCGCCAGACCCGGACGGAACGCAAGATTGCCGTCATGCATATCGGTATTTCCGATGAGGCTCCCAAACCACCAAATCAGCGCTGCTTTGGTTGTGTCTGTTTCGGAGAGCCAGCCTGCCGCTTGAAGCATGCGCACCGTCTTTGGCCAATTCCCGCCCGCGGCGCCAATCAAGGCTGCGTTAAGGCTGCTGAGCGTGCAAACGGGTGAGCGACCGAAATCACCGTGGCGGTCGAAGCGCACAACCTGTAGAAGTGTTCTTCCGCCATACTGATAAATTGCGGACTCGACAGACGGCACTTGCAGTTTCCGAGGCATGGTCAACGAAGCAAGATGCTCGCAAACCAGCAGGTCCGACCATCGGCGTACCGCAGGGGATTCATCCGCTCCGGAGAATTTGACGATGACATCGACTTTTTTTCCATTGAGGCGACGGCTTGCCGTGAACTTGGGAAATTCGCCGCCGGCAGATGAGCCGGCGTCGCCATGCCTCATAGCAGTTTCGGCTGACTGAAGGTAGCTTGCTTCAACCGCAGATTCTGCAAGGAAGCGGTCTTCGCCAGTTCGGCGATAATCGAGAAAGCGACGATAGGCGGCTTGCCCGAGAATCAGGTCACCTGGCTGGTCATATCCTGTCGTCGCCAAGACATGGACAACATCGTCATCCGGCCAGTCGTCAGGATTGTCCGATACCCCCAGGTCGAGGGCGCGGGCGTGGGCGAAGTTCCGCCCGAGAAATCCCTGGGGACGCATGTCGACCAGGGCGTAGGGCAAACCCTTGAACCAGCCGTCAGACATGCCCCTGTCAAGCGGCCAGGGAAAAGTTTCCTGGAACGACAATAGGCAGCCTTCGGGATAAGTTAGCGATAATTGCCCAATTTCGCGTCCCTGCCCGTGTTCATCAATGCGATAGAGCGGAATGGGTGCGGCGTTCCCTCGAAGCGGCCGGCGCAAGGCATACCGGGTACGGCGTGACTCTCCGCCGATAATCACTGCCTCCCCAAGTGTCTTCAGCGCGCGCGTCAGCGTGGCTCGGCTAATGCCCTTGAGTCGCGTGCACAGTTCTGTGCTTCCTGCTCGAGGGTGCTGCCGAAGTATTCGGGTCAGGTCATCGGTTCTTAGCTTGGTCACGGTAACCTAATATAATGGAATGAAATATGCAACGCAATATACATGTAAACATATTTATAGTCAATCTGTTATATATCTATATGATATAAAACTGCAACGAATTGTATGATAGAACGTGCGGACAAAAAAACTCTAAATTCTCGTTTTGGTCCGCCGCCTTTGCGATGCAGCGTGGCCACAAAGTCCAGCTTGAAATCCGGTGTATCGCATCGAGCTGTACTAACGTCAGTCAAACCTTAGTGCAGTTGTGGGTTACGCCGGGGTTACGCCGCTCCTCTTATTTCGTCCCCTGCAGCAAGCGAATCTCCGCCGCGGCAAGGCTGTCCGGTTCGCCCAGCACCACCACCACGTCGCCGGCCTCGAAGCGCGTTTCCGGCGCGGGCTCGCCGACGCGAATGCCGCGCCGCCGCACCCTGGTCACTCCGGTGCCTAGCGCAGCCAAGTCCAGTTCGGCCAGGGTCCGGCCCACCGCATAGGCGCCTCGAGTCAGCGTGACTGAATGCAGGCGCGACTGCCGGTGCTCGGCCGCGTCCGCCGCCGCGTCGCCCGCGCCATGGAAAAAGCCGCGCAGCAAACTGTAGCGGCTATTGCGCACCTCGCGCACGCGATGCACCACGCGCGCGAGCGGCACGCCCATCAGCACCAGCGCGTGGCTGGCGAGCATCAAGCTGGATTCGAAGGCATCGGGCACCACCTCGGCCGCTCCGGCCGCCTGCAACCGGTCCATGTCCGCATCGTCCAGCGTGCGCACAATCACCGGCAGCGCTGGGTTGATCGCATGGGCGTGGTACAGGATCTTGAGCGAGGCCGGCGTATCCGCGAAGGAGATCACCAGCGCGCTCGCCCTGGTCAGGCCCGCAGCAACCAAGGTTTCGCGCCGCGCACTATCGCCATAGACCACTGACTCGCCCGCCGCGGCGGCCTCGCGCACCCGATCCGGGTCGAGGTCGAGTGCGACGTAGCCTATGCCTTCCTGCTCGAGAAAGCGCGCCAGATTCTGACCGGTGCGGCCGTAGCCGCACAGCACGACGTGCTTCGCAGCAGTCATGCCGGTAACGGCAATCTGGTGCAGCGCGAGCGAGCGCAGCATCCACTCCGAGGCGACGAAGCGCAGCACCAGCTTGTCGCTGTAGTGGATCAGGAAAGGCGCGCTCAGCATCGACAAGAGCATCGCCGCCAGGATGGGTTGCAGCAGGGCGTCGTCCACAAGACGCACGCCGCCGGCCTGCGCCAGCAGCACGAAGCCGAATTCGCCCGCCTGCGCCAGCGCCAGCGCGGTGCGCAGGGCATTGCCCGGAGTGGCCCCAAACAGGCGCGACAGCACGGCGATCAGGGCGAACTTGAACAACACCGGCGCCGCGAACAACAGCAGTACCAGCGCGAACCTGTCGACCACCACGGTGACATCCAACTGCATGCCGATAGTGACGAAAAACAGACCCAACAGCAAATCGCGGAACGGCTTGATGTCCTCTTCCACCTGGTGCCGGTATTCGGTTTCGGAGATCAGCATTCCCGCCAGAAACGCGCCCAGAGCAAGCGACAAGCCGGCAAGCTCAGTGGCCCAGGCGAGGCCGAGGGTGATGAGCAGCACATTGAGCACGAACAACTCATGCGAGCGCCGCCGCGCGACGATGTGGAACCAACCGCGCATCAGCTTCTGGCCGGCAAACAGGATCAGTAACAGCACCACCGCGGCTTTCGCCAGCGCCAGCGCCAGCACCGGCGCAAGGTGCTCCGCCGGCTGCGCCAGCGCCGGGATCAGGATCAAGAGCGGCACCACCGCCAGGTCCTGAAACAGCAGAACGCCGATGATCTCGCGCCCGTGCGCGGATTCGAGCTGCATGCGCTCGGCCAGGAGCTTGCTCACAATGGCGGTCGAGGACATGGCGAGCGCGCCGCCCAAGGCGAAGCCCAGTTGCCAGGGAAACCCCAACAACCAAGCGCCCAGGGTCGGCGCTAATACGGTAAGCAGCACCTGCACCATCCCCACGCCAAACACCACGCGGCGCATGTTGAACAACTTGGGCAGGCTGAATTCCAGCCCGATGGAGAACATCAGGAATACCACGCCGAATTCGGCCAGATAGGCGTAGCTCGATTCCTCGGTCGCCGGGATCCAGTGCAGGGCATGCGGCCCGATTGCCACGCCGACCAGGAGGTAGCCCAGCATCGGCGGCAGATGCAGGCTGCGCGCCAGCACCACCACCAGCACGGCACTCGCGAGCAGTACCAGCACTAGTTCAAGGGGATTGTTCATCGGGTGCCGGGCATGGGAAGGAAGGGAGTGGGGTTCTGATATACTTTGACCCATGATACCTGCAGCATCCCGCATGGACAAAATCCTACCGTCCACGACCGCGCTGGAGCTGGCAAAACAGGTGCTCGCCATCGAAGCCGAAGCCATCCAGGGCCTCGCTGCGCGCCTGGGCCAGAGCTTTCTGGACGCCGTGGCGATGCTGCTCAACTGCAAGGGCCGGGTGATCGTAAGCGGCATCGGCAAATCCGGCCATATCGCGCGCAAGATTGCCTCCACCATGGCGAGCACCGGCACGCCGGCCTATTTCGTGCATCCGGCCGAAGCGAGCCATGGCGATATCGGCATGATCGCGCGCGACGACGTGCTGATCGCTCTGTCCAACTCCGGCGAAAGCGAGGAACTGCTCACCATCGTGCCCTTGCTGAAACGCCAGGGGGCGCGCCTCATCGCCATCACCGGCAATGCCAACTCGGCGCTGGCGCGCGAGGCCGACGTGCACCTGGACGCGCGCGTCGACAAGGAAGCCTGTCCGCTGAACCTCGCCCCCACCGCGAGCACCACTGCGATGCTGGCCCTGGGCGACGCGCTGGCGGTCGCCCTGCTCGATGCCAAGGGCTTCGGCGCCGAGGACTTCGCCCGCTCGCATCCGGGCGGCGCGCTGGGGCGGCGCCTGCTCACCCATGTACGCGACGTGATGCGCACCGGCGACGACGTGCCGTCGGTGGCGGAAGCCGCCGGCTTCTCCGAAGCCATGCTGGAAATGTCGAAAAAGCGCATGGGCATGACCGCTGTGCTCGATGCCGGCGGGCGCGTGAGCGGCGTATTCACCGACGGCGACCTGCGCCGGACGCTGGCGCAGGTAGATGACATCAAGGCCGCGCGCATCGCCGACATCATGACCCGCGACCCGCGCACCATCGGCCCCGACAAGCTGGCGGTCGAAGCGGTGCAGATCATGGAGGAGCGCAAAGTCAACCAACTGCTGGTGGTGAGCGACGAAGGCCGGCTCGTGGGCGCGCTGAACATGCACGACCTGTTCCGCGCCAAGGTGATCTGAACCAAGATGAATGACCCATTAGGGCGCGGCAGTCCGGATGACGCGTCCCCGCACGCAAGTTTGGATAGCGCGCTGAAGCGCGAGAACGCGGATGACGCGCTGAAGCGCGAGAGCTTGGATCGCGCGCTGACGCGCGCCAAGGGCCTGAAACTGATGATCTTCGACGTCGACGGCGTGATGACCGACGGCACGCTCTATTACTCCGAGCGCGGCGAGGAGTTGAAGGCATTCAACAGCCACGACGGCCACGGCATCAAGATGCTTAAACAATACGGCGTCGAGGTCGCGCTGATCACGGCCAGGACATCGCGCGCGGTCGAACTGCGCGCCGCCAATCTCGGCATCGCGCACCTCTACCAGGGGGTGGAGGACAAGCGCGGGGCCTATGCCGCGCTGCTCGCGCAGTTGGGGCTCGCCGCCGAGCAGTCGGGCTACATGGGCGATGACCTGCTCGACCTGCCGCTCATCACCCGCTGCGGCTTTGCCGCCACCGTGCCCACGGCGCCGCAGGCGCTCAAGAGCCGCGCCCACTACGTGGCGCGCACGCTCGGCGGGCATGGCGCGGTGCGCGAAGTGTGCGAATTCATTCTGCGCGCCCAGGGCGCGCTCGAACGCGCGATCAGCGCCCATCTGCAATGAGCCATATGTAGTGAGCCGTATACGATGAGACACGACCGGGCATCCCATCTGTTTCCGCTGCTGCTGATGCTGGCGCTCGCGGCGGCCAGCCTCTGGCTGGAACGCTCGGTACAGGCGCCCGAGCGGGACAACTCGGGCAAGACGCGGCACGATCCGGATTTCGTCGCCGAGGACCTCGGCATCACCAAAATCGGCGCCGCCGGCAAGTTCGAGTACATCCTGTCCGCCGCGCGCATGCTGCATTATCCCGACGACGGGAGCACCAACATCGTGGCACCGCGCCTGGTGCAGCGCCATGACAGCGCCGCCCCGATCGTCATCCGCGCCGACCGCGGCCTGATCTCCAGAAACGGCGACGAGGCGAGTTTTTACGGCAATGTGGTGGTAGTGCGCGAGGCTGGCCTGGGGCGAAGCGAATTGCGCGTGCAGACCGAGTATCTGCAGATCGTTCCCGACCTCGATCTTGCCCGCACCGACAAGCCAGTGATCATTACCGAGGGCCGGTCCAGACTTTCCGGGGTCGGCATGGAATTCAACAATAAGACGCGGCAGTTCGCGCTGCTGTCGCAGGTCCGGGGCACATTCGATGCGGGCAAATGATCTCTTAGCGCGGCCGTTGGCCACAACCACAATGACAAAAACATTCGCGCGGATGTGGCTATCGTTGCGGAGTAATTGCATAACCTTGATTTTGGTACGGATGCGCTTTTCATCCGTGCCAAAATCAAGGTTGGCGCGCGCAGCGCGCAGGTTTTGGCAAAACCCGCGCGGACAAAAAACCGTCCGCGCGGATCGTCGTTTGCGCACGGATGAAAAACACATCCGTGCGCAAGCGACGATCTTGGATAAAACCCCCACGCCATGTTTGTGGCCGCAACCGAAATGACAAAAACATTCGCGCGGATGTGGCTATCGTTGCGGAGTAATTGCATAAGCGCTATTTTCTGCGCCTGCTGCCTGGGACTGGCCGGGCCGGCGCAGGCGGAGCGGGCCGACCGGGCGAAGCCCATCAACCTGGAGTCCGACCGCATGCGCGTCGACGACGTGCACAAGACCGGCGTGTTCGAGGGAAAGGTGGTGATGACGCAGGGAACGCTCAGCATACACGCCGACAAGGTTACGCTGCGCCAGGACAAGGATGGTTACCAGTACGGCAGCGCCAGCGGCAATCCGGCCACCTTTCGCCAGAAGCGCGACGGCGCCAACGAATACATCGAGGGCGAGGCCGAGCGCATCGAATACGACGGCAAGCTCGACCGCGTGGAATTCTTCAATCATGCCCGGCTCAAGCGCGAGCCGGCGGATGAAGTGCGCGGCAACTATATTTCCTACGATTCCCGCACCGAGTACTTCACCGTGACCGGCGGCAGCCAGACTGCAAGCGGAAGCTCCGAAGGCAGGGTGCGCGCGGTGATCCAACCGCGTAATACCACCGAAGAGCCCGAAAAAGCGCCTGCGCCAGGCGTCCCTAAACGATAGCAAACGCGGATACAAGCGGACCAAGGGTCCTCGATTTTTGCGCATCCGATGTCCGGAGAAATTCGTGGTTAATGAACCCTGACAGGCGCGAATGAGCCAGCTCAAAGCCAGCAATCTGAAAAAGCGCTACCAGTCGCGCACCGTGGTGCAGGACGTATCGCTGGACGTGCGAAGCGGCGAGGTGGTCGGCTTGCTCGGGCCGAACGGCGCCGGCAAGACCACCTGCTTCTACATGATGGTCGGGTTGGTGCACCTGGACGGCGGAAGCATCAGCCTCGATGGCGCCGAGATCAGCAAGTTTCCCATCCACCGCCGCGCGCGGCTGGGGCTGTCGTATCTGCCCCAGGAGACTTCGGTGTTCAGGAAGCTGACGGTGCAGGAAAACGTGCAGGCGGTACTCGAACTGCAGGACCTGCCCGAGGCGGAAATCGAAGACCGCCTGGAAAACCTGCTGCGCGAGCTGCATATAACGCATTTGCGCAACAACCCTGCGCTGTCGCTCTCGGGCGGCGAGCGCCGGCGCGTCGAGATCGCGCGCGCCCTCGCGACCCGCCCTAGCTTCATCCTGCTGGACGAGCCTTTCGCCGGCGTCGACCCGATCGCCGTGCTCGATATCCAGAAGATCATCGGCTTTCTAAGGGAGCGGGGAATCGGCGTGCTGATCACCGATCACAACGT
>Ga0082335_1003367_pt1 | contig 26510 bp, 35 predicted proteins | sample Subgrocontami58m_FD_72375 | JGI IMG/M metagenome (GOLD analysis project Ga0082335, IMG submission 72375) | Subsurface groundwater microbial communities from S. Glens Falls, New York, USA - GMW37 contaminated, 5.8 m (SPADES assembly) (version 2) ...
CAGGATTAGGTGTGGCGCTTAATCTGTTAGAATGTCCGGCGAAATTAGATGGTGTGCCCGTTCATATTATGTTGCGGGCGATTCTTGATTGTTCATCTCTCGCCGAAGTGCAATCTGTGATTGTTAGGAATGCTAATGGGAAAGCCAGCAATATTTTGGTTGGCGATGCCTTCGGTCAAAGTTTAGATGTTGAATTTGCCGGTAATGATTTGTTTATGCTTTCGCCGCAAGAAGCGGTCTTTGTGCACACTAATCATTATTTGAGTATGGATTTACCTAAGAAAGAGAATTTGGCAAGTTCGTATGCTCGCTATGAACGAGGAGTAGAAATAGGGGTGAAGGAAGGGTCGATTGATGAAATGAAGAAATTATTACTCGATCAACATAATAAGGAATTACCGATTTGTCGTCCATATGCGAAATCGCGATACGTCTCTTCTGTGGGAACAATTTGTTCTATTGTGATGGATCTTCCTCGACGGGAGATGCATATTACGAAGGGCAGTCCGTTGAAGAAGGGGTTTGAAGTGGTTAAAGTTTGAAGACTTGATGGCTAAAAAGCAAACATTTTAATTATCTTTTACTTTTTAATGAATTATGGTTAACGTCTTTATCATTCATGGTTCTTATGGTTCTCCAGAAGAGAATTGGATTCCCTGGTTGAAAATGGAACTAGAAAAATTAAAGTGCAAAGTTTTTGTTCCTCGTTTTCCAACGCCCCAGAATCAAACGTTAAGAACTTGGTTGAATGTTTTTGAGGATTATAAATCATATTTAAATGGAGATTCTCTTGTTATGGGTCATAGTATTGGCCCTGCATTTCTGCTAAATATCATTGAAAAAAGAAACAAACCAATTAAAGCTGCTTTTTTTGTTTCTGGATTTACAGGTTCATTAAATAATCCGACTTTCGATAAACTTAATAGTAGTTTTTCTGATAAAGAATTTGATTGGCAGAAGATTAAAGAGAATTGCGCACAGTTTTATGTTTTTCATGGAGATAATGATCCTTATGTCCCGTTACAAAAAGCTCAAGATTTAGCAAAGCATTTAGGGGTTGACGTGATTCTTATTAAGAGAGGTGGTCATTTAAATGCAGAAGCGGGATATACTACTTTTGATTTACTGCTTCAAAAAATGAAGAATGAATTATAATCTCTAATCCTCAATCTAGCCACTGTTGTTCCCAAATAATTATAAATCATTAATCTCCACCTTCTGGTTATGTCGTTATTCAAAGATATGCTCAAAGGAGGAGAATCAGTGTTTCGTGATACAGTTTTTCTCAATTATGATTTTCAACCGAAGATTCTTTTTGCTCGTGAAAATGAACAGCAGCGCTTTGCGGTGGTTATTCGTCCGCTGTTAGAAGGGCATACGGGGCGTAATTTGTTTGTTCACGGCGCTCCGGGGATTGGCAAGACGACGGCGTGTAAACACGTTCTCCGAGAGTTGGAGGAAACGTCTTCTGATGTTGTTTCGTTGTATGTGAACTGCTGGAAAGAGAATACAACTTACAAAATATTCTACAAAATTTGTGAAGATTTGGGCTACAAATTTATTCAAAGCAAGAAAACGAATGAATTATTTGCGTTAATTATGGCGAAACTGAACAAAGGGGGTGCGGTTTTCGTCTTTGATGAGATTGATAAACTAGAAGACACGGATTTCTTATATAGTATTCTTGAGGATGTTTATCGCAAATCGATTATTATGATCACCAATTATCGTGATAGTTATGGTGAACTTGATGAACGTATTCGCAGCCGTCTTGGTCCGGAATTTCTCTTCTTTAGATCGTATAATGAGGCGGAGATTGCCGAGATTCTTAAACAACGCAGAGAGTATGCGTTCCTTCCAGGTTGCTGGGATGAAGAAGCGTTCAAAGAAATCATTGAAAAGTGCACGGAAGTGAAAGATGTGCGCATTGGGTTGTATTTGATGCGAGAAGCGGGTAATCTTGCGGAAGAGAAGAGTTCTCGCCGCGTTACGAATGAACATGTTGCTGGCGCGATTATTAAAGCGGAAGATTTTCATATTAAACCTAAAGAAGGCCTCGATGATGATTTACAAGTGATTCTTGATTTAATTAGAGATCACAGTGGGAAGAAGATTGGTGATGTTTTTGGGGCATATTCTGAAATGGGCGGGGAGTTAAGTTACAAGAGTTTTCAGCGGCGAATCTTAAAGTTAGAGGAAGGGAAATTTATTTCTACGGAAAAACAGTCTGGCAAGGAAGGAAATACAACGATTATTCATCATATTCCAAATCGCAAGTTGACGGAGTTTTGAGAAAACGATTGAATTCTGTCGGAAGAATGGTTATTTTGATCAGTAATTCTCTCTTTTTTTTCTAGGTAGACCGATATCCACAATAACAGTTTTATCTTTTACAGATTCTAAACCGAGTTTGTGATCGTGATAAGTGATGATTAAATCAGCATGACACGTTTTTTCTTCTGTGCTACCTGTATCCGCATTTATACCGGTGGGAACATCTACGGCGACTTTATGGCCTTGTAACGAATTAAAATGATCAACGGCGAGAGACATCGGTTCACTTAGTTTTCCTTTGATACCTGTTCCGAGAAGAGCATCGATGAGGATAAGCTCGGCGTTTTTCTGAAAGCGGAATTTTTGCAGGTCTTCTTCTTTTTCAATGTGGATAATAGTTACTTGTTTGTTTGCTTTGAGATAGTTTTGGCGCGCTTCTTCACTCATCTTTTCTTTTGATCCGAAGAATAAGACAATGACGGGAAATTCTTTAGCAAAGTGGCGTGCGGCGACTAATCCATCCCCACCATTATTTCCCTGTCCGGCAAAGACGATGATATGTTTGTTGGTTAAATCTACTTTCTTTTTTACAGTCCGAAAGATTTGTTTCCCAGCATTTTCCATTAATTGGAGGGAGGTAATACCTTGCTCTTGCGCGAGAAACTCTAACTCCTTCATTTCATCTATCGTAATCATAAATGGAAGGACAAAAAAATGGTATATAAAAGTTATTGTCTTGGAGTACGTATTTGTAATTTAGTGATGAATGATATTACTTTTTTAATTGTAGCGGTGCGACGGACATTTTACCGTTGTAAAATATCCTTCTCGCCACCCTGTAGGGGGCAACCCCCGCTCGCCGCACATCACTTTAGTTAGGATTGACAGATTATGCTCTACAAGAAATATACTGCTATCGCAATGACAAATCCAATCAATGATCCCACAAATACTTCTTTCGGGCTGTGACCTAAAGAATAATGAAATTTTGACCTAAGATGATGCATCTTGAATAGTTTTTGGATAGCTTTTCCTTCCATACCCACGGTGCGGCGGACGCCAAAGGCATCACGAATGACAATAAGGGCAAGAACGAGACTGATGGTGAAGGCTGTGGTTATTCCTTCTTCTAAATAGATAATTGTAGCCAAGGCAACGACAAACGCCGAATGTGACGAAGGCATTCCTCCTGTGACGATGAGATCATGCCAGGTTAATGTTTTATGTTTAAACCAGAGATTGATCAGTTTTACTAATTGTGCACCAAAACCGGCTAAGAGGATGGTGAAGATGACTTTGTTCATAATTTAAGGATTATTTTTGGGTTTATATTTGTTCTGGGTTTTGGTTATCACTTTTTAGGGGTAAAGTATTTAAAGAAAGACCGGTTTTAGGATAAATATGACTGATTTAGAAACACTTGTTAGAGCGAACTATGGAACAGAAGAGATCCCTGCAGACTGCCGTGAGGCTGTTTTAGCGTATCTGAATAATTTCCCGAAGAAAGAATCTCGTAGGTTTGCTTTTGTAAAAGGACTGACAAAGATGGCTCATACTTTGTTCGAACAAGATTATCAATCATTTTCTCTGCCGGCGTTGGCTGCGCTGATTGATCTTCATGAAGAAGGAATTGCCATGGCGAAAGAGGTATTAGATGTTATTATTCCGGTTGAAGGAGAAGAATTATCTCATGCTGAATTTGGAAGACGTAAGTATTTTCGAAGTTCATATACTCATTTGAAAAGTCATTTGGCTGCGATTCTTATTGGAATGGATCGTCTTAATCTTTATCCTGATGTCAATACCTGGCGACAGGGGATGGAGAAAGCACATGATTTGGCATATTCTAGTGGGAAAGAATCATGGCGGTGCGAAGTTCCGGTATCCGTTTATAGTTTGCATAACGCGGGAATGGCGGCATATCGTCTCTATGAAGAAACAGGTGTTCTTGATTTTGTAGAAAAATCCTACCGTACTCTAGCTGGACTTTGTATTATAACTGGTCAGGATGGTGAGACAAAAAATTATCTGTCCTACAACGAAGCGCTGCAGAAAAAAGCATTCGTTGCGCAAAGTACTTTTAGAGATATTCGTAAAGATAGAGGGGTATCTCCCGAACAATTGCTTCTGTGGGGCGGGAGAGCATATCATTCCACTCGTGATCGATTATTGGAAGGGGAACTTTCTCCTGTAGAAAAAGCAAATTATTATTTTGATCTGGGAGCGATTGTTTCAACCATTATGGGCGTTTCCCCCGATTTCCGTTTGCCGCAACGTGCGGTTTGGCATTTTCAAGATTTTCTAGATTATGCTACCAGAAATGAGCTTACGGGTGAACTTTCGCATTTAGTTAGCGCGGCGCAAAATACTCTTCAGTATATCCAAGGAGATCTTTATGAAAACTCGGAATCAAATACCAGTCCTGATTAGAGATTTCTCTATTATTAATCTTTCTTCTCCACAACAACATTCTTTAAATATTATTTAATCTCCAAATAGAGTATGGTCATTACTCTCCTTTCCGAAGATGTTATTAACAAAATTGCGGCCGGTGAAGTTATTGAAAGACCGGCCTCCGTAGTCAAAGAACTAGTTGAAAATTCTCTCGATGCCAAGGCAACGAAGATTACAATTGAGATCGAACATTGCGGCAAAGAGTTGATTAGTATAACGGACAATGGCGAAGGGATGTCAGAAGAAGATGCACGGAAATCGATTCTTCGCCATGCTACAAGTAAAATTAAATCTGCCGATGATCTTTTCTCGATTAACACGCTGGGTTTTCGCGGCGAAGCGCTGGCGAGCATTGCGGCTGTTTCTAAGTTTTCTCTAACGACAAAAAAGAAAGAGATGATGGCTGGATTTAATTTGGCAGTGGAAGGGGGCTTTGTTGTAAGTACGGGGATTGCGCCGGTTGAACCGGGAACGATTATTGAAGTGCGCGATTTGTTTTATAACACTCCAGCACGGAAAAAATTTCTCAAGACTGATGCGGTAGAATTACATCATATTATTGATGCCGTGACACAATATGCACTGGTTAATCCGCAGGTCTCATTTAAATTAATTCATAATGAGCGTGATGTACTGCATTCTCCTGCGGTAGGAGATCAACGCAGTAATCTCGCGTCTCTCTACGGTGTTGCAACGGCAAAAGAACTACTTGAACTATCGTTTCAGAAGGATGGTATTTCACTGCATGGTTTTATCTGTAAGCCCTATCATGCGCGCAACGATAAACATCAGCAGGCATTGTTTGTTAATGGGCGATGGATTAAGAATCATGATTTGGTTAACGCTGTTTATGAAGGCTATCATGCGATGTTGTTTGTCAATCGTCATCCAATTTTTGTTCTTCATGTAGAACTTGATCCGACGAAGATTGATGTTAATGTTCATCCCAATAAATCGGAAATACGCATTGAGCAGAAAGAATTAGTCTGTGACTTGATCACGAGAGCTGTTCAAGAGTGTTTACAGAAACATCAACTTCTGCCGACAGTGGAGGTGGAGATGGAACAACAAGAGACACTTTCTAGTTCTTTCTCTGGGAAAAAAAATGCAAACGATACTATCTATTCATTTGAGCCGTCAACGCAGACGGTGCTTTCTGTGAAAGAGGCGGATGCAGTTTCTTACGGTGCTTTGGGGATGGGATCTGGGGTTGAAACAGTTAATGATTTTTCTTCTTTTCCTTCTTCTGTTTCATCGTTTTCGAAAGCAAATCCGGCGGAGAGTACTTTATTATCAAGTTCAACCTTTCCAGAATTACGTCTTCTTGGTCAGGTTCACAAAACATTTTTTGTGGCGGAAACACATGGGGGTGTTTTCTTTATCGATCAGCACGCAGCTCATGAACGAGTGATGTATGAACAATTGATGAAGCAACTCAATCACGGTAATATCGATGTACAGCAATTGCTCACAGGTGAAGTTCTTAATTTTAGCGCGGCAGAAGCGGCGTTATGCGAGCAATTTCAAGGACAACTGCAAGAAATGGGTTTTCTTGTAGACTATTTTGGTACAAATTCATTTTTGTTAAAGACGGCGCCAGCAGTTTTTGGGAGACAGCAGGCGAAAGGTTTGTTTATGGAGATTTTGCACACTATGGGGGAGAATAAGAATCAAGTTGAGCAGTTGCGGGAAGTGATTATCACGAGAATGGCCTGTCGCGCGGCGGTGATGGCGGGGGAAGAATTGACTGTGAGTCGGATGGAAGTGATTCTTGGGCAATTGCGGGAAACAGAGTTTCCTTATACCTGTCCGCATGGACGACCAACGTTGCTCAAGACGACGGCGGAAGAGTTGGAGAAGAAGTTCAGAAGGAAGTGAAAAGAAAAAGATTGAAGTGAAAACTCTCTTATTTCTGGAACATGATGATTACTGTGCTTTCTTTTCTTTTACTTTTTTTCTCTGATCAAGAATTCTCATTTGCACGACTAGTAATATGAGCAAAACTACAGCGAGTATTGGCCAAAAGAAAGTTCGTTCGACAAGGAGAAAAAAATAGACAAGAGGGTCGTTAATATATTTTTTGATTAAAGAAAGAGACATTATAATCATAAAAAGAATAATTAGTAGCGAGGCTTGTAGCAGAACTGCACGGGCAAAAAAAAGTCCAAGTGAAATATTCCCTACCTCTGTTTTAGAAGAAGCAATACCCACTACAAGACAGAAAATCATTATGAAAATAAATGGATAAAATAGTACTAAGTCAAGCGGGTTGAGTAGAATGAGAACTGGTAGAAGTACACTCTGTAGAACTACGCATAAAACCTGAAACAAATAAAACGACTTTATATTCATATCACTAAGAAGATAAACGGCAGTTATAATATTTTCTTTTTTAATTCACTATATCTCAGAAGCAACAAAACCTCCCGAAAGATTTAAAAGCAACGCCAGTTTATACTGTTCATAACAAGAGGAATATATGCTTCTAAAAGGTGTGTTTTGATGGAAGAAATGTTAAAGACGGGAACAACGACGGTTGGTATTGTTTGTAAAGATGGTGTGGTATTAGCTGCAGATACTCGCGCAACAGCGGGTACGATGATTGTTGACAAGCAGGCAGAGAAAGTGCATATTCTTTCTGATGATTTCGCTTGTACGATTGCGGGCAGCGTTTCAGAAGCACAATTATTAATCAAATTAATCAAAGCGGAACTTAAATTAAAAGAAGTTCGCACAAATAAAAGCGCTTCGGCAAAAGAAGCAGCTAATCTATTAGGTGGCTTATTATACAGCAGCTTACATCGAATGAGCATGTTTATGAGTATTGCGCACTTCCTCTTGGCGGGAAAAGATTCATCGGGAGTGTATCTTTATGATCTCTTTCCCGATGGCAGTGTTACAAAAGTTAAAGATTATGTTTCATCTGGTTCAGGTTCGGTCTTTGCCTATGGTGTTTTAGAAACCCAACACAAAGATGGAATGAGTTTGGATGAAGGAATAAAGCTTGCCGTGAAGTGTGTTAACACGGCGTTGCAACGTGATAGTGCTTCTGGAAACGGAATCCATGTTGTTGTTGTGACGGAGCAAGGAATTAAGAAAGTATTACAGAAAGAAGCATTCATGACGTTGTAATCTTTTTGTTCCTTTGTGGTTGGTTTTTAGCGTAGTAGATAGTAGTATTGTTAATACTGCTTTTTATTCAAAATTGGTTTTAATAGTTTAAATTAAAAGTAATAAAAAATAATCAAAAATAGTGAGTAAATAAATATGGCAGATATCTTAAAAGAAGTTGTAAAAATATTGCCGGAAGGAAAAATTTCCCATGCCGGTTTTGAAGGAGCAAACATCGTACTCTATACCAAAGATAAAGAGTATTTCTTTGATAATCGTGGCACGATTATGGCAGCCGTAAGAGAGTTCAAGAAGAGAGTAGAACTTCGTCCTGATCCTTCATTATGTATGGAACAAGAAAAAGCTGAAAAGACGATTAAACAAATTCTCTCGAGCGATGCTGGGGTACAGGAATGTATTTTCGACACCCATCGTTCTCAAGTGATTATTCATGCTGATAACCCTGGTTTAGTGATAGGGAAACAAGGGGAAGTTTTGCGTGAGATTGCCCATAAAACTTTTTGGGTACCATCAATTAAGCGTATGCCTCCCATTCGTTCAAAGTTGATTGAAAGTATTCGCTCAGTTTTATATGAAAATTCAGAATATCGCAAGAAATTCTTAGATACAACTGGTCATCGAATTTATGACGGCTGGCTGCGTGAAAAAAAACATGAATGGGTTCGTCTTTCGTGTTTAGGCGCTTCACGGCAAGTTGGACGTACTTGTTTTTTGTTGCAGACTCCGGAATCACGAGTACTAATTGATTGTGGAATAGACCCTTCTGAAGAAGGAACGGAAGCATATCCTTACTTGGATGCTCCCGAGTTTAACATTAGTGAAATTGATGCAGTTGTTGTAACCCACTCCCACTTAGATCACTCTGGTTTAATTCCCTATCTCTTTAAGTATGGTTATCGCGGTCCAGTTTACTGTACTTTACCGACACGTGATGTGATGGCGCTGCTTCAACTGGATATGATCAAGATTCAGCGTAACGAAGGAAAAGAACCAATTTATAGTACGGAAGAAATTCGTCAGACGGTTTTGCACACGATTGGTTTAGATTATGGTGAAGTTACAGACATAACCCCTGATATCCGCTTGACGTTGTATAACGCTGGTCATATCTTGGGTAGTTCGATTGTTCACTTTAATATTGGCAATGGTTTGCATAATTTTGCGTACACGGGTGATTTAAAGTACGGTCGGACAAATGTTCTTGAGCCAGGTAATACTCAGTTTCCACGAATTGAGACGTTGATGATTGAATCCACTTATGGTGGGAAAGATAATGTTATGGCGGAAGTGGAAGCAGATGAATACATGGTTAAAGTTGTAGAGGATGTATTTAAGAACGGCGGGAAAATTTTAATGCCTGTTCTTGGTTCTGGAAGGGCTCAGGAAGTGATGATCATTGTTGAACGTTTAATGCGAGAGAAACGAATTCCTGAAGCGCCTGTCTATATTGATGGCTTGTTGTGGGATATCTCAGCGATTCATACCGCTTATCCGGAATTTTTAAATCGTAATCTACGTCAGCAGGTTTATAATGTTGAAGGCAATCCTTTTATGTCTCCGATCTTTAAAAAGATTGGTTCAAAGAAAGAACGCGAACAGGTAATCCTAGAAGAAGGTCCTTGTTTAATCTTAGCGACATCGGGGATGTTAACAGGTGGTCCTTCTGTTGAATACTTGCGCGGCCTTTGTGAAGGAAGTAAACATGCGATTGTCTTTAGTTGTTACCAACCCCCTGGAAGTTTGGGTCATCGCATCCGCTCTGGAGAGAAAGAGATCATGCTCAAAGATGGAGGCAAGTCAATGCTTTATAAGATCAATTTTAATGTTCATCGGGTTGAGATTACCAATCACTCTGATCGTCGTCAATTGATGAATTATATCAAACGCTGTAATCCTCAGCCAAAGAAAGTTATTGTTGTTCACGGAGAAAGTTCTCGTTGTCTTGATTTAGCTTCATCGATTCATAAGGTGTATCAGATTGAAACTGTTGCGCCGAAGAATTTGGAAGTGATTAGGATACGGTAAGGAATTATATTTTGTATTCTTGATTTAATTTTTGTTCTATTCGTCGCGCAGAGTACGGCTGGTCTGGAGCGATTTCTGTTGTAGCGTAAGACCAGCTGGTGAATGCGCTTAAAACTCCGCAGAGTTTTTTAAGAATAAAGTAAATCCATTTCTTACAGGCTTACGCTTTCATAGAAAGCAGTACGCGTACCACGCATACACCATTTGGACACTATCCGTATAGCGTTAATGGTCTGAGACAACCTGTCGAAGCGATACGATCCGCGTACTCAAATTATTCTTAATAGCTTTAGCTTTAAAAAACTTTACAAAGGTGATTCTCATGACAAGACAAAATGATACTAGAAATAATTGGGTAACAATGATGTTTCCCACAAAAAATAGATACAACTGCTTCTTGAAGCAGTCGCACATTGATACGTGCATTGCAGCGTTTAAAGAACTCGAAGAGTTTAAGTTTAAGTTTAATGAAATGGGATTTGGCGGAAACCATGTACACTTCGATGTCGATGTCCCAAAAAAATATTCGATAGGAGTTGCGGAAGGTATGTTAAAATCGAGATCTTCTCAGAGGATGTTTGAAAAACATCCAGGATTTCGCAAGCGATATCCTCGAGGGAGTTTCTGGTCTGGTTATGAACATCACGAGTCAACAGGTAATAAAGACAGAAAAGCGTCTGAAGCATACATCCGTGATCAAGCTAGACATCATAACATCAAAGTGATTGATGATCGTCAGCAGAAATTGCAGTCATTCGCCGTCGAGCGTGGATACGGCAATGTCTAAGGACTTGACGAGGAGCTCGACGGAAGGGGTTCATAAGGGGTCGCAACCCCTTATTTCATTGTGTTATTGGAGATATATGTTTAATTACTATTTTAAATCTAAACTTTTATAAAAAGGATAGCAAATAACTTGTTTAGTGCCACCGTCGCATAATCCGGTATTGCGCAGGTCTTGAAAACCTGTCCCTCTGGGATTCCCAGTTCAAATCTGGGCGGTGGCGCTTTTTCTTAATTTCTAGTGATATTTTAAATAGAAACTGTATTTTTATCTTCCATGTTACCATCATTTGATACAATTTCGTCTCGTTTAACAGCTTCTATACCTCTCTCTGAATTAGAAAAACGATTAAAGCCACTAAAACCATTTACTCTTAATGGTGAATGGTCTGATACTTCTAGTGGTGGATTTCTCGCGCCAGATGAATCATTGCTTGATGTTGTACGAGCGGATTATGATAGCCTTCTTGATTTAGGGACTGATTATGATCAGATGGCAGAAATGGCTGCTAATATCTTTCATCAAAATGCAAGGGAACAAATTCGTGGTAATAAACTTAAAAGAGCAGTTTTAGGGTATATTGCGAGAAAAAAAAATCCTCTTGTTCGCTTTGATCGAGAGCGATTTCGGCTGATGCCCGTTGGTTCATTTGGCTCGCAGTCATGTCCTTGGGGTTGTGATCGGGATGAATATGGTTATAATGTTAATGGCTGTGCCCAGATTTATGTTATGGAGAAAGATAAGCCGTTGGATTTAATAGATTCATATAATCGTGGTTTGATGCGAGGCTTAGATGATGCTTATAGAGGCGAATTTATGCGTAGTTTGGGTATTGAATTTGGCGGTATTGATCGAGTGTTATATCTTTCATCTTTTACAGTTGTAACCGATCTAACACCGCATTTAATTGCATCACATCATTTTTTTGAGGGTGAGGCAAGTTATCGAACTGATCCTGTAAAGTTATGGGAGTTTGTGAATTCTGGAAAGAAATGAGTGTTTGAATAGTGTAAATTCTTCCCAACAATAATTTATTTAAATTACACTTCATTATCTGTAGTTATGTCAGATTTATTAGACCTATTGATTCCTCATCCGGCAGAGTCGTTGTTTAGGAGAGGAAGTGATATTTTGTATGAATTACTTGGTGAAGGACTTGGTGCTGTCTTCGATAATCCCAACAATAACGATGATGAACCAAAAGCGAAGTACTTAATTCCACCCCTGTCAGCGCAACTCGAACTGATTGGAAGTCATTCTAAAAAGATTCTGTCTTTACATTTTTTAGATCAGCCCTATAATGGTAATCTAAAAAAGTTAGAAAAAGCGTTGAATTCACCATCGAAGACTGATGATGAGAAATTGCAAAAACTAATTCTTCTTAATGAAGCGATGACTGAATTTAAATTTGATTTGGACATGCCTCCAAACACATTAGTCTATGAGTTCGTAACTAACAGTGGCCACATTCAAAGTATTTCTTGTTATGATGGTGATTTTACTGCTGCAGGCTGGCGTTGGGAAGCGGATCGAAGAAAATTTCGCAAAGAAGGCTATGATCTTGGTCGAGAATTTGCACTGGCACAGAGAGGATATAAAGCAATGCAGCGAGTGAGAGATGTTTTGGAAGAGAACTGCGTCGATCGTGAGTTAGAATTATCTAGGAGAGATGTTTACAATAGTTATCTTAGCGCTTTAACACAGATTGCTGATAAAGAAGCGATGAAACGCTTTGTAGAATCTGTTTCTAATAAGTCAGTTTCGAGGAAATAGTCCGCGTCTTTTTTGTGATAGTTTGCGTTTTTCTTTTTGCAGTTCAAACGTATTCTTAACTTTATTCTGGAGATTCTTTGTTCTTTCTTTTGTTTTTGCAATGGCTTTTTTTGTTCCAGATTTTATGGTTTGATGATAATACTTATATGAAAAATATTTTCTGATAGCTTTGGTATATTCTTTTCCTACCCACCAGGCGCCGATAAAAAATGGAACCCATGATAAAATATAAATGGTCAGGGCAGTCCACCTGATGGTTGGATCGTTGTAATGGAATAAGAACGTAATTTGAGTAATTTTGCCAATGATTAAGCTAATCGCGATGAGGATTATTCCGAAATAGAATTTTCCGGAAAGGTTATACTCTTTCATACTGTTTGGAGAAGAGAGAAGAGTTGATAAAGCTTTCGAGGCTAAATATTACAACAATTCCGAGACTGAAAAGTTGGCTAATACTACGGACTCATCACTGCTACAATAAGGACATACTGGTTTCCGAGACATGAACTTATACTTACAGTGTTCGCAATATAACTCTCTTTTTGTGGCTGATTCTTGGTTATGGAGAAAGCCATTCTTTGTTTTTTGATAACAGGGAAAACATTCATAACGCCGTTCATTGTTAACGGTATCAAAGAATCGTGTTTCAGCTTTGTCTACAGATTTTAAACAGCGGAAACAACTGATGCGAGCTCGAATGAAGACCATTTTTAATGGAAATACGTTCCTCTATAAAAATTCTTGTCACCCCCATTCCTCGATAAAATTCGTTTGAAATGGCTCTTTTTAACAAAAACTGGTATTTGTTTGGCTTTCGGCGGTTGCTCATCTCGTCCCACTAAGATCATTTGATCACCGTAGTATGGTCATTTTTATGGATGAGTGGGAAGCTTAATTTCTGGTCAAAACCACAGCTCGATGAGCACTCAAGACCGCGCCGAGCCAAATAAATACAAAAACTTTAATATACACTACTATGTTTTGGTAATTTATGAATCCTTTCATTGCTGCGATTAAGCCAACATTGGACGAAGAGAAACGGGTTAAAGCGGTGACTGTCTCTTTCTTAAAGAAATTGAATGCTAACCTTACGGATGCAACGGCGATTCTTGGCGGCAGCGGTGCAAAAGGGACGTGGCTGAGCGGGAATCATGATTTGGATATTTTTGTTCTTTTTCCGCTGCGAAAATATGCTTCTCGCAGCGGAGAATTATCGGAGATTATTGAGCCGATTCTGGAGAAATTGTTTCCACAACAGCAGCTAAAGCGGGTCCATGGTAGTCGTGATTATTTTCAATTAATGTACGAGGGGTTTAATATTGAAGTTGTTCCCATTCTGAAGATTGCAAGAGCAGAGCAGGCAGTTAATATTACCGATGTTTCGCCGCTGCATACAAAATGGGTGAGCGCAAAATCTGCTGCGATTAAAGATGAAATTCTTCTAGCTAAACAATTTTGTAAAGCGCAAAGTTTGTACGGAGCAGAATCTTATATTACGGGTTTTAGTGGTTATGTCTTGGAAATATTAACTAGTAATTATGGTTCTTTTGAGAAATTATTACGTTCTTCTCTTAAGTGGAAGAAGAATGAGGTCATTGATGTTGAAAAACACTATCCTCATAAAAATGCGTTGTTTCATTTGAATCAATCAAAGGTGCGTTCGCCGTTAATTGTTATTGATCCGGTTGATAAAAGTCGCAACGCCGCAGCAGCGTTGTCTGATGAAAAGTGTCTCTTATTTCAGCAGAAAGCGAAAGAATACTTGACAAAGCCATCTGCTGACTTCTTTGTAAAGAAAGAAGTGTTGTTTGATTCTTGGAAAGCAGATCTTCAACGCCGATCTCATTATGGAGCGTGGATTAGGTTGTTGATGGTCGAGGGGAAAGAAGATGTTGTTGGTGTAAAGATTATAAAGATCATTGATTTTCTAGAAAAAGAATTAGCTCCATTTAGTGTTTTGAAAACTGGTTTTGTCTGGGATAAGAGTTCTGCTGTGACGATTTACATCGAAGTAGAGAAAAAACAACGTGAGGGCGAAGAGATAAAGCCTGGTCCGCCGTTGACTTTAACCTTGTTTGTTGCTGATTTTAAGAAGAAGAACAAAGATACGTTTGTCGAGAAAGATCGAATAATGGCACGAGTTAAAGTTGGCAAAGTTTCGTTAGCGGACAATTTGAAGATGGCGCTTAAAAAAGAGTATGTTGTGGAAAAGATTTTTTCCGTCGAGGATGTCATTATTATGTAACGACATAAATAGTGGAATATCTAAAACTATAAATACTCATTCTTTCTTGCTGGTGCTATGGTTATTTCCAGTGTTAAGGCGCAATGTCGTGTTTGCGGGTCATTAGCCCCAGCGGAGGAGTTTAAGCTTCACTATAAGTTTAAGCAAGCGGTTTGTGCTAAATGCTACAGTGGAAGAACTGAACAAGAGAAACAGAAAGCGGAGTTGAAGAAAAAGGAAGAAGCTCCCAAACCGGCTGGTTGGGATGAAGTTGATGATTATCTCTCTCGTTCTTCAAAGCAGAAACAGGAAGAACAGCAGATTCAGTTTTCAAAGATTCCTGGTACGGCGATGGTGAAATGTCTCTGTTTTCAGTGTAAGTATTCTTTTAAGTATGATCCTGAACGAAGGTTGCCGCAAGCGTGTCCTTATTGTAATGCCGAAGTGCCAAAGTTTAGATCGTTTAATATGTTCTAAGATTTTTAGAAAGTGTGTTCTCCGTGAAGCATTTTGCGATAGATGTCATTTCCATATTGTGCTTCGTGGATGAGCATGAGGCTGTTGCCGAGGGCGTGGGGTGTTGGTTCTTTGTAAATAGTGAGATAAAATGTATTGGCTTGGTCTTTAGTTGTTTTTATTGACATTAAAGATGATGATACTTTTTTCCCAGCAAGTCTACACAACCAGCGATAGACGTTTTTTAGTTCACTGACATCATAGTTGCTATTTTCCCAGATAAATGCATCATTTCCTTCTCGTTGTTGATATATTATCCCAATATTTCTTTGAACACCGCGGGCATGTCCTTCTGTGAATGGACGGTATTGACTAAAAATTATTTTTTCGGGGGAGAATAATAATTGATGTTGCAAGTAGTGTGTATACTCATGAGCAAACAAACTGACAAGACTTTCTTTTGGGGCTTTTGCGAGACGTATTCTTTGATCTATGGTTTGATATGTCGTTTCTTGAAGAGCGTAATGATGGATGTACATTCCTGCTGCTCCTAATAGGAAATTAAACAGCATTGCTCCTGTACTTGGATTGTTGTTTGTCGTGGCGAGAGAAAATCCAGCGAGGGAGAGATTAATGGCGTTTAACCCATAAGAAGCAGAAACCATTCTTAGAGAAAATTTATCGTCTCTTAATTTGACAAAATTAGTATCTGGAAGATTAATCTCGGAAACTCCTAAAAAAGAATCAACTTCTGCCTTTATTTCTCTCACTATTGTTTCCAATTCTGGTTTCTTTTTGATCTTCTTTCCAAAACCGAGCTTCCTATCGTCTCTGGCTTTTTGCAAGCATTCTAACTCGGCACTCTTTCGTGCAAGGATTTCTTCTAGAATGGATATATTATCTGGATGTTTGAGTCTACGTTCTAGCTGTTCTTTTTGGTAATGGGTTGTAATCATGGTATATTTCCCAAAACCATCTCATCTCTAAAAGATAAAAAGCGCCCTCGCGGAGACTTTCCGAGATCCTCAGACCTTATGAGCGGGAACGCGAGTGATCGCGAATCCCCCTACCAGGTCTGGGAGACCTGTTTGAACTCCGGTTCCAAGCTCTTTGCCAGATTCTCTTGACCGCAAGCTCGTGTCCTATCCAGGCTAGACTACGAGGGCAATAACCCTATAAAACTAGGCGTCCTTTAAAAAGATTACTTCTTGATTATGGTAATGACTCTTCTCGTAGCTGTCTTCATGGTCTTGACGGTATCGGCTTTATGTGTGCTTTTTACTCCAAGTTTTTTCTCTATAGTGTCTTTGATTTCAGACATTAATGATATTATTTGGTCGCTAATTCTACTTGCTGTTTTTTGTGGCTGGTTTTCATTAATGAAAATATCTGCGGCAGCGTAAAATAGGAGAAATGAGTTGCGTAAGTCTTGTGAGAGAGTTTGTGTTACTTGATCATCCACCCTCTCGAGGTATGATTCTACCAGAGCGTTTATTTTTCTTTCGATTATTCTTAGTCTACTTAGGGCATTTAGTGAGATTCTTTTATTTTCTGGAGATAATGGTCTTTCTATTGGAACATATTGCGGGAGAAGTGTGAATGGAGTAAATGGTTCGGAAAGGTCATGAAATAACTTACTGATCTCATCGACAAAATACATTTTTTCAGCGGCCGTTAGTTGTTTACTCATTTCTTTAGATCTGCTCCGCCAGCTGGCAAAAATTTAATAATATCATCTAATTCTCCGCCTTTGAGTTTGGCTTTTATTTTTTTCGCTAGTGCACTTTTCTTTTCACGTCCGGGAATGACGGTGACGTAATTCTTTGTTTTGTTTTCAACGGCAGAGATTGCTCCACCGATGACTTGTTCATTGATGTAACCAATGGCATATTCTACTTTTGGGTGTAAATAAGTAGTTTTACCGTAAATCATGAAACTTCCTTTTCCAATATGTTCTCCAGGTTTGGCTTCTTTGCTGACTTGTTCTGGTTTAACGTAGAAGACATCGATGGTGGTGTGGCCAAGTTTCCAGGCACGTGAATAGGCTGCCACTACTTGGGCGGTTTCTTCGATTGTTTTTTCTCCGGCTTGCTGACCATTTTTAATTAAGAAGAATGGTGAACCAGCCATGTCTGTGTGGAAGACGAGATCATCTTTTTCCATGTGCTTTTTGATAATGATTTCATTGGTGGTGGCATCTTTTCCGCCAACGCAAAGAAAGTCTTCTGAAGAGATAAACCAATGGAATTTTTCGTACCATTCAAGCTTGCGCTGTGTTTTAGCCTGCTTTTTTGTTTCTTCTTCCCAGAACTTGGATTCTTGTTTTTCTAATGCAGCGATTTTCTTCTTTGTTTCTTCTATTGCAACTCTTGCCCCTTCTAGCTTTTTCTTGGCTTTTTTAGCGAGATCGAAGTATGTGCCGGCATTTTCGTCCACGGATTTTGCTAGGTCGATTTCGATGTCCATCTTTATTCGATTAGAATCTTGGGATTAATAAGGTTTTGTGTGATTTTTTTCCGCAAAAGATAAAAACTGTATTCAAAAATAACTATTTATGCAACTTATCCCATCCAAACCGGCAATGCACGTATTCATTTGTGTTAATGATCGTTTCAATAAACCGAATGATACTAAACCGAGTTGTGCTCCGACAATTACTTCTGAGATGGTTAAAGAAGTTAAAGAATGGATCCGTGCCCAAGGCTGGACCTCCGTGATTTATTGCACTAAAACGTCTTGTCTTGGTTTCTGTAATCCTGATGGTGGAGTGATGTGCATTTGGCCGCAGGGGAAATTCTTTAAAGGAATCAAGTCTGTCAATGAAATTAAAGTTATTATTCAACAAGAAGTAGAACATATCAATAACCAATTATGATTTTGAAGGTCCCTTCTTCCAATCTGTCTTCTCGCCGCGTAATACTTCTTTGATGCGGCTGACGGGAATAAAGACTTCTTTATTCTGCGGATCATGAAAGACGGCAAAATCTTTTTCAATTTTATGAAACCATTGCGCTCCGATTAAGAAGTCTTTGCCTTTTGTTTTATCTTCGTAACGAAAGTGGAATTCGTGCTTAAATGGATGCTGGTGGACTTCTTTCAAGGCTTTGTGAATTCCTTTTGGTGCGCTCCATAATGGACTGGTGTTTTTGAAAAGAACTCCCGAGAGAGTAAATAAAATAATTCCAAAGATAAGACTGATCACGGGATTGCTAATGTAAGGCAGGCTTCCCACACCATCCCACAAGCCAGCCCAAAACAAGACTACACCAACAACACCAAATAGTTTCCAGAAGTATTGTTTTACTTCGTCGACGGTGACCATCTTTAGAGCCTCCAGTAACGCTTGCCGTTATACCATATTTCTGTAATACGATGAAGGGGAATAAATGATTCTGCTTTCTTGACAGGATCCATAACAACCATTCCCGCCTCTTCTATTTTATGAACATATTTTCCGGGAACGCTAATATCTTTCTTAAGCATTTTGTCATGATATTTTACTTCATAGTTATTTTTTTCAGGACTATTGAGGACTGCTTCTAGTTTTGTTGTTACAGCTTGTTCAATTCCTCCAAGGGGATCAAATTCTTTGAAGATTAATCCTGAAAAGAGAAGCATAGTAAACCCTACGAATAGCGCAACAAAAGCATCACCTATGTAAGGAATTTCGTACAACCCTTCCCACAATCCTTTCCAGACAAAAATGATTGCAGCTGCAGAATATATTGAAGAAAGAAAGTGCTTATCTTGTTCACGTAATACCATTCATCAACCTCTTTTTTACGGACTGTTTAGTTTAATATCATTTTTTCTATTTTCGTTCTTCAACATAGGAGACAGTTCTGCCTGCTTTGAAGAACTTCTTGCAAAATGCTGTGACTAACTTTGGATTATATTCTTTGCAGCTAAAAACATCAATAAATGCTCTGTTGCCAAATTCATCAAAGTGAGCGACAATTGTACTCGTTTCAATGAATTGAATCATCGAATATCCTCGTAATCTTCCATGGCCGAAGCGTTTGATTTGAGTTGGGCCGACTTTCTTCATTTTTAGTTTTTTAATGAGTTCGCGGACGAATTGAGAAATCACTTTTGGATCTTTGATTAAATCATGGTCACAATCGTGTAGATCGACACTGGTTGATCTTCCCCACCACCAATTTTTGTTGTTCATGGTTTAGGAAGGGTAATTGAGCTATAAAAAGGTATCTTTTTTAAGTACGTATTAAGTTCACGTCAGTGCCTCGCCGTTTCACTCGCCCGTTCTTGATATGTCAATAGTTGAAAGAAGAGATTTAACTACTGATAGAAGGGGAACTAATTTTCTTCTGATCTTAAGCTCAGCTCGTGAAACTTTTTTGGCGGAGGCGCTAGAACTTAATACGTACTTTTTTAAAGTGGATTTGAAATTCATATGGTTATGACTTGGAGAACAATTGAAAGACCGGGAGTATTTGCTACTAGAAAAGCTGAAATTCTTCGGCAGTATGATTCTCAATTTGGTGTTGATAATTGGAGAATCTCTCATTGCTATGGTGATCAATTTTTGGGATTTATTGATGTCTGTCATCTCTTTGAGGAAGCTTATCTAAAAGATTCATTTTCTCGTGAAGATCTCTGGCTATCTTTAGGGCAGACAGCAAAAGAAGTTTACGATATTGATGAATCGGATATTAATTCTGGTCTTGATTATTTGGTTCAGAATAACATTGCTACTCATATTCAGGATATTGCTATTCGTAACGTCTTTCAAAAGAGGGATTGGACTTTTCAGGGTAATGAACTTGTGCAAATAAGAGGTAGTGCTCGACCATTTGGAGTTAAGTTGACTCCTGGTCGTGTTCCATTTCATCAACCGGAATATATTGTTTTTCCTCATTTAGAGGGGTGGTGGGATGTGGATTCTGTTGAAGATTTCTACCAGAGTAATAAAGTTCTTCAGATTAGAGAATAAAGTTCGGGGTTTTCTTTTTGATTAGACGCAAGGCAATACTTTCCCAATTGTAATTGCCTGGGCGATACAAATGAGTTCATTTTCGTTAACGATTATTTTTGGAGTCATTTTTATGAGGCGAATTGGTCCGGCTGTTTTTGAATCGTAATCGATTCTTCCGTTGTAGGTGGCAATTTTTTTAATGACAGTGTTGTCTTCGATGCTCACGGCTTGTTCTAGACCTACAACATTGAGGACTAAGCCGGAGACATCGATATTGATACCATTCTCGATGGTGAAGACAACTTGCTTTGTTGTGGTGTCATAACACACTGGTACGGCTGTTTTTGGAAAATGTAATTCTACAGATAAAGGACATTCTGATCCTTCTTCAGCTTGGGCGCTGGCGAGATTGGTGACGACAGAGGTGACGGCAGCGGCAAAAGCAGCGACAAGAAAGAGGGACATCAGGGCGGTGATAGCTTTCTTCTTCCAATTTTTAGGAAGGTGGTTCTTAACTTTGGTAGTCATCTAGTTGCCTCTTTAACTGGTAAGGGAGTCATGGATATATACTTTTCTTCAAACTCCTCAATAAAAATAAAACTTACACGGTTCTAATTGCTGTTTCCGTAATGCTTCATCAGTGCAGGCTGCTTCTGCTTCATCAATGACGACGACTGGTATTAGTTCTAAGTCTAGAAGTTTTCCTTCTAGATCCGGATCAAAGGGGATGTCTCCGACGACTGCGCCAGCTCTTCCAGTTTTAGCATCGGCGAGCAAGATGGCTTTTTCTGCTTTTTCTGCTTGGACTTTGACATAGACGCTTTCTAGTGATTGGAGAAGACCGTTTTCAATGGTAAATCTAATTTGTTTTGTTTTGGAGTCATAACAGATATCTTCTTTGTTATCGATAGTCATTATCCTCCAACCGATCCTGGCGCCGCATTCTTGTTCTTCAACAGGTGGGCTAAAGTAGGCAGCGTAGACATAGACGCTGGCGACGAAGAGAAAGACGACAACGAGCGATAACGCCATGATCGTTGTAATCCCGCGATTGTTCATGGTAATGATGAAGAAGAGATTGTATTTAAAGAATGTGGTGGTTATTGTGACTACTTAATAATGAGTTTTTGTAGGAATGTTTATAAATAAAAATAATTCTGGAGCATTTTATAAAACTGGTGACATTATGGATCTTACGGAATTAAAACAAGAACAATTGAAGTTATCGTCGAAAGTAGTGCTGCGCGATGGTTTCACTCAGCTCAAAACAATTGGCGGAGTAGACTGTGTTCCTTGCGGGAAAAATCTTCTGGCGTGTGTCGTTGTTTGTGAATTTCCCTCTCTTACATTGAAAGAGAAAAAAACATTTCTTCTTCCGGATCCTCTTCCATTTATGCAAGGCTTTCTTGCTTATCGGGAAATGCTGGCAATTGTGGAAGCGTTTAATCTGTTAGAAGAAGAACCGGATGTGTTGTTTGTTGATGGTGCGGGAATTATGCATCCGCGGCGTTTTGATTTGGCTTCACATGTTGGACTAGTATTGAATAAACCAACGATTGGCGTTAGTGAGACTATTTCTGTTGGTTCTGTTGATGGTGGAAAAGTTATTGATCGCGGCGAGATTGTGGGGTTTGAAGTTGTGACGAGGGAGCATGCTAAACCTCTGTATTTTTCTCCTGGACATTTAATCTCTCTGGGTAGTGTGTTGGATATTGTTCGCAAGACAGTTATGTATCCTCATAAATTACCGGAGCCATTGCATTTGGCCCATAAGTTGGCGAAGAAGAAGATGGGGGAGATGGTGGAAAAGAATTAGGGGGTTATTTTAGAGAACTTTGCATAATTGGTGGTTTTATGTCCAGAGTTCTCAAGAGGAGGTGAAATAGCGGAATTTTTGGGCCGATCTGAGGTATTTTTATATTTATTTTGTCGAAAATTCCTTTTTTCAAACTCCTCTTTAGATAATTCAATTTGAAGTTCTGTTTGGTTCTCTTTCTCAAATTGTTCTTAACTAATTCTTACTGGTCTGCTAGTCGTGCAGGAGTGATGGAGAAGTTGAAAATATAACTGGGGTATTGATGATCTCTGCCAGATACAGTGGTGTATTCTGTGTAAAATGGTCTGGTCCGATCTACACTGGGAGGTAAACCCAGTGGGTTTCTTAACGCACCCGCAGAATACCAGGGTGTTGTCGGTCTAAGACTTTCAACTACTCGTGTCTCGTCCCATTCTACATCATTTGTTTTAATTATTCTTCTTAAGATTGCAAATGGCATACCTACTACTTTGATTCCTGCAAGACTATTTCTAATAAATGGTCCCCATTCTTCGTACCACTCAATTGGATGAGCTCTACGAACTTCTCCGGTTCTGGATCTATGAACTTCTTTGTTAGTTCTATTTTCATATCTACCTCTTAGAGAAAATGATCCTGTGGCGCGCTGATTATAATCAATTGTAGAAACACCGCTTTTTGGAATGGTAACATATGTATCGTTAAGTTTTCGGGGAGATAGTACCCGGTAATGAGCTTCTTCTTCGACTAAAAGAAGAGGTAATCCTTCAACTGTATCATCGTTTAACCTACAATTTTGAGCTCTTCTTACTATTTCTGAAATTGTTTTGTCTTGGACGTCATCTTTTTTTGCTACTGTGACAGAAGGCTCATTTGCTCCTCTTCTTCTAGCCGGCGTTACGCTAATGGCATAATAGTTGATGTCGTGTCCGAACAACTTTACTTCTCCATCGGTATGTCGATAGGAATCGTTTTGCATCCAGTTTTCTGTGTTTTGGACATAATCTGGAAAATGGTGAGGATATTCTTTCTGATAAAAATCAACGAGGAAAAAAGGAAATTCTGTGTTCGCAGACTTTGCTGTATTTTCTAAGAATAATCTGAGTTCTTTTGAACCAACACTGGTAGTATGTATCTGTTTATCTTTTTTCTCTAGGTTTGTTCCAACTATAACATAAGATGGTTTTGCTTTGCCATCTTTATCTAGGATTGTGAATTCAGAGGAATATTCTGGTTCATTTATTACAAATGGTGGTCTTCGTAGCTCTTGTGTTTCCATATCTAGTGTTAATTCTATGCTTAGTTTAAAAAGTATTCTTCTTTTTTTTGAAGATTTTAGTTTAGAAGAAAAAAGAGCCCCGGGCGTGATTTTCATGTTCTATTTTGAACACGCGACCTCCTGATCTCTTACAATGCTTTTTTCCTTTCGGAACATTGCAGATAATACAAGTCAGGTGCACTTTTGTGCTTTATTTCTAAAGTACCACTGTGCTACCGGGGCTTAGGATGTTGTTTTATTGGTTTATTTATTAAGTTTTTGGGGTTTTAGAGAAGTAAAATATAAAAGAGGAACTACTTTTCTTAATGAAGTCATGAAAAGATCAAATAATCTTCATACTTTTTTTGGTATTATCTCTGATGAAAAGGGTGAAGCAATGATTAAAGATTTAGAAGATTTCAGAAAGATGAATCTAAAAATACTGAGAAAAAATTTGAAATCATATTAGCTTTCTTCTTTAATTCTTTTAATTAGAACATTTAAGTCAGTTACCAATAAAAGCTTTATCATCGTTGCTTGGGCGGAAGCTTTATCAAAATCTTTATCCTCACAATATTTTTTAACCATATTGACTTTATTGTATGCTTCATTAGCTAATCTCTCAAATTCATCTACATATTTTATTTTCATATTTACCATCCACTATTCTCAAACTATTTTTGAATAGATATTACTCACTCCTCTTTATGATGGCTTGGCCAAGCGTATGAAGGAAAGAAATTCTTTGACTCTTCGTACGGTAAATAACGCTTCATCTTGAGCCATTGCTTCATGAAATTATTTAACGCATAGACTTCTTGGTATAGCTCTTTTTTACGCTGATCAATGGTTGCAGTATAAATTCTCTTGGTAAACATGTTTCTTGTTTGTTTTAAGACAAAGCCGAAGAGTCCTTTTTCTCCCTCAAACTTTTTCTTATAGAGCTCTTCAAGGTAGGCATCTGTTTCTATTTCCATTTCTCCTTTGTCAGCTTTAATTTTCTGACCGCCTTTGATGACTTCAGTTGAAGCAAGCCCGATGAGATGAAAGTTCATAGAAAGATGGAAATGGAATGCATCAGTTTCTGGCGCTGGTTTAGATAATCGCCACCAGATCCAGATTTCCTTTGCGCCGCTTTGACCAATCTTTTCTGAGTAAAATGTTTCTATTTGCTCGTCATAATTATCAAAAGACTTCCATCCTTGTTGTTGCAGCCAGAAAAATAATGCTTCATTGAACTGCCCCATATCAAAAACATCTTTGTACTTTAGCTTCATTGATTTAATAACGGGGGTAAAATCTTTTGGATCTTTTTGAGGCATATCTCTAAGGAAGAGAAAATGGTATATAAATGTTTATGGCTTTAAGGTTTTGAGTTTATGTCTTATTCCAGACCAAAAAGCTCTCCCCGTTATCCTAATGAATTCCAACAGAGGCAATGGTTTTGTTACAATTGTAACTTTGTTTTCTTTGATTGCCTGAAAAATAGATTGTTCATTTTTTTCTGCGTCAATTAAAGTGTAGGTTCTTCCTAAGTCTTTTAGGAGATGGACATCAGAGTTGCCAACGACAGGTTTGTGGAGTTCTTTTGCTTTCCGAAGCATCTTGTTGTTGGGGTTGTATAATCTTGTGTGGAGAAAAGAATGCTCCCAGGCGTCAAACAAATCGCGGTGTTGATAGATTTTGTTTCTCAAACAGCTTGATCCAAGATACGGAGGATGGGCGGCGATGGTGAATGTGTTTTTTTCTTTTCGAAGATGATTTAGATCTTTGAAAGTGTTTATTCCGTTTGCTTCTTCTGGGGCGATGTTGTAGAGTAAGACATGTTTATTTTCTACATCTTTCTCTACTCCAAAGATGAGGATCAAGCCTTTCTTCTGAGCGTATTCTTTCAATTCTTCATTCTGATAGAGAAAATTGTGGCAGGTGATGGCGAGAACGTCAAATTTCTGTTTGATTGCTTCTTCTACTAATTCTTGTGCGGAATAAGTGATCCATTTTTTGTCTTTGGGATCGTCATTGGTGTGGGTGTGGAGTTCAGCTTTGAGCATTTTTTCTTCTTAAGAGTTGTTCTGCGACAAAACCATCTGGTTGTTGTCTGGCTTGATTTTCGACTAAGTCTTTAATTGAGAAAACCCCCCAGTTTTCACAGTCTTCTCTGAGGAAGATCTGATACCTAAATATAAAACTATTGATGTCATTATGGCCTCTAAATGCTCCAACACTTTCTCTTTGAACTTCATCATCTGTTTCTAATACTTTAATCGTTGCTGGAAGTTTAGCCAAGTAACAATAGGTTGCTCGATGATGACCATCACCCATAAGATATAGTTTTTCTCTTTCTTGATACTCGATTACGGGGATGGGTAGAAATCTCTCTGGATCAAATTCCTCAAACATTCTTCCGATCTTATGATCACTATAAAGCTCGAATTCAAGTGGAATCAATAAATCAAGGCTGACAGTTTCAATTCTCATGTCGTTCAAAAATGGATATTTCTTTATAAAATTTAGTGTGTTATTTTGTAAAACTCTCTACCATCATTTAATATCACGGTACTGTCACCTCCCACCATTTCTTTACTATCCCAATCCTCCGCAATAAGCATAAGTGCGTGGTGCTATCTTTGTGGGATCATTTGATTTTTTATGATTAAGAGTTTCATCTTTCTCTTCTACTTTTTTTTCTAATTCTTTAGCAGAATCCTCATTATCTTCTAATCCGAGAATCGTTCTTCTTCGAAAGCTAGCATAGTCCTTGTTCTCTGGTGGTCTAGAATAAAATCCTCTAAAGTCAAACGAATCTATTCCACCTTGAGCTTGTGCTCGATAGGGGTTGTATTTACTATTTCTGTGAATTCCAGTAGGATTAGCGTATTCAGACATAGCAATAACAACATATTTCTGTTATATTAATTGTCTTGGTTCTTTTATTCGATTAAGAATAAACTCTCTTTTAATAGAAAAACTAATAAACTAACCTCTTTAAATGGAGATTATGCAAGTCGGAATTGTGGGGAAACCATCTGTTGGAAAGAGTACATTCTTTCGCGCGGCGACGTTAGCGGAAGCTGAAATCGCCAGCTATCCTTTTACCACGATTAAGCCCAATACGGGCGTAGGCTTCGTCAAAGTAGCCTGTGTTGATAAAGAATTCAATACGCAATGTAATCCGCGAACGGGTTACTGTTTGCATCATAATCGTTTTGTGCCGGTGCAGATGATTGATGTGGCGGGTCTCGTGCCCGGTGCGCATGAAGGTAAAGGCATGGGCAACCAATTTCTGGACGATTTGCGTCAAGCGGATGCGTTAATTCACGTGATTGATGTTTCTGGTTCGACGAATGAGAAAGGGGAGATTGTTCCAGCGGGTAGTTATGATCCGGTTAATGATGTTCG
>Ga0082335_1003370_pt1 | contig 26476 bp, 31 predicted proteins | sample Subgrocontami58m_FD_72375 | JGI IMG/M metagenome (GOLD analysis project Ga0082335, IMG submission 72375) | Subsurface groundwater microbial communities from S. Glens Falls, New York, USA - GMW37 contaminated, 5.8 m (SPADES assembly) (version 2) ...
TCAACCCGCGGGTTATCAAACGCAAGGTGCTTAAGTTCCCCCTTAAACGCAAACATCACCTAAGCTGGCCTCAGCCTTCCATGCCATTCCGTTGTGCTGTCGCCATGCTTAACTAAACCGTATTGACCTTAGGGCTCGCCACCATATCGTCTGCCGCACTGGTGAATGCCTTCATCACCAGGGACTTCAGCGTTCAGTATGTGGCCCAGTACTCCGACCGCGATATGGACATCTTCTTCACCTTCGCCGCCTGGTGGGCTGGACAGGCGGGCTCGATACTGCTGTGGGCTTGGATACTGAGCATATTCGCGGCTTTCCTCGTCCTGCAAAACAAGGCCCAGCACCGGGAGTTGCTGCCCCACGCCATCGGCGTAATGATGGCCATACTGGCCTTCTTCCTCGGCGTCATGATCTTTGCAGCTAACCCATTCGAGCGACTGCCCTTTGCTCCGGCTGACGGCCAGGGTCTCAACCCCATGCTCCAGAACATGGGTATGTTCTTCCATCCCACGACTCTCTATCTGGGCTATGTCGGATTCACGGTTCCCTTCGCCTTCGCCATCGCCGCCCTTATTACCGGCCGGCTGGGCGACGAGTGGATCAGGTCCACTCGCCGCTGGACGCTCTTCGCCTGGTTCTTCCTGGGGATGGGCAACCTGTTCGGCGCCCAGTGGGCCTATGTAGAGCTGGGCTGGGGCGGCTATTGGGGTTGGGACCCGGTTGAGTCGGCCTCGTTAATGCCGTGGCTCGTTGGCACGGCGTATCTCCATTCAGTCATGATCCAGCAGCGCCGGGGAATGCTGAAGGTATGGAACATGGTGCTGATCATCCTCACCTTCCTGCTGTCCATCTTTGGCACCCTCCTGACCCGCAGTGGTATCCTCTCCTCCGTACACACCTTCTCCCAGTCTGCGGTCGGGCCTCTCTTCATCGCTTTGATTGGACTGCTAATAGTCTTCTCGTTCGGCCTCCTCTTCGACCGTCTTCCAAAGCTGCGGAGTGACAACGAGCTGGATTCACTGGTCTCACGCGAGGCCAGCTTCCTCGTCAACAACCTGTTGCTGGTGGGTATTGCATTTGCAGTCTTCTGGGGAACCGTATTCCCCCTAATCTCCGAAGCAGTTCGCGGTGTCAAGATTACAGTGGGCCCGCCGTTCTTCAGTACCGTCACCGGCCCGATCCTGCTGGCTATGGTGGTCGTCATGGGCATCTGCCCTCTCATAGGCTGGCGCAAGGCGACACTGGATAACCTGTTGTGGAACTTCCTGTATCCGATGGTCGGGGCGCTTGTGCTAGTGCCGATCCTGTTTGCCATCGGGGTCCGTGCTCCGTACGCCCTGGCGGCCTTTGCTGCTTCCGGATTCGTCCTGGGATCGCTATTGCTGGAGTTTGTGCGTGGTGTGAGGGCCCGGCATCGATCGAGCGGGCAGGGCTATGTGAAGGCCCTCTTCTCGCTCATCTGGGGAAACAAGCCTCGCTATGGCGGATATGTCATCCACCTGGGTGTGATACTCATAGCTGTTGGTGTAGCCGCATCGCAGTTCTATACAACGAGCGTTGAAGAAACGCTGCGTGCCGGCGAATCGCTAAACATCCGGCAGTATACCCTCACCTTTAAAGGCATGGAGCAGTTCAATACCCGCACGCGTCGCGTCACTGCCGCAAGTCTGGATGTCTTTGAGAATGGCAAGAAAATCGACACCCTGACCTCAACGAAGATGTTCTACAAGCAGGAGGAGAATCCCACCACAGAAGTAGCGATCCGCACAACCCTGCTGGAGGACCTCTACATCATATTCGCCTCCTGGGAGGGCGACATGGCCAGTTTCAAGGTCCTGGTTAATCCGATGATCGTGTGGATCTGGATCGGGGGAGTGGTGATGCTGATGGGAACAGTTGTAGCGTACTGGCCGGATGCCCGTGAAAAACACCGGCTTGCGTTACGGCGGCCCGGTATCGAGAGAGAGGAGGTCGTGGCCCATGCCTGACAGGAGAACAACCGCTGCGGTAGTATCTCTGGCGATTCTGGCGCTACTGGTGTTTCTCACTCTCGTTCCAGCAGCCATGGCTGGGTCAGAGACAGACGACATTGCCGGGCAGCTCACCTGCCAGTGCGGTTGTGGCTATACGGCTCTCGCTTGTGGCGGTGCCATGCAATGCGACGTGGGTGACCAGATGGTGGCTCTCATCAGCCAGAAGTTCAAAGAGGGTCAGACCAGGGACGAGATAATGGCCTACTTCATCGGGCAGTACGGGGAGAAGGCGCCGGCCGCACCTACGAAGGAGGGCTTCAACCTTACCGCCTGGATCATGCCCTTCTTCGCGGTTGCGGCAGGCGGAGCCGTGGTCTACTTAGTCTTGCGCAGTTGGCTGGAGAGCCACCGGTTGCAGGTTGAGGCTGAGCCGACTGTAACAACAGACCTCGGCTCATACGGAGACCGAATTGATCGTGAGTTGGAGCAGTATGGCTAAGTGCTTGAGCGTGCTTCCTTGTGCTTAATGGTGCTTCGTCGGTCGTGTACGAACAGCCACTACCAAGCACCACCAGGCACTACTAAGCACAATCACACGCCTTAGGAGAGATAAGTAATGATATATGTAGTTGCAGCTATTGTCGCTGTCGCCGCCTTCGGCCTTGTGGCGTATCCCCTCTTCCAGAGGAGAGAACTGGAGCTGGCTCCAGAGGCCATAGATCTGGACGTCGAGGACGCTCACTCCAGGCGCGAGGCCGTCTACGGAGTCATCAAGGAATTGGATTTCGAGCACCAGTTGGGCAACCTGTCTGACGCGGACTATCAGTCTCTGCGTAGCCAGTACCGCCAGAGGGCGGCATCGGTGCTCAAAGAGCTTGATGAATTGACAGAGGAACGTCCTGCGCAGACTGCTACAGCCAGTGAACGGGACCTGGATGCCGAAATCGAGGAAGCGGTGCGTCAGTTGCGGAAAGTGCGTGGCAAGTCTCCTGCGAACCATGAGGAACCGGGTCGAGCATGCTCCAGTTGCGGAGCCCCTGCAGACTCTGGTGACCGGTTTTGCTCCGGCTGCGGTAGCGACCTTAGTATAGCCGTTGGCAAGTCCTGTCGGGAATGTGGGGCAGTCCTGGAGCCGGGTGACACGTTTTGCCCATCGTGCGGGATCCGCGTGGTCAGGGGGCGCAAATGAGAAGGTTCCACACCGCAGCCATTGCGCTGGTTCTAATGACGCTATTCGCCCTGCCAGCGCAAGCGGCTGACCCCGCTGCTCTTGAAGGTAAGATCACAAACAGCAGTAAGGCCGGAGAGCCAGTGCCAGGTCTGGAAGTTCTACTCCGTCCGTCCGATGGCGGGAGCGAACGCAAGACCCTTAGTAACAACGAGGGAACATTTCGCTTTGAAAGCCTTATCGCCAGTAACCCCATTAGCTATACCGTGTCGCTGAGTTACGCGGGAGTCGATTACAGCAGTCCAGCAATCACCTTTGGCGCGAACGAGAACGCCAAACGGATCGATGTTCCGGTGTATGACACCACTGATGACAGCAGTGTCATCGAGGCCGGCATTGCACATATCATCCTGGACATTGATCCCAGCCAGCGATTTGTACGCGTTACTGAGTTCCATTCCCTGTCCAATAACAGTGACAGGGTTTACGTGGGCAAGAAGTCCAGTGAATCGGGCCAGCGGGAGCTGGTGCGCTTCCCAGCTCCGGACGGGGCTATACACTTGCAGTCTCTGGATGATGTCGGCGAATTTAGCTTAACTCCGTTGCCTAATGGAGGCGGGTTTGTTGACGCTACGCCTTTCCAACCGGGAAAGCGGGATCTGGCCTTTGCGTACGCATTGCTTTACGACGGCGCCAGCCTGGTGCTAAAGCGTCCGGCTGCTTACAACACCGGCCGGATCAATATCCTGGTGTCTGACGTGGGCGCCACGGTTAGCGCTCCCGGCTTCACAAACCAGCAGCCGGCGGAATTTGGGGGCAACCGGTACCTCGTTCTTTCCGCCAGCGGCCTGGCCCAGGGGCAAGACGTACAACTACAGCTTTCGGGCCTGCCTTTGTCTGGCGTTGCACCCCAGGGCGCCACAGACAACCTCAGGCTGGTAACGATCGTACTGGTCCTGTTGGCCATGGCGTTGGTTCTGGTCTTCTTCTTCCTGAGGAACCGGAGGATACCAATACAAACGGCTACTGCAAATACACCCGCCGGTAGCGATAAGGTCCAACTAGTCCGCTCGTTGGTGGAGCTCGACGACCGGTTCGAGAGGGGGCAAATTCCCGAAGCCGAACACGGCCGTCTACGGGCGGAGATAAAGAGAAAGCTCTCGGACCTGTGGTGAAGATCGGGCGTCCTGTCGCAGGAGGGTGCGAATGAGTACAAAACTGTTATCCAGGTCCGGAACGTCGCCCATAGGGTTGCTGGGATGGGTGTCTCCCCTGGTAATTCTGGCCGCGATCTACACAGCCCTGGTATGGGTGCCCCCTGACGCCGAGATGGGCGACTTCCAGCGCATCTTCTACTTCCATGTGCCAATGGCGTGGGTCGCCTTCCTCTCCTTCTTTGTAACCTGTGTTTCGGGGATTGTGTACTTGCGTACCAGGGATTTCCGTTGGGACTTCCTTGCGGTCTCATCAGCGGAGATAGGGGTAGTTTTCACCACCGCAGCTCTTATCACCGGCTCGATCTGGGCCAGGCCCATCTGGGGAAGCTGGTGGACCTGGGACCCGAGACTGACGACTACCCTGGTCCTCTGGTTCATCTACGTAGCCTACCTGGTCTTGCGGAAGAATGTGGATGACCCGTCTCGCCGTGCCTCCCTCTCTGCCGTAGTTGGAATGGTAGGATTTGTAGACGTGCCGATCGTCTTTATGTCGATCCGCTGGTGGAGGACCATCCACCCGATAGTGTTTGAAGGGGGCGAGTTTCGGGTTGCGCCGGTTATGATGGTGGCCCTGCTGGTATCCCTGGCTGCCTTTACCATCCTGTATGCCTACCTTCTCCAGTTGCGTACCGCCTTGGAGAAGATGCAGATGGAAGCAGACGTACTGGAGCAGAGCTCCTGGGATTAGATAGGAGGATTGTTATGCCTGGTGGTCTTATATACCTGGCCGCCGCCTATGGCGTGATCTGGATTCTGCTGTTTGTCTACCTCATCACTATTCACCAGAGGCTGGCAAACGTCCGCGAGCAACTGGACGCCGCTGAGAAGCGGACCGAGGCCGACATGGACAGACACTCCGTAGGTGTGCGCCACTAACCCATGGCTGACTGGTACATCTTCCTCAGCCAGCTCAGTGCCGCTGTGCAGGGGCCGATAGGGGCCTTGAGTGGTGAGACGGGCATCCCGCTTCTAAGTGCCTTTCTTCTGGGTGTAGTGGGATCTGTCGCTCCTTGTCAGCTCTCGGCCAATCTGGCTACTCTCGCTTACGTGTCACGCCAGGGGCAGCACCCGCGGCTTGCAGTGTTTACGGTCGGGGCCTATCTGGCGGGCAAGATTATCGTATATTCCGCTATCGGCCTGGCTGTTCTTTTGCTGGGCCAGACGGTGGTTTCGACCGCTTCTCTACCGTTCTTCGCTATAGCCAGAAAGGCCATGGGTCCAGTGCTTCTGTTATCAGGCCTGCTGATAGCGGGTTTCATTCGTCTGCCCTTCTCCCTGGGAGAGAGGCAGAGCCAGCGCCTTGCCAGGAGGGGCAGGAACAGCGGTGCGAGGGGCGGACTTTTCTTGGGCATGGGTTTCTCCCTGGCCTTCTGCCCCACGATGTTCGTCCTTTTCTTTGTTCTGCTCATGCCTATGAGCATGCGTACCGCCGGTGGGTTTACCTTCCCCGGGTTCTTTGCCGTCGGTACGGCGCTGCCCCTCATTATTATGGGGCCATTGGTCTCGTTTGGGCTGCTCGGAAGTCAGGGTCTTGCAGGCAGGACCAGGAAAGTCGACAAGATCCTTCGCATAGTTATGGGAGTGGTCTTCATGCTGGTAGGTCTGAACGAGATCATTAACTACTGGTTGGCGTAGACAGATGGGTAAAAGGACTGCCCGTACCGCACTATATCTGGCTAGCAAAAGGAGAAGGGAGGGAACTGGAAGAAAGCTTCCGTAAAGGCCACCGGAGATACAAGGAGATAACACCCGGGTTCTTGCTGGTATTTGGCGGACAGCGCGCCCAAACTGCCAAGGTTGGCCTTTGATGAGATAAGAGGCCAAGGGGTCACGGAACAAGAAAAGGAGTGTGTAATGGAACCGTCCGAAAAGGGCGTAAATATCCAGTTCACAGAAAAGGCTTTGACATTTATCAAGACAGCCCGCTTGAGCAATCCGCTGGTTCTGGTAAACGTCGGCTACCGGTCGGGCGGCGATGACGAAACCGGCTGCGGCGGTGGTGGGTGCAGCGGCGGCGGAAGCGAGTCCTGCACCCGCGTCCCGTATGCCAACGTGGTGATCGTCAACGGCGACGACCCTGGCACCGGCTTTGTGAAGGTCGATACCCAGGCGGGAGTTCCGGTCTACATGGCCGAGAATGCCTTCAAGATAGCTAAGCAGACCGGAGATCCACTCTTTATCACCCTGAAGGGGCTGGTGATGAAGAAACTAAGTCTAGAGGGGCTGGATCTGGCCCTCTTAGAAGACCAGGAACCTCAGAAGAGGGCCAGACGCCGCTAAATCCATTCGAGGTAATGCGATCGTCTGCCGTCATCTGGAGGACGCAAGCGTCAATTCGCGGCGACGCGGTGTCTCGCTGAAGGAGTTGCAGAAGGATGTGTAACATAGGGAGAGACGCAGGACTAATGGATGACTATTTGCCCGACTTAAAGCTGGTGCAGAGAATCCTCGAACTGAAAAAGGAGAGGAGGGCGATCATCCTGGCCCATAACTACCAGAGTCCTGAGATTCAGTTTGTGGCCGACTATGTCGGCGATACCCTGTCCCTATCCATGCTGGCACGGGATGTAGAACAAGCTGTCATTGTCTTCTGTGGCCCCGACTTCATGGTCGAAACGGCGAAAATCTTGGCTCCGAACAAGATCGTCCTGTATGCGAATGAAAATGCCATGTGCCCCATGGCCGCGATGATTACCCGTGAAGACTTGATAGGCTTGAAGCAGATGCACCCAATGGCCAAGGTTGTTGGCTACGTCAACACGTCGCCCGAATGCAAGTGCGAAATGGATATTTGCTGCGCATCAGCCAATGCGGTCAAAATAGTCAGGTCACTGCACACCGAAGAGGTTATCTTCGTACCCGACCAGAACCTTGGCTCCTATGTGAAGAGGATGGTTCCGGAAAAGATAATACTGACATGGTCGGGCTTTTGTTCTGTCCATCACATGGTTCGCAAGGAGGAAGTCCTGGCGCTGGCCCGTGCTCACCCGCATGCCCGGATTATTGTGCACCCGGAGTGCCGGCCCGAAGTGGTAGATTTGGCCGACATGGTGCTCTCCACCGAGAGCATGATAATGCTCGCTGCCAGATCCAGGGACCCAGAGTATATCGTTGTAACCGAACTAGAGGTGGTTAACCGGATGATAGAAGATAACCCAGATAAGGAGTTCCACGCCGTCGAGAGGGCCTACTGCCGAACTCAGAAGAAAGTGAAACTAGAGAACGTTCTGAAGACCCTGGAAACGTTGGCGCCGGAGGTCAGCCTGCCCCACGATGTCTTGGAGAGAGCCAGGCTTCCCATCGAAAGGATGCTGGCAGTTGGTAGGGCTGACCTGGCGACAGCGAGTGTGAAGTAATGATACCTAGGCACTGCCGCGAGGTAAGTGTAAAGAGGGTCCCCTTCCCTATAACCGAGCAAAACATCATGGCAGATGTCGCCGGTAAGTCGGCTTATATAAACACCAACTACATCGTGCTCAATAACGGCACGGACTGGGCGGTGGCGAAAGTACATAAAGTCAGGGAGCAGGGACTATTTCAGAAGATCGATGCCCTGGACATCGTATCCATGCCCGGCGACACCATATACTTGGAAAAACCGGAAGTGGATGTGCAGAATGCTAGCGCCATGGTACGCCTGGCGGAAGAGGCGGGAAAGGATGCCCTGGTGGTAAAGGGCAAGTTTGAGCACATATCCTTCGTTCACAAAGAAAAGACCACGCCGGTTGTCGTGTTTGACGTGGTGCCGCCCAACCCACCAAAGATTGTAGAGCTTACCGAGGCGGCCCTTGCCACAGGAAGAATAAGGAAGCCCATCAGAATTGTCCCGCATATTCTGGACCTGAACGAATTGGCCCGGACGAGAAACACGGAATACGTCATGTTTCCTTGCTACGCCTCGGCCTTAGCCGGCCTGGAAGGGGTGAATAATGCTTTCTATCTCGACCAAATGCCCGGTTTGAAAATGCCCGCAAACGAGATAACCCTTATTGGCTGCGAGTTGTCAACGAGAATTTTCACCTCCCTGTACGGAGAGGAGCCGGAATGCATGGAACTGTGCCCGAAGAAACTGGTCCATACTGTTTCTGAGGCTTGCCTGTGCAGGTGCTGCGTGGTTGACGAAGGGCACGTGATTGAGGGCAATGCCGCATTCGTACCCTGGGGCGCTTCCATAGGTGAGGTTGAGGAGGCAATCATAGACTTGCTTGGCTTGGAGCTTGACGAGACTCTTCAAGACGATAGCGGCATGGGAATAGATTAATTTGAAGTTCGAACTGGGGCCAGTGCGCCCACCGAGTGAAGCGCGCTCACTGCCGATCAGGGTGACCAGAAACTGCCCCTGGAACCGCTGCAAGTTCTGCCGTGGCTACAAGGGCCAGAGGTTCGAAGTGAGGTCAGTGGCAGAGGTGAAACAGGACATACTGGCAGTCAAGGCAATTCAGGACAAACTCAGGGATTACGCCGGCAGGTCGGGCACAATAGAAGCTGCTTGTGGCGGGGAATCGAGTATGGCGGTGCGTGAGGTGGCGAGCTGGCTATGTGGAGGAGGCGTGAGCGCCTTCCTGCAGGATGCTGATACCCTGATTATGCCTATTGATGACCTGGCGGACATCATCAGGTTCCTGAAGCAGACTTTGCCGAGCATTACCCGCGTGACCACGTACAGCCGGTCCAAGACTGCCGCCAAACGCACCATTGAAGAACTGAGCAGGCTGCGCGAAGCCGGGCTGTCTCGCATTCACATCGGGCTTGAGTCTGGCTACGACCCGCTCCTGGCGTTCATGGACAAGGGGGCCACCGGCCCCGATCATATCAATGGGGGCAAGAATGTGGTGGCCTCCGGCATTTCGCTGAGCGAGTATGTGGTCTTGGGGTTGGGTGGGGTCACAATGTCTCGGGAGCACGCTACCGAGACAGCCAAGGTCATCAATGAGATCGACCCGGAGTACATTCGCCTGCGGACGCTGGCCATTACCGGGGATATGATTCTTCAACAGGAAGTTCAGTCCGGCAATTTCGTGCGGGCGACGGATGAGCAGATCATCGAAGAGGAGAAGCTGTTCATTCAGGGTCTTAATTGCCATTCCAACTTGGTCAGCGACCACTTTACCGACCTGCTCCCGGAAATTGAGGGCAGCCTGCCGGACGAAAAAGCTCGAATCCTGATGGTAATCGACAGATTCCAGGCCCTCTCCAAGATTGAACGAGCTATTTTTAGGATGGGTCGGAGGCTCGGCATGTATGACCGGATTGACGACCTGAATGATCCCGACCAGAGCGAGGCGGTCGAGCGAGTCATGGCTAAGCTCGGGCAGAATGGCGAGCAAGGGCTTGACGAGAACGTTGTTTACGAGTTGATGGAGAAGTTTGTGAGATGATTGTCTTGACCATGCGTTTCATTCCCCTCCACCCATGAATTAGCTCGTGACTAGAATTGTTAGGGGAACTATTACCGATAGGGAGACACTATGAACAAGCGCCCAATCAGAGCTTCAAACAGGGTAAATTCTGGCGCCCCATTGGCGCAATTAGCCTCCCTTCTCTTAATTGTGGTCGCTATGGTGTGGCTGACAGCCTGCAATGTAGCCTTAAACCCTGGCGGTGGTGGTTCGCCATCAGGTGCATCCGCTCCATATTCTTCTTCGCAGAGCGGAACCGGGACGACCAGTAGCCTGCCACAGCGGACCAACTCAAGCGCTGCAGGGGAGACCGGTACAGGCTCCCCTGCAGCGGCCACCGATAACGGCCAGATTCGGCCCAAGCCTCTAACCGCTCAAGATCAAGGGCAGGGTGGGATCACTATCAAGGCCACCTGGGTCGTCCCCGGCAGCCCGGAAGCCGCCTCAGTTAAACTGGATCGTGAGCTTGGCTTTGTACTAAGTATAGACACGCATTCCGGTGATCTAGGGCAATATGACCTGGCTAAGGTTTCCGTTCTTAGAGACGACAAGGGCAAAGAGCTACAGCCCCTGGCCTGGCAAAGTACCAGTGCTGATTCCCACCATAGAGGAGGAATCCTGACCTTCGCAAAGGGATCGGAACAGGTCAGTAAGTACCTGGAGCTGGCAATTAGCAACGTCGGTGGAGCCAAGGAGCGTGTGCTGAAATGGGATCTCCCATAGACCTTGAGCCGAGATCTACGAGTGGAGTCATGACGGACGAGTTTATGATAGGCATGCGTCTTGAAGTCAGCGTCACTAGGATTTATGTCTCGTAGTTGGCCTGGATTTACAGGGTAAAAAGGCTGGAGGAACAAGAACGAATGAATGAGGTCTCTCGCCGGCTCAAGGGGAATCACGCTCTGTTAATGGTCATCTGCTGCGTGGTCCCTATGGCGTTGCTGGCAGCCGTCCTGTTATTCAACATCCCTCTGGGTACCGTTGGCTTCTTCGCCATTATGCTCGCCTGTCCCCTGATGCATATCTTTATGATGCGAGGGATGGGCCACGGAGATCAACGCGCTGGCAGCAACAGTGGGGTGCAGGGCAATGCCGTCGGAAACGCAGAGGCGGCGGCCGAGCCAGTGGCAACGGGGCGCAGGAGTAGATTGCCAAGCCAGACTGCACTTACAAAGTCCAGGTATGACCGGCAGGCCAGGACATACGACAGGAGAATGGCCCTGATGGAGCGGCTTGGCTTCCGACGATTGCGCTACAAGCTCTGGTCGCTGGTTAGCGGCCGAGACATTCTCGAAGTAGGCATAGGCACAGGAAGCAATATGCCTTTTCATCCTCAGGGCGTACATATCATCGGGATAGACCTGAGCGATCGGATGCTTGCCCAGGCGCGGATACGAGCAAGAAGGGACGCCGTGCCTGTCCAGTTGTTGGCAATGGATGCGCAGAATCTGAGTTTTCCCCCTGCCACGTATGACTCCGTCGTATCAACGTGCGTCTTCTGCTCGGTACCTGATCCGGTGCAGGGGCTGCGCGAGGTGCGGCGGGTGCTCAAGCCAGGTGGCAAGCTCGTCATGCTCGAGCACGTGCGCGGACCCGGGCTGCTCGGCCCGATCTTTGACCTCCTTAACCCGGTGGTAGTGCTCCTTAGTGGTGCGAACGTCAACCGTCGGACCGTAGCAAACGTAGAGATGGCAGGCTTCGAGATCGAGAGCGTGGAGTCGCATTTCTTTGACGTCTTGAAACTGATTGTCGCGCGCAAAAGATACTAAGGTTTTTGTGACTGCAAGCCCAAAGGCGGAAGCTAAAGTGGGGGGAAAAGGCAAGTGGAACCGAACCAGCGCATTCTCATAGTGGACGATGACCCGGAGATACTCAGCCTGCTGCGTCGAGGGCTGGCCTACGAAGGCTACGTGACAGAAGAAGCCCGGGATGGGAAGGAAGCACTGGCAAAGGCACATTCAGCCCCTCCTGACCTCGTCATACTCGATGTAACGATGCCGGGAATAGACGGCCTTGAGGTTTGTCAGCGTCTTCGTCAGACGGATGACGTCCCTATCCTGATGCTCAGCGCCAAGCGGACTGTGCCAGACCGTATCGCGGGGTTGGATGTTGGTGCCGACGACTACGTGGCAAAACCCTTTGCTTTCGACGAGCTACTGGCGAGGATCCGGGCCCTGTTGCGACGCCGTAACTCTAACGGGGATGTGCTGAAATTGGCCGATCTAACCATGGATCGTTCAACCCGCCAGGTCACTCGCGGCCAGGAGACACTGGACTTGACCACCAAGGAGTTCGACTTGTTGGCGTTGTTCATGAGTCATCCCCACCAGGTTCTACGCCGTGAGCTTATCTTCGAGCGGGTCTGGGGCTACAACTATATCGGTGAGTCCAACGTGATCGACGTTTACGTACGCCATCTAAGAGCCAAGTCACAGGCTAATGGCGGTCCAATGCTTCTACATACTGTGCGAGGCGTCGGGTACGTTCTCAAAGAACCCTGATGATACTGATTCGCTGGCGCCTCACACTAGGCTATAGCGTATTCTTGGCCCTGGCTCTACTAGGATTGGGGCTGGCAGCCTACATACTCCTCTCTCATAGCCTTGAGGGCGAGCTGGACCAAGCTCTGGTGCTTAGAGCAGCGGAGACCCAGGGATCGCTGAGAATCACGGGGGACAGTCTAACTCCGCAGATTGCACCAGAGGGATTGGAACAGAACCAGGGCAATCTCTCGTTACCGGAACCGTACGTTCAAGTGCTGGATGCCCAAGGGCCGGTTGTTCTGACCACTTCCAACTTGCGAGGTCAACAGCTTCCAGTGGACCCAATAGCCGTGATCGACGCTCCTGACGCCAGACCCACTACGATTATTCTTCCTACCGCCACCGGGCAACGCGTGCGTGTCCTTAACATACCCATCATCCACGGTGAACGCGTGATTGGAGTCGTCCAGGTTGGGCAGTCACTATACTCCACAGATTCGAGCCTGCGCGGCCTGAGCTACATCCTGGCTCTCGGGGTCTTGGGAACGTGGATACTCTTCTCCGTTGGCGGGTGGCTGCTCGCGGGCCGGGCGCTACGCCCCCTGAGCGAGATTAGCCAGGCTGCCGAAAACATTGGGGAGACGGGGGATTTCGGCCAGCGGATCGCATACAACGGCCCAAGGGACGAGTTGGGAGCCCTTGCCTCCACCTTTAGCCAGATGATCGCACGCATTCAGAAGACCTTCGACGCTCAACGCCAGTTTGTGGGCGATGCCTCCCATGAGCTCGGTAGCCCCTTGACGGTCATCCGGGGCAACCTCGACCTGCTCAAGCGCAACTTATCGGAACAGGACAAACTCGAGTGCCAGGGCGCCCTCGAGCGAGAAGCGTCTCGCATGGACCGCATTATTGGCGACCGGTTCACGCTGGCTCAAATGGACAGTCAACCACAAGGGCGTCTCCAGCCGGTCAACTTAGACCGCGTGATGCGGGAGGTACATCGCCAGGCACAGCCGCTGGCCGGCAAGAGACGGCTCAGTATCGAGAAGCTGGACCCAGCAGTCGTAATTGGAGACCTTCACCAACTGAACCAGGCCCTCTTTTATTCTCGCGGAAAACGCGATCAAATACACGCATAAGAACGGAGCAGTGACTATGTCATTACAGAAGAGCGGACGATGGGTCCTGGCCAGAGTCGCCGACAGAGGAATCGGTATTCCCCGTGAGGAAATTCCCCAAATCTTCGACCGCTTCTACAAGGTTGACAAGGCCCATTCGCGGGCGACGGGCGGGACTGGCCTGGGCCTGGCCATCGTCAAGGCCATCTCAGAAGCTCACGGTGGACGCGTGACCGTGGAGAGTGCCCATGGAAAGGGGAGCGTTTTCGCTCTTTGGCTTCCTGTTTCTAATCCATCTTTAAGCTTCTCTTAATCCTCCCCTAATACCGACAGGTTACGATAGACTATGCGAGGTAATATGCTCCGCAATGTAACTTGTGTTTTCTTACAATATCTTGGCCTGGTGTCGTTGCGAGGCAACCATGGGCCGGGTAGCCCACAACAAGCGATGACAATGATTTTTCGTAAACGGTGGTAGTTTGATGTGTAACCGAGCACTGGTTCCTGACGTGGGAGAGGACAGCTTTGGAAAAGCGCACTAAGTACGGAAGTACCCCCTCTAGCGGAATAGTCCAGGAGAACGCCACGACGTCTTCTATCCTCCGCAGCAAGTTTGCAGTAAGCGGCATGACGTGCGGCAGCTGCGCCATGCGCGTCGAGCTTGCTTTGCTGAGTGTCCCCGGTGTCAGCAGGGCCAGGGTCAACCCGATGACCTCCATGGCAGAGGTCGCTTACGACGGAGCCTCCGTGTCTGCCCAGATGCTTGAGGAGGCAGTGGAGAGAGCAGGCTACGGGCTGAAGGAGCTGGCTCCAAATTCTAAGCCTGAGAATGCCTCATCTCAAAGTGGATCTCACCATCTTCGGCTGCCGGTTCTTGCAGGCGCGGTTGCCGCGGCCCTGCTGGCAAGCTTCTACATCCTTCTTGTTGGCATAGCTCAGGACTTCGACCACGCCTTTGGGTTGATAGGAAGCGACTGGTATTTCGTCATTCCCATCATCGCCGGCTTTGGCACACAAGTCGGCCTCTTCGTCTATGCCAGGACCAAGTTCAGGCATAACACAGGTATGGGTGGGACCAAAGCCATGACCGGCGCCGGCACGGGTACGTCCACGATTTCGATGATCGCGTGTTGCACGCATCACTTGAGCGACGTGCTACCCATAGTCGGCCTGTCAGGGGCTTCGCTCTTCCTGAACGAGTACCGCGGCCCTCTCATGGCTTTGGGCATACTCACCAATGCTATCGGTATTGTGGTAGTTCTACGCACTATCCGCAAGGCGAGCCGGTGCGATATGACCGCGAACCCGGCTTCCCCGGTGATAGAGGTCGCTCCCGCCGTAGTCCCACCCAAGAGCCGACAGGCGGAGACTTAAAGGACTCGTAGTTAAGTATGAAAGTCGCGACTAACTCCCAGGAAACCTCGCTCAATATTGCGTCTGAAGACGACATAGTAGCCGAGGGCCTTACCAAGTCCTTCGGCCACTTCATGGCCCTCAGAGGGGTCAACCTGAGCCTACCCAAGGGGTGCTTCCTTACAATCATGGGACCTAACGGAGCGGGCAAGACCACGTTGATACGAGTGCTCGCCACGCTTGCCAGGCCCTCTTCTGGGCGGGTTTCGCTCTGTGGCCTTGATCTGTCACGGGAGAGCATAGAGGCCCGCAGGCTGTTGGGAGTTGTGCTACATCAGACCCTTCTCTACGACAATCTGACAGCAGAGCAGAACCTGCGTTTTTACGGGCGTCTGTATGGCGTAGCGGAACTGCATGCGCGCATCCTGGAGGTAGCGGAGGAAGTGGGATTGGCTCATCGGCTTCGAGATCCCGTTCGGACCTTCTCCCGGGGCATGCAGCAGCGCCTGGCCATCGCTCGAGCCATCCTTCATGATCCCGGCATCATGTTGCTCGACGAACCCGATACCGGCCTGGACATGGAAGCGGCTGCGCGTTTCAAGGAAATACTGCGGCGGGATTCAGCAGGGCAGCGTACAGTACTGATGGTTACCCATAACCTCGAACGGGGTCTTCAGATCTGTGACCGTGCAGCCATAATGAAGCGCGGCCGAATAGTCTATATGAGCGAAGGGAAGATTAACCTGGATTCGTTCCGAGACATTTACCACGAGCATACGGGATTGAGAGAGTCATGAACTTTCTAAGCCGTGTAGTTGCGATCGTTTGGAAGGATATCGTCACCGAGATGCAAAGCAAGGAGATTCTTATCTCCATGTTTACTTTCGCCTTTCTGGTAATGGTGGTCTTCAACTTCGCCTTCGAGCTCAAGGTGGAGAACATGGCTGCTCTTTCCCCCGGTGTGCTCTGGGTAGCTTTCACATTCTCAGGCATTCTCGGGCTTAACCGTTCGTTTGTAATTGAAAAAGACAAGGGTTCACTAGAGGGATTGATGCTGGCTCCGGTGGACCGGAGCGCCATCTACCTGGGGAAGCTGGCCAGCAACCTGATATTCATGTTGCTGGTAGAGGCGATCATGCTGCCGGTATTCGGGGCGCTATATAACGCTCCAGTCTTGAACGCTTCCATGCTCCTTGTGGTCTTTCTGGGTACCATGGGATTTGCTTCCGTTGGCACCCTCTTTTCCGCTGTTGCGGTAAACACCCGCATCAGGGAGACGATGATGCCGGTGTTGTTCCTCCCGATCGTCGTTCCGGTCGTCATTGCGGCTGTGAGGTTCACCGGGGACACTCTGGTGGGTGGCACAGGAGATGTCCTACCCTGGCTGAACCTTCTGATCGCCTTCGACGTGGTCTTCCTGGCGATTTCATTTCTAGCTTTCGAGTTCGTCGTAGAAGAGTGAGGAGATGATATAACATGTTCTTTGACCCTCTTTGGCTGGTCTTTGCCGGTCCGGCGCTGCTACTCGCACTTTATTGCTCAGGCAAGGGTTTCGAGTACCTAGGGCAAGTATTCCAGGATCGCCAATATGCGTGGCATTAGCGGCCTGGCAGCGGCCAGGAAGCTCCTGGAACCTCACGGCCTGAGCAACGTAGGGATTGCAGAGACGCCTGGCCAGTTGACGGATCACTACGATCCTAGATCGAAGACCCTGAGACTGTCGCAAGGAGTGTACGGTAGTGAGTCGGTTGCCGCCCTCGGGATCGTGGCTCACAAAGTTGGCCACGCCGTTCCGGAAAGTGCAGGCTATCTCCCTCCAAGATTCGGGAATGGCCTGGTGGCATTCGCGAACCTTGGTTCTAACCTAGCGGTCCTAAACGGTGCCGCTCTAACACACGTCGCGGCCCTTCTGCAATCGGCTGGACAGCTCGCATACTTTCTCTTCGCTGCATTGGGAATGGGCCGCAGCAGCGAGGACTAGGGCGCCTTGAGAGAACCAGAGTGTCCCGGACAGCAAGCGGCCATGCGTAAGGAGAGAGGGAGTTGCAAGAGCGAATCCTAGTTGTCGATGATGATACTAGCGTGACAGGTGCATTAAAGAGAGGCCTCGGATACGAAGGCTACGCGGTAGATACCGCGAGCAACGGTAGGGACGGACTGGAAATCGCCTACGAGAAGCCCCCGAGCCTAGTGGTACTCGACATCATGATGCCGGGCATTGACGGACTGGAGGTCTGCCGTCGCCTTCGGTCCGTGAATGAGAGACTGCCGATACTAATGCTTACCGCCAAGGATGCAGCCTCTGACCAAGTACTGGGGCTGGAGACAGGGGCTGATGACTACATTATCAAGCCGTTCCTGTTCGAAGTCTTGCTGGCCAGAGTACGCGCTCTGCTGCGTCGGAGCGAGCCTGAAACACGAGAAACCTTTCGCTACCAGGACCTCAGCATGAATAATACCGCTCGCATAACCCGACGTGGAGACCGAGAGATCGAGCTGACCACAACGGAGTATCAGTTGCTGAAGCTGTTCATGCGCAACCCCGAACGCGTCATGACCAAAGATGTCATCATGGACAGAGTTTGGGGTTATGACTTCGAAGGCAACTTCAACATCATAGAGGTCTATGTACGTTACCTGCGCATGAAGCTAGAAGAGCAAGGTGAGAAGCGCCTAATACAGACTGTTCGCGGCGTCGGGTACGTGCTGCGCGGTACCGAGTAGTCCGGGGGTTAGTCGATCTTGTCCATCCGACTCAGGCTGGCCCTGTGGTACACGGTGGTACTGGGCCTCATACTGATCGTCTTCAGTCTGCTGCTATACTTCGTTATGGAGCGCCATTTCGTGGACCAGGGCGATCAGAGTATCTCTAGCCGGGCACAGCACGTGGCCAGCTCTATGCGCGCAGATACTGCCACGTTCCCGGCCTTGACCAAAGTTGAACTCCCTCCTATCGATGCATTTGAGTCCCCAGGAATCTACGTACAGGTGATCCAGACGGACGGTGCCATAGTCGCTCATTCCGACAACCTGGGAGTCCAAGCACTTCCTTCGGACGAACAGGCAATGGCCCTTGCCGAAAAGGGATTCGGCGCCTTCTATACTTCCAGCGTCGGCAAGGAGGAGGTGCGCGTATTCATCCAACCACTCACCCTGGACCAGGGGATTGTCGGCTTTGTTCAGGTTGGGATCTCGTACAGTGAGTCGTATGCTGTCCTCGAACGCTTGAGGCTAGGGCTGCTTCTGGTCGGTGTCGTCTCTCTCGTGCTCGCGGGTGTCTTTGCCTGGGCAGTTGCTGGAGGAGCGCTCAAGCCGATAGCAAGGATCACCCAGACGGCACGGGCCATCTCCCTTTCAAAGGGTTTCTCTCGCCGTTTGGAAGGGGTCGGTTCCCGCGACGAACTCGGCCAACTTGGGGTCACCCTCAATGAGATGCTCGAGAGCCTGGAGGAAGCGTATGCTGCACAGCAGCGTTTTACTGCCGACGCTTCTCATGAGCTACGCACCCCCCTTACTGCTATTCGAGCGAACCTTGAACTATTGGATAGGCACGGGAGCAGTGTGGGAGAGCAGGAACGGGCGGAACTGGTCAGGACGGCGATTCGTAAGTCTGACCGCATGATCCGGCTGGTCAACAGCCTTCTTTCATTGGCCAGGGCCGATGCCGGGCAAGAGTTGCAGATGCGTCAGGTGGAGCTTGACCGCCTGGTCTTGGATGCATACGGCGAGGTCAAACCCCTGGCGAATGGCATTCGGTTCATTATCAAGGAAATTGACGAAGTGTCGGTAACCGGGAACGTAGATTACCTGAAGCAGATGATTCTCATCTTGGTCGACAATGCCCTTAAGTATACAGCGCCGGGTGGGGAAGTATCGTTATCGCTCTCAAAGGACGGCGCGATGGCCGAATTAAGAGTTGCCGACAGCGGTCTTGGAATTTCACCTGAGGACCTTCCGCATGTCTTCGACCGTTTTTACCGGTCAGAGCAGGCGCGGGCTATGAGCTCTGACGGGGTAGGTCTAGGACTGGCCATTGCCAAGTGGACCGTGGAGCAGCACGGTGGCGATATCGCCATCGAGAGCTCTTTGAACCAGGGAACAGTTTTCATCGTCCGATTCCCGCTGACTCCTAAGCAGAGCTACATGCAGCGCAGGCCCGTTTTCGCGACCTGAATGCTTGGCAGAGCATCTTCTCGGGAACTTCTGCCCTTTCCAGCAAGTCGTTGATATTGGCTCGCAGGATGTTGTTTGCGCGGCTAAGAATAGTCGTCTCAAGCCACCTTCTTGGCAATACTAGTAACGCGGTGCCTGCCGGAACGATGGCGTTGCTCTCCGACGAGGAGCCGGGAGGGATCAGTTCTCGCGCTCAGCTTGCCAAGCATGGCTGGGGACAACCTGTCTGCCCTCTCAAGCTTCCGCCTCAACTGAATCTCGTGTCCGCACTGGACGCACCGCAGGCAATAGCCTGCATGATCCTGGTCCTGATACAGGTCGCCGTTACAGCGAGGGCAAGACTTGGTCAAAACCATTGCGCTCTATCACTCCTTGATCAAATAGGTGAAGTGTAGTTGTGCCTACACTTCCTCTAACAATAAGGCCCCACACTGAAAGACCACTGAGGAGTGACTGAGAATCGGCTGAGAGTTTCAACGGCGCGAATCACAATTGCTCGCGCGACTCACAGGAGCTCCTTGAGTGCCGTTCGTGAGGCTTGTAAGATCATAGAAGATTGCGAACGCTTGATAAACGTGACATGGCCTCGGAAACGCTGCACAGGAAGTTTAGACTATTCCAACCTGCTGTGGCTTCCACCGGCCTCCATTGAGGGTTAAGAGGGGGATCGCATGCTACAGCAAACGGATGATAGTCTTGGCAAAAGCGTGCCCGGCCGTGCAAACCCAGAGCAAAGGTCTGCCGGAACTAGCCGTAGACGGTCGCTAATCGTGCTGGCCTCATTTCTACTGCTAGGGCTGATCGGAACCAGCTACTACTGGTTTGACACTAGTGGCGTCGGGACCGGCGGAGGCATTGCGACCCTGAAGACCGCGGATTTCCACGCGCTTGCTTTTAGTCCGAATGACCCTAATCTTGTCTTCTTTGGCCACCACAATGGTGTAATGCAGAGTAGGGACGGGGGCCGCAACTGGCGTCCGCTGATCGAACGTCCCAACTTTGACGCAATGGGCCTGGCAACAAATCCGGTGAACCTGAGCCAAATCTATGTAGCTGGTCACTTGATATTTCAGATTAGCAACGACGGAGGCAAGTCCTGGAACCCCATCCAACATGACCTGCCCTATGACGACATCCATGGCTTCGCAATCGGCCCGGATGACCCAAAGCGATTGTATGCGTTTGTCGTAGGATACGGGCTTTTTGGCTCCATGGATGGGGGACAGAGATGGATCAAACTGAGCAGCCAGCTGTCCGACAATGTGATGACATTGACCGCAGCGGGTGGCAATCCCGAGGTGCTCTACGCAGGCGGCATGGGCTCGGGGCTAATGCGCAGTATTGATGGCGGCCGAACCTGGGTCGCAACAGGCAACACGCTTCCGTCACGGATGGTCAATACTCTTGCGCTGGACCCGGTCACGCATAAGACAATCTTCGCTGGAACGGATAAGGGCCTCTTCAAGAGCATGAATGGTGGCAGCAACTGGGCCAGGCTCCCACTCCCCGGTAACGACATCGCCGCGCTGGCCATCAGTCCCTCTAATCCCAACGTTCTTCTGGCTATCTCGGTCGAAGGTAATATGGGTGTCGTCTTCCGGAGCGAAGATGGAGGTGCTAGTTGGGGGAGCCGCCGGTGAAGGTGAACACAACTTCAGTAATCTACCTGAAGAGAATCGACGTCAACATCTGAAAGGTATCTGGAGAACTACCCTCTGCAAGATTGCCGGCGCTCTCGGTCTCGTTCCCTCGCAGCTTGCGCCGGCCTTTCTTGTTCGGCCTGCACGAACATGTCCTGGTGTTCCTCCGAACAGAACTGCTTTGCGAATCGCGTGAAGCCAAAATCTGATGCCGTCTTACCACAAGTCGCATAGTATTCTTCCTTCTTTCCAAAGCCTGGCGTATACACGTCCAAACATTTACCCCTCTTAAGGTAAGCCAACCCCTATTCAGCGAATATGATACCAAGCTACTCTTAAGGGGGTCTGGGCGTAGCCTGGGAAACGGCTGAGTTCTTGTTAGTCCCAGATCCCCTGAACTCTGGATACTCTAATGTAATACTCATCCCACTTTCAGCCTCCTCTAAGGTCCGGTCCTCATAATTAAGATGTGGTCTGACGGCACTGGTACGGTATGAAGGCAATAACCCGATGGTTAAGATGAATTCCTCCCTGCAACTAACACCGATGCCATCGGGAATGCCGGAGGTGACCCGCCCATTGAGAAACGCCAGGCTTCAGGAGGCATAGAGTTAGGTGGAATACGATTATGGGCTATGGCCATTAGTATTGATCAACGTAGCGTTGTTCGCCGTCTTCGGCCTGAGCTGGCTGAGGCCGAAGACAAGGACGGAATGGCACTCTCTTGGGGTGCTCTCCGCCTTCGTGGTGGCGCTCTTCACCGAGATGTACGGCTTCCCGTTGACCATTTATCTGGTGTCCGCGTTCCTGGGACGCTTTCCGGCTAACGACCCCTTCTCCCATCTCAGCGGTAATCTATGGGCCAGCCTCTTCTTAACCCCTGTCTGGGGAGGAGTCTTCATGCTGGTGGGCGGAGGCTTCCTCGCGGTCGGGACCTTGCTGGTATCCGCGGCGTGGAAGCGTATCCACGCCGCGCAAGGGGAACTGGTGACCCAAGGACCCTATGCCCTAGTTCGGCATCCCCAATACGCAGGCCTGATAGTCGCCATTATTGGGGCCCTCGTGCAATGGCCTACGCTAATCACACTGCTGATGGCGCCCGTGCTGGTGACCATGTATTGGCACCTGGCCAGGCGTGAGGAACGCGATCTTGAGGAGCGGTTTGGCGATGCTTACCATTCCTACAGTCAGCGAGTGCCGGCATTATTACCATCCCGGCTCTCTTCCCATAAGCGCCGTCGAGAGGGCTACCTTGGGGAAGCCCGCGGACCATAGGGCCGACTTGACGCATCAGATAGTCTTTGTCACCAATGGAAGAGGGCGTCAACGAACACTGAAGGGATGAGGCAAAAAGAGCGAACAATGGAGGCAAGCGCAAAATGAGCCGAAGGAGATTTCTGCCCTTAATGATACTGGTGCTGGTACTGGCCGTAGCGCTTACGGGGCGCGCGAGCGTACTACCCAGCGCCGCCTCTGCTCCCGCCCAGACGGCCCAGGGAGCTTCACGGCAGACGGTCGCAGGGCAGATCCCGGAAACCACGTTGCCTGGTGGTCTGGCAACTGCCCTTGAGGAGACGGTCATTGGAGTGAACAGGGAGGCGAGCTCCGGTGTGGTCAACATCACCACCAGCGCGGTGGGCACCGACCTCTTCCTCCAAGCGGCACCGGGGGAGGCCACCGGCTCTGGCTTCGTCTTGGACCAGCAAGGAAACATCGTCACCAATAACCACGTGGTCGAGAATGCGGAGAAGCTTGAGGTGACCTTTGCCGATGGGAGTACGGCAGAAGCGAAGCTGGTAGGCGGGGATCCCGGCAATGACCTGGCAGTCATCAAGGTAGATGTACCCGCAAGCGTACTCCGTCCCTTGAAGCTGGGTGACTCCAATGCCTTGCAGGTAGGCCAGCTGGCTATCGCCATCGGCAGCCCGTTTCGCTTGCAAGGGACCGTAACCATAGGCGTTGTGTCTTCACTAGGACGGGACCTGCGGGCGGGCACCGGCCGCGTCATCGGAGGAATCATCCAGACCGATGCCGCCATCAACCCCGGCAACTCTGGCGGGCCGCTGCTGAACTCGTCCGGCGAGGTCATCGGCGTCAACAGCGCCATCTTCAGCCCCAGCGGGGGCAACGTGGGTATCGGGTTTGCTATACCGGTTAACACCGTAAAGCGCTGGGTCCCCGAGCTTATCGCAAAAGGCAAGGCTAGCCATCCCTACCTTGGCATTACGGGCCAGACCATAACGCCGGCCCTGGCCAAGACATTGAACCTGTCTGCCCAAGAGGGAGTGCTGATAGCCCAGGTCGCCACCGGCACGCCGGCTGCCCGCGCCGGGCTCCAGGGTGGTGACAGTCAGAGGCTCGTAGGGAATGTGCGGGTCGTATCTGGTGGCGACATCATCACCGTCATAGACGGCAACAAGCTAAGGAAGATAGAGGACCTCACCTATTACCTGGACAACAAGACGAGAGTAGGTGACCAGGTCAGTCTTACCATCGTCCGCGACAACACCACTTTGACGGTCGAAGCTACTCTGGCCGAGAGACCTCAAGAGAAATGAGGAGGTCATAGCCATGCGGGGCCGCGGCGAGTGCGCGAAACAGTCCGCCGAATACTACATAATCCACCCCGCATCCGACCGGCCGGTATTGGTCTGTGCCGGCTGCCAGCAACTTCTGGCGGCTAAGATCGAAGAGAAGCATGGAACGCTGGCCAGTGCGGACAGGCCAGCGAACCACCGTTTACCAACTGGACGCAGTAATCGGGCGTCTCGACGAGGAGGTGGAATCTCAAACCAGTTCTCATTCTAGTCAAATCCACCAAGCTCACAGGCTCGCCCTCAGCCTGAGAGCCAATGCCCAGCCAAGAAGGACGATGGAGGCAATACCCAGGAAGAACTGGGCCGGCTCGAAAAAAGTAAGGGCGCCCGAAACACCCAGGAGGAAGACAACCACCTTGTTGCAGGTGGGACAAGCCACTGCCAAGTAAGACAGTCCACCGCCTGACAGGGATCTCCCCTGGCACACGGACGATCTTGGAAGCGCGAAGGTTCCAGCAACTAATCCTGATAAAGCGGCAGTTATTAGCCAAAACACGTAGTCCTGGGGCCGCACCGGAGTCATCCGAACGAAGAACGGATTCCCAATGATGGACGCTGGAATACCGATCAAGAGTAGCGCAACTATGAAACCTGCAGCCGCAAGACCCCAACCTTTTGGCCCAAAGCGACGTAGCGCGACCAGCGAATCCGTCAACGGCCAAAAACCTTGTTGCACCATGAGAGGCAAGACTCCTACGCAGGAACCTGTCCGGGCATTACCTGTTATCTTAGCATATCCCCTTTGGCGTTGGCAGCCCACTCTCTGGCTTCCGTACAGCCTTTGTCGCACGTCCGTGCCTTATCCGTCGGGGTTGTCTCGATCGGTATCCGGCTCTTTGTTGAATCCGTCAGTCGGAGATGTGAAGAGATAAAGCCCCTGCCCCTCTCAAATTGTAGGCAAGGGTGAGCCGGCATGGAGTTACGGCCATGAACCTATTTGGCGCGCTGAGAGGAAGGCTGAGACTGGGATCAGTGGGAATAGTGGTAGTAGCGCTGATTCTTGGAGGAGCCCTGCTGCAGACCGTCGGTAGGCCGGTGCATGCCCGAAGCGTGGGGCGTGTCGGCCACATCGTGGAAAGGGCGCAAACCCATGAGTCCCAAAGCTGGATAATGAAACTCTTCTGGCACCATCCAGCTGGCTGCCCTTTCTATCCCGGCGCGACAGTGGCGCTTCAGTTACATGCTTCAGCCACCCTGGCCACGGGGGATGCTTTTGGCAAGGTGATCAGGTGGTACGAAGCCCAGCATCGGATGAAAGAGGAGTTAGAGGCAGCATCAGGCCCCGAGCCGATACCTGGAGAGGTTGCCTCATACAGTTTCATGATAAGGCATCCCGAAGCGAACTATCTCCTCACGATATACAAATTGCAGGGTGATCCCCAGACTTATGTTAACGTCGCCGATGCTGACTGACGAGTGTCTGGCCAAAGAGGCAATACTCGATCGTGCTGGGTATGTCAAGACGGACAGTGGCGTCTGCTCTGTCCAAGGCTAAGTCAGTCCGTCTTGATTATCGCTCCCAGCGGGCGTATTTTGGTAAAGTGGAGAACAGAATTGGTGCAGAACTGCACAACGGTGGAGTCGTAATGCTTGGTGTTTCTGCAAGATCGATGATGGAAGAAACAACACTGGAGGTACCGGCTTTATGCAGGCTAGAGATATCGCTATCGTGGTCGGAGTTGTCATCTTGGTAGTGCTTGTCCTGGGAGGCCTGGGTGGGGGCATGATGGGCTTCGGTGGAATGATGGGCAACTACTACGGTCCGGGATTCGGCCTTCGGGGTCTGCTGATGATGCTTTTCTGGGTCCTTCTCATAGGAGGTATTGTGCTCCTCGTTGTCTGGGCCATGGCACAGGGTGGCAGAGCAGCGCCTAGCGGTGCCCAGCCGCAAAACTCGGCGTTGGAAATCCTGAAGCAGCGTTGTGCACGGGGCGAGATTACCAGGGAGCAGTTCGTTCAAATGCGTCGAGACCTGGAGTAGTTGAGGAGCGTGACCGGCGGAAACCTCGTTTATTACCGCCTATTGTAATGGTTCAGTTCAATTCAACTTCGTCAGGCCTTCGTAGACAAGGGCCACAAACAGACCCGCCAGGTATATGCCGGAGAACTTGTAGCCGCGCCAAGCCTGCCGGCGGGAGTTATCGAAAAGGAGCCGTTCTTCGGCTGCGAGAAAGACCGACCCCAGTATAGCCGTCGCTCCCGGATATACCCATCCAAAGGGAGCGCCTGAAAAGAAAGCGGCTGCCGATCTCAGCAGAATCAGACCCGTGCTGCCGGTGACGTAACCTGCCGCCGCCTGGCCGGGGACCATCGGCACCCCAGCCTGCTGGTAATCGGCGCGATTTGCCAGAGCAAAGCTCCAGAAGTGGGGCGGAGTCCAGAGAAAGACTACCAGCGCTACCAAGAATGGGGCCGGCGTAGCATGCGCCCCTGCAGCGGCCCAGCCGGGCAGGGCGGCGAAGGAGCCTGACAGCCCACACACCACAGTACTGGCCGGGCTTCTCCTCCTCAGCCAGATAGTATATAGCACAACATACACGATTGCGCCCGCAAGGATCAAGCCGGTTGTCATCAGGTTCAGCAGCACGGACACAGCCAAGCCCGCGATTACGACTGCCAGGCCCCTCCAGAACACGAGTCTGACATTGGTAATCCGCCCGGAAGGCAGGGGACGGCCCCTGGTACGCTCCATTAGGCAATCGATGTCCCGATCGAAGTAGTGGTTCAGCAGAACCGATCCGATACAGGCTAGCCCGCCGGAAAGCGTCAGGAGGGCTAGCGTCACCGGATTTGGAGGCGGAGGGGCAGACACTATAGCTGTAACCGCCGCTACCGCCACCAGGAGGCCTGCCACTGTCAGCTTGCAGTGACGCAGTTAGCCTTCATGTTTCATACCTCGCTGGCCTTATTTGGACCTCCTCCCGTGAGCCAGTGTCAGGACCATGTTCAGCACGTAGAAGACGACTCCGAGCATGGCCAGTGCGATACCATGCCGGTTCACGGGCACGAACCAATCGGAAGACAGCCCTCTATATGTAATGTCGGGCGTTCGGCGGGTCCCCCAGGAGCCCAGCCTAATTCATGGTCATTATCATCATAACGAGCCCCGCGCCGCAAACATAGGCATCTAACCTGGGCGCCATCCGCCGGCTATACAACTGACGCCGTGCGCCAAACCTTAGTTGTCGTAAAGGGAGCGCCAGCCACGGTTATATGGCTGGCGCTGTCTGGTGCTCCCAGAGCGGTTACCGCTTCGACGGCGGGGTACCTGCCCTGGGTCGAGATCCATTTATTCGTAACTTCTGGCAACCAGCCTGGAATGGTTTACATCAACGCCCCTGCCATCCTTCGGCAG
>Ga0082335_1003372_pt1 | contig 26468 bp, 24 predicted proteins | sample Subgrocontami58m_FD_72375 | JGI IMG/M metagenome (GOLD analysis project Ga0082335, IMG submission 72375) | Subsurface groundwater microbial communities from S. Glens Falls, New York, USA - GMW37 contaminated, 5.8 m (SPADES assembly) (version 2) ...
TGCTCGGCACTTTCACACCACTCCTACGCGCCTTTGCCTCCACGGGCCAACTCGCCCTCCTGTCCCGTTGCTCCACGACTCATTCCGCCATTCACTCCACAGATCAATTCGCTGCTGTACACAAAGCTTTGCGTCCGGCAAAATTTCCTTTCACAACATACTCATGTCCATCCTCGGCACGACAAATCACTGGCTCGGTTTTACCCTGCCAGGCGATGTCTCCAATTTCGGTAATTGTCAGCATCTCGCTTTTAACTCGGCACAAGTAGGGGGGCTAGATCCCGGCAGAGCGACTCGACAATGCAGCATTCGCGTTCATGTGCCTTGTGTCCGCCGTGGCTCTTCATCAGCGGGATGATCGAGCGAAATCGGTCGTGAGCCGGCAGAAGGCCGCGCAGGCTTTATAGGTCGTTAGGCCAGTTCGGTTGTGACACCCAGCAGCGTCTGGAACTCATGCCTTAATTCTTCAAGGAGCGGCGTAATGTTATCCTCCATGCCCCGCCACCCAGAGATAAGTGTGCTCGCGACCAGATGATGGCGATCGTGCGGAAAGTCGCCCAACGATGAAAGCATGTCATCGAGACAAGTATATAGACCAACGTGCTGGAGCAGCTTGATATTCGCACTCGAAATCTTCTGAAGAAAGGCATCATCCAGATAAAGCGCGTGCTGATGCGAGAATCGGAAGGCATCCACGCATATCTCAAGAACCTTCTCCGCCATCTTGCGGTCGCGTGGAGAAAACTCCTCGGAGTCGCTCTTTTTCAAGGCGGCAAAGCAGAACTTTGCCGGGAGCAACTTCTCATAGATCTCAGCGACTACGGCTGCCTGCTTCTCATGAAGCCGGCTGAAGCGAATCTGGTGTTCGAGAGTGGCCAACTGTAGCTGGCTCTTGAAGCGCTCTACGTCTTTGGAGAGGAAATGGGTGACAAGAGCCCTGGCAAGCCAAGCGAGCGCTGCAAAGAGCGCAGACGAGGCGAATAATGAGCTCAGAACTATGGTCCAGTTGATCACAAGGAGCCACCGCTTACTTTAGTTTTGCAACGGCTCGTCCTCTTTCTGAGTTTGGGCCATTCAGCATAAACTTTTCACAACGAGACGCCGATGTTGTGGAAGAGTAGGTCGGCCGCTTCGATTATTCAACAGCACAAAAGCCGAATCGGCGCCGCGTTTGCTCGTTGCAGGAATCGTCCAGGGAGTGCCGTGGCCACCGGCCCGGCCGCGCAGAGAGCCGCTCAACCTGGGGAACCATCAACAAGCCAGTTGGAACCGCGGGCGACCAGGGGACCCGGCCCATTACGGCGAATTTCTGTTTTTCAAACCCCCGCCCCCCCCTCCGGGGCCCCAACCGCCGCCGCGCGATCCTCGAGCCGGCCCAACGCGCCAGGCGGACCGAAAGGAAATTGCGCCGGCGCGCGGAGGGCGATCGAGCATCGAGCCGATCAGGCAGCGCGCGATCGAGCGCGTGGGGAATAATGCGTGGATGGGCAGGTCCTTACCGGGCGCCAATTCTTTCGATCTGCCGTTTTGGAAATCGTCGCCCCCCTGGCAAAGCGATACAGCCACCACCAAACGCGGTCCGCAATGTTCATTAAACAAAGCACTCTTGACGCTCTTGGGCGCTGCCGGAAAAGAGTGGCCAAGTTATGACTAGGCGTTATGACTTTTAGAGTTTACCGCGTAACTCACTGGTAAACAAGGTGGTGGTAGGAGCTGGATTCGAACCAGCGAAGGCGTAAGCCAGCAGATTTACAGTCTGCCCCCGTTGGCCACTTGGGTATCCTACCCCGGAGGACGAAACGATTATGCGAAAGTCACTGCCTTGTCAACCCGAGCCCCGTGCTCTAGGCTTTTGCCATGTTCGATTCCCTGAGCCAGAAGCTTCAGAAGGTTTTCAAAGACCTTCGCGGTCTTGGAAAAATTACCGAAGAGAACATTTTGGAACCGATGCGGGAAGTGCGATTGGCGCTGCTGGACGCCGACGTGAACTTCAAAGTGGCGCGTGATTTTATCGAGCAGGTCAAACAGAAAGCGCTCGGCCAGGAAGTTCTTCAAAGCATCCAGCCCGGTCAGCAAATCATCAAAATCATTCACGACGAATTGGTCGAGCTGCTCGGCTCCGCTCACCTCGGGCTTAATCTCAACAGCACCCCCAGCTCGATCATCATGGCTGGGTTGCACGGCTCCGGCAAGACCACTTCCTCCGCCAAACTTGCGCGCCTCCTGCAAAAGCAGGGCCGCTCGCCTGTTCTCGTCGCGTGCGATGTTTATCGTCCCGCTGCGATCGACCAGCTCGCCACGCTCGGCCAGCAGCTCGGCATTCCCGTTTACACCAACAAAACGGAAAAGGACGTCGTCAAAATAGCTCAGGAAAGCTTCGAGTTCGCCCGTCAAAAGAATGCGGCGGTGCTGATCTTCGACACGGCTGGCCGGCTCCAAATTGACGAGCCGCTCGTGCAGGAATTGGTCCGGCTCAAAGAGGCCGTTAAACCAAACGAAATCCTGCTCGTGCTGGACGCCGCAACCGGCCAGGAAGCTGTCAATGTCGCGAAACATTTCGACGAAAGCCTCAACATCACCGGCGCAATCCTCACCAAGCTCGATGGCGACGCCCGCGGCGGCGCGGCCCTGAGTTTCAAGTCAGTCACCGGCAAACCGATCAAGTTCTCGGGCATGGGTGAAAAGCCGGAGGATTTCGAACCGTTCCACCCGGAACGGATGGCCTCGCGCATTCTTGGAATGGGGGACGTGGTCAGCCTGGTTGAGAAAGCGGCCGAGACGGTCGACCTCGATGAAGCCAAAAAGCTCGAGGAAAAGATGCGCAAAGGGCAGTTCACGCTCGAAGATTTCCTCGACCAATTGCGCCAGATGAAAAAACTCGGCTCACTCGAGAGCATCGTTTCCATGCTGCCGGGCGGCTCGGAAATGCTCGAAAAAACCGACATGAGCAAGAGCGAAAAGGAATTTCGCCGCATGGAAGGGATCATCTGCTCGATGACGCTGAAGGAACGCCGGCATCCGCAGATTCTGAATGCGCGCCGGCGAATCCGCATTGCCCAAGGGAGCGGGACCTCCGTCGCTGAAGTGAACACGCTGCTCAATCGTTTCACTCAGATGCAGGAAATGATGAAGAAAATGGGCAAGTTTCAGAAGCTGTTTTCCAAAATGGGAGCGCCGCCCCCGGGAATGTTTCGACGCTGACGGGAGATGAAGCTGTTTCCTGAAACGTCAGCTGATGTTCCCGCTCCAGCGCCGCAGAGTTTGGTTCGATTCGCCTGGCTGTTCTGCGCGGTCATTCTCATCGCAAGCGCAATCGTTTTGTTCCGTCCAGGCGCTCCCCTGGAAATTCCTGTTCCCAAAGATCTGCCAAAGTTCGATCCCCAAGTGCGGGCTTACCTCGAAGAGAAAATTGCTTTCGCCCGCCAGGAGCCGAACGATTTTAATCGTCAAGCAGAACTCGGCATGGCCTACGCCGCAAACAGCCTTTGGTCCGAAGCTCGCCTTGCCTTTGCCAATGCCGCGCGCTTGAAGCCATCCGAGCCCCTGGCTGCGCTTTATGTCGCGATCGCAACTCAGGAAAGCGCCGGGTTCGAAAAGGCGCTCCCTCTCTATCGCGATGTCGCGCGAAAGCATCTGAAATTTCCGCAAGCGTTTTACCGGCTTGGCGACGCGGCGATGCGCTCGGGCAACTACCGCGAGGCGGAAGGCGCATTCAAAGAATTGGTCGAGCTCGCGCCTCGCGAATGGCGCGGTTATGCGGGCTTGGCTGAAGCCCAGATCCGGCAAAACAAATTTTCGCAGGGGTTGGAACTGCTCGGCAAAGCGCTCGCTCTCGCCCCCAAAGAAAAAATCATTCATCACCTGCGCGGCCTCGCTTTGCGCGGACTGGGCCGGCTGCCAGAGGCGGAGCGCGAACTGGCGGCCGGCCTGAACGCCCAGCACTTTCCGATGGAAGATGCCTGGTCTGTGCAAGCGCCCCGGCACATGAAACTCGTTCCTGACCAGTTGGAGCTTGCCAAGGACCTCGCGAAAGCAGGACAGCCAGACAAAGCCGCCGCCGTGCTCGAAGAGGCGCGACGCTGGCATCCGGACAATCCGGCTTTGGCTCTGAAGCTGGCGGAGGTTGACCTCGATCTCGGCCAAATCAAACAGGCGCAATCAATCCTCGAGGAACAACTCAAAAATCGACCCGCTGATTGCGATATGCTTCTCGTTTACGTGAACAGCTGGCTCGACCTTCAACAGTTCGATCGGGCTCTCGAGTTCGCCCAAAAAGCAGTGGCGGCCGCAGGCAATTTGCCCCAGCCGCACTTGAGCAAAGCTACCGTGCTGCGCGCGCTCAACCGTTTCCATGAATCTCTCGAGGAATTCACCACTGCGGCCAGCCTCGACCCCAAGAATCCTTACATTCAAATGGAAATAGGGGACCTGCTTTTGCGGAATCTCAATCGGCCACTGGACGCGCTGGCCGCGTATCAGAAAGCAGATCAAATCGATCCTAGTCTGATCTTGGTTAAAATACGGCTGGCCGACGTTTGCATCCGTCTCGGTCAATCCGAACCTGCCGCCCGAGCCCTGGCGGCAGCGCGCTCGCTCGACCCAAACCAGCCCGTGATAAAAGTGCTGGAACAAAGATTGGAGAAGCTGGCGAATCGCGATCAGCCATGAGATTGGCATCCTGAGTCGCTGGAGTGCCATTGCGCGTGGCGCTACTGCACGTTAATCGCGAGAGCAACCAACGTTTCCAAACGCCCAATCGTGAAACTCGTCTTCCCACGACCCGCCGCGAATGGAACGGACTTTTTCGTGCGAATGTCCGTGATCGATTGCACACTCGCTTTCGGAAGCTGCAGTCGAACGGTTATGTTTTCCACCGGCAGATTCGGCAGATCTTTCTGAAAATTCACCGCGCTCAACAAGTAACGCTGCCGGTCTGGTTGATGAAACAAAGTAAATTCGACCGCTGAAGGGGCCTCCGCCTGCAACGTAAATTCATCGCGCATCAGCCGGAGCAAACGGACGAATGTCTCCGCCAGCGAATCCATCCGCTCGATCGGACTGCTGCAGTAGATCGCTTTGCCTTTGCCGAACTCGTGCAAAGTGATCTCAGGATTGCTCGTCGGTTGCCACGGCGGATTGCTGTGGATCGACGAAAATTTCGTCGGATCGGGCGCAGGCCAAGGCAGCGTTGTTGTGGCCAGAACTTTGGTGTTTGTTCGAGCGGCAACCTCAAACCCATAAAGCTGGCAAAAGGCCGGGTAGGTCTCGTCGAATTCGTCGAACAATTGTGAGCCGTCCGTCGTCGGCGCGATGTAATGCTCGCGATCGTTCCAATCAGCTTTTTTGAGGCTCACCCCCAGCGCGTCGCTGAGGAGAAAATCGGGCTGGCGCCGGCCCCGTTTGTCCACCAGCGAAGTTCCGCCAGTGACTAAAATGCACCCGCCCTTCTTCACCCACTCGCCAATCGCCTCGGCTTCGTTGGGATCCATCATGTTCACCCCGGCCAAGATCAGCGCCTTCAGATCGGCCAATTTTTCTTGCGCAGGGCTGGTCACAATTCCATAGGGCAGATGGTTCGCGAGCAATCGTCGCGCGACCTGCACGGCCGAATCGGTGTGGCTATCCGTCCGGCCCGCTTGCAGCACGGGTTTGCCGTTGCTCTTGAAATCACATTTGGATTCGAGGCTGTAATAAATCCCAATATCGCGCACCCGCCGGCCGCCCAGTTCGGAGTAAAACGGTTCGAGCCGGCCGAAAATATTTCCCATCCGCTCGTAATGCCGCGGGTTCAGCGTTCCGATGGGATCGATGCCATCGATAAACACAAACGCGGCATGATCCGCAATCGCCGCCGAAGCTTTCGTTTCGAGCAATGCTTCCGATTTCGCCGCGGTATGATCGTGCAGATCGACTGAAAAGCTCGTTTCAAATCCGTACGGCCGGTGCGGCGTTAAATCCTCGAGCAGCTTCCGCACGAACGAGCCTTGCAGCGCGTCGCCATAAAAATCGCCCTGCAAAAAATCATTTTGCGCGAGCAGCGGTGTGCCGACGCCAAAGGTCCAGTTCAACGGATAGGTCGACGCCTGGTGTTCGACGGTTGCCTCAGGCTTGAGCCGCCGCACTGCACTCGTCGGAATCGCGGCGAACTCGCCCAGCCATTGTTCGCGTTTGCGCTGCAGCGCGACCCAGCGCTCGTCGAGCCAGTTCACCACCTTCGGCATCTCCCCTCCGATCTCATCGGCAAAACGTTTCTGACAATGGCTGCAGTAACACACGCCAACCCAAAATGTCATGTCGAAGCGAATGCCTTCAAAATTGAACTGATGGCAAATCTCCTCCGTCCAGGCGCGGACATACTCGCGATAGGGAGAATTCGGACAGACGACGCCATACCGGCTGTTGCGGCCGAATTCATTGCCGTCGGCCATTTTCATTCGCCACTCGGGGTGATGGTCGAACGCCCAACGATCGTGAATCAAGCTGGTGTAAATCACCACCGCAATGCCGGCCTCATGGCAGCGCTGAATCAATTCTTCCAGAATATTTCGCCCCTTCCAGGCACGGTGCTGTTCACCGACTTTGGTCGGGTAATTAAACAGCCCAACGTGCGATTGGGCATAACAGACGATCGATTGCGCACGCGCCCGAACCAGGTTGCGGACGTACTCGGTTGGATCAAAGCGGGAGAGGAATTTCGGGTCCCAATCCGGGATGTGCATGTCGATGACCGCGCGGCGGTAAGCATGTTCGTGCCATTTCGATGGCGGCTTGGATGAGCTCGGCGGAGCGGCTTGACTCAGGAGAACTGGGCTGGCCAATGCTGCCAGAAGACCGCTCGAGGTTGTCTCCAAAAAATCGCGCCGCGAACAAACCGGGGGTGACATGCGATTGAAATTGGAAGCGACCGTTCGCCAAGGCAAGGCGAAATCAGGGAGCTTCAGAGTGTCAGCGGCCATCGCGTTCACCCACTCCGCGCCTTCGGAAAAGACCTATGATAAAAACCGAGTCAAAAGAATTTCCCACGTGGACAAAGTTTTTGGCGCCGTCCCTCGGGTGCGGGGAGTGGGCGTAAGCAGCAGGAGGCTGCTTGCTTGCCCGCCGCAAAATGGCTAACAACAGACATGGCTTCTGACGCCGCACAGAGGGAACGCCAGTTAGGCCTTCACAAGCTGATTGTTTGCATGATTGCGGCGATTCTCCTGATTTTATTGGCCGCGGTGTTTCTGTTTCTCCATCCCGAACCGCTCCTGAAAGGGAAACCGGCTGCTTACTGGCTCGCGCAATTGGAGAACGGCTCCATCCCAGCACAGAGAGAAGTCCGTGATGCATTCGACCATGCCTTGCCAGATGACGTTCCCTTTCTCTTGAAAGCTGTTCGCATCCAGAAAAGGCCGTTGCTGCAGCAGCTCAAACAATGGTGGTGGGACTGGAGAATTCGAATGCAAAACAAGAAATTCGGCGCGCTGCCAGGGCTCCGCCTAACTGGCCCGATCCAAGATGGCCGCTTTGCCCTGAGATGGTTTGCGGCTCAATCGCTCGAACGGCTCGGCCCGAACGCTCCAGCGGCCGGGCCCGTCATGATCGGATTACTCCGCGACAAACACAGCACGATCGATCCCGCCACGGCCGTTTCAGTCCTCTCGAAACTTGGGCCCGCCGCCGCGCCCATCATTCCGGACCTGTTGGAATTGCTGCCGAACCTCCCGCCACATCTGCGCATTAGCGTGCTCAGCATCCTCGCGAATGTCGGTCCAACCCAGTCCAGAGTCCGCTCCGCGATCAAGGGGTCCTTGCATGATCTTGAGCCTGACGTTCGCTTCGCTGCCGCCACGCTCGTCTGGACATTAACGCAAGACCACGAATTGATTTTGCCCGCTCTCATCGGCTTGCGCGACCATGGCGAGGCGGGCTTGCGCTGGAGCGTAATTGAACTCCTTGAACGAATAGGCCCTTCCCGCTCGGAAGTTATCGAGGCGACAGCAACCTTCCTGCTCGATGAAAATCCCCGCGTCCGAGCGCGAGCCGCGCGCGCTCTGGGCAATTTCGGCAGCTTGCCCGCGGACTCGAAAGCGGCGTTGCAGAACGCGACAAACGATTCTTATGTCTTCGTGCGCGAAGAAGCCGCCGCGGCACTCGATAAACTTTCGAAGTAAGCTTGACGCCAGAGGGCATATAAAATCCAAAATCCAAAATCCACTCCTCTCCGGCTTGGCAGTGCTGGGTGAACCTGCCATTCTGCGCGTGTGACAACTACGGAAGCCGCGGAGCTGCTCGAAAAATTTCGCCAGGGCCAAATTACAAGGGAAGAGGCGTTGCGCGCGTTTCAAATGGCGCCGGTCGTCGACCTTGGGTTTGCCAATGTCGACACCCATCGCGCGTTGCGAAAAGGTTTTCCCGAAGTGATTTTCGCCAGCGGCAAGACTCCGGAGCAGGTCGTGAAAATCGCGGCCGCGTTGCGCAAGCGCGAAGGCCAAGTGCTCATCACGCGGGCTGGACCGGACCACGGTCGGTTGGTCAAACGGCGCTTCAAAGGGGCTGTTTACCATGAGACCGCCCGCTGCGTCACAATCCAAAAAAAGCCCCTGCCAAAACGCGAAGGAATCATCGCGGTGATTTCGGCGGGAACGAGCGATTTGCCCGTGGCCGAAGAAGCGGCCGTGACAGCCGACGTGATGGGCAACCGAGTCGAGCGGCTCTACGATGTCGGGGTGGCTGGATTGCACCGGTTGCTCGCGCATTACACGCAAATCGAAACTGCTTCGGTGCTCATCGTGGTCGCGGGCATGGAGGGCGCCCTGCCGAGCGTGGTGGCGGGATTGGTGCGGCGTCCAGTGATTGCCGTCCCGACCAGCATTGGTTATGGGGCCAATTTCCATGGCCTGGCCGCATTGCTCGGCATGCTGACCAGTTGCGGCAGCGGGGTGACGGTTGTAAATATTGACAACGGCTTCGGCGCGGCTTACGCAGCCAGCCAGATTCTCGCGCTGGCGAACGAGCTATGAAAACCCTTTACCTCGATATCTTCAGTGGAATCAGCGGCGATATGTTCATCGGAGCGCTGCTCGACCTCGGCGTCGACTTTTCAAAATTAGAAGCGGATCTGGCGAAGCTCAATTTGACCGGCTATCACCTGCATGCGTCCCGCCGGCAAAAAGCCAACATTGAAGGAATCAAGTTCGACGTCCACTTGGAAGGCGATCACCACCACAGTCACGGCGATTCGCAGGAGCCGCAGCGCGGACACGCGCACGATCATGACGTTCATCATCACGAACACGCCCATCATCATCACGACCATGATGAGGACGATTTAGATTCGGCAGCGGATGAGCATTCCGAAGACGACGATCATCACAAGGCTCATTCGCACGAACACGCTCATTCGCACGAACACGAACACGAACACGCTGACAGCCGCGACTTCGCGGAAATCCGGCGACTGATTTCCGACGGTCCTTATTCCTCCTGGGTCAAGCAGAAGGCCACCGCGGTTTTTCAGCGGATTGCCGTGGCCGAAGGCAAAATTCACGGCTGCCCTCCTGACCAAGTTCATTTTCACGAAGTCGGCGCGGTCGATTCGATCGTCGACATCATCGGCGCCTGTTTGGCCCTCGAGCAACTCGGCAAACCGCGCGTCTTGGCCGCGCCTGTCGTCGAGGGCACCGGCTGGGTTGATTGCGCCCACGGGCGTTTCCCGGTTCCAACCGCGGCCACGCTCGAGATTCTTGGCGCGCGCGGGATTCCAGTGACTCAATGCGACGAACCGCACGAATTGGTCACGCCCACCGGCGCGGCGCTGCTGGCGGAATTCGCGGAGGCGTTTGGTCCGATGGAAAGCTTGGCAGCCGAGCGGATCGGTTATGGTTTGGGCACGCGTGACAATGCCACGCGGCCGAACGTGCTGCGCGCGATTCTTGCCAATGAAACCGCCACCACCCGGACCAGCCGGGGCCGCGATTGGGATAGTGACACGGTGACTGTGCTCGAGACGAACCTGGACGACACATCCCCGGAATTGCTCGGTCACTTTGTCGAGCGTGCCTTGAATGAAGGCGCCCTGGACGTTTTTTATCTGGCCGCGCAGATGAAGAAAAATCGCCCGGGAATCCTGTTGACCGTGCTCTGCGCCGCGGAGGACGCCGATAAATTTGCCGAGCTGATCTTGCGCGAGACGAGCGCGTTTGGGGTGCGTTCATATCAGGCGCAACGGCGAAAATTGAAGCGTGAATGGCGCAAGGCGGTCACGCCCTTCGGAGAGGTTCAGATCAAGCTGGGTTTGCTCGACGGGAAAATCGTGCATGCGGCGCCGGAGTTCGAATCGTGCAAAAAAATCGCAGAAGCTGCCCGCGTGCCTTTGGCGGAAGTGTATCGGACGGCGGAAAGCGCGTTTTTCGGATCGGCCAAAAAAGGAGAGAAACCATTATGATCGACGCGGAGCTTTTGAAAATCATGTGCTGTCCTGAAACGCACCAACCTGTGGCGCTGGCGGACCCGTCCCTAATAGATTCCTTAAACCAAAAAATCTCGGGAGGCAGCTTGCGAAATCGCGCTGGGCGAACCGTGCAAGAGAAACTCGACGGCGGGCTGGTTCGGGCAGATCGGAAACTGCTCTACCCCGTTCGGCAGGACATCCCCATTATGCTGATCGAGGAAGCAATCCCGATCGATTTTCCGTAAGAGCGCGTTCAGCTCATCTCGCTATCAATCCGCAATCGGCAATTCGCAATCGCCAATCCGCAATTCCTAGATCCATGCGAATTCGCTGATGTCCAAGTGCCAGTCACTGCCATCCGTGACTCGAACGGATTTTGCTTCCTGTTTGTAGATCACTTTTTCCAAATTCACGTCCGCGGGTAAAACGTTCACCAGAATATCCCCCGACACGAGCGAGATGATGCGCGTCCGCTTGTCCGGCCGGCGGAAATATGAAAATTTCACGGGATCGACCGTATAAACGTGCCCAGTCACGCGCGCGAGCCCGTCTTCGTAGAAATCAACGACGCCGACGAAATGGCGGTGCGGATCTTTCTCAAAGCGACGCCGATGGATGACGTGGACTTTCTCGTGCTTGTGCAAAATCATGCGGGAGAGATATGCGATTAGACGGTGGGAAGCAATTCTCAAGCGCAGGAGTCGGCTCGTCAGTAGCCTCGCCCCACCGCATGCGCTCGGTGCATCAAGGCAGTACTGGTGGGGCGAGCGTACTCGCGAGCCGCGAAGCGCCTGGAAAAATCAGTGTTACTTTCACGCATCCTCACGCGTCAACCTTGCTCTTGCTCTGCTTTCACTTCAAACAACGAGCAAGATCAAGAACATGATCAAGAGCAAGAGAGTTATTCCTCGCTGTCTGTTCGCCGGTTAACCCGAGCGGTCGGCATTCTCTCGCTCTTAGCGATCGTTAACCTCCGCCCCACCGTGATGCATGCGCTTTGGCGGCTCGTCAGTAGCCTCGCCCCACCCTGTGCACTTGATGTAGCGGGGCGGCGGAGGCTCGCCTCATCGGTCGCCGCTTGCAGCTTGGGATGATTCCAGTTACAAACCGCCGATCATTCCGCATGAATGCCCAAACTCTCTTCCCGTTGGTCGCCCCCAAGCTCAGCCCTCCGTTGGATCCGCAATTTCGCCCAGCCGCGCTCGCGAATCGCGCCTTTGCTGCTGAACTCCGCAACTGTGACTCTCCCGTTCCGGTTGAAATTGGCCTCGAACAAACGGACGGTTCGCGCTCCACCTTTGCCACATCTGTCTTTCCTGAGACGCACCCGCTGGCCCACGCGAATCTCCGCCATCTCGAGCGCATCGCGAAATTCCTGCTCTGGTCCCGCGGCGGCTGCCGGATTTTTGTTTGCGGTCCGGTCAGTTTGGGTCGAGCTTTGCAGGCGCATTACCGCGAAAGCGCCACCGGCCGGTTTGACGCGGAGATTATGGGCAAACGGATTTACGAACGGAGCTTCGAAGTGGAATCGGTTTCAAAGATTTCACCGGCCCGAACTGTCTCCGCGCCGCTAGGCCGGCATTTCGACGGTTGCCGCATTGGGTTTGATCTCGGCGGGAGCGACCGCAAAGTCGCCGCGGTGCAGGATGGCGAATGCGTCTTCAGCGAAGAATTCGTGTGGAATCCCATGACCCAATCCGATCCGCAATGGCATTTCGATCAGATTATGGAATCGCTCCGCGAAGCGGCCGCACATTTGCCCCGCGTCGACGCGATTGGCGGGAGCGCAGCGGGAGTTTATGTGAACAATCGCGTCAAAGTCGCCTCCCTTTTCCGCGGGGTTCCGCCTGCACTGTTCGAGTCGCGGGTGAAAAATTTGTTTCTCGAACTGCGCCAAGCTTGGGGAAACATTCCGTTCGAAGTGGCGAATGACGGTGAAGTCACCGCCCTGGCCGGATCGATGGCGCTCGGAAAAAATGCCGTGCTCGGGATCGCGCTCGGCACCAGCATGGCGGGCGGTTATGTCAACCGCGAAGGGAACATCACGACTTGGCTGAACGAGCTCGCGTTTGCGCCGGTCGATTACAATCCCCAAGCGCCGGTGGATGAATGGTCGGGTGATGCCGGGTGCGGAGTTCAATGCTTTTCCCAGCAATGCGTCGCGCGCCTCTTGCCTGCGGCTGGCATTCAAGTCGATCGTGATTTGCCGCCCGTGGAAAAACTCAAACATGTGCAACAGCTGATGCTGTTGGGAGACGAGCGCGCCCGGCGGATTTATCAGACGATCGGGACTTATCTCGGTTATGCTCTCGCGCACTACGCCGCTTTTTATGATTTCGAGCATCTGCTGATTCTTGGCCGCGTCACCTCGGGCCCGGGCGGAGACGTGATTCTGGATTGCGCGCGCGAGGTCTTGCGCGAGGAATTCCCAGAGCTGGCCGCGCGGGTTTCGTTCCACATCCCCGACGAAAAACAAAAGCGCCATGGCCAAGCCATGGCCGCCGCGAGCCTGCCGGAAGTCAAGCGCGCGGGAGCTGCGACATCGTGAACTGAGAACAATCAGGACCTTTCCCCATGAACCCATACCACTCATTCGTCTCGAAATTTGCCCGCTTAAAGGAAGAAGGCCTCAAATTGCCGCTGGGCGCTTTGCCGCCTGCTCCGCGCCCGGAACTGCCTCCCACCGCGCCGCATGTTTTGATTTTTGCGCCGCACCCGGATGACGAATGCATCATCGGCGGGCTGCCGCTGCGCCTCTTGCGCGAGGCGAAGATGAAAATCGTCAATGTGGCAGTGACCCTCGGGAGCAAGAAGGAGCGCCGCCAAGAGCGGCTGCGCGAATTGCGCGGCGCCTGCGAATTCTTAGGATTCGATCTCGTGCCGGCCAAACCGGACGGCCTCGAAGCGATCAGCACAAAAACTCGCAAAGGCCGGCCGGCTGAGTGGCTCAAAGCAGTTGACATCGTGGCTGGGCTATTGCGGCAGCACCAACCCAAAGCAATCTTCCTTCCGCATGAAAACGACTGGAACAGCACGCATATCGGGACGCATTGCCTCGTCGCGGACGCCCTCTTCAGCGCGGGCGAAAGTTTCAATTGCTGGATCGTGCAAACGGAATTTTGGGGCCAGATGTCGAACCCCAACCTAATGATTGAATCGAGCGAAGCGGATGTCGCCGATTTAGTCGCGGCCACCTCATTTCACACCGGCGAGGTGAAACGGAATCCGTACCACCTGCTGCTGCCAGCATGGCTGCAGGACAATGTCCGACGCGGCGGCGAGTTGGTGGGCGGGCAAGGGGCTGCGGCGCCAAACTTTACCTTTGCGACGCTTTACCGCGTCTGTCGCTGGAAAAACCGCCGGTTCGAGGATGCCTTCTCGGGAGGGAAAACGATTTCAGTTCGGGACAATCCCGCCGCGCTTTTCTCCGAGTGAGCCGAGGGCGGGCGCCTGCGTTCACGCGCGGTTATAATGCTTTTTCGCCCCGTTCCTGCGTGCGGATCCGAACGGCTTCAGCCACCGGAAAAACAAAGATTTTTCCATCGCCGATCTTTCCGGTTTTCGCCGCGCGCACGATTGCTTCGATCGCAGGCTCGACTTGATCGTCCAGCACTACCATCTCGATCTTGGCTTTGGGCAGAAAATCCACCGTGTATTCGCTGCCGCGGTAAATCTCGACGTGCCCTTTCTGCCGGCCGAATCCCTTGATTTCGGTGACGCTCATTCCTTGGATGCCGATTTCATGCAGCGCGTCCTTAACCTCCGCTAGCTTGAAGGGCTTGATAATGGCTTCGATCTTTTTCATTTGGAGAATCAGTCATTGTAGGCGCTTTCGCCATGCTGGGTTAAGTCCAAGCCCAAGCTTTCCTCTTCCTCATTCACGCGCAGCCCAACGAGGAGATCGGTCACTTTTAAAAGAATAAACGAACCGGCCCCGGCCAGCGCGATGGTGAAAGCAATTCCTTTGAGTTGATTGAGCAATTGCCCGCTGCCACCAGCCAGCGATTGCACTTGGCCGTGGATTTTGAAAACGGTGGCAATGGCAGGGTTGACTCGCGGCGTCGCGAGCACGCCCAGCAGAATCATTCCCACCATGCTGCCCACGCCGTGCACGCCGAACACATCGAGCGAATCGTCGTAACCACAAATCGTTTTCAGTTTCGTCACGGCCAAATAACAAATCGCGCCACCGGCCAGCCCGATCAGCATGGCTCCGGGAATGTCAACGAAGCCCGAGGCAGGAGTGATCGTGGCCAGACCCGCCACCATTCCCGAAGCAGTGCCCAAGACGCTCGGCCTCTTTTTCAAATACCATTCGAGCGTGGTCCAGCTCAACGCCGCCGCGGCCGCCGAAAGCACAGCCTTCGCGCCGGGACGCAGACGGCCCTCGAATGACGCGCCGTTCAGGAAAAGAAACACCGCGATTCCGGATAGGAAATAGGCGACGTCAGCCGGATCGAGCACTCCCCGATTCATCGCCACCATGTGCGATGCGGCCCCGACGGTGTCCTTGAGGAACGTGCCGGCGCCCGGCAGCCAGCCGTCCGCGAACACCGCGAAACCGTCGGTTCCGGCAAAATAGACTGCGAATGTCGCGACCACCGACAGCGTGAAAGCGACGATCTGGTCCTTGCACAGGCCGGAAATGAAGATGCCGATCGCCAGAAAAAACGCGCCCATCAAAAAAGCGGAAAGATAGCCGGTGAAGATGGGCCCCGGGTCGGAGCGCCCGATCAGCGCGAGCATCACGGGAACCGTCAGCGTCGTGCCGAGCGCGAACAGGTAGAACATCAGGCTCGCCGCGTATTTGCCGAGCACCAGAGCGGACGGCTTCATCGGGAACGTCAGGAGCAGCTCGAACGTATTCCCGCGGCGGTCCTCGGCCCAGAGGCGCATCGAGATCGCCGGTACAAAGATGTTGAGAACGAACGGCAGCGCGTAAAAAAGCGCCCTCATGTCGGATTTGCCGATCTGGAAAAACTGCATCATAAAAAGACCATTCGTGAAAACCACGAACACGATCAGGAAAATGACGGCGATCGCCGAATTGAAATAAGCGCCGAGCTCTCTGCGGAATAGGGTCAAGAATCCGCTCATTTTCGTTCGCTTTTCTTATAGAAACCGACAAACACTTCTTCGAGCGAGGCTTCGACAGGCGCCAGCTCCCGCAGAGGCCAGCCTTTAGAGGCGGCCAGTCCGACCACCTCCGCGGCAGCCTCGGGATACGCGTGAGTCGCGCATTCAAAACGCTGGCCGCCGAGAGCGGCGCCCGCAAAGACGGCCCTTTTGACCGATCGAAGAGTCAGGAGCGCCGGCTCGACGTCCCCGCGCGGCGCCGCGACCGTGACATGAAAGACTTCTTCTTTACGCGGACCCGCAGCGCGAAGCTCAGAAGGCGTCCCTTGGGCGACGATCTTCCCCTGGTTTATGATCAGAAGGCGGTTGGACAGCGTCGAGGCTTCTTGCAGCACATGGGTCGAGAAAAGGATGGCTTTCGTCTCGGCGAGCTCCTGGATGAGCGCCCGGATGCCTATGATCTGAATGGGGTCCAGTCCGGACGTCGGCTCGTCGAGAATCAACACTTTGGGGTCGTGGATCAGCGCCTGCGCAAGACCGACACGCTGCCGGAACCCCAGCGAAAGCTCGTGGATGCCGTGTTTCCAAACCGGCCCGATGCCGCAGGCGGTGACGGTCCAATCCTTGCGTTCTTTAAGCCGGCCGCCGCGCAAACCCCGGGCACGGCCGACAAAATCCATAAATTCATCGACGCGCATGTCGGCATACAAAGGAGGCGTTTCAGGCAGGTAGCCCATCGTCCGCCTGGCGCCGATAGGGTTTTCGGTGATGTCGCAGCCCTCGATCAGGGCGGTCCCGCGGGTGGGATAGATGAACGTCGTCAGGATACGCATGATCGTGGTCTTGCCGGCGCCGTTGGGGCCGAGCAACCCCACGATCTCCTTGTCCTTGACGTCAAACGAAACACCGTCCAGAGCGACGACAGAACCGTAACGCATGGAAAGATCTTTGGCTTCGATCACCCCACACCACCTGATTTGTCCGCCGGGGGCGGACCGATGGCTTCCCCCACCACTTGTTTGTTACGGTCCGTTTCACGGACCGGTCGCCCTCGGCGACCAAACAGGTGGTGGGGTTCGCGATCATTGAAATCAGGTGGTGGGGTCATGTCAAAAATATATTATTCAAATTGAGGGCCAAATGTCAAAAAAATTTATCGCCGGGGCGCACTGTCGCCGTACGTTTTCCGCATCATGAGATAGCTGCGCACGACCTCTGATTCTTTGGAGTTGGGTCTGATCTCGAGAAAACGATTGAAGTGAAAAATGGCCAAGTCATGCTTATCCAGCTCTTCTGAATAAAGATAGCCGAGATTATAGTGGGCTTTGGCGTTGTTGGGGTCGAGATCGATCGCCCGCTTGAGCTCCTTTTCAGCCATCGCCAGGTTCCTTTTTTCAAGGAAGAAAACACCCATATTGTAATGCATCTCCGCCGTTTCCTTCACAAGGCGCCTATTCTCCTCAGCGATGCCCTTGAAACGCGCCGGGGCCTCGGCTGCAAGCTTGTTCATCTCCCCGTTCACGCGGGTGAGACGCTCTTTCTCAGCCTTAAGCTCGGCGATGGCTTTACGGTCGCCGTCTATTTGCTTCGCAAATTTTTTGTCCCGGTCCTGTATCTTCCGGATACGATCGGTGGCTGCCTTAAGCTTAGCTTCGAGCGTGGATACCGTGGCCTCCAGCCGCCCCTTGTCGGACCTCAGCCCCTTGGTTTCTTTATTGAGCGCCACGTACTGCGGAGCCTCTTCGACTTTACGGCCCAACGCCTGACGCAATTGTCCGTTCTCCGTCTCCGACGCTCCATGCTTGGCCAGAAGATCCTGGTAAGCGGTCTTGAGGCGCCCAAAATGGCCCGATATGGTCTCAAGGTCTGATTTTGATTTCTGCATCTCGGCGAGCAGCTTGTCCTTTTGGCCGGTGATCACCGCGTTTGACTTCTTTAAGGCGTCCATCTCCTCGGCCGCGTCCGACCACTTTGCCTTCTCCTGCAAAAGTCCTTTTGTCTGCAGAAGAATATTGTCGCGGTCCGCTTCCAGAGCCTTGTATTTCTGATTGGTCTCATCCAGGCTCTTCCGCATCTGCGCATTGACCAGAGCCATCTGCTTGAAACGGGCGTCCACCTTACCCGCCCGCAATTCGATCAGAAAAGGGGCCGCGACGAGCGCGGTCAAGAGCGCGCCGCCCGCTGCGGTCAGCGGCGCGTTGCGTTTGGCCCATTGAAGAGCTGCCGCGAGTCGTGCGTTCATGAGGTCACCACCTGTGCGATCGCTGATTTTTTATTCACATCCGCCACGGGCGTATAATCATCATAACCCATGAACGGGTTATCTCCGGGCCGGGGATTCATTCCACCCTCTTTCAAACCTTCACCCGTGTTCAACGTTTCACCGGTAACGATGTGCGGCGTGATGAGAATAAGAAGCTCGGTATGTATCGTTGTGTCGGTCTTGTTATTAAAGGGGGCGCCAATGATGGGAATGTCCCCGAGGAAGGGCACTTTTTTGTGGGATCTTACCTTTTCGTCGCGGCGCAGGCCGCCGATGATGATCGATACGCCGTCCTTCACCATGACGCTCGTTTCAGCCAGCGAGCTGTCGACGATCGGGATCTGATTTCCGGAAGGCGTCTTCAGGAAGCTGGTCACGCTCGAGATCTCGGGCTTGATCTTCATCGTGACAAATCCGTCGTCGTTGATCGAGGGCGTGACGTTGATCTGGGTACCGACGTCGATGAACGTCACGGATTCGGCGGTCGTCGTCGTGGTCTGACCGGTCGTGGTGGTCGTGGTGACGTATGCCTGCTTTTCACCGACGTGGATCTTGGCTTCCTGGTTATTGATAACGGTCAGCTTTGGACTGGAAAGGATCTTTGTGTCCCCGTAGGTTTTTAGGAAATTGATCAGAAATTCATAAGAGTCCTTCCCCACGCTGCCGACGACGAGGCTGCTGGTGAGCGAAGACTTCGCTCCGGCGGTCGGGCGCGCGGTCACAGGGATATTCACGAAATCATCGATAAAACTCTGGCCGGCGCGCGCCAAAGGCGAAATACCGTGATTGCTGATAAACGCATTGCCGTTGGTGACGGCATTCATCTGCGCAGCAAGGCCTTCCCAGCTGATCTCCTGTGTGTACCCGTTGTTCAGCGTAACCTTGATGATCTTGACGTCGATAAGGACTTCCTTGGTCTTTTCGTCGAGCGCGGCGACGATATCGTCGATCTCCTTCATGCGGTCAGGCAGCGTCTCGACGATCACGGAATTGGTGCGCTCGTCGGCGTTCACGAAACCCACCTTTTTATTGTCCAGGCGGTTTTTAAGACGGGCCTCGACGTCGACCGCCTTGGCGTATTTGAGCGGATAGATCTTGACGCTGCGTTTCTCTTCGAGCGCGCGCAGAGCGTCTTCCATGCGGGCGAGATTCTGATCGGAATCCATGGCCAGGACCGTGCCGGACTCCGGATCGACCAGGAGACGGCCCACTTCGCTCTTCAACACCTCAAAGACCGCGAACGTCTGCTCGGGCACCGCATAACGCAATTTAAAGATCTTAACTTTGCGCGTGTCTGAAAACTTGCGGCCGTAGCGCTCCTTGTACTCCGCCTCGGTCATCACGTAATAGACGTCCCCGATCTTCTCGGTCGCCAGACCGTTCGTGATGAGAATAAGGTCCAAAATATCCTTGATGGGCACATCGGTCAAAAGAAGCTGCACGCGTCCTGAGACGTTCTTGGAAATAGCCATGTTGAGCCCGCCCTTCACCGCAAGAAAACGCAGGGCTTCCGACACCTCGATGCTGCGCAGATCGAGAGAAACTTTCGCGCCGAGCCCGTTGGGGTCCGCTTTAATTTCCTGGCTTTCGGGCACCGTGAAGGCGCCTTCAACGGGAGGTTGTTGAGCCGGCTCCGCGGGCTGATCAGCCTGGTCCGCAGAAGACTCCTGATCGTCGGCGGCGGACGCAGGGGGAGCCCACGCGACCGCGGTGAGCCCGTGGAAAGCGATCATCGCTGCGGCGATCCAGGAGCGTTCGTTGCGAAACCTGGAAAGGTTCATCGAAGCTCGAACTCCTGTCCTTCATAGCTCAATACGACATGGTCCTTGAAGATCGCCTCGACTTTGACTCCGTCGCCCACGACCTGCCCGCGCTTGACGAAGTACGTGCGCTTGCGCTCCTTATCCTCGATGATCACGTCCGGATTGGACGACCACGAGATCCCGACCAGCGACAGATTGCTCGTCGCGGGATTGCTCTCAACCGAAACGGGCCCCTTCGAGACTTCCTTGGAAGCCGGGGCCGCTCCCCCCTCTTTGAAGATGTCGCGTGCGGTGACCTTCTGCAGATAGTAAGCCGATTCGTTGAGCGGCGAAACACGCGTCGCCGCGACCGCCTCGGAAGCCTCGCGCTTGACGGTGAAATTGGGAGGCTTCTGAAGCGCGATCACAGCCGCCAGCGCGTCTCCGGCTACATATAGGAAAGCCGCAATGACCGCAACGGCAAGCATTCGGTTGACAGCCGTAAGGCTGATCGCCGAACGGCGTCTGGGCGATGTGAGCTTCTTCTGCGCACTCCGGCGGAAAAATGAAAGCCGGCCAAAGAAAGCCCCCCGCAAGGCATCGAGAGAAAAACGGCCGCGGCCGAGACCCTCCGAAGGCGCAGCTCCGGAAGACCGGGGCGCCCCCTTCGAGCCCTCGATCAGCTTGAGAAGCTGTTTTTCTGGAGTAAGCGGTCCGTTCTCTGCCATCCGGAATGCACCTCTTCCATGATTATCTCTTCCACGATCGCCCGGTCCACTACAAACTTGTTCTTCATGAGCATTTCTTTGAGCGACCGGTGACACAGCATGGTCACCTGCCGGGGATAGCCCTTGGTATAAGCGTGTATCTCACGAAGCGCCTCGTCAAGAAAAAGATCCATCTTGGCCCTGTAGCCGGCCTGATCGATTCGGAAGCGGATCATCTCCGTAGTCTCTTCGTAGTCCAGGGGGTCCAGCACGGTCTTGAAACTGATGCGGTCAAGAAAATTGGGGATCGCGCGGATCGTCGGCACCAGCTCGCTCTGCCCCAGAAGAACGAGCTGAAGCAGCTTGAACGTATTGGTCTCGTAATTGAGCAGCACACGCAGGGATTCAAGCGAGACGGGGGTCAGCTTCTGCGCCTCATCGATGATCAGGATCACCGTGCGCCCTTCCACCACACCCTTCTGGAACAGGAACCGTTCAAGGGCCTCCCGGAGCTCCGTGATCGACGCGCTCTGAACCTGAGCGTCAGGCAACACTCCAAAATTGCGCACGAGAGAGCGCAGGAAATGGGTATTGTCATCAAAAGACGGGTCCAGCATGATGTAAAAAAGACAGTCTTCGCGGCTCTTCAAGTCCTGGATGAGTTTACGGGAGAGCGTCGTCTTCCCCGTGCCGACATCGCCGAGGACGACGCTTAAACCACGTTTCAGGCGCAGTTCGATCAAGACGTTGGTGAGAGCGCGCTCGTGTTCACGGGAGGAATAAAAGAAATCGGGATCAGGACTCGTCGAGAACGGCTCTTTGTCGAAACCCAGCACCCGGTAGTAACTCATCGGATCGCTCCTCCCCGCTTGCCGGCGATCTTCTGCCGGATGAGGCGCAGCGGGTAGCCCTCGTTCATCATCTTAGAGATCATCTGCAAACGGTTCTTCACCTGTTTGTCGTTATAAAGGCGCTTATTGCCCTCTCGCTTGACGATGGCGAGAAACCCGAGGTCGGTGTAGTGGTTGATCGTCGGGTAGGCCACCTTGTATTTCTTAGAGATGTCCTTGGCCGTCAGTAAATTTGTTTTTTCAGCCATGCGCGGATCCAGTCCTCACTGTATGTGATCTACTTCCAGTAATTACCTTAAGTACAACAGGCTCAACAAATATACCATATCTGATAGAATTGTCAATACTTCATCATTTCCGCTTAAAAGCGTTAAAATTGTCCGTAAGGGCGGGCCCCGTCCGGCTGCGTTGGGCGTAAAACAGAAAAGGGACACGTTAGCTTACTAACGTGTCCCTTTTCCTAGCCGCCGGATAGATTCCGGCAGCACGCTTCATATATGTTGAGGCTATTTACGCTGGAAGTCGTCCTCAAGACGGACGATGTCGTCCTCGCCCAGATAGCTGCCTAGCTGAACCTCAATAAAGACAAGGGGCTCTTTGCCGGTATTGTGCATCCGGTGGACCTGCCCGACGGCGACCTCGATGAGTGAACCCCGCTTCACGGGGATCTCCTTATCTCCCACCGTGGCAATGCCGACGCCTGAAACAAACACCCATTTCTCCGCACGGCAAGCGTGCGTCTGCAGGCTAAAACGTAATCCGGGGTCGATTTCCATCCGCTTGACCTGGAAACCGCCCTCGATCAAAAGGCTCGTGTAATTCCCCCACGGGCGTTTGTCTGACTCCATCGGCATCATTTCCCTTTTTCCTGTAAACGGCGGCTTTTCTTTTCTAGAAGCTTCGCCGCCACGCGGGCGCTTTCCGCGGCATAATACTCCAGAAAGGCGACGACACCGATGATCGACAAGAAGATAAGCCATATCAGTATAGCCCCCAGTAAGCCGACCTGGGTGGTGAGTATCGCCACCAACCCTATCGTCAGGGCGATGAAATAGGAGAAAACGACGGCCACCTGGTCGCTCATGCCGATCTTGACGAGCCGGTGCGCGAAGTGGTTGCGGTCTCCCTTCCACGGAGCCAGGCCCCTAGAAATCCGGACCGTGATCACCGAGAGCATATCATAGATCGGCACGCCGAACACGAGCACCGGGATAAAGAGCGTGACATAGGTGGCGTCGTGCACCTGGTATTTGCAAAGCAACGTGAACGCCGCCATCATGTAGCCGATGAAGAGACTTCCGTTATCGCCGAGAAAGATCTTGGCCGGCTTGAAATTGTTCGGCAGAAATCCGAGCAGCGCCCCGGCAAACGCAAGGAGCAGAATACCGATCATAGGCTGGTTCAAGATCTGCGTGATGGTGAAAAAAACTACCGTTGATATCAGTGCGATCCCCGCGCAGTGCCCGTCCAGCGAATCGATGAAATTGAACGCATTGATCATCATCAGGATCCACAGGAACGTGATCACGTACCCGATAGGGCCGACACCGCCTACCAAGTTGATCATGAATCCGAGTTTCATAAGAATGCCTGCGGCAACAGTCTGGCCGACCAGCTTGCGCAACGGAGACCAGCGGTATTTATCGTCGCAAAGTCCCACGAACAGGATCACGGATCCCCCGGTAAATATGCCGACGAGCTTTGGCATCACCGACTGAACGGATGCCAGCAGCATGCCGACCTTCCCGCCGGGGTCGGTCATAAGCTGGGTGGCGCCCCATCCGGAAAAGACCACCACCCAGAAAGCCGTAAAAACCGCAACCCCACCCAAAAATGGCATGGGCCTCAGGTGGGTCTTTCGGCCTTGCGGGTAGTCTAATAGTTCGAAGCGGAACGAAAGGGGGACACCGATACGCGTTAGGGCCCATGACAGCGCCGCGGCCGTTAAGAATACGGAAAGATTAACAATCTGAAGGAATGCCACGAAATCCATGGGGGCTATAATCTCAAACTACGGCCGTCTTTTCAATGAGATTCATGTGCCTCCGGTCCAGATTTTAAACGCGAACCTTCTATGAAATCTGCCAATTCACCGCAAATTTTTGAGCGTGTGCAATAACGTGCCTTGAATTCAAGACTGCGCTCAAAAATATCTTTCCTTTGCCCGGCGGACAGACCACGCGACGCCTTGATCGCCCGCACCAGGCCTTCCGCATCTCCATGAGCCACGCGCGTTCCGAGACCCGAGTCCACCACGAGATCACCCATGGCGCTTTCTTCGGGACCTATAAAGACGAAAGGACGGCCGACAGCCAGGATGTTGTAGATTTTACAGGGATGCACGATCCCCACGAACGCTTTTCCCATGACGACCACGTGCAGATCCGCCGCAGAAAGCGGCTCGGCTAATTTATCCAGTGAGTGATGGTCCAGTTGACGAATATTGCTCAGTCGGTGGCGATCCTTGAACTCAAGCACTTCGCCGACGCCAGAACCGTTCCCAACAAAGTAAAAAATGATGTTCTCGTCATCTTTACAAGCCAGCGCGGCCGCCAACAGGGTCTTGAGGGAGTGGCACGGGCTATGGTTGCCGGCGAACATGACGACAAATTTGCCCTGCAGTCCATTGTCCCGCCGGAAAGCATTGGCCTCGTGAGGCACAGGCTTTAGATCCTCGTCGAGAGACCACGGCGGTATGACACGGCATTTCGAAGCCAGGAGGGCCGACTTGGCCAATACACGGTCTTTCATGAAGCGATCCAGCAAGACGATCGCTTGGCTATTGTTGAATGTCCAACCGGAGGCCCAGTAGAGCACGCGCGTCACGAGACTACCGCCTTTCAGCCAACCGGCAGCGACCGCCTCATCCGGGTTCAGATCCATCACCCAGTAAATAAAGCGGCCCCCCTTTATCCGGCAAAACGCAGCCCCCAGAAATGCAACCAGCGGAGGCGACGTGAGGCCGATCACCACATCTTGCCGCGACGCGAACAAGAGCTTGATCGAAAGATTGACACAAAACGTGGCAAAATTGACCCATCGGGCCGCTTTGGTCTTTTTGCCGGAGAAGAACGCCCCCAGGCGGTGGACGCGCGCGCCGAACACTGTCTCCGTCGCGGGATACTTCATAGAAGCGTCTTTATATCCGCTTTGACCGGTAAAAACCGTGACTTCGTGCCCACGTGCCGTCAGTTCTTTGGCCAGATCGGTCAAATAGTAACTTGTCGCCGGTGTGTCGGGGTAAAAAGTCTGGTTGAGCAGCAGTATCTTCAAGTGAGTTTGGCAGCCTCGCGGACCATTTCGCCGATGATCATGTCCAATGATCTGGATATCTTCCAATTCGGGAAATGAGCCTTCAGTTTGGACAAGTCCGAAATATAACAAATATGGTCGCCGATCCTGTTCTGATCAACGTATGACCAGTTTATTTTTTTACCGGAGATCTTTTCGACCATCGCGATCGCTTCGAGCATCGAAATGCTATTCTGCCTTCCGCCGCCGATGTTATAAACCTCGCCGGGCTTCGGGTCGCACCTAAACGCTTCGAAAGCCTGGATCATATCGTAGCTGTGTATGTTGTCCCGCACTTGCTTGCCCTTGTAGCCAAAGACGGTGTAATGTTCGCCGGAAAGCGCGCTCTTCACGAGATAATTCAAAAACCCATGCAGCTCGACCGCCGAATGTGACGGCCCGGTGATGCAGCCTCCTCTAAATATCCCGACCTTGAGTCCGAAATACCGCCCGTATTCCTGAGCCACGATGTCGCTCGACGCTTTTGACGCGCCAAAGAGCGAATGCAGACAGCGGTCGATGCGCTGCGTCTCTCGGATCCCTTCATGGTCTTTCGGGTCGGCGTAATCATAGCGGGACTCGAGCTCCTGGAATGGCAATTCGTTGGGAGAATCTCCGTAAACCTTATTGGTGCTCATGTGAATAAATACTGCGTCCGGAGCATGCTGGCGCGCAGCCTCGAGTAAATGGACCGTCCCCAACGCGTTGACTTCAAAATCAAGCAGCGGAATCTCCCGCGCTTTGTCATGAGAGGGCTGCGAAGCGCAGTGAATGACAAGGTCAAAACCGGTTTCCTTAAAAAGACGGAAAACGGCATCCTTATCACGGATATCGATATTAAAGGATCTAAAATTTTTGGTCTTTTTAACCAAACGCTCCAAATTCCACGCCGTGTCGCCCTTGGGCCCAAAAAAAACAGCGCGCATGTTATTGTCGACGCCGTAAACCTCGTGGCCCAGACCGTCATAATACAAGACAGCTTCCGAGCCGATCAGGCCGCTGCTTCCCGTGACAAGAATTTTCAACGCATCCCCCTTTATCGATCGTTCCGCCGTAAAAAATAGTTTCCCAAGACTAAAATGTCCATCCGTGTTCTTAAAAAGCAGTCTAATGCCTCGGCCGGTGTGCACACAATAGGTTCGTTTTCATTAAAAGAGGTGTTCAGCACCATAGGAATGCCCGTGAGGTTCTGGAAAAATGAAATAAGCTTGTAATACCTGGCGTTTTGATGCCCGGTCACCGTCTGTAAGCGCCCGGAGCCGTTGACGTGCGTCACGGCAGGGATCAGCGCGCGCTTGGCCTCGCGGATCTGGTAGACCTGCAGCATGAACGGCACGTCGTCGTCCGTCTCAAACCATTCCGACACCGACTCGCGCAGCACCGAGGGCGCAAACGGGCGAAACGACTCGCGGCGCTTGATCTTGGCGTTGAGAATATCCTTCATGTCGGCGCGGCGGGGATCCGCCAGGATACTGCGATTCCCGAGCGCGCGCGGGCCCCATTCCATCCGCCCTTGAAACCACCCCACCACCTTCCCGTCCGCGATCGCCTGAGCGGCCTGGAGACACAGCCCGGTTTCATTGTTCACATACTCGACACGGCAAGCGGCTTCCTTTAGCGCAGCATCGTTCTCGCGCAGCACATGGGCAATATCGTCCGCCGTGAAATCAGGCCCCCAGTATGCGTGGTCCATCACGAACTGACGTTGACGCTTTCCGGTCTGATTCCACACTGTGAACGCCGCGCCGATCGCGCCGCCGGCGTCTCCGGCCGCGCACTGGACATACATTTTCTTGAAACCGGTGTTCACATATACCTTGCCGTTGGCGACACTGTTCATGGCGCAGCCGCCGGCCAGCGCCAGAGCCTCAAGACCGGTTTTTCGACGGACGTACTTAAGCAGCGCGAAAAAGACCTCTTCATACATCGCCTGCACCGAAGCGGCGATATCCTTATGGCGCTGTTCAAGCGGCTCCTGCGGCAGGCGGGCAGGGCCCAAAAGCTCGATCAGGCGGTCCGAGTAGGCACACCCGATCTTCGGCTCACCGTTGTCCCATACCATGGATACCCCTTCTGCATGGTGGAGGAAATAACCAAGATCCAAAG
>Ga0082335_1003376_pt1 | contig 26443 bp, 12 predicted proteins | sample Subgrocontami58m_FD_72375 | JGI IMG/M metagenome (GOLD analysis project Ga0082335, IMG submission 72375) | Subsurface groundwater microbial communities from S. Glens Falls, New York, USA - GMW37 contaminated, 5.8 m (SPADES assembly) (version 2) ...
AAGGCCGCTACGAATTCACCGACCTCGCGCCCGGCTTGGCCAATGTCATCGTCAGCTTCACCGGCCTCGACCCGAAGCGTATCCAGGTCAACGTGACGCCCGGCGAGCGCCTCGTCCGCAACGTCGAGCTCACCGCCGAGATCTACCGGCTCGACAAGTTCACCGTCGCCGGCGAGCGCGAGGGCACCGCCAAGGCCGAGGCGCTCCAGCGGCTCGCGCCCAACTTGAAGAACATCGTTTCCTCCGACACCTTCGGCAACGTGGCCGACGGCAACATCGGCGACATGCTCCAGCACATCGTCGGCATCACCGCCGACTACAACGGCCCCGATGTCCGCCAGGTCAGCATCCGCGGCGTCGGCTCCGCCCTCAACTCCGTCACGATGGACGGCCAGCAGGTCGCCAGCGCGCAGTCCGCCGGCACCGGCCGCCAGTTCGAGTTCGAGCAGGCCTCGCTCGGCAACATCGAGACCATCGAGGTGACGAAGGCGCCCACGCCCGACATGGATGGCGCCTCGATCGGCGGCAGCGTCAACCTCGTCACGAAAAGCGCGTTCGACCGCGCGGGCGGCCGGCTCCTCACCTTCGGCATCGGCTTCACCGCGCAGCCCGGCTACTCCGGCCCCACCGGCGAGAAATGGAAACAGCCGATCAAGGGCATCGGCCCCTCGGCCAACTTCAACTTCCAGGATGTCTACGGCCAGAACCGGAATTTCGGGCTCACCCTCACCGGGCTCATCCACAGCCAGCCCGTCGGCGGCGCGATCATCAACAGCGCTTTCGAACGCAAGAACGATCCCGGCCCCGTCTTCAGCACGAGCACGGCCCGCATCATGGTCAATGGCGCCACGCGCTCGCGCATCGCGCTGGGCGCGAAGCTCGACTACCGCCTGAGCCCGCACACCACCGTCACGCTCAACACCTCGTGGAATTTCTTCCACGAGAACAACGACACCCGCAACCATACGCTGGCCACCACCGCAACCACCACGGTGGCCAACGTGGACGCCAGCGGCAACCGCGTCAGTGGCGGCCTGATCAAGCCGGGTTACACCGACACGTTCACCCAGGTCTTCGCCGATCCGAACTCGAGCAGCGTGCTGACGCTCACGTCGAACGACAAGTCCGGCCGCACGTACCTCGTCTCGCCGCGCGTGCGGCAGAGGTTCGACACGCTGCTGCTCGACTACAGCCTGAGCTGGTCGAACTCGGCGACGTACTACGACGTCTCGCACAACGACGAGAAATACCACTCGAAGCCCAAGGGCACGATCACCTACCGGTTGGCGAACGTCGGTTGGAGCGTCGACCGCTCGCAGGACCGGATCTGGCCGACCATCCGACAGACTCAGGGCCCTGACCTGAACAACCTGGCCAACTATGGCACTCTCCTGCTCACGCAGACCGACCAGCGCGGCTTCGACACCGTGGTCAACGGCAAGTTCGACGCGAAGAAAATTCTGCCGCTCCGGATCCCGACCTACGTCAAGACCGGTTTCAGCTACCAGCAGCAGTACCGCAAGCTGTGGCAGGACCCGCGGCGCTACAACTACACCGGCCCGGACGGCATTCTCGGCAATGCCGACGATAATGTGGGCATCGCCCAATTCCTCGACAACCCGCACATCGCCACGAAGGACGAGGACAAGTACTTCAAGAATCGCGGGGGCATTCCGCCCTGGGTCGATCCGTACCGGCTCGCGCAAAGCCAGAAGGATGCGCCGCAGTATTGGAAGGAGGACATCGCCTTCACCTCCGGCAAACTGACCAGCCGCCAGATGGTCACCGAGAAGATCGCCGCCGTGTACATTCTCGGCCACGCGAAGTTCGGCCCGCTCACCACGCTCGCCGGCGTCCGCATGGAAAACACCAAGGACGAAGGCGAAGGCCCGCTCGTCCGGATCACCCCGCAGGAAGCCGCGCGCCGCGCCGCGTGGGTCGGACCGGTGACCGACGACGAGCAGCGCCGGCGCAACGAGGCGCAGTTCGGCGGCCGGTTCAACAACGATGGCCAGTACCGGTTCTACCTCCCCGGCGTCCACCTCAAGTACGAGCCGATCGATGGATTCGTGAGCCGGTTCAGCTGGTCGACCGGCGTCGGCCGCCCGGCCTTCGGCTCGATTATCCCGAATACGACGGTGAACGACACCGCGCAGTCCGTCACGCTGAGCAACCCGAGCCTGAAGCCGCAGTATTCAAACAACTGGGACGCCAGCCTCGAGTACTACTTCAAGCCGCAGGGCATGATTTCCGTCGGCGCGTTCCGGAAGAAGATCCGCGACTACATCGCGACGAACAACGGCCAGTTCGTCGAGGAGGGCCAGAACAACGGCTTCGACGGCCAGTACGTTGGCTACCGGATCATCACCTCGATCAACGACGGCTACGCCACGATCGACGGCCTCGAGTTCGCGTACCAGCAGCAGCTCGTGTTCCTCCCCGGCTGGGCGAAAGGCCTGGGCGTCTACACCAACTTCACGAAGCTGCGGACGGAGGGCCGCAATTCCAACTTCACGACCGGTCCGACCAGCAGTGCCGGTGGCACCATCGCCGGCTTCCTCGACAAGACCGGCAACATCGGCCTCGGCTACCGCGGGTACGGCTTCGACCTGCGCCTGCAGACCGTTTATCGCGGCAAATACCTCCGTGCGAACAGCACGAACGCGGCGCTGGTGCAATGGCAGGAGCCGAAATGGACCTGGAACTGGAAGTCGCGCTACACCTTCAAGCGAGGCTACGGCGTCTTCCTCGATCTCGAGAACATGTTCGAAGTCCCCCTCGACCGCGTCTACGCCGCATATCCGAATCGCGTGATCAGCTACCGCACCTTCCACACGAAGATCGTGGGTGGGATCACGGGGAGGTTCTGATCGCCGCGCCGCGGAGGCGTCGCCGAGACGAAGGACTGGAGCATGCTCTCGGCGGCCCGCACGGAGGCGGGCCCTCCAGGGAACGAAATTCGTTTCTGGAGGGACGACCTCCGTGTCGTCCGCGAAACCGCCCAAGCCCGCGCTTCAGCCGACCGGCCCCCCGGACTTCCGGCCCTCCGGACTGCCGGCCTTCCGACCCTAGAACCTCCCCTGCAGCCCGCCCACCCAGCGTGGCGAAATATTCCCCGTGTTCTGCGGCAGGCCCGAGTTCTTCGCGATGTAGTTCTGTTTCGTATACGGCGACGCCAGGATGTTCTCCACGTCGATGAACAGGATGTACCGCTCCGAAAACAGATACCGCACCTTCACGTTTGTCGTGATCCGGTTCAACTGGTAGCGCACCAATGCGGCGTTCGTGGAATTCGTCGTGAGATACGCCCCGCGCCAGATTTCCTGCACGCGGAGATCCCAGCCGTGCCCCAGCCAGCTCAGCCCCAGATTGCCCGTGCGCGGCACGAAGCCCGCCAGCTCGCTCGACGCCTGCGCCGCCGCCGCGGAATTGCCGTAGTCGCCCTTCGTCTTCAAATAGGTGTAGTTCGCGTACACCCCGAGCCCCTGCACCCAGCGCGGCAGCGCCTTGAATTTCATCTGCTGCTGGTAGTTGAACTCGATGCCCGTCAGCCGCGCCGTGCCGCCGTTGGCCTGCGTCGTCAGCCGGTAGCCTTCGTAGAGTCCGTCGAATCCGTTGTTCGGCCCCGCGCCCACCACGTGGCTGTTGTCGGAAAAGATGAAATTGCTCAGGTCCTTCCGAAACACGCCCGTCGAGAACAGCCCCGCCGGCTCGAAGTAGTACTCCGCGCTCAAATCGTAATTGTCCGAATACTGCGCCTTCAGCCCCGTGTTGCGCACCGAGACCGTCTGGCTCGTGTCGTTCGCCGTCGTCAGCGGGATCAGATTGCCGAAGCTCGGCCGGCCAATTCCGTTGGAATAACTCGCGCGCGTCACCAGCCCGCGCAGCGGTTCGTAGCGCAGGTGAATGCCCGGGAAACTGCTCCGGTAGCTGCCCTTCGCCGTCGTCCGGCCGCCCCACTCCGCCTGCACCCGCCGCTTCGCCTCGTCGTCCGTCACCGGCCCGACCCACGCCGCGCGCCGCGCCGCCTCCGCCGGCGTGAGGTACTGCAGCGGGCCCTCGCCGTGCACCCGCGTGTCCTCCACCCGCACGCCCGCGAGTACCGAGAGCTTGCCCAGCCGCATGTGGCCCATGACGTACGCCGCCGCGACCGTCTCGTCCGCCTCCTGCTCGTTCTGCAGCCGCGTGAGCGTGCTCGTGGTGATGTTCTCCTTCCAGTATTCCGGGTGATCCTTCTGGTGCCGCGACACCGCGTACCCGCTCGGAAACGCTGGCTGCAGATAAATTCCGTGCTCCCGATCGTGCTTGCCGCTCACCTCGAGGAACTGCCCGATCCCGCGATTGTCGTCCGCCGTGCCGAGAATCCGATCCGCGCCGGTGTAGTTGTAAGTCCGGTTCTGGCTCCAGAGCTTCCGCCTCTGCTCGCGCCAGTTCAGCCCGGTCTTGACGTAGGTGGGCATCGCCAGCCCGAGGTTCTTCTTCACATTAACCCGGCCGCCGAGAATCCGGTCGAAACCACGGCGGTCATTCTGGCTCAGCGTCAGCGCGGTGTAGTTTTCCAGGTTATACATGTCCGGCCCCGTCGTCTGCCGGTACATCGGCTGCCGCGGATCGCCCGTGCGCCGGTCGAGGATGAAACCGATCCCGCCCAGCCGCGCCGTCACCGTGCCCTTCGGATTGGAATCATATTTCGACCGGTCGTGGGAAAGATCGTAATACGTCGCCGCGTTGGAGTAGCTGGCGCTGTAATCGATGTCGTACCCGTTGAACCGGTGCCGCGCCGTCGGCTGCAGCACGAAAGTCCGGCCCGATTTGTCGTTCTGCGAAATGCTCATGTTGGCAAACGTGTCGTCGGGATTGCTGGCCGACGGCGCCGCCTCCGTGAAGTATTCGCTGTAGCCCGGCATGATCGTGCCGCGGCCGGTGCGCGCCCCCGCCGCGTTGAACGCCGCCACCTCCTGCCGCGTCGTCAGCGTGAACGTGTGGGCATCGTTCTCCTCGTGGAAGAAGTTGTACGACGCGTTGAACGTGAGCACCGTCGCCTCGCTCAGCTTGTAATCGAGCTTCAGCCCCGCCGCCGCCCGCTGCTGCGGCGCCGTCCCGCCCTCCTGCGGGCCGACGTACGAGAACATGTACGGATGCGGCACCACCTGCTGCTGGAACTGCAGGCTCTGCAGCATCTCGCCGCCCGGCTTGGAAATGTAACTGCCCGTCAGGTACACGCCGATGTTCTTCTTCTCCCCCAGCACGTCGGAGTACGAGAGCGCCAGCGAGGGCCCGATGCCCCGGATCGGCTGGATCATCTTGTTGTCCTTGTAGATTTTGAACCGCGAGGTGGTGATGCCCGCGAGCGTGTACCCGATCACCCGGCCCGCGCGGCCGAACGCGCTCTTCGTCACCAGGTTGATGCTGCCGCCGATCGAATCGGCATCCATGTCCGGCGTCGGCGCCTTCGTCACCTCGATCGCCTCCACGTTGGCGAGCGACGCCTGCTCGAATTCGAACGCGCGGCCGGTGTTGGCCGACTGCGCGCTGGCGACCCGCTGGCCGTCCATCGTCACCGAATTCAGCTCGGAACTCGCGCCGCGAATCGAGACCGTCCGCACGTCGCCGTTGGTGTAGTTCGCGCTGATTCCCGGCAGCCGCTGGAGGAAGTCGCCCATGTTGCCGTCGGCCACGTTCCCGAACGTGTCGGACGACACGATGTTCTTCACGTTGGGCGCCTGCCGCTGCAGCGTCGCCGCCAGCGCCGTGCCTTCGCGCATGCCGGCCACGGTGTATTTTTCCAACCGATACACCTCCGCCGTCAGTTCCACGTGGCGCGTCACCGTGCCTCCGGCCGGCAGCGCCAGGGTGACCTGCTGCGGGTCGAGCCCGGTGAAACTGTACTGCAGCCGCGCCTCGCCGCTCAGCCCGGTGAGCTCGTAGTACCCGTCGCGGTCGGTGACGACCGATCGGTCGGTGCCCATGACCTCGACCACCGCGCCCTCGAGGAACGCGTGCGTGGCCGCATTGCTCACGCGACCCACGATGCGCGCGGTTGATTCGGTTTGCGCCGACCAGCCGGTTGAGACCGCGGCGAACAGCAAAACGAGGTGACGGAAAAGCGGCAGTGCAGGCTTCATAAGGGCAGGTCGATGCAGACAGGGGTTGAAAGCGATCGGCCCGGACCACCGGACCGAGGTGCCGCAGCCAACGTGGAAACGCTGGAACGGCGGGGTATCGTCATTCCAATGGAACTAACCGTTTGGTTACAACGCGAAACCGCAGCGCGCGTCCGCGCCGCGTCTCAATGGACGCGGCTACAGCCATCGCCGCATCGTAGCCGCGCCCATTAAGGCGCGGCAGTCTGCCCGGAGCCGAACTCGTCAGACTTTGACCGCGACTTGCGGTCCCCATTTTTCGGTCTGCTTCTGGTCCGTGGTCCGTGGTCCCTAATCCGTGGTCCGTCCCTACGTCCCGCTACGGCGCTCCCGCGCTAATCATCGTACTGCCCGCCCCACCCGTGCTGCCGGTGGGCGCCGCCGCCACACTCGAAGAGGGTGTCGCAGCCGTACCGGCACCGTTTGATCCGCCGGTCGCCGTCGCGCTGCCGGAGGCCGCCGCGTAGCCCGCGCCGGTGTTGCTGCCACCGCTGCCGGACGTCGCCGTCGCCGTCGCCCCCCCGCTGTTGCTGCCGGTGGGAACGAAGCTGCCGGGACAAAGCGCGATGCCCGCCTTGCCGCCGTTGCCACCGGTCGCGGTTGCGTTGCCGCCGGGATTCTTGGCCGACCACCACGAATTCGCACCGCTGCCGCCGGTCGCCGTCGCGGGGCCGGCCGTGCCGCCATTACCGGTCGTCGGCAGCTTCGACGCAAAGGTCGCTCCATGGCAAATAATCCGGCCCCCGTCCCCTGCATTGCCGCCCGTCGCCACCGCGGCTTCGCCCGCATGCGCCGTGGCATAGTAGCTGTCGCCTGTCGCCGTCGCCGTGCCGCCCGTGCCCCCCGCGCCGGCGGTGACGCTGCCCGTGATGTTCACCGGCGTGGACACGCCCGGCAGCGCCGCGTGCTGCGGATGCTCCAGGACGACGTCGCCGCCGCTGTCGCCATGCCCGGCCGTCGCGGTCGCCGTCTGGTGCCGCGGTGTATCCGATGTCGCATTACCGGCTCTTCCGCCCAGCCCGCCCGTCACCGTGCCGAGGACGTTGATGCCCTCGATCGCGCTCAGCACCACGTCACCGCCGGAACCGCCGTTGCTCCCCGTCGCGGTGCTGTCGGTCTGGCTGACCCCGTCGCCCCCCTCCTGGCCCAGGATCGTGCCCTCGACGTTGACGATCACGGTCGCCACCAGCCGGATTACGCCGCCATGCCAGCCGCCATTGCCCGGCGACGTGCAGTCGTCGTCGCCCGGCCCCGCCTTGCCGCCGCCGATGAATCCAGTCGGTCCAACGACGATGTTGCCGTCGCAAAAGAGCGTGATGCTCGCGTTGGTCGCCTGGCCGGACGGAAACTCGATCCGGCCATCCACCTGCAGCCGCGTATGCGCGCTCAGGACCAGGTCGCCCGACACGACGATGGTCGTGCCCACCGGCACCGTCACGTTGTTGCCGGAGAATGTACCGGAGGTGTGCTGCTCGTGAGCGTGACGTCGGGATCGGACGCCTTCGCCAGCGGCCAGGAGCCGTAGTTGCTCGATGCGCTGGCCTTGGCCGGCCGCGGCGTGCAGCAGCAGCCCTGCAGCCACACGATTGACGCCAACACCAAAACGCCCAGCGCGGGGCGGAGGATCGCGGGGAGTGGGGTCTTCATTGGATGACAAAATTTCCAAACCGTCGCTCCGGATGAGCGACGGCGCCACGCGGAGATCCGACGCAGACCGTGATGAAGCGCACGAGTCGGCACCGGGTTACGGGGTAGGGGGCGACAATCGTACTGCACGATTTCACCGCCCGGGTCACGACGAATCCAGTCGTGCCCGGGCCCCGCGGCATGCACGCGCCATGGAGACCACTGATCCCTGACCACTGCCCGCTTTACCTCCGGTCGGCCCCGTATTGCCCCCCGTCCCGTGGCCGTCGGGCTCGCTGAACCCGGCGCCGTGGTCAACGACCACGACTACAGCAATCCAATCGCGTGAATTCGCGGGCCAAGTCAGTGCCCCGTGATCTTCACCAGAAACATCTGCCGCGTCCCATCCTCCCCGATCCCCGGAATCGCAATCGCATCGCCCGTCCGGTTCCAGCACGGCGAGGGATCGAGCCGAAGCGGGCCGTCCTTCCACTGACCGAACGACACCGGAGGCGATCGCAGCACCCGGCCGGTCTTCCGCTCGAGGAACGTGAACCGGCACGCCCCCGCCGCCCGATGGCCGTTCACGAACCAGCGTCCATCCGGACTCAGCGCGATGTCGCCCTCCGCGCTCGGGAAAATCTCCCGGTTGCCCAGCACCTCCACGATCTTGCGCGCGACCACATCGTAGATCACCTGCTTCCGGTCGTTCGATCCGATGATCCGCGGGCCCCACTCCCAATCCGGATGCCCGCCAACGAAGACCTCGTGCCGCGTCAGCTCGCTGCCATCCGGCCGGACCGTGAAGGGCACGTTCACGCGGTCCTCCGCCGGCCCCTCGAAATCCGCGCGACAATAGAAATAGATCCAGTCGTTGTTCCGGTTGTTGAGCGTGTGGTTGATGAACAGGTGCCGCTCGTCCAGCCGCGTCACCACGCCGCGCAGCGCCTCCTTCAATTGCGCGAACGACACGATGAGCCGCCGCTCGCCCGTGTGCACCTCCACCCGGAAAATCCCGTCATCCGCCGGCGCCGCGGCCTTTTCGGTCCAGTCCCACGCGCCGTCGTAGCCCGTCACCGGCCGCAGCCGCGCCATCCGCGCATAATTGATCGCCGTGAAGTAGCCGCCGCCCTGCGCGACGCCGCCGTTGCCCACCGGTGAATCGTCGAAGCGATATTCGCGGATCCGCCGGCCCTTGCCGCCGTCGGCCGCCAGATCGTACAGCACCGTGAACACCTTCGCCGTCCGCGGATCCCGGTCGTTGAAGAAGAACTGCGTCTCGGGATGCTCGGGGTTCCAGTAGAACATCGTTCCCTGCTGAGGATTCCAGCCGCGCGACTGGTCGACCACGCGCACCGCGTACCCGTTCTGGGCATCGAGCAGCACGACCTCCGCCGGATCGCTCGTGCCCGGCATCCGATCCTGAAACCGCGTTTGCAGCGCCAGCAGGTACCGGCCGGACGCGTTCCACGGGATCGTCCGACACTGCCCGATATAGCCGAAGAAATGATGATTCGGCCCCTGGGTGATTTGCGTGACCGTGACCGCCGGCTCCGCCCCGCGCGCGACAGCCGCGAGGCCGCAACCCAGGAGCCCCATCCGAACCCATCGACGAATCGTCATCGCACGCGCCGGATCCACAACAGTCCGAGTCGCTACCGCCCGCCGCCGCGAACTCAATGAAGAACTGGGGACGGCCCGCCCCCGGGCTGTCCAAAGGCGGGCGTGGCGCAGCGTGGATCGGGATACTCACCTCGGCCTGGGCGAGCATGACTGCCACGCATCTGTTGCCCTGTGCGCGCGGGAAAACGGCGGCGGCAACGCCGCTTGAAGATGAAAGTAAATGACGGTTCGGCGGCAATCGCACACACGGCAGGCTCCGTTGCCGCGGCCCCCTGCCAGGGACTGAACACGTTGCGGCCCATCGGACTTTGATCCGGCGGCAAAAAATCTCGCGTCCGCCGGAGACGAAATCAACCTCCGCACTGACACGCGGAATCCCGCCCGCGTCAGGTCCCGCCGCACCCCACAATGCCTGACCCCGCTCCGAGCGCGGTATTCGTAGGCTACGCCCGTGAAGACACGGGCGTGGCACGCCGCATCGCCGAGGCGCTGCGAAGTCAGGGCTTGGAGGTCTGGTTCGATCAAAGCGAACTGCGCGTCGGCGACGCGGGGGGGCGCGAAGATTCGGAAGCAGATCAGAGAGTGCGCGCGGTTCGCCGCGGTGATTTCCCGAAACACGCCGGCGCGGCTCGAGGGCTATTTCCGCCTCGAGGGGCGGCTGGCCGACCAGCGCACTCGCCGCAGCGAGAAAGGACCGCCGTTGCTCGTCCCGATCGTGATCGACGGGACTGCGGACGGAGCGGAGCAACTGGCGCATGAGTGAACTGTCGCGAGCGGTATTCTGTTGGTCGGCAGTCACCGGGAGTAAACGGACCCGATGAGTGAACCGAATCAACCGGTCCCGGGACCCCTCACCTTGCTCCTGCAGCGCGCCGAGCGCGGCGACGGACAGGCGGCCGCGGAGATCCTGCCGCTGGTCTATGATGAACTGCGCAGGCTCGCCGCGGCCAAGATGGCGCGCGAGTCGGCGAGCCAGACCCTGCAACCGACGGCGCTCGTGCATGAGGCCTGGCTGCGGCTGGGCGGGGACGCGCAGCCAGCCTGGCGGAACCGCGGACATTTCCTCGGCGCCGCCGCGGAGGCGATGCGACGGATCCTGATCGAGAACGCGCGGCAGCGCCGCGCCGTGCGTCATGGCGGCGGACTGGCCAGGGTCAGCGCCAGCGCGACCGGATTCGATGTCGCCACGCCGGCCGCTGACGACGAACTGCTGCAATTGCACGAGGCGCTGGACGGACTCGCGGCCCACGATGCGCGGAAGGCGGAGCTCGTGAAGTTGCATCATTTCGTCGGATTCACATTGGACGAGGTGGCGGAGATCCTGGGAATTTCCGGGCGCACCGCCGAACGCGACTGGGCCTACGCCCGCGCGTGGCTCTTCAACGAAATCGAGCGGCTGCGTTAGGTTGGTTTTCCGGCGGTTACTTCTGAGGCCTGCAGGATGAAAACATTGTTTTCCAGCGCGCATTTTCTCCCCTTCCGGTGACACGCGACGACGAAGTGTTTGGTGCGGCCCTGAAGGCCGCCGGACCGGAGCGCCAGGCGCTGCTGGATGGCGCCTGCGGAGGAGATCTTGCGCGGCGGGCGCGGGTGGAGGCATTGCTGCGCGGACACGAGCGCGCCGCTGATTTTCTGAAGACGCCGCTCTCGGCGCGCTGCACGGTCGTGCCCGAAGAAGGGCCGGGCGACGCAATCGATCGTTACAAGCTCGTCGAACGCATCGGCGAAGGCGGCTGCGGCGTCGTGTGGAGCGCGGATCAGACCGAGCCAGTCCGGCGTCGCGTCGCACTGAAGCTGATCAAGCTCGGGATGGACACCCGCGAGGTCGTCGCGCGTTTTGCCGCCGAGCGCCAGGCGGTGGCGCTGATGGACCATCCCAACATCGCCAAGGTGTTCGATGGCGGCGCCACGGTGGCGGGCCGGCCGTATTTTGTGATGGAATTGGTGCGCGGCACGCCGATCACGATGTACTGCGACGCGCACCAACTGACGCCGAGGCGGCGGATTGAGCTGTTCATCCAGGTCTGCCACGCGGTGCAGCACGCACACCAGAAGGGCATCATCCACCGCGACCTGAAGCCATCGAATATCCTGGTGACGGATGAGATTGGTTCCTGCAGCAGCGCAGACTTGCTGCGCCCCGACCGCATGGAAAAAAACATCGGCCAGAGCCCGAGGCCGGTCCCCAAGGTGATCGATTTCGGAATCGCGAAGGCGACGCAGGGACGGCTCACCGATCAGACGCTGTTCACCGCCCTTGACCAATTCATCGGCACGCCGGTGTACATGAGCCCCGAACAGGCCGAGCGCAGCAGCACGGATATCGACTCGCGCAGCGACATTTACTCCCTGGGCGTGCTGCTGTACGAACTGCTCGCCGGTGAGCCCCCCTTCAACCTGAAGGATTCTCCCGGCGTTGACCAAATCCGTCAACGCATCCGAACCGAGGATCCGCCGAAACCGTCCACTCGTTATCGCATGCTTGGACCCGACGGACGCGAAACGATCGCCCGAACGCGCGGGACGCTGCCACCGCAGCTTGCGACGCTGCTCCAGGGCGACCTGGACTGGATCGTGATGCGCTGCCTGGAAAAGGAGCGGGCGCGCCGCTACGAAACGACCGACGCGCTCGCGATGGACCTCCAGCGATACCTCCAGCACGAGCCCATCGTCGCGCGGCCGCCCAGCAATCTCTACGTTCTGCAGAAGCTCGTCCGCCGGCACCGGTGGGGTTTTGCCGCCGCCCTTTCGATTTTCGCGGTACTGGCCCTCGGTGTCATCGCGAGCACCTGGCAGGCGATTCGCGCGACACGGGCCGAGCGCGAGCAGAGCCGGCTGCGTGCGACGGCGGAAGCGCAGGAGCTGGCAGCCCGCCGGCGCGCCTATGCCGCCGACATGAACCTGCTGCAGCGCGCGCTGACCATCGAGGACCCGGGCCGCGCGCGCGAACTGCTCGATCTCCAGCGCCCCCTTCCCGGCCAGATCGACCTGCGCGGCTGGGAGTGGCGTTATCTTTGGCAGTGGTGTCGCAGCGATGATGACGGGCTGCTTTGTCAAAAAGCCGAAGCGATCCGGTCGCTCGGTCTCTCGCCGGACGGCACCTGGCTCACCATTGTCGAGGACACCGAGTCGCTCTCGCTCTGGAACCTGCGAACGCGCGAAGAGCTCAACCTCGGCGGCAACGTCGTGCGCACCGCCTTCGCCCCATCGGGGCCGCTGCTGGCGATTGCCGAAATATCCGCCGCCGCGACACCGCCAAATCTTCGACGCAGCGCCTCGTCCGCGTTGCGCGCCGCCATCGCGGACACGGCGTCCGCCGATCCGGGCGCGCATCGAATCCGAATCTGGAACCTCGAGACCAGGCAGACCGTGCGCGAATGGACGTTGCCGAGTCGGTGCGTCTCGCTGGGTTTCTCGGCCGATGGCCAGACCCTCGTGACGTCGTCCGGCGGTCCGCGAAACCGGATCCAGCTTTGGCGGGTGGCGGACGGTTCGCCCCGGGCGAGCCACGCCGCTCCGACCAACACCGAGATGATGTGGAACATCCTGGCGGTCGACGGCGAGCTGAGCGCTGTCGCCCACGCGGCCCCCGACCATCACGTGCGCGTCATCGACCCCGCGACCGGGGTCCAGCGCTGGGCCGCGCGCGCGGGTGACCGGGAGGTTACGGCAATCGCGTTTTCGCCGGACGGAAGAATTCTGGCCACGAACGCCAGCCCGCTCGTGGGCCGAGGTGAATCGCCCATCCGGCTGTGGGATGCCCAGACGGGTCGCGAACTGGGACAACTCGATGGGCACCGTGAATACGTTCGGCAGATCCTATTCTGGCCGGATGGCAGCCGGCTGGCGTCGGCCGGCCGTGACCGGACCGTGAGGGTGTGGGACGTGGCGAGCCGGAAACTGCTCCACACGTTTCGCGGCCACGATCGTCCCATTTCGAGCCTGGTGCTGCTGCCGGACAATGCCACGCTGCTGAGCGGGTGCGCCGACGGGACGGTGCGCTTTTGGAATGCGGCTGCGCCCCCGAGCCCGGTCATGCCCCTCACCGTGCCGGCACGGCTGGCCGCCTGGCGGTTTGCGCCGGACAGCCGGTCGATCCTGAGTGTCGACGCGGCGGGGCATTTCGTGCGCTGGACGGGCCGCGAGTTTCAGCAACGCGAGACCGGGCCGAAGGTGGCGCCGACCGGCGCCGCCCGAATCGACGTGCAGATCGCATCGACGGCGCCGCTGGTGGCGAGCCGGGAAAAGGATGGCGTGATTCGCGTGTGGAATTGGGCGGAGCGCACGATGCTGCGCGAGATCGACACCGGTGGGCGGTCCGCGGTGCCGGCGGCCTTTCTCGCAAACGGCCGGAAACTGCTCACCACGCCCAGCGGCGCCGAATCGGCCGTGGGTGCCTTGCAGGAATGGGATCTATCGACCGGGACGCTGTTGCGGGCCTGGCCCGCCGCGGGGGCAACGGATTTCGCCGTCTCCGACGATGGGAAGCAATGCCTGATTCGCAATCCAGGGGGCACCACCTCCCGGATCGATCTCGTCTCGGGCCGGGAGGACGTACTCAGTGTGACGATACAACAGGGATACCCTCCGGCCTTTTCCGCCGACGGCACATTGATTGCCGCGCCCAATATCCGCAATGCCGAGCCGCCCTGGATCTGGGACGCCGCCACGCTGCAGCTGAAGGCGCGGCTGTCGGGGTTCATCTTCGGCGGCCAATCCGCGGCATTCTCCCCGGATGGCCGGCGCCTGGCGACAGGCTCCGGAAGCAACCTCGAGGCAGTCGTGCTGCGGGAGGTCGGCACTTATTACCCGGTGCTCGGGCTGGAAGCGTCCGGCATGCTTTTTCAGTCCACCGCCTTTTCGCCGGACGGGAACGTGATTGGTTCGATGACATTTTCCGGCACGCTTTACCTCTGGCGCGCACCGACGTGGTCCGAGGTTCTCGCCGCGGAAGCGGCGGCAACGCCGCATCCTCCGCGGCCAAAACCTTAGGGGGTGTGAAAAATTCGGGACACATGAAATGGAGGGACGACCTCCGCGTCGTCCGTTTTCAGGTCGTCTTACTTTTCGTTTTTTCAGAATGAAAAATCGTTCGGTGCATACCGGCCCGCGCGGAGGCGGGCGTCCATAATTAGGGCACCTCGTATATTTCGAGCAGCGCGAGGCCGGAGGTGGTGCCGGCGCCGCTGACTTGCGCGGTATAGGAGCCGGGCGCGAGAGTTACGAGCAGGGCGGCATCCCGTGAACCCTCGGCCAGCGGAAACGCCCCGAGATAACGCGTCGTCCCGACAAACCCCACGGTGCCGCTCCAGTTGTCATTGGAATCCAGCAGCGTTGAACCCGAGTAGAGGTCGACCCGGGGATCAGCAAGCGCACCGGTGACGCCGAACTCCGACAGCGTGGGCCCGATGCCGCGAATGAGCACGGCCTTGCTGCGCCGTCCGCCAATCGTGAACCCGGCGACAAGCACGTCCGCGCCCGTGCCGACCCGTCCGCGCGCGGACAGGTTGTTGAGCCGGACGGAGGCGGCGTCGGCGAGCGTGGCGATGTCGGCCTTCAGCACGCCGGCCATCGCGGCGTTGGCGCCGGGGAAAAGCACGCCGTTGTTGCAGATATACAGCGTGCGCTCCGCCCCGGCGCGGCCGAGCGCGGTGCTGGTCGGAATCGCCAGCGGGCCCCCGGCCACGAGCGTGGAGATTTCCCCCTGCGGCGTGACGACGGCGATCTTGTTCTGAATGTTGACGGCGACGATGAAGTTGCCGGTGACCGGATCGATGATCAGCCCGTCCGCGCCGGCGAGCGCGTCGGATTCGGCGACCACCACGGCGCGTCCGGCCGAGCCGTCGGTGTTGACGGGAAACTTCAGCAGCCGTCCTGCCTGGGTGCAGACGCCGTAAAGGTCGCCGCGCGCGTCGAACGCCAGCCCGTTCACGCTCAGCGGGGCGGGAAAGAACGTGGTCCGAGGTTGCAGCAGCGGCTCGGTCGTGGCGGAGGCCCAAAGCTGCGAATCGCCGCTGGGCGCGACCTTGTAAATCGCAAACCCGCGCGGGTCGCTGACGAACACGTTGCCGCTTCGATCGAGGGCGAAGTCGTTCAGGATGGTGTGCCCCGGAACGGTTGACAACTGCGACACGACGCCGGCCGGCGTCACCTTCCAGACCGCCGATAGGCTCGCGACATACAGTGTGCCGCCCGCATCAAACTTCACGCCGAGCGCTTTGGGGGCACCCGGTTCCGGAATTGTCGCGAAAAGGCTCGCGCTGCCCGCGGGCGTGACGCGTCGGATCTCACCGGTGCCTATGCTCAGGTAGCAGTTGCCGGCGGCGTCGACGGCAATGGATTCGGGCGAGTCGGTGGGGGCGAACGAGGCAACGCGGCTGACGGTCTGGGCGGACCCGGTGGCGAGGAGCAGCGAAAGCACCGGCGTGCTGACAAGGAGCCGAAGGGAAGTTTTCATCAGATGGTTGGGTTTCGCTCCCAACTGCGAAATTTCCCGCCCAAACCCGCCATGCGCACACGAATTCTCCTGGCTCCGGCTCGGCAATTCCGGCGACTCCGGTTTCGGAGCCCTCCGGTTCGGCCTCGGTGCACTCGGTGAATGTTCGGGCCAGTCTAGAACGACCCCTTGAGGCCGAACGAGAGCTGGACGCCGGTCGTCAGCACCTGGGAAACCCGGGCGTAGGCCGGCGTCTGCGACCCGTAGCGTAACAGAATCTCGGGTACGTTGGTCACATTCTGGCCGCTCGCGTAGAGGAACAGGTTCGGCCGGAGCTGGTAGTCGACGTTGACGTCGAGCCGCGTGCGCGCCCGGGAGTATTCGAACGCGTCCGGCCCCAGGGCGGCGACGCGGGCCAGCCGCTGCTCGCCGCGATAGTTCCACTTGAGCATCACGTTGAATGGCTTTCGGCTGAAATCGATGCCCCAGTTGGCGCTCTTCGGGATGAAGCCGCTGAAATCCGATTCGCGATCCCCGTCCAGTTCGAGCTTGGTGGCGTTGGCGAAGGCCTGGAAATACCGGCCCCAGCCGCCGAGCGGACGCAACGAATGTCGGAGATTGAACTCCACGCCGCTGACGCGCGCCGAGCCGGGCTGGTTGAAGGAGGTGGAGATCTGCCAGCCCGCGTACCGCGGATCCAGGCCGAGGAGCGCCAGATCCTCCGCGGTGGCGGTCTTCACCGCAGCGCCAAAGAAATGCTGCAGATCCTTGCGAAAGACCCCGACGCTGAAGAGTCCGCCCTGGGCCGTGTAGTATTCGAGCGACAGGTCGTAATTGTCCGCCGTCCATGGCCGCAGCCCCGTGTTGCGGGTCGTAATCCGCCCGGGCACGCCGCCGGGATCCGGGACGTTGTCGTTGAAGTCGGTCTCATCGATCGTCGTATTGGGGACGATGTTGACGATATCCGGCCGGCCATAGGTCTTGGCGTAGGCGGCGCGCGCGAGCAGCCCCTCGCGGAGCTGATACGTGAGGTGCAGGCTGGGATAAAAGCCGTCATAGGAATTCGCCGCCGCGAAACCGCGGTCCTGCCGCGTGAGCCCGACTTCCTGCAGCGAGCCCGCAGCGCCGGCCTCCGGTCGCCGAATCTTCGCCCCCGCGGCCGTGTGCAGCAGGCTGCCGTCGGCGGCCCGCGCAAAGGCCGCGTTGGGATCATAGCGCACGCCCTGGCCCTTCGCGGTGGTTTTTTCGTAGCGCACCCCCGTCAGCACCTTGAGCCGGTTGTGGAAAAGCCCGAGCTCCGTCTGCGCGTATCCGGCGGCCACCGCTTCCCGCAGCCATTCCGAGTTGTTCCGCCGGTACTGCTCCTGCGCCGCCTGCTGGGCCGGGGTCTGGCCAAACAGCGCGGGATTCGATTCGTAGGCCTGCCAGGCCTTGAAGGTCGACACCCACGGCATGTTGCGGAAGCCGAAGTTCTCCTCCTGGTTGACGTAGGTGGTCATCCGATACGGCGACGGCGCGTCGGGCGTGGCGGGATTTCCGTCCGGCCCGTTGTAAGTCCAGGCGATGTTTTCCCGGCGCGCGTCGCGGAGCTGGATCCGCTCCAATCCGCCGACCTGAATCGCCGCGGGAAACGGCAGCACCGGCAGGCTCCTGCGCACGTCGAGCTTGGCGTTGGTCAGGCGGTCCTTGACCATGCGCTGCTGCGAGGTGGCGCCGTTCAGCTGGTAGTTGTCGAGATTGTTGAGGTCGAACTCCCGCCCATTGTTGTCGAAGGCCTGGATCGTCTGCGGCCGCACGTCGTCGATGTTCGCGAAGCTCACGCGCAGCGGTACGCGGCTGACAATGTCGAGCGTGCGGAAGCGTCCGTAGCGGATGTCATTGTAGCCACCAGCCGACTGCGATCCGCCGACGGCGGCCACGATCCGCCAGTTGCCGTCGTCGTGGCGGTAGCGCACGCTCGCCGCCTTCGTGTCGAGCGGCAGGTGGACGCCGGCGCCGGCGTTGGCCAGATTGATCGAGCCGCGGCCGGTGGCGCCCGACACGAAATCATCGCCAAACGTCAGCGGCACCCCGCTGGCGGGAACCGGCACGGCGCTGGTGCCGGCGTTGAAGGTGATCGCGACGTTGGCCCGTTCGGAGACCCACCGCGTGCGCTCGACGTTCAGGGACAGCACGCCATTCGGCGTGACGCGCCAGTCGGCCTTGATGCCGGCGGCGTTGCGCTCGTTGCGCCGCGGCACGCCGATGAGCTGAAACGACTGCAGGTACGGCCGCGCGAAGGAGGCGCCGGTGCCCGCGGCGGTGGCATTGAAGGTGCGCGGCACCCACTCCATCTCGATGAACCGGTTCTGACTCTGGCCGGTCAGCACCAAGCCGAAATTCTTCGTCACGGGCAGCGTGTAATCGAAGGTGAAACTGGGCAGGGTCTTGTACTCCCGCTGATCGTTGATGTGCGGAACGCGCCGCAGACTCATTGTCCTGGGGTTGCCCGAAATGCCGAGGGTGTAGCGCAACTGGGCGTTCTTTCGCTCGAAGGCACTCTTGCTCACCATGTCGATCGAGCCGGCCATCGAATCAGCCGGGTTCGCCGGCGTCGGCACTTTCGTCACTTCGAGCCGTGAGACATTGTTGATCGACACCTGGGTGAACTGGAACACGCGCGAAGTGCCGACCGTGTTGCCGGTGCTCGCCATTTGCAGGCCATCGCTGGAAACGACCGCCAGGGCGGTGGGAAACCCGCGCACCGACACGGAAGAGACCGAGCCGCCGGAATCGCGATCGTATTCCGCCGTGATGCCCGGCATGAACTTCAGGAACTCGCCGACGTTGCCATCCATCACATCGCCCATCGCATCCGCCGCGACGACGTTCTTGATATTGGCGGCGAAGCGCTGCTCGTTGAGGGCGATGGCGGCCCCATCGGTGTCGCGCGAGGTCGCGACGACAAACGCGTCGAGCTTCACGGCCCCGGAGGCGTCCGCCCCGTAACGAGCCGCGCTGGTGAGATTGAAATCCTGATACACCGTCTCGCCCGCCCGGATCGCGACGGCCGCGCGCTGCGTATCCAAACCCGGGAAAAAGACCTCGAGGACCGCGGAACCACCGGGCACGCCGGACAGCCGGTAGCTGCCGGTCTCGTCGGTGAAGGCGGCGAGGTCGGTGGCGAGCACCGCGACGCGCACGTTGTTCAGGTATTGGCCGGTCGCGACGTTCTGGACGCGCCCCGCGATGGCGCCGGCCGATGCCGGGGCGGAGCGGCCAAGGGGGAGAACGGCGAGGAAGGTCGCGCCCGCCGCGGCGATGCGCAGCAGGAGGTGGTGGGTATTCATGCAAGGGGAATGAATTGTGGCGTGGGACCACCGCGGCGGCCCGCGCGCCCACGCAGCGAGTGCGCGCGAAGGCACGGGGACCGAAGTCAAGGGGAGTGGAAAGCCGCGTGGGGACCGACGCGACGACGGCACTGAAAGAGCGTTCCGTGCGCGGCACAATGCCAATGTAGGGTCGCCGTCAGCACGGCGCGGCGCAGCCCCTCAGATGTCTCCGGGCCTCACAGCGTCCCCAGCAAGATCGCGATGCTGAGGAGGCCGCCGCCGAGCGTGAGCCAGCCCCAGCCCCGCGTGACCGGCAGCTTCCACCAGAGGTAAAGTCCCGTGGCGATCCAGATCAGCGTGGTCACACAAAACACATCCACGGCGAGCGCCCAGAGGTTGTTGAGGAGGCCGGCGTGCCCGTAGCCTACGCGCTGATGGAGCCGGATGAACACTTCGGCCCACGAGCCTTTCCGCTTCTCCGCGCGCAGCTTCTTCCCGGCGATATCGTAGGTGAGTCGCACCGGCTGCCGGAAATTTTGCAGATTGATGGTGAGCCGCTGCCCCTGGCGTTGCACGCCAAACTGACCTTTCAGGCCATTGTCCTCCAGCAGGCGCCGGGCAGTTTCGCGCAGGGCCTCGGTTCCGGCCGGAGCCTCGATCGTGCAGTCCTTCTCCCAAAGCGGCAGCCACTGCGGGTCGGTGACGCGAAACTGCCGGAAGTACCCGTCATGGTTGAAGAGGAGCGTGGACAGCGCGTACATCAGCATCCACGGCAGCAGGAGCATGCCGAGATAAAGGTGCGTCCGGCGAAAGAGGATATTCCAGTTTTGCATGGGGATTCTTCCGGATCAGATGGAGGCGAGCAGAATTCCGAACAGACCAAAGCCGACGAGTCCGCACACCGCGCCCCAGGCGCGCGCGGGTTTGATCTCCCACCACATCCAGAGGCCGGATGCGGCCCAAAACACCATCGCGGCGATGGCCAGGTCCACCGTCACCGCCCAAATGCGCGAAGACAGGAACGGCTGCTCGTAACCGTGACGAAAGTGGAGGCGGTTCACGAAGACCGGTGCGGTAAACCGCTGTTTCTCGATCAGCAGCCGGTTCTCGCCGCGAAAGTAAGTGATGCGATGCGTGGCGAACGCGGCATTGCGGTTGATGATCAGCCTCGGCTGGCTCGTCGTCCCCTGCACATTGAACGAACCGGCGAGCCCGAGGTGATCGAGGATTTGCGCGCCGATCATGCGCGGGTCCGCGTCGGCGGAAAACGCGGCGGTGTAATCACGTTCCCCAACTTTTTCGAACTGGCCGAACCTGGCGCCGTAAAGTGTGCGGACGACCTGACCGTGATTCAGGACGAGTCCGCTCAGCGCGTAGACGATCATCCACGGTGTCACGAACAGCGCGAGGTACATGTGCGTGCGGCGGATCACTTTGGAGGGGGAAGGGTTCATGCAGAGCTTGGGTCGACGAATGAAAGCGGACGATTCCCGCCACGATAGCGACGGGCGTTTCGAGTTTGCGATGATTTTGATGGAGCCAGCCCGCGCCGCGTCTCCCGAAGGCGGCATTTGACGGTTGCCCATGCGCCGCGTTTTTCGTTCCGCTGGGGGGTTATGAATCCTTCTGCTTTGCGCCGGTTGCTCGCGCTCATGGCGGTGACCATGTTTCGCGTGACGATGTCCGCCCAACCCGCCGCGCCTTCGGGCGAACAAATCGCCGCCGTGGCTTCGACCGAAACCCCGGCCGAGCATGACGCGCGGATGAAGTGGTGGCGCGAGGCGCGGTTCGGGCTGTTCATCCACTGGGGCATCTACTCGGTCCCCGCCGGGGTCCACCAGGGCAAGCCGATGGGGCCGCGGATCGGCGAATGGATTCAGCAGGAGCTGAAGATCCCCGTCGCGGAATACGCCGCGTACGCGCAGCAGTTCAATCCGACCAAATACGATGCCGGCGCCTGGGTGCGACTGGCGAAGGAGGCGGGGATGAAATACATCGTCATCACGTCGAAACACCACGACGGCTTCGCGATGTTCAAATCGAACGCGAGTGCGTTCAACCTGGTCGATGCGACACCCTTCAAGCGCGACGCCCTGAAGGAACTCGCGGCGGCCTGCCAGCGGCACGGCATCAAGCTCGGTCTGTATTACTCGCAGGCGCAGGACTGGCATCATCCGGGCGGCGCCGCCCGGCGCGGTCGCTGGGACCCGGCGCAGGAGGGCGACATGACCGACTACATCAAACGGATCGCGGTGCCGCAGGTGCGGGAGATCCTCAGCCAGTACGGGCCGATCGCGGTGCTGTGGTGGGACACGCCGGACAATCCGCCGTACCTGATGACGCGCGAGCGCGCCGATTTGCTCGCGCCGCTGCTCAAGCTGCAGCCGGGCATCATCACGAACAACCGGCTCGGCGGCGGCTACCTGGGCGACACGGAGACACCGGAAAATCGCGTGCCGGCGACGGGCTACCCGCGGGACTGGGAGCTGTGTATGACGATGAACGATACGTGGGGCTTCAAGTCCTACGATCACAACTGGAAGACGGGCGAGCAGCTCATCCGCCATCTCATCGACACGGCGTCGAAAGGCGGCAACCTGCTGCTGAACGTCGGCCCGATGGCGACCGGCGAAATTCCGCCCGCGAGCGTCGAGCGGCTGAAAATGGTGGGGGCGTGGATGCAGCAGAACTCGGAATCGATTTACGCGACGAAAGCCAGTCCGTTCAAACGGCTCTCCTGGGGCCGCGCGACGCAGAAACCGGACAAACTTTATCTCAATGTGTTCTACTGGCCGAAGGACGGGACGCTGCTCGTGCCAATGCGCGGCGGGCCAAGGAAGGCGCACCTGCTCGGCGCGGCGAGCCAGCCGCTGAAGTTCGCGCCGTCGGCGACGGGGTTGCGGATCACCGTGCCGGCGACGGCGCCGGATCCGATTTCGACCGTGGTGGTGCTGGAGGGTGTCGGCAAGATCGACGCCTTGCCGCCCGAGCCGTGGTCGCCCGACGCGGAGGGCACGCTGGCCCTCGAGTGCGACATGGCGGATCTTTACGGCAAGGGGATCCGGGTGGAGGGCAACACCCGGCTGAACCTGACGAACTGGAACAACCCCGAGGCCTATCCGCAGTGGGATGTGCGTATCGACAAACCGGGCACGTATGAGGTGAGCGCGGTGACCTACGTGCCGGAGGGGCAGGCCGGCAGCGAGTACGTCCTGACCGTCGGCGCCGCCCGCCTCACGGGCAAGACCGAAGCCACCGGCGGAGATTTCAAGACGGTGAAGCTCGGCACCATCCGCCTTGCCCAGCCGGGCGCGATGCCGATCCAATTGAGGCCGACGAAGCTCGCCGGCAGCGAATTCATGCGCCTGCGGACCCTGCGGTTGAAGCCGGTGCGCGCCACGGCGCGGGGCGAGCCCCGGGAATAGGGCGAGAGACCGGAGTCGCGCGCGCTGCTGCGCACGTCCGGAGGTTCGGGGGCGCGGAATTCCTGAGGTACGGACGGCGGAAGGCCGGAAAACCCCTGGCCTCCCGCGCGGCGAGGTGCATGGAGCACGCGCGGCAGTGTGGCGCGTGGCCAAACTACAGCGCACGCACGCTGTCCGACCTTTTTAGCAACGAACCGTTTCGGAAATCCGGCATTTTGCCCGAGACGAACCGGCACAGGAAAAATACCCCGGATGGCGAACAATTCCGCCGGGGCGGCATCCATCGCCCCATGAATCCTACAAGTTCTTCCTCCTCCCCTCGCCTGCGCTGGCCGGTGGCCACGCTCTCGCTGACCGGGGCCGTGTTGCTGCTGATGAGCGCGGCGGGTTGCGGGCGCCGCCCGATCATCGTGCAGGCCCCGCCGCCCACTGTTATTCAGAGCCCCGCGCCGGCTGCGCTGCCGACGACCACGGTGATCCAATCGCCCGCGACGCCGGCGCCCACGGGCCGCGACGTGATTGTCGTGCACGAAGCTCCGCCGCCGCCGCGCGAGGAACCGCCGCCCCCGCCGCCGCCGTCGACAGAATACAAATGGGTGCCCGGCTACTGGGCGGCGCGTGACAGCCGGCAGGAGTGGACCCCGGGCCACTGGGAAGTTCCACCCCGGACCAGCGCGACCTGGGTCGCGCCCCGCTGGGAACGCCGGGGCGACGGGTACGTGTTCATCGAGGGCTACTGGCGCTAAGCTCAGCATATTCTCGATTTGGTTACGGCCGGTGCCTGCGCACCGGCCGTTTTGTTTGTCAATCGGTGCGCTGCTGGCCGCCGCCGGAAATTCGCGCCTCCAGCAGCCAGACGTGCCCGCCAGCACCCGAATCGCTCCCATTCACGGCGCGAAAAAGCAGCCAAGCCTGGAAGCTTTTGGTAACGGAACACGTCAAGCCTGGCAGTGGCGTTCCCCCAAAAAAGTCTCAACGTTCAACCAGGAGACAATCCTCGATGAAACCATATTCCGGCCAGGCTGCCTTGTTTGTCTGCATCGCGTTCTTGGCGCTGGGCACGTGGCGCCTGCATGGCGCTGCCGCGATCGAACCGAGCGAGCCGATCGATTTCGAGCGGGCCAGGGCAATCCGGGAAAAGGCCCAGGCGGGTGAGACCCCCACGCCGGAGGAACGCGCCTACGTCCAGCGCGCCATGCAGGAAATGCAAAAGCGCAAGGCCAAGCAAAAGGGCGGCGCCAGCGCGCGCACGACTCCCGTCTCCGACCCGAAAATCGTCGCCAGCCTGGTCCCGCTCGATGAGTTGAATGGCACCTACAAAGGCGAAGATGGCGGCTTGTATGGTGGCGGAAAGAACACGCCACCCCCTGCCCATCTGGCGGCGTATCTCAGCGCGTCGAGCAAGATCCAACCGCTGGATGCCGAGGGCCGGCCTTCCCCGGCGGGCAAGATCGTTTTGCTCTCCATCGGCATGTCGAACACGACGATGGAATATTCCTTTTTCAAGAAGGTGGCCGATGCCGATCCGGACAAATCGCCCCACGTTGTGCTCGTGGATGGCGCCAAGGGCGGCCGGACGGGACTAGCGTGGTCATTGGACGGCGCTGCGCTGTTGCCCCCGGAGGAAAAGGAACGCATCGCGAAGGCTTTGGCGTCGAGCGGCCGCAATGCCAAGGGGCCCGGCGACACCTGGACCGGCGTCGAAGAGAAGCTGAAGGCGAGCGGCGTCACTGCAAAGCAAGTACAGGCAGTCTGGCTCAAGCATGCGGAAGCCATGCCCGCCAAGTTCGGCGAATTTCCGAGCCACGTCCGGGTGCTGCAGGCGAGCCTCGTCGATACTCTGAACATCGCCAAACACCATTACCCCAATCTCCGCGTGGTCTACCTGTCGTCCCGGATCTTTGGTGGTTACGCGACGTCGGAGCTGAACCCGGAGCCCTATGCGTATGAAGAAGCCTTCGCGATGCGCTGGGTCATCCAGGATCAGATCAAGGGCGCGGCGCGCCTCAATTACGACCCGGCGCGAGGCGAGGTGAAATCTCCGCTGGTCGTTTGGGGACCTTATCTCTGGGCGAACGGCATGACGCCGCGCCGCAGCGACGGACTCATGTGGAAACCCGAAGATTTTGTCACGAGTGACCACACGCACCCCGACACCTCGGCACGGCAAAAAGTGTCCGATCTGCTCCTGCACTTCCTGAAGACCGACGCCGGTTCGCGGCCGTGGTTCGTCAAACCCGCGGCGGGGGCCGCGCGGTAGCAGTTCTTCGGGGAGGACTCGTGAACCGCACTCCCTCCCGCGCTTGCCGGTAAAACCCCGCGCCGCGCTTTGGCGACCAGCGGAAACGCCGGCCCGCTCAATCGCGCTCACGGCAGCAGCCAGCAATAGGCGTCGTAGCGAATCTCGCTCCAGGCCTGCTCATCGAGCGGACGGCCGGGAAACAGTGGGATATTCGCTGGCGTGAACTTCAGGCGCACGCGGATCGCGCTGCGGCCGGCGGTGAGATCGCGGGGCAAGAGAAACTCGTCGTCGCGGAAGCGGCGGTTCGAAGTCTGGACTCTGTGCTCGGTGGCGCCGAGTTCCCCGGGCGGATTCGAATAGACACACGTGTTGGATCCCGCGAGATACCACACGCCGGCGGGGCGCCATGCGCCGCCCGGGTCGTCGGCGACGGAGACCTCCGCGCGCTGGTTGGGCAAGGCATAATCGAGTTTGCGCCGCAGCATCACCCCGAGGTTCTGCGGGTCGAGCCGCAGGGTGAACTCGGAGGTTCCCGTCGTCTTGCGGCCGCGGTCGAGGTGCGCGGGAAACAGATCCGTCAACGTCGTGGTCACGCCGGGCGCCGGTGCGGCATTGCCCGCTTTCTTTTCCTTCGGGTTGTAGGTATCGGGACCCCACTCGTAACGGGAAACGATCTCGTACGGGTCGGACGCCTCGGGCGAAGCGTAACGGTGGGCCGCTTCGCTCGCCGCATCGCCAATCTTCAACGCGTCGGTCTTCACCAAGGTCGCGCCGGGCCGGCCATACCAATACGCCACTGTCTCATAATGCTCCGTCGATTCATTCTCGCCCCCGTGTTCCAGGCAGATCCGCGCGTTCTTCCCGAAGGGCATGAGGTCGGCGAGCAGGAAGCGGTACCCCGATTGAATCTTGTCCTCCTCGCTTTTCGCGTCGGCGGCATTTCTCGCGCCGACAGGATGACCGGCAAACGGCAGCGTCATGTTCTGCCCGCCCCAATAGTCACCGCCGCCGGCCCATTCCTCCGTGCCCGTGCCGTAGGCTTGGGGCGACTGGCTGTCGTCGAAGAAGAATCGCGGATCGCCTTCGAGCGTCGTCAGCACCGCCCGGTGGGAAAAGATGAACGAGGTGCCGACAAAATGTCCGGCCCAGTCGCCGCCGCCCTCGGTGGCGCGCGTATCCAGCAGCACCAAATCCTGCCCGAGCTCGGGCTGTGGATAATCGCGGTAGGTCGCGTGGAAATAGCTCAGCTGATTCGCCGGCTCGGCGCACGGCTCGGTTCGCACCGACCACTGGATATCGCTCAGCGACACGTCCGTGGGATTGAGCAGCTCCACCCGCGCCGATTTCCAGAACGGCATCGGAAAGAAGCACGCGAGGTGCACGCGCTGTTCGGTGGAGCGGATGAACACCGGGAACGCCTTCACCAGGTATTCGCGGTTGGTCCGGTTGAAGAGCGTGCCGGCGCCGTAGAACAGCGCCACAGGCGCCGCGACGGAGGGTTCGGCGCGTGCATCCCACGTGAGGCGCAGGTTGGCGCGGCCAAACGCGATCGCCTGCTCCCGCGGCACGCTGAACTCCAGGGCCCGCACGGTCGACGGCGCCTGGGTGAGCTCGGCCCCGGTGACCGCACCATGCGC
>Ga0082335_1003377_pt1 | contig 26434 bp, 20 predicted proteins | sample Subgrocontami58m_FD_72375 | JGI IMG/M metagenome (GOLD analysis project Ga0082335, IMG submission 72375) | Subsurface groundwater microbial communities from S. Glens Falls, New York, USA - GMW37 contaminated, 5.8 m (SPADES assembly) (version 2) ...
TCGAATCGTTTAGTTTACATCCGAGCATCATGGCTGGTGTGAAGGAGCTCGGCTACGTTACACCCACACCTATCCAACTTCAGGCAATTCCGCCAATTCTTCAAGGACAGGACCTCGTTGGCCTTGCCCAGACAGGAACAGGCAAAACAGCCGCTTTTGTGCTTCCGATTTTACAGCGTTTGTCACAAGGTCCGCGAGGATGTGTCCGCGCCCTGATAATAGCGCCCACGCGTGAACTTGCTGAGCAAATACACGATACCACACAGGGACTGGGGAAACAAACCAGACTGCGCAGCGTTACCGTCTATGGCGGCGTGAACATGTCGCCACAAATCCAGAAATTACGCGGCAAGGCCGAAATAGTCGTTGCATGCCCGGGCCGTCTGCTGGATCATATACGCCAGAAAACTATTAATTTATCCCATATTGACGTACTTGTACTTGATGAGGCAGACAGGATGTTCGACATGGGCTTTTTGCCGGATATTCGTAAGATTTTAAAACATCTGCCAGCGCATCGGCAAACTTTGCTCTTTTCGGCTACCATGCCTGATGATATAAAGCACCTTGCGCACGACATCCTGCGCAACCCCGTCACAGTGCAAATAAACCATACCATACCATTGACCACGGTATCGCATGCATTGTACCCGGTCGAGCATCATCATAAAAACACCCTCTTGATGAAGCTTCTGAAACACGCAGAGACTGGGTCGGTACTCATATTTACACGCACAAAACAACGAGCAATGAGTGTGGCGCAGCGGTTGAAAAAAGCAGGGCACATAGCAACGTCTCTGCAAGGCAATATGTCTCAGAATCAACGCCAGGCTGCACTCGATGGCTTTCGTAAAGGTTCATTCAAGATACTGGTAGCGACCGATATCGCCGCCAGAGGCATTGATGTTTCTCACATTTCACATGTCATTAACTTCGACATGCCTGACACTGTAGATGCGTACACGCACCGTATCGGACGCACAGGCCGTGCTGCCAAAACCGGCGACGCATTTACCCTCACTACACAAAATGATAACGCCATGGTGCGCGCTATCGAGAATACACTTGGCATGAAGCTTGAGCGCCGCAGGTTGGAAGACTTTGATTACACTTCGTCTCCACCGCGCAGCACACATGCTGTTCCACTACAACAATCACAACGTCCCCACAGACGGACTGGAACTGGAGCAAAAAGGGCGGGGTCACACATGTCGTCAGATTCCAAACCACGGTATCCTAGAACAAGTGCGAAACCTTTTGGTGCGCGACGTTCTTCACACGCAGCGCATTCGTCTGGTTCGTCATCTCGGAAACCGCACAGTTCTCATAATTAGTCACGTAGAGGCGCAAACGTAATGCGCCTCTACAAATAAACCACACTACCTGGTTCTGTTTGGCTTTTCCTTGCAAACGTGTTTGGTTTGAAAATATGGGAAAGTTTTGTAATGATTTAAGGAAGTGGGCGTTATAAACAGCTCGTCGACTTACCAAATAGGGTAAGGCCTGTTCCTTCATGTATCACAACGCCTACTAATTTCCCTACCAGGTCTTGTGAACCGTTGAAAACAACGATGTGGTTTTGCCGAGTCCGACCCGATAACCTATCCGGGTCTGACTTACTTGCTCCTTCAACGAGGACATCCACTTTCTTGCCGATCATCTTTGTGTTTTCATCGAGGCTTATCCGTTTTTGCAGTTCCAGTAACTTTATATTTCTCTCTCGCTTATCATTTTTATTCTCTTTAATTTTGGTCGGGGCGACTGGATTCGAACCAGCGACCTCGACGTCCCGAACGTCGCGCTCTAGCCAAACTGAGCCACGCCCCGAACCATTATTATAATATTTCACCACAAAGACACGAATGACCTGAGAAAGAAATTTACGAATTACAATTTACGATTTATGATTTAAAAATAAGGAATCGATCCCAAATTGTAATTCATAAATCGCAAATTAACTTTGATCTTGTGTCGAATAAAACTTTTACCATTTTATTTTTTAATCCATTTTACTCCAAGCTGTCAAATAGACTCCTTAATAACTTTATTTTGACTCAAACATTACCCTTTCTACACCAATATTCCCCTCACTATCAAACGCATTGACGATAAGGGTGTAATTGCCCGGCGCGAGGTGTTTGGTGGTTATTTGAAAGGATTCTTCCATGCTGTCGAAGACCCCGTCTAGGGGATACGCAGAGGTCCATTCATGACTGTCGATCGTGTACTGAACCTTTATAATATTGCTGTATTCATCCTTTATCGTGCCTGAAATGACATACCTGCCATCCGCTCCCATCGCAGTATTCATAGACTTTATGATCGGCCTTGAATTGTCAATTACTATGGGTTGTATCGTGTTTTCAGCGCTGAGAGCAGTCTCCGGTGGATTATCCGGTTCATCACTGGCAACCAGTTTAACCTGATATTTCCCATCAGGCAGACGCAGGGTATCCCATGCATAAGAACCTTTTTTTTGCGTGTTCTTATCGATAACCTTCCATGCCTTTTCATCTACACCCTTAAAATACATTGTCAACTGAAGTGCGTCATTGTTTGGATCTTCTGTATCCCACTGGATATTTTTTTGCGCTGTCTGATGATGTGGTTTCTGGGTCGCGGGCGTCTGGGGTTTTGTTTCCGCCTTTCCGTCTGTCTTTACCTCGGGAGGTTTTTGTGATGCAGAAGAAGGTTCTTTTTCTATGGCAAAATTGACTATTTTAGGAGGCTGATTTTTCGGTAAATACGATAATGACACCATGTTTATTGCAGGCGTCGTATCGGTATTTATTGTTTGTAGGTTAGCTTTAAATTGTATAAAACGCGCAGGGGCGCTTGTTATTTTTTCTCCAGGCGACTGGTAAGGAACTGACCAACGATTCCAGGTGTAATCGGGATTTTCACAGTTTCCCGAACGGGTAGCCAATGTTACGTTCGTGCCTTCTGGTTGTGCAGCCTGCCAATAAATACATCCCCAATCCGAAACAGTTGTTGTATCAAGCACGTTAGAAATAAAGTCGCCGTTTTTTACAAAAGCTGGCAATATCTTATAAACTTTTCCAACATTGCCTGTACCCACATATAATTCATTATTGCCGGTATTTAAGCAGCAAAGCGCCTGTGCCTCTTCAACATCCACCACGCTGCTTGAAGTCTCATCTTTGCAAATTTTATACACACCCGGCTTGTTTCCGGTAACCACATACAGGTTATCCTGCGTATCCAGAGATATACCAAGGATAAAGGCCTGACCGACCTCGAATATCTTATGTGCAAGCCCCTCTTTTGTGATTTTGTAAACATAGTTTGGCGCCATGGGAATGCCTGCAGTTTTCGGCGGTACCCCAGTTTCCCTCGATAGAGGTCTTTGCTGCATCATAGTTGCAGGTTGGGCCATTGGTAATTCTTCGGGGAGGTTCAAATCCCAGGATCTTTCTTCTTTAGAAAAAGGCGTAACAACTCCGGCTTGGGCAACGACCTGGGTAGCTGGAGCCGCGGGTACCTGTACCTGCACGCCAGACGCCGTTCCCGCATAAATATTGCCTGACGAATCCATTACAAGACTATGAATTTCACCTTCATTCGCATCGTACAGTACCTGTGCCTCTCCTGAGGATGTAATCTTATAAACCAAGCCGTTTGGTTCCGTTCCGGCATAAATATTGTTATATTGATCAAGCAGAATATCCAACAGGTTTGTTTCTGGTGAATCAAAAAATACGGCTGGTATACCGTCAGGCGATATCTTGAACAGTATGCCCTCATTTCCCGTTGCGGCAAAGAGATTTGAATCATTGTCTACTGCCATATCCCATATATAAGCAGCGGGCAAGCTGCAAAACACCGAGGCCTCACCCTTGTTGTTTATTTTGTAAATAACACCTCTCGGTGAGGTGCCTGCATAGAGATTGCCGTGTTTATCACAGATAACACTCTGGACGTATAATTCGGGTGACTTGAAGAGTTCTACGGCATCAGAACCATTCTTTATGCAATAAACAGTTCCGGGATCACCCGTCCCTACAAATACCTGATTCTGTAAATCAGAAGTCATTGACCAGACGAAGGCGCTTTTGATGCCCGTAACGGCCTCTGTTTTTGGCGAAAGCCGTATTTCACCCGTACTGTGGATGGATACATTTTGAGTAACACCTTTGTCGAACTCAGATTCTGTCGATTGTGCCCAGATATTGGTGGTCGTACCATCGGCGCGTGAAACCAGCAACATGAGGAAAAACAACGTACAAATTTTTACCACGAGAAACCCTTTCATGATTGTTCCTTATTGTTTATTTAACCGATACCGGGATGCTTTGATTTCCGTTCAGCACATATGAGGTTGGGACACGTGATATTACTTCATCAAAGAGTGGACCAATCCCGCTTTGATTGGAAACACTCATAATGGAAAGTATCGAGGTCGGAAGCGATGGGAATCCTTCTCCTTTATAGGTAACTCCTTTTTTGGGTAAGAGGACGCGTACCATGAGATTATTGTTTCTTTCCATGTTTTCTACGTAATGCAAAAGCTGTTCGAAATTCGTGGGCAGGAACTTTCCGGCAGACCTCCCCATGTTCAACGCCTGACCATACATGGCATCACAGGCGGTAACATTCAGCGCGCTTCCCGGAAGTGTATCTTCCGGTATTTGCATCATTACCGTTTGATAAAAACTCTCCCCCGTAAACGGTTTGATAAGCACGTCTACCTGTAATGTGCCGCCAGGCTCAACTTGTTTTTTATTTACCTTAATGGCCTCGATATATGCTGTTTTGCGTGTATCTGATACCTTAATTTTAAGATCGATCCGGTTCACACGTACTTTTTGAAACTGGTTGTTCAGGATCATGGTAAATGGCTGAACTATATGGTTGAGAGGAAACCATGATGGGTCGAGTTCATAAAAGACATTTTCAATCACAACGGGTTTTTCGTAACCATCGATCAGCGCAGAAAGTTTTATGTTTACCGATTTTTCCCCTAATCTCCTTTCGGTCGATAACACAGCGCTTTGAGCTGCCATCAGAACAAGGCTTGGCGTCAAAAGTTTATTATCAACAATCTCAAAATCGTATGTGAGGTTCTGTGAGCCTTCCACTTCGATACGACATGGCACCATGTGGGATGATTCGCCCAAAATACCGGCAATCCCAGCCCTTCTATCCTGATGTATTCGACCAACGATTTCTCGCGGAGAAGCCATTTTTACAGAATTTGACTGGCTGGTAAGGATGGCATACACATAAGCGGATGCCATGGGGAGGTCTGCTGTCCCTGTTTGCAAAAACGGATGCCCAAAGGCTAAGACGTTATCTCCTTCTACATACGTCACCGTACCAACAACAGCAGCGCTGAGGTCTCCCTTAACCAGGATAGCAGCCACCGATGCCCCAGGAACGAGTTTGGCCTTTTCTGAAATACTATCCCCCTTTCCGGAAAGGGAATTTACAGAAACGTAGCTTCCCCCTTGTACAGGGTACAGTCCGTAAGTATTAAAAAGGGGTTGCATTTCTTGTAAAACTTCGCCGTTAACACCCGATACTACCAAAGGGGCGAGAATCGGCGTAAGCTTCATATTGCTTGAACTCCCCTGTATTAATTCTTGTGACATCAAGGAAGTAACCCGTGAGCCTGGTTCAGGCTCGTTCTGCGGGAAAGACGGCACTTCCCAATCAGCAGAAGTAAGCGAAATGTCTTTCTCCTGTATTGGTATATTGAGCAAGGTGCTTTTCATTTCATTAATCGGAGTAACACCGGCAATAGCCTCTTTTGCAAAGCTCCATCCATAAGCAACTGCGCCGATAAGACGATTATCAATATACACAGGACTGCCGCTCATACCTGCGATAATGCCCGATTTTTCCAAGGGCTCACCCGACATCCTGATCAGGATCATATTGCTCTTCGCTTCCCAGTTTCTCAGGATACCCAATACCTCCACATTGAACATCTCGACCCGATCACCTGAGAAAACGGTTTTACCATAGCCTTTCATGCCGGGCACAATTTCATCGATATTCATGATGTTTTCTGTAGCGAGGATTAACGTCTTGCTGGACGAAATGAAGACGGAAAAAACGCCCAAAAACACGAAGACATAAGGCAATGGATACGATTTTAATTTCATGCTGAAACTCTACCAATTTAGCAATTTGTTGTCAAGGTATAAAAGATGTTGAAATGTTGCCCTTTAGCATTTAGACTATGGTTATTATGAATACAACCGTACTTAATCTAAAGGACCAAACGCTTTATTGGAAACACATAGAAGCGGCAGCCCAGGCTTTGAGAATGGGTGAACTGGTCGCATTCCCCACGGAGACGGTGTATGGATTAGGCGCACTAAGAGACAATGCAAAAGCCATCGAACGAATCTACGAGGCAAAGAACAGGCCTGAAGAAAAGAGGCTAACCTTGATGATTGCTGATCCCGATGATGTAAAAAAATACGTCGATCATGTCTCCGGTACAGCAAAGAGATTGATGTCTCTCTTCTGGCCAGGCGCACTGGCAATTGTTTTCCCTTTAAAAAACGGTTCGGACATTAGCATACGACTTCCCGATAATGCAGTAGCCAGGGATTTGATACGTACGGTAAAACTACCTATCGTAACTACGAGCGCCAATATATCGGGACATCCTCCCGCCACAGATGCGCAACAGGTCTTAATGGATCTCGGAGGAAAAATTCATATGATCCTTGACGGTGGCTCGACACGGCTTCGTTCATCTTCCACGGTACTCAAAGTAAAGGATGATACCATTGAGATTATTCGTCATGGCATTATTACAGAGAGTATTATCCGAAGTTGTCTTGAAAATAGTCTGGCAAAAGTGTAATGAGACCGTCTTGATATAGGAGGAAATGAAAATATGAGTATGCGGAATTTGTTACTTGTTCATGGTTCAGGAACGACTCGAAACCGTTTGAAATCTTATATCCTGTCTGAATTGGATGACATTGCCATTTCTGAGGTTTCTTCATCTCAGGAAGCTATTCAAAAGTGCCAGGAACAAAAATTTGAATTGGTACTTTGTGGTAAGGAATTACCTGATTTGAATGGACTGGCACTCTATAAAAAGATACACACCCTGTCCATCAACAAAGAAGTTGCCTTTATTCTCGTAACCTCGACCAATACTGCCGAGAATATAAAAGAATTACTCGAACATGGTATTACCCATTATTTAGTTTTCCCTTTTACTTCAAAAGAACTTCGAGATAAGATTAATTCAGCCTGTGATCCAAGAAGATGGCGTGCATACGAACGAATTTACATACCAGACACACAGGCTATAATTCATACAAAATATGACGAAATTGAAGCAAATATTATTAACATAAGTATAAATGGCGTGGCTTGTGACTTTGTATATTCGAGCGAACATTCAAATCTCCTGGGAAGCACACACATTACCATAAAATTCCCCGCTGAATATAACAGCGTTCAGGTAAGTAACTTGCCATGTAGATTTTTGCGGTTAAATGTTTTAACCTGGAAACCTGATGGTACCCCGGAACGTGTCCATGCAGCCTGGGGAATCTTAGGACTTTCTATTCAGGAAAAAAAGATTATGGAACAGATTTTTGAAGAATCTAAAGAAAGGGCTTAATTAATACGATAATGAAGATAGCATTAGCGTCAGATCATCGAGGTTTTGAGTTTAAGAAGCACGTGGCATCCATGCTTGCCCAAATGGGGCATACGGTCAAGGATTTTGGCACGACAACAGGCACTGAATCAGTAGATTATCCGGATTACGGATTGAAAGCAGCCAGGTCTGTCGGAACCGGAGAAAGTGACAGAGGGATTCTGATCTGCGGTACTGGAATTGGGATGTCTCTCGTAGCCAACAAGGTGAATGGCGTTCGGGCCGCAGTATGCCATAATCTTTATACCGTGGAAATGAGCCGAAGACACAATGATTCCAACATCTTGTGTATTGGCGCTGATGTGATAGACGAAGAACTTCTTGAACAAAAGGTTAAGCTGTGGCTAGAAACCCCTTTTGAGGGCGGCAGACACGCCCGCCGTGTGGATAAGATCATGGACGTTGAAGACGGTAGCGGGATTTAGTCCAGGGTAATTGTCTGTGCCCCCTTGGGTATTGCAAGCGTAAATATTTTCGGGTCAAGTACACCATTCACAACAATGTTAGAAAAGGTAATGCTAAAGGTGGTGTCGTATGCAGGCCAGCGAACGTCGATCCTTTGCGGTATCCTGCACTCCTTATAAGTTGCATAATTGGTAAACACGGACTGTAGCCTTATAGAACCATCGGCATTAAACAATTCGCAGCGAAATACCTCACCGTTAACCCTGTCAACCAACAGATTTCCTTTAAGATTCACCTCCTCCGTATCCATTTCCAGCATATGAATCAGCCAATAGGCAGGCCAGGTTTCCAAGGTAGGTTTTTCTCCTTCTAAAATTTCCCTGTAATTGAACAGGCTTGCCATATCTCCCGGAAAGATGTTGATGCCAAGCGCCTCGATCTTGTGAAAGGTGTTGCAAGCGCCCGTGTAAACCTTGTTTTCTAGCGGAACATAGAGCCAGAATTTATTCCCATCAGAAGATATGTCAAACATCGTTGTGGCAAACTTAGCACCCATTGCCCGCAAACTCTTTGGGTTTTGGTATAGTATCAATCCGGTACAGCGGACGGGACCTTTGAGGTCTGGGGCAGTAAGTGTCATTGCTATGTTTGCACGAAAGGTGGTGAGCCTGGAACTGTTGGAAATGATAGCGTCACGTATTTGCTGTAACGAGAGGTTTTGGGGCTTTCCCTGTATATTTCTTAATATAGCCGATGTATCCTCCCAAATCGGTTTCTGCGAAACTGAGGTCTTATAGGTTGCGCAACCAGATGCGAGAATCGCACAGAGAAAGAAACTGCGCATTACATATATTTTCAACCGTACGTTTGAATTTTGCATTTTATTTCCCCTGAAGTGGGGGTGATATTTGAGAAAGCAAAATACGGTGGAGAAATTGGGACAGATATATTGTCAATGCCGCCCTCTCTTTTTATCCCATAGAATTTTGACATCGTAATCAGTAATCAGGCGGTCGTTGGTGATTATAGGAATCTTCTCTATACGAGCCTGTGCCACGAGCATCCGATCAAAAGGGTCTCTATGATGGTACGGTAAGTTGTAAACATGGAGGGCGTGAACTACCTGTATCGGCTGTCCTGAGATATTATTGGCAATCATTTGATCGGGGATAAATTTTTCAGGATTTTCTGGAAGTTTCAGCCTGCCCATTTTTGTTTTAATCGCTATTTCCCAGCAACTTGCTGAACTCAAAAACAAATCATTCCCTTCGTCTGCGATGAAATCCCGTATATAGGGGGTCAATCTTTCATCGTCCATCACCCACCACAAAAACACATGGGTATCAAGCAATGCCTTCATTTTTCAAATTCCTTTAAAATGTTTTCCGGCAATGGTTCTATGAAGTTTCGAGTCATAGCAATTCTGCCTTTTGCACTACCAGGCTGTCTTTTGCCTGATGAAGATGGTATCGGGCTAACACGGGCTATGGGCTTCCCTGCCTTTGCGATTAAAATATCCTCCCCGCTTTCTACACGCTTAAGTATTGCGGATAGATGTGTTTTTGCCTCATGTATGTTTACAGTATGCATATTGATAAACCTCATTAAGCTTATAGTAAAGTAAACTAACAGGTTAGTCAAGTATTGTTTATTGTAATAGTTCAGCACACCGCAGAGGTCGCAAAGATTGCAGAGCGTGTGAGTGTGAGATAAACAAGATTTTAAAGATTCTTATGCTTTGCATTATTTTCTCTGCGTTCTCGGCGGTGAACTATCACTTTCATTATTTTTGGTCTGACATATTTCTTCTGCATCCTGTAATTGGAATATGAAGGTCTGTCCCTCTGGCCCTGTGCAGGAAGTATTGAGATAATTCTTTTTACGAAACCTAAAATAATGTATAATTATAGCAATTAATAAAACAATCCTGTTCAAGGAAAAAAATTATTAGGGAATAATTACAAAAAATCTAAAATAAATTGAAAGGACAAAACTATGGTACATAAAAAGAAACCCGCTCGAGCGGAAAGGAAGATGATGAAAAGTGAGATGTCGAAAGTAAGGGGGAGGATTATTATGGTTGCAATTACAATCTTATTAGAACTTGCATTGCGGCAAGGCGCCTCTGCGGCAGAAATAGATTTGCAGAAAGACGTCTATCTGTTCCTGCACGAAAGAACTGACCTGCAGGAAAAAGCTGTAAATGCCCTGGTTACATATGGATTTTTAAAGGAGAAAATAACCCTGGCTACTCCAAAAAAAGTGGGCAATGTCGGTGACTATATGGCAATGCTTTGGAAACCGCCAGAACCGGACCACATAAAAATCCAAAGGATAACAAGGGTTGAAAAAACAGAACCGGAAGAAATCAAAGGACTATGGAGGGGCGTTTCAAGAGAGGATATAGATTCTATTCCTTTGAAATAGAAACAAATGGGGCACCCTTAATAATCTTTCGGTTTGTACTTTCTGGGATAAGGTGTTTTTGATAAACGAGACAAAGACCTTCGGGTACAATACACATCCCCTGATATGTCTATGCTCAATTTTGCTGTTTTCATATTCTGCCGCCAACGGTTTTAAATCAACTATATTTAATTAACGATTTTATTGCCACTATAATTCATTCATCTTTTCCCTTTACAATCGCAATCTCCTCGGGCGTGAGGTCGTAGAGATTATAGACCATTTGGTCAACCCCATTAGATAGTAAATATCTAACGGGGTCAATCTGCCTTTCCAGCGCCAACGTTACCTGTGTAGGCAGGAGTTTCCTCCTGACTGCAACAGTTTCCTACTGACACCATGAAATTACTGCCCAATTTCAAATGCCTCATACGCTGCCGCACTCTTTGTAAACTCAGTCTCTATGATTTTAAATTTGCGATCTTTTCAAATTCATTTTTTGATAATCTTATTACTGATAATCTTGGTTGTTTGATAAGTCCGATGTTTTGTAAAGTTGGTTCAGCCTTAATTTTCCCTAATGAGATCGGAGTCTCAAAGGTTTTTATTAGTTCAAAGTCTATTGCAAGCCAGTTTGCATTGTTTTTCTCTGCGTTCTCCGCGTTCTCGGCGGTGAACTATTACTTTCATTATTTCTGGTCTGACATAGTTCTTCTGCATCCTATAATTGAAACATGAAGGTTTTACCTTGGCCTGCCTTGGTGGAAGCGGGTTTTTAATCTCCTGTATTGTCACCTTATTTTTGCCATTCATCTGCTATTGTTTTCCAATTGATTTCTCGTTTTTCTTTACCTGTCCAAACATCCCAGAAATCAGGATCTTTGGAATTGGGTTGATGTTCTTTCTTTAATTCACTCATGTCCACAAGAATAGGTATTGGTGCTGCCCATCCTAAAAGTATCGCCTTTTTTGTGGGCAATACGGGTAACTCATTTAAAATACTCTCAAGATTATCTGGGACAAATTTTTTAACAAGTTCCTGGTCTCTGTCGTTTACCAATCTGTGAAGCAGAAACGTATTGCATTGCGATAACACAGTTGGCGATAATTCAGACGGCCTTTGTGAGGAAAGCATTAATCCCAAACCGAATTTTCTGCCCTCTTTTGCAATTTTCTCAAATGTCTGGCTACATAGACGTGATGGTGATAAGTCTTCGCTATCAGGGTTATAACGGCTGACGAAATTATGCGCCTCTTCCATTACTAATACTGTTGGTAAAAGCTTATTGTTTTTACGTCTATATCTTTGCAAAGCCTCAAATATTATTCTGGAAATTACTGAGACAACAATGTGTAGAATATCGGTAGGAACAATAGAAAGATCGATTACTACGATTTCACCATTTTCTGATTTATCTTTGCCGATATACGCTTCAAGCCAGTTAATAAGGGTAATATCATTTTCTGCACCAATAATTGATGACATCCGAGTGTCCGCAAGCATGGTTCTGATACGCATTAATAAATAATCCATATACTGAGATGCGTTGTTTTCATTTGCTAAAGCATCGAGGTAATTGATGAATGCTTCAGATTGAAACTTGATCGGTGCATCTTCAGATTTTGGCATTAAGTCCAACGTTGTTCCACCAAAAGCTGTGTATACATCCTGCATTTTATCCTTAATCTCATTTACTTCTAAAGTATTAAAATCATATATAGGATATTGTCCATTTCTCGCATTTATTTTTTCTTCAAAAATGCTGTTTAGTTCTCTCACTTTCCCTTCTTCTGGGCTGTTAGATATTTTCGAAAGATAATCTTGAATTGATTGTTGCCACTTTTTAATCTTTTCATAAAAATTCTTAGATTTCGGAAAACCACCCCATGGTTGACCGATGGATATATCTGTTTTTATTGAAATAAGTATTGTGCCGATAAATCTTTTTATTTCAATGTTAACCGCTTCGTCTAATTCAGAAATACCATTCCTCATCGCGCGTAATGTCTGTCTTAACAATGGCCTTTGAGTTCCGGAACTTGCTCGAGCAATAGAGCTCCATTCATAGCTATTCCACATCCAAATGGGGACACGCAATTGTTTAAAACTTTCTCCATCTTCTCCTAATGAAACTTTGAATTTTCTTACTTTCGCAAGATCATCAAAGGTATTTGTATATTCACCGTTTGGGTCAAGAATGATAAAACGAGCATTGGGGGTTTCGATTCCTTCTTTCTTATTCTCTTTCGCAGCTTCAAGCGACCACCGAATCAATCCTGCTACAGAACAAGATTTTCCACTTCCGGTATTTCCTAAAACAGCTATGTGTCTTCCGAACAATTTGTCTGGGTCAACAAATACCGGTGTATTGGCTGCAAGAGGAGAATTGCCGATTTTAACTTTGGCATTGTCACTTTTATTTTCAACAATTGCCTGTAATTGTTTTTGTGTCGGAATAATAACGGGGTCACCAACAGAAGGATAACTGTAAACGCCTCGTTCAATTTCAAAGCTATTATCTTTCTTTTTGAGAATTCCCAGAGGGCTGACTGACATTTTCCGTAACGGAAAGGGTAGGTCAATCAAATCAAAATCTTTAAACCCCTTTCTTTTAGGATATGGTGAGTGCTCAATGCCAATCCATGAAATGATACCAACAAGAGATCCTGCTTCATTTGGTATTAATACAAAACCATTAATTTTAGGAAACAGCGTTGGAACACCTGTATTTAAAGCAGTGTTTTGAGGTGCATTTAATTCGAGAAGTACCTTTATCTCTCTGGGAGAAATGAATTCAACCGTGCCAATGGTCAAATTCCTTAATTCATCAAAATTTATTCCGTGTTCAATCATAAATCTTTTTCACTATCGGTTAAGTCGCTGTCGATTTTATCTGATTTATTGTCTTTACATCTTTTTTCCAGTATTCGATGTTGTCGCTCAGTTATTCTGTCAATAGCTGCCTTTGGCAGGTAATTATCAACAAGTGCTTTTAAATCCCCGAAATGTTTGCCAATAAGAAGAGTAAATTGAGAGGTATTGTTACTCTCTACAAATTTTTGTATTCGTCCTTCTGCTTTATCCCATGAAATAATTACGATATGCGTTGAAGGTATCGTAAGCATGTCTTCTAAAATACGGTTAACATGAGAATCTCCAAATCCGTACCCATATGTTACAACCACAGAATTGGGTTGGCAAACTGCAGTTGAGAAATCACGGAATAATTCTGCGTAGGGGAAATATACCGTTTCTATGTTTTTGGCGGAATTCGGATAGATAACCACATGGTCAAATGGTTCTGTTGGCAATGCCGTGTGTTTTTCCTCTGCTCCGAAAGGTAAAAGAGTATTAGTTATTTGATTTTTATCAAATTTCCAATCAAGAGACCCGTGAAGTTTGGTATAGCGGATAACCCCCTCTACATATCTTGGTTCTCCACGTATTCCCGGTGGGTTATAGTGGTAATCCAATGCAATTTTATTTGTTCGGAAGACCGGATTTATTTTGCCTGTAAAGTTGTCAAGTGTGAGTATTCCAGCCATATCACAGGCATATTCTATAAAACGGTCGTAGTTCGTTGTAATAACGTGAAGGCGGTTGCGAGAAGCAGTTCTGCTGGCAAAACTGATAAGAAAGGATTTAAGATAGAATAACGCGGTATTAATGCTAGGGCTTGAAAGAAAATTACTTTCTGTCTTTAAAACTTTTTTAATAAAATCTAAAAGTTTATTGTCTAAATCTGTTTTAAGTGTATCCGCCTTTTTGTTACCTTGAATAAGCAAGCCTTTGTATAATTCAATGGCTACTCGTAAGTCATCCTCAATATTTGCTTTTCCTCGAGACAATTCAGTAGCCTGTTTATCAGCTTTGGCTTTAATTATATCTCTGAATTCATTATCAAATTCAATTCGCCCCATGCCTTGTGCTAAAATTTGTGCGAGTGACGCTACAGCCGTTGTTAACCCTGTACCTGCTAAAAGAGATAAATGCTCGCTTTGGAAAACAGCGGTCAGCCAGGGTTCAATTTTCTGTCTCAGTTTTTTCGTTTCATCTTCAGGAATTTCATCACGACAATCAGGATCGTTACCCATTTTGAAAATATGTGGCTTTAACCAGTCAACATCTTTCATTATTAAATATCTCCACTTATGCACATAAACATAAATTATAATGTAAATGTATAAAACAATAGGTTAACCTGTCAACAAGCATCTAATATTAGTAGTTTTTTATCTTACTTGAAATGCCTCATACTCCACCTCACTCATTGCAAACTCAGGTTCTATGATTTTTACTTCTTCATAGGTTAGTCCGTAGAGTTTGTAGATCCTCTCGTCAATCTGCTTTTCCAACGCCGAAGTGTCAGCGTTGGGGTCTTTTTGCTTTGTCATAACAATCATCCTTACAAGTTCTACAAAAGGTTGTTGTTTTGGTTTTGATATTTTTTTCAAAGGTATAACTCGAAGCTGTGGTGCTTGGAATTGATAATAACCACCGCTCATTCTCAGTGCTCCAAAAAACAAGTCGTAAATAAACATAAAAAGCTTTGAGTTACAAAATGCACCTACAAATTCTAATTCTGTTTCAGAATTTGGGCTATAGAAACAGTTCGTATTTATTGAAGCGTACTCGCCATCAAGGTCAAGCAGAGCTTCACACTCTTTTGCCATCTTAGCAAAAATAATCTTGGGAGACATATACATTTGTCTACGCCGGTCATTAATAATGGTATTGTTAAGAGGTAGATATGGTTTTAAAAACCTTTCTCCGGAATGAGTAAATTCGCAAATACCCCACAAAGATGCATATTTATCTATTGTGCCAGTATTGACAATTCTGACTGAACCTTTTGAATTATTTTGGGAAATAAGGCTACCATACTTGTCAGCCTCGGCGGCTGTTGAGGTTGCATTGATATTTCCATAACATTCCAGTTGTTTGGAATCAGAAACTATCTTGGGAAGTAATTTGACATTTCGCGAAAGCAAGAAACCCCATATTTTTTCTGGTAACAAACCAAGCAAGTTTGTTGGTATCTCTGTAATATCATAATGTTGTAAGTTAAACTCATCAATATTTCTATGTCTTGGAAGTAAGACAGTAATGTTTTGTTTTTGCTCTCGGGTATTTTCAATTATGGAAATTATTGGATATACTGCCGCTTCCTCAAACACTCTTATTGCAGAAAGATCTACAACTTGAGAGATTTTTGTATTATTGTTTATGAAATCCCGAAATGCTGAACCGTATTTTGCTGATAAATATTTATTCGGCGTAATAAAGGTTAACAATCCTCTTTGCTTAAGAATATTAATTCCTTTTTCCATAAATAAAATATAGATGTCATAGGTACCTCTTGCGGACTCATAAGTGCTATTCAAGATATTTCTAACATCAGAACCATATATCTCAGCAAAGTTAAGAGCACTCACATACGGCGGATTTCCTATTACTATATCAAAACCATTTTTTAAATCAGGCCCAAACATCCACTCAGAATCGAAAAAATCGGCTGATGCGTTCTGATCATAGAGGTCAAAAGCGGCGATTTGCCGGGCAGTGGTGTTATTCCAGCCGTCATTCACCAAAAGTCCGGCAATATCCTGACGCAGTTTTTTGTCCTGCTTCTGGCATTGAAGTTTTTCTTTTCTGGTTTTAGCGTTAAAGTACTCATGGCGAAGTTCCTTTAATTCTTTTTCAAGTCGTTCTATCTCAGGATTTCTAAAGGACAATTGCCCTTGTGGTTTATCCAGTGCAATCAGCGTATTGGCTGCCACAAATTTTGTTTCCAGATTCGGCAGAGAGCGGATGCCGAGGTTTTCCTTGCCGGGTTGTTTTTTTTCGTCAATAATGAGTGAGATAAAAAACCGAAGCTTGGCGATCTGCACGGCTATGGGCTGTATGTCCACACCGTAAATACAGTTTTCAATCAGGTAGAGTTTGCGGCCGTAGTCAAGCTCATTAGTGGCAAACGCCGCTTCTATGTCGTCAATAGCGTTTTGTCTTATATGCGGGTCGTCAATTAGTTTTGCCTTTTCAATCTGCCGTTTTTTCCATTGTTCGTTTACGGGGTCGAGCTTGTGCAATAGGTGGACAAGTTTATGTAAAATGCCCATAGGAAATGCGCCTGACCCGCAGGCAGGGTCAAGGACTTTTATATTGTCTATGGCGTCAATGAGTATATCAACATCTTGCCTGGAAAATTTATGTGGCTCGTCTGTATAGGAAAGAAGATGGCGGAGACGGATGTCATTACCATTGCGAGGATTCGCAGAATCCGAAGCAATCTCATCCCGCGATTTAGATTGCTTCGCTTCGCTCGCAATGACAACACTACTATCTTCTGGATTCCTGCTTTCGCTGGAATGACAAACATCCCCCTCACCCTTGCCCTCTCCCGCAAGGGGAGAGGGAACACTAACATTCCCCGCCCTTAATGGGAGGGGATGAAGGGGAGGGTGATTCAGTTGTGTTGCAAGATACGCAATGAGTGACTCATCCACCATGTAGTTCACAATCTCACGAGGCGTGTAGAACGAACCGGTTTGCTTTCGGGCTGTTGTCTGTGTTTCGGGGTTATAGCTTGCCAGAAGGTTTTCGAATACCTTGCCAAGAAGTTCGGGGTCGAGGGCAATTTCTTCTTCAATAGGGGTGTTTTCAGTCACGGTGAATTTGTAACTGTCCAACAGATTGATAAGCCCTTTTACCTTATACTTTTTGTTTCTGGTACCAAAAATTTCATTCAAATCAACTTCCAATTCGTCATTGAAAAACAGGAAGTCTGGGACATCTGCCTGCTTTTTAGGGTTTCTTGAGAATCCATCTACATAAATAATTTTCCCTTCGTCATTCGGTTTGTCGAGGCAATCAAAAAGACCGCCATTTAAGAAAGGGATGTCTTTGAACAGCCCAATAACCTCTTTTTCTTTTATCGAAAACTTGTCGGCATAGCGGAACAGATTTTTTACGCCATATTCGTTTTTGTTTTCTGGAAAAGAGCCTTCTTTGGCAAAGCCGCGTTCACCCATTTTTTGATTAAGTGTACCGAAGAAAAGGTTTTGCAAAATAGCGTGATAATATACATTTGAAGTGTTGTCTTTATTGAAGTCGTTCAGGATGGTGTTCAGGTGGTTTTTGTTGAACAGTGAGTCCGGAAGAAGGTCTTTTTCTTTTATAAACCAGATGAATACCAGCCTGGTAATTAAGCGTATCAGATTGGTGGCATTGCGGACATCGCTTTTCTTTTCTAAATCATCGGGGAACTCCACGTTGTCCATTGCCCAGAAATACCAGTTGGCAAGTTCCTTGAAGAAGCGTTTGTTGAGTTCGGAAGTGTCTAATGTTTTTTGCCAGGCATTGTGCAGTTCCACAAAATTGGTGAAGCCGTGTTTGTTTTTAAGTTCATCGAACGACAGGTCAAATAAAATTTCGATATGAGCCCGGTGGGTGCCCGCCCCCTCGTCCCCGGTAACAACCCCCAGCTCCCTGCTTACAACCCCCTTGCCCCCTTTGTTAAGGGGGACTTCCACCCCCGTCCTGCTGACACCCCCGCCAGCGTGGGATATGCGGATGTCTTTAATGAGGGTGACTTTTTCCAGGACATCTTTTGATTCATCCCGTTTGTGTAAGCGTCTATTGATTATGGAAAGGGTTAGTGTGTTGCCGTGCTTGAATAATATCATTGCCGGCATGGGAAAGAGTTTATTTACCTCACGGGTAATTTGAGAAAGTCTTCCTCTGGCGTAATGTTCATTTTTCAATTCAATTGCCACGAATGAGTATGATTGATACTCATTCGGGTTGTATTGATTTACTGAAAATAGTGATTTCTGACGGGTAATTTCTTCTTCAGTTAATTGGAAGAGATAATCGGCGGATAGCCAGTCGCTAATCAATGCCTTTTGCGCATCGACTGTATGGTTTTCGGCAAATAGTCCTTTAAATGCGCCCTTGTCGAGGATTATTCTCCTATTACTTTCATAACCCAATTCTTTAAACAGCGCAATGGCATTATCAGCAAGATTGCCTGTGGCAAAGGCATTTATTCGTTGCTGAATGCGTTCTTTACGTTCTTTTGACATATTTTAACGTTTTGTAGTGGCGATGCTTTTGCAATCTTTTGTGTAAATGCGCCCCTAGTCTGGTTGAAAAATGCTTCACCCCTACATACATGCCAATTCCAGATGAAATCCAGGCTGATTTACTACCAGTTTCTTTTTTGTTATAGAGGCAATCTTTGCCAATAATTCAATACTTGGCAGGCGATTGTCTTTTAACCCCTCAAGTCGGCCTATCATGGGCTGACTTATGCCGAGGGCATCTGCGAGTTCTGATTGTGATAGTCCTGCTTCTTCTCTGGCGATTTTAATTTGTCTTGCAATTGCAATCCTCAATCTGGCTTTGTCCAGCAGGATTTTAAATTCGCGGTCTTTTTCCTGCTTGTTAATAGCATCTTCTAGGCGATAAATATCTTTCACGTGAGTATGGGTTTTCATAGAAACAACCTCCTTATTTTTAATTTTCAAGTATATTCTTCATACGACGGATTGCGGTTTCAATTTCATGCTGCGGCGCCTTTTGTCTCTGCTTTTTATAGGCATGGAGGAGAACCATTGTGTTTTTCTCAATAACTACATAGAATATTCTGGTTTGCGAAATCTTGATCTCCCATAATTTGCCTTTAATCTGCCTCATGGATACCAATGGGGCTTGCAGTCCGTATTGTTTTATATCTTCCAGGACAGCATAAATTATGGCACGCTGCTCTTTTGGTAATGTATCTATATAATCGCTTACCTGCCTGAGTAATTTGATTACCATTTAAAATAACCTATTGGTTATAGGTATGTCAAGAAAAATGGGGCATTTATTTTATCACTAACCATGTAATCAATTCAAAATCTGTTGTCTCTGATACCTGTGATTGCTGGTCGGGCAATATGGCATTCCTTCCTGATAATAAATGGTGCATCACCCTTTTCCTGAACGTGCTTACAATGGCATCCACAGCCTTTCCAAGCAGGTTGCTGTATTCCTTCATATTATTGCCATTGTCGGTCTGCTCGTCAAACAAACGGCACAATGCCTCGCATGGAATTGCTTTCCCGGCACAGAGCAGGCGATACATTTCGAGTATCTGTTTTGGCTGGGTAAACGTATACCGTACAACGCCGTCGTCTCTTACATAAACCAGGAAGTATGGCTGTAAGGGGTTTACCTTCTCACAACCAGAGCCATCCCCCTTTTGCCTGAGACAGAAAACCACCCCTTTGCTTATAAGGTCTTTCGTTGTCTTCTCCAATCTGGAATAATCTGCCAGACGTGCATTTTCACCGGACGGAGAGGGAACTACGGCGTACAAGCCCAGCGGGGCGTCTTCCAATACCTTTCTGTTTGCCTCTATGTATTTGCTGAGTTCGATCCTGAAATCGTCCAGGGTAAATTCGTTCAGAGTAACGCTCTCGCCCAGGTCTTCGAGGTCGAGAACTTCATCCTTCAATCTTAGCAATTGCTTATCCCTGTATTTTAAGTCGTCTTTGATCAATTCCCTGATTGCCTCTGTGTTCAGAATATTATCCTCAGTTGTAGCTGCAATGTCCACCAGGGCCATGCGGGCTTCTACACGATTTTTAAGGTTTATATACTTGTTTAAATCATCTGTAGGCCAGAAATTGACCAATTGGACTGTCTCATTGATAGAGCCGATACGGTCAATCCTGCCGAAACGCTGGATTATTTTTACAGGATTCCAGTGTATATCATAGTTGACAAGGTAATCACAATCCTGCAAGTTTTGTCCTTCTGAAATACAATCAGTGGCGATTAAAATATCAATTTCATCGTCTTGCGGCATCGAGGGGATTTTGTTGCGTTTTTTGGAAACGGGTGAGAAATTCGTTAGTATATGGTTAAATTCTGTTTGCGCCTTGTAACCTTTAGGCATGAAGGTGGTTCTGCAATTACTGGCACCGCCTGTTACTAAAGCGATATGCACCTTCAGCTCATTGAAAACCCAATCTTTTAAGGCATCATAAAGATACTCGGCGGTATCGGCAAAGGCAGTAAATACTATGGCCTTTTTATTAGGTTTACCATCTTTGGTCCGGGTGGGGTTTTTAACCTTATTTTCAATAAGCTTTTTTAACTCTTCGAGCTTGGCATCTCTTTCGGTACTTATACTCTGGGCGGTTGAATGTAAAATGCTTAACTGTGCCTTGTCTTTTTGTAAATCGGTAAGCCATTCGTCTAATTTTAAATGCGCTAGTTTATAAGTCAGCTTCTTACCGACTTCTATTGCCTCTTTTAATTCTTCATCTTCAATATCAGTAATGGTTAAATCATCAAAATCCAGATCAGGATTTTCGCTTTGAAATTGTTTAAACCGCCGAATCCTGTCCTCCAAATCCTCAATTTTACTGATAGTCCTGCCCATGGTTATTGCAAAAGATTTGATAGAACTTTCGAGCCGCTTCATGAAATTTACCTTCATCATACCGATTAAATAGTGTTCACGTTCAGATTGGGTAAAAGGGAATAAGTCAAGCATTACTTTTTTTGTTCCAGCCTTTTCTTCGTAGAGATCTTTATACTCCGTTTTTACATATTTTGAAGGGTTGAACAAGGAAAGCTGATAATTGGAAATTTCGTCGTTCAGCTTGTCATAGGACATAAACCGGCCTTTTGTGTCTATCTGAGGAGAGATTGAAATAGGCTTTAATCTCTCAGGGAATGACCCAATCTTGTTCATTTCCTCTTTGTAGTACGTCTGTATATGTTTGCGGGAGCGGGCAATGGTCAGTTCATCAAGGAGCTTGAAAAATGAGGAAGGAAGTCTTTCCAGCAGGTCTTTTACATTTCTTTCAGGATTTTTCTTATGGTCAGCCCAATGTGTAAACTCACGCTGGGCGACCGCAATAGTTTCTTTCAGGCTATGAATACCCATAGATTGCTTAAAGGTGTCGTCTTTATCTTCCGTTATAAAGTAAATTTGATTCCTTAAGTCACGCAGATTTATATTAACGGGCGTTGCAGAGATTAATAAAACCTTTGTTTTTATTCCTTTATTGATAATATCATCCATTAACCGCTCATAACGGCTTTTGCGGATGATGTTGCCGCCCTCATCCCTTCTTCCCTTTGTGTTATTGCGGAAATTATGGGATTCATCTATCACAACAAGGTCATAATTACCCCACTTGATGGTAGCAAGGTTAATATCTCCAGACATGCCTCCATCCCTACTTAAATCCGTATGGCATAGCACGGTGTAATTAAATCTATCGTTTATAAAGGGATTTAGTTCACTATTGATATGAGCTTGATAAACAGTCCAGTTCTCCTTTAATTTTTTAGGACAGAGCACTAACACCCTATAATTGAGCAATTCAAAATATTTGATAATTGCCAATGCCTCGAAGGTTTTGCCCAAGCCAACACTATCAGCAATGATGCATCCGTTGTGTGCAAGTATTTTATTGATTGCGCCTTTAACGCCGTCTTTCTGAAATTCAAATAATATCTTCCAGACCTCTGTTTCTGTTAATTGGGTTTTTTCGGTAAATAATCCTCCTTTGGATTGGTCGGCAAGAAATTTTTCAAATATATGATACAGCGTTTTGTAATAGATAAATTCAGGGTCGTGATCTGTATAAAGCTGCCCCAAATATGACAACACTTCGTCTTTTACATCTTCTACAATTTCATCATTATTCCAAATCTCATAGAACCAGTCTTTTAAATCGTTCCTGTCTCGCCTACTATCAACTTCAAGGTTTAGCTCAATGTTATTAATAGTGGCTAAGCCAAGTCCTTTTACCGTAAAGTTTGAGCTTCCCATAATAGCTTCTTCCACGCCGTTATTATCAATGTGATATAACTTGCCGTGGAGTAGATTGGACTGTTTTATAGATTTTATCTGAACCTTTTGCTTAATCCATTCTGCGCATTCTCTAGCAATTCTGTTCTGTTCGAGTCTATTGCTGAGTTTTATCTCTTCGTCTTCTATCTTAAAGGATTTTTTATCAATTTTATTGGGATCAAGGGACTTGATGAATTTTGGCTCACCAAAGAGAAAATGAAGGTGTTCTATCTGATTTAAGTGATTTTTCAATGCCTCGTATGCATAGATGGTAAAATAGGCAGAAACCGTTAGTAATTTTGAGCCTGGCAGGATTTTTTCCGTTAAAAATTCACCTACAGAGCCTCTGTGCCTGTTGTCTCTAATGCCGGATTTTAAGGTTTTAGTGAATTCTTTATTCATCGTATATTAAAAGAGATAATAACAAATCAGACAAAAAGCTCTTCGTAGATTTATTTGCTGAATAGTTCAGCAATTAGTGTTGGATGGTTTTACTTTATATTGTCCACTCCCCTGTAAATACCTCTGTTGCTGGACCGGTCATGTAAACATTCCCGTCTTCTGACCATTCTAGTTCCAAATCACCGCCGGGGAGGTGAGCAAGAATTTTGCGCTCGGTCTTTTTGTTGAGGACACCCGCAACGCATACTGCCGAAGCGCCCGTCCCACAGGCCAGGGTTATCCCCGAACCGCGTTCCCACGTCTTCATAGTAACCTCTTTAGGACTATGTACCTTGACAAAATGAACATTTATCCGTTCCGGAAATGAATGGTGTCGCTCAATTTCAGCGCCATAGTGCGGCAGGTCGATTTTATCAAAATTGTCACCAAAGATAACGCAATGCGGATTTCCCATAGAGACACACGTGATATGAAAGGTTACTCCCTTGCTGATTGTCAGTGGTTCGTTAATAACCTGTGTTTCTTTGCCGAGCATGGGAATTTCTGATCGTATGAGTTTTGGTTTTCCCATATTGACTCTCGCGCCGGACACTTTCCCATTCGTTGTAAAAAGCTGGATTGTCTTAACACCTGCCAGTGTTTCTACGGTGAGTGGATTCTTCTGTGTGATTTTGTGATCGTAGACGTACTTTGCCACACATCGGATACCGTTTCCGCACATCTGCGCCTCGCTGCCGTCCGCATTAAAGATGCGCATCTTGCAATCAGCGATCTTCGACGGCATAATAAGGAGAAGCCCATCAGACCCCACGCCAAAATGCCTGTCGCTGATGATTGTGGCTATCTTTGCAGGTTCTTTAACCTCTTCTTCAAAACAGTTGACATAGACGTAATCGTTGCCGATGCCATGCATCTTTGTAAATTTCATATGATTGTCCTAGCCCGAACAAGGCGGAAATTGTAGCGCGGGGGTTTATCGTTCGACTGAGCTCACGACGAAGTCCCCTGCTATTAGCCGACCACAAGGGTCGGCGCTACATTTTTTACTGTATTAGTCAAATCGGGTTATTTTCCCTTTCCAAAAAGTACTACTCTGATGGTTTTTAAAAATACCACAAAATCCAGGATAAACGACATGTTCTTAATATAATAGAGGTCGTATTGTAATTTTTCTTCTGTTTGTTCTATTGAAGATGCATAAGGGAACTTTACCTGCGCCCAGCCAGTTAGGCCTGGTCTCACCAGAAGCCTCTGGGTGTAAAAGGGTATTTTCTCTTCAAACTCCTTTATAAATACATGTCTTTCAGGACGCGGTCCAACTAAACTCATATCGCCTTTAATAACGTTTAATAATTGCGGGATTTCATCCAATCTCCACTTTCTCAGAAATCTCCCAATCTTTGTAATCCTGGGATCGTTATCTGCCGCATAAACTGCACCGGTAAGCGACTCAGCATTCTCCACCATAGTACGGAATTTCATAATGGTAAATTTTCTACCGTCCTTGCCGACACGTTCCTGTGTATAAAAAATCCTGCCCCTGGAATCGCATTTTATTACGATTGCTATAACCACCATGACGGGTATTAACAAAATAAATAGTATCAACGCATTAATTGCTTCCAGAATAGGCTTAATCAACCTGCTATATAGTTTGGGCTTGCCAATGGCAATGTGGAGCATCCACATGTTATTAATATGTTTAAACGGTATTTTACCCGTTAATTGTTCGTAGATAGCGGGCATATCAATAATGTCTATTCCTTTCCATGAACAATTAATCAATGCCTTGATTAAATCGGCATGTTTTTCATGCGTAATAGCCGCAATTATCAGGTCAATCTCATTTTGAAGAATGACGTTATTTATCGAATATCTATCACCCAATACGGGGTAGCCGTCAATAAGATTGCCTTTCTTTGATGGGTCATCGTCGATAAAACCCACAGCCTTCATTCCCGATTTCTTTGCCACATTTATCTCGTGCAAAATGGTTTTCCCTGCCCATCCAGCGCCAACAATAAGGACGTTTTGTTTAAAAATCGACTGTTCCAGGAGATAACTATATAAAATCCTCCACCCAATAATAAAAAGGATAATGAGTATCCCATTGAGAATAAATACACCACGTCCTATTCGCAGTGACCAGTTCATATAAAATAACAATGTAGTAATGACAAAGGCGCTGGCGGAGGCAAGCGTGATGGTCATGACATTCCCGATAGATTTAAAATCCTTTCGGATATCGTAAAGTTCCATGGAAAAGAATGTAATAATGTAGATCCAGCCTGTTAATATAAAGGACCAGGGATTGCTTTGTATATAGCCCCATCCAGAATTCAACCCCAAACGAAGTATTGCCGATAGAAAGATTGAACCATTTACAATAAGCAGGTCTCCAAAAATGAGCATTATGAGCCGTTTTGAGACTGGATGATTAAAAATCTTGATTGTCATAGCTAAACCCAGCCTAAAAATTTTTCAATGTCATTAAAAAAGATTTTGGGATTCTGCAGATAAACACTACTTCTTGCCTTTGCCCTTTCAAAGATGCGGAATACACCTTTATTGTAATTATGAAATGCGTCTTTTACTTCATTTTCCAGCGTTACAAAATCACCAAAATCCATGGTATCAACCCTTCGATTTACATCCTTTAGATAATAGTCGCTCGGTATGCGGGTAAAGAAATCTTCGTACGACATTTCTTTGTTAACCAGTCCATGCTCAACACCCACATCAAAGAGCCTCGTCCCCGGGAAAGGCTCATAGACGCCGATTGATGCAAAGCTGGGTTTTATTTTATACAGTAATTCCAGGGTTTTTCTAACATCTTCCTTTGTTTCTGTAGGAATACCCATCATAAAATAGGCCGTCCAGTGAATTCCTACCTCTCGAAAAAGCCTTGCCGATTCTTGTATGCGTTCCAGGGTAATCCCTTTGTCCATCAATTTTAAAATTCTCTCGCTACCCGATTCAATGCCTACCTTTATACTGTTACAACCCGCCTTCTTCATAGTCCTCAATAGTTCTGGATCCACTAAATCCACCCGTGTATTACAATCCCAGTTAATTTTTATGCCTTCATTCATTAGCATATTGCAAAATTCCATGACCCTCTTTCTGTTCACCGTAAAAGAATCGTCCTTAAATGTAAACTGACGGGTCCCGTAACGATGATGCACGTACTTGATTTCTTCTACAATATTAGTTAAAGAACGATACCGTACCTTTCTCGTCCATATCTGTGTTGCACAATAGGAGCAACTATACGGGCAACCCCGGCTTCCCATTAATAACCCCATATCCTCAGAAGTATACGTATCCAAACCTAATAACGTTTCTCTGTCTGGAAATGGAAGGTTGTCTAAATTATCTATAAATTTTTTTGTATTATTGTGGACAATTTTATCGCCGTCCCTGTAAGAAATTCCAGGTATTGCGCCGACCTGCCTGTGCGTCGCACGCAGACAGGAATTATTATTCCTCGAATCCCCGATCAAAGTCGAGGACAAGTTTAACGTATTTACCAATTCAAGCAGTACTGCTTCACCCTCTCCATTCACAACAAAATCAACGTCTTTCGTGTTTTTAAGGATCTCCTCAGCCCTCAAAGCCGCATGGGGCCCGCCAAAAACAACATAACAATTTTTGTTGAATTTTTTTGCCAGGGAAGCGATAGTAAACGCAGAGGCCGCCTTCGGGT
>Ga0082335_1003378_pt1 | contig 26431 bp, 23 predicted proteins | sample Subgrocontami58m_FD_72375 | JGI IMG/M metagenome (GOLD analysis project Ga0082335, IMG submission 72375) | Subsurface groundwater microbial communities from S. Glens Falls, New York, USA - GMW37 contaminated, 5.8 m (SPADES assembly) (version 2) ...
CTTTCCGATAGGGGTAATAATGACCACCAGGGGATGCCCTTACCAGTGTACCTTTTGTGCCAGCCGGAAGTTTTATGATGTAAAAATAAGATACCGCAGTCCGGAAAATGTTATTGAAGAGATAAAATACCTGGTAAAAAATTACGGTATAAAAGAGGTCCATTTTGAAGACGATAACTTAACACTAAAAAGAGACCACGTTGAAAAAATCTGCAATCTAATTCTTAAAAATAACCTGAAAATTAGCTGGGCCTGTCCAAACGGTATCAGGGCAGACAAAGTTGACGAGGACTTGATTAAATTAATGAAAAAAAGCGGCTGTTACTTTTTTGCCTTTGGCATCGAATCAGCCAATCCTAAAATACTGAAGAATATAAAGAAACTTGAAACAATCAGCGAGATCAGAAAATCAATTGAGATAGCTGACAGGGTTGGTATTGAGTGCCAGGGGTTTTTTATCTTCGGTCTGCCTGGTGAGACGATGAAGACAATTGACGAAAGTATAAATTTTGCCAAGACTTCCAAACTTTCCCGGGCGCATTTTATGATTTTGGACGTTCTCCCCGGTTCCGAGCTTTGGAATGAATTAAAAGGTAAATTCACCCCTGACTGGAAAAAAGACAGCTACCGCGAGCCGGAATGGATACCTAAAGGCTTAACTAAAAAAATGCTTATGGATGCCCAAAGCAGGGCAATTAGGGAATTTTACTTTAGGCCGGCTACTTTACTTAAGATCCTTCGTTCAATAAAATTAAAACAGGTCAAATTTTTAGTACAAAGGTTCTCTGCTTACCGGATATATGGCAATTAAGTTTGTTAAATCAGAAGTTTTAGAAAATAACGTCCTGAATTATAAATTTCACCTTCTGCGTTTTAAGCTGAAAGGAAATATAAAAGCTTTCCAATTTAAACCTGGTCAGTTTATTTTGGTAAAGATTGAAGAAAAATTATTCCGGGCTTATTCTATAGCTTCCTCACCTAAAGAGTTACCAATCTGGGAACTTCTAATAGATATTACCCCGGACGGCCCTGGGTGCAGGTATTTAAAAAATTTAAAACCCGGGGATACCATAGAGACCAGTACGCCTAAAGGCATATTTGCACTGGAGGAGGACGGGTCAAAAAATATTATCATGGGGGCAACAGGGTGTGGTTTGGCTTCAATCAAACCAATAGTTGAGGAGATACTGGAAGAAGGAAAAAATATGTATCTTTATTGGGGACTCCGACATGAAGAGGATATATTCGACAGAAGCTTTTTAGAAAACTGGAAATCTGTAAACCCAAATTTTCAGTATGAAATTATTCTTTCTAAACCAAAAGAGGCTCAGACCGGTAAGACTGGACATATAAATTCGCATATGGTAGAACATATTAAGAGCTTGCCGCCGGAACTTACAAGTGTTTATCTTTGCGGTAATAACGAGATGATTGCGGAAGTAAAATCAAAACTTTTAGAGATGGATTTCCCTCAAGAGAGAATATATTTTGAAAGGCATTACTGATATGGCAAAACTAAGTGAGGTAGTCTACAAAAGCGGAAAACTAACCATAAAAATTAACAGGAAAACCTGCATCTCCTGCAGCGCCTGCACAGTCAGTGCCCCAAAAACGTTTGAACTTGATAATGATTGTATCAGCATGGTCAAACCCGGGCCAAATGATAATCCGAAAACAATCCTAGATGCAGCCCAAAACTGTCCGGTGGAAGCAATAGTTATTGAAGACGAAACCGGAAAAACCCTCTGGCCAAAGTAAACATTTAGTTCAAAACCTCTAAACCAAATTCACCTTTTTTGAATTTACCAAATTCTTTAACCTTTTGGCAAACATATTCTACATCTTTTAAGGAAAGTCCTGGAAATAGGGGCAAGGTTACAACCCTGTAACCGATATATTCAGTCACAGGAAGTTTCGGGGTTTTAATGTTAGAAAAAGCGGGTGATTTATGCAAAGGCAAAAAGTGGAATGAACAGGAAATACCATGCTCTTTTGCATATGCCATAAATTCATTCCTTCTTTCAACCAGTATTGGATAAAGATGCGTACCTTTATTATTTAGCCCTAAAAGCTTGTTATAGAGCTTTACTACCTCTCTTCTTTTGTTTTCCATGTCATTAAATTTTCTAAGCTGGACCCTTCCCATAGCAGAAGCTAAATCTACTGTATTAAATTTATAGCCGGAGAATTCTATATCGTAATACCATTTTCCGTTTGGATCATATCGCTTCCAGGCATCATGGGATAAGCCGTGAAGCCTGGCCTTAGCTAACCAGTGTGCCAGCTTGTCATCATCAGTTGTAACCATGCCACCCTCTCCTGTAGTTAAATTCTTAGTGGCATAAAAAGAATAGCAGACAAGGTTTTTTGATTTATGGTTTTTGAATATCCTGTGGGCACTATCCTCTATAACTAACCCGCCATAATCAATATGAGCTAAATTACCCGCATAATGGACCGGCATAACTGCCTTTGTTTTTTTTGACCGGACTTTCTCTACCGATTTTGGGTCAAGACAAAAATCTTCCGGTTTAACATCAGCAAATACAGGGGTCGCTCCCGCGTGGACTACCACATTAGCGGTTGCCGCAAAGGTAAAAGAAGGCACAATCACCTCATCCCCGGGTCCTATTCCTAAAGCCTTAAGTGCCAAAAAAAGTGCGCTGGTACAGCTATTTGTAGACACTGCATGTTTTGAACCCACAAAGGATGCAAATTCCTTTTCAAATTCAATTGTTTCCGGGCCCATCGTCAGCCATCCGCTTTCAAGTACCCTTTTTACAGCTTTGATCTCTTCCTTATTTATATGCGGCTTGGCAAAAGAAATATTTTCTCTTTTCTTTTTCATGGCTGTTTATAGGTTGGTAAAACCCTTAATAATTCAGCAATTATACCATCTTTATCCTGAAATTCTGCTAAATAGAGCAGCTTTTCATATGTCTCAAGCACTTCACTATCTGCTATTTTTAATACATTTTTTGTTTCAAAAATTAACTCATGGTCAGTTTTTCTCTTTGTCTCATCCTTCATCAAAATTTCTTCGTAAAGTTTTTCGCCCGGGCGAGCTCCTATTATCTTTATGAGTATCTCTTTTTCAGGCTCATATCCCGCCAGGCGGATCATGGTTTTTGCTAAATCCAGAATTTTAACCGGCTCCCCCATGTCTAAGACAAAAATGTCTCCTCCTTTACCTATCCTACCTGCCTGTAAAACAAGCTGCACTGCCTCCGGGATACTCATAAAAAAGCGGACCATGTGAGGGTGGGTTACAGTTACTGGGCCACCGGAGGCTATTTGTTTTTGGAAGCGGGGCACGACACTCCCGTTTGAGCCCATGACATTTCCAAAACGGACACTTACATACTTGGTTGGATATTGCTTGTTATAATAACGGGCTAAAAGCTCGGCAAAAGACTTTGTAGCCCCCATAACAGAAGTCGGGTTTACCGCCTTATCTGTGGAGATTAAAATAAACTTAGAAGCACCAAACTTTCCTGCAAGTTCTGCGCATGTTTTAGTGCCAAAGACATTATTTTTAATTGCCTCTTCCGGATGATCTTCCATCATCGGCACATGCTTAAATGCTGCTGCATGAAAAACAATCTGGGGTTCAAATGTTTTAAATATCCACTCCATCCTTTTTTGGTCCTGGATACTTCCTACGAGTATTCTTCTTTTATCTTTTTCTAAAACCCTTGATATCTCATCTTCCAGCTCAAAAAGCCCGTTCTCCCACCAATCAACCATAACTAAAATCTCAGGGTCAAACTGGGCGATTTGCCTGCAAAGTTCAGAGCCAATTGACCCAGCTGCACCGGTCACTAGAACTTTTTTCCCCTCAAAAATCCTTTTTAAATCACCCTGTTCGGATTTAAGGATTGCCCTTCCTAAAATGTCATCCAAAGTTACAGAACGTATTGTCTCCATTGAGACTTTACCCTGGACAAGCTCCAGCGTTCGGGGAACTATCCGAAAACCAACCTTAGCTTTTTGGCAGCTGGTCACTATTGAGCGGATTAAACTTCCCTGGGCGGAGGGTATGGCAATAAAGACACTTTCAATTTCGTTATCTGCTATTAATAACTGTAATTTATCGGTTGTACCGATCACCGGAACTCCAACAACCTTCCTCCCTTGTTTAGACTCGCTGTCATCTATAAAACCGATGATTTTATACCCTAATGAGCGGTGTTTCTTAAGCTGTCCTACCAGCTCTCTTCCTGCCACACCTGCACCTACTATTAAAACTCGTCTTTCTGTCATATTGTTTTTTCTATTTTATCAATTAGTTTCTGGGCGGATGAATCTACATTAAACACTTTTGCCACTTTGTTTACATTCTCTTTGTATCTTTTTACCTCTCCCCGCCCTTTTTTAATTACATCTTCTAAAATTTTCGCCAGTTTTTTAGAATCTTCCTTTGGAAAAGAAAGTCCAACCTTATATTCGTTGACCAATTCTACCATATCCCCAACTTCAGCTACTATCATCGGCAGACCCGCTTTTGATCCTTCTGAAAACACTAATGGAATAGAATCGCTGCGGGAGGGAATAACGAGCCAGTCACTTAAAGAAAGCGTTTTAAAAATTAATTTAGGGTCACTCACATTCCCGTAAAAAACAACTTTTTTATTTAGTCCTAAATCTCTGACTTTTTCCTTAAGAGATGGCAAAAGGGAACCGTCCCCCATTAAATGCAGCTCAAAATTTAAGTCTTTAATTTTAGTTACCGCCTCAATAAGGACATCGGGCCCCTTAACCGGTTCCATCCTCCCCAGAAATACAAACCTTAAAGGCCCATTTTTAATAGACTGCTTGGATTTATGTGAAATATTGCTTGCAGATGGCAGAAAATCACAATTTCTCCCGGCAATTTCGGATGCTTTTTTGGCAAGATCTATTCCGTCTGCCAATAAAAAATCAGCTTTTTTTAACGTGCTCTTTATAACCGAACCTAAAACGGGATACTTTGCATACACATAAACATCAGATCCTAGTGCCCAGATACAATACGGAATATTCAGGCGAAGCTTTGCCCACAGTGTAAAAATCCCGGCCGGAAAAGCCCACATACCAATAATAAAATCCGGCTTATTTTCTTTTACAAATCTATCAGTTGCCTTAAAACCTTCAAAGACCATTTTTAAAAATTTTAATAAATCCAGCGGGTTTAAAGGATTTAAACTGCCCATCTTTTGCCCGCTTCCCAACCCGCCAAACCAACTTACCGGAACTCCTTGTTTCTCCCCTTTTCCTGAGCAGAGTACAAAAACATCATGGCCACTTTCTTTTAAGGAATGCGCTATATCATAAACAAAAATCCCGGCGTTTTGCCTATCACCATCTTTACTTGGATAGTTATGGGTAATAATGCCAATTCTCATTTTTGTATGCTAACCTTCTCTGCTACTAAGATCATATGCGAAAAAGGTTTTCCTGTCACTTTTTCTTTTCCGACTTTTAAGCCAAATCCCGATAACAGCTTTATCCAGTCCTGCTCTTGCCTGTAATATACTTTATCCCCTATTATCTTTTTTTCAAAAAGCATTGGAAAAATAAGGTAATCGGCAACTAAGGTTAAAAAATACTCAAAACTAATAGATGGTTTTATCTCAAGGATAATTAATTGGCCGCCCTTTTGTAATTTTGCCAGGTTATCATAAATCAGCTTTTCCTGATCTTGAAATGATTTCAGGTGGTGCAAAATATGACTCATTATAATTACATCAGGAGATAGTCCTTTCTCTTTTAAAGCGTCTCCATAGATAAAACGTGTGTTTTTTAAACCTTTCTGGGTGTGTTTAATACGCTCCTTATTTAAATCAACCCCGATTATCTGCCTTTCTGGTCCTGATAAAGCCAGATAATTAGCCAATAACCCGTCCCCACACCCTAAATCCAGTATTATCCCCTTTTTGGGAACTAATTTTTCCACCTGTTCAAACGGCGCATCCCAAACACGGATCCTGGAAAAAAGCCCTGTAAAAGAATCTTTTTCATAAAGCTTACATGCTTTTTCCAGATCAGGAGGAAGCTGTTTCTTATCGACCTGCAAAATCAGGCCAAAAAAGATTTTCACCAAAAACCCGGCTACGCTTCTAATCATACCCACCTCTTAAGTTGTTCCATTTTATCTGCATTAGCTCCCCTAAGGTTTTAACCACTGCATCAAAAACTTTAACCTTTGACCCGCCGTAGTGTGTCCACTTAACCGGCACCTCTTTTATGGAAAATCCTTGTTTATTTGCTATAAATAACACTTCCGCATCATAACCCCAGCGGTTAATTCTTTGTCTTTTAAAAGTTGGAGTAACGACTTTTCGGGAGAATAACTTAAAACCACAGTTAGTGTCCTTTACTTCAGGTAATAAGATTAAACGGAGCATTTCATAATAAATATCCCCTAAAAATGTCCTGTATCTTGCAGGCATCCGGCCTAGTTTTTTTTCTTTTAGTCTTCTGGAACCAATAACAATGTCAGACTTGCCGGCATGCTGTGTTAAAAGATCCAGCTCTTCAATTGGGGTGGATAAATCACAGTCGGTCATAAGGACCAAGCCCCCTCTGGATTCCATCATCCCGGTCTTAACAGCTGCCCCTTTGCCTAAATTTTTCTGATGCTTTAACAACTTGATATTGCCATGCTTTGCTTTATAAGATTCTAAAACCTCCCATGTCTTATCGGAAGAGCCGTCATCTATCAAAATTATTTCAGAATTTATTTTCTTGCTTTTTAAAAAATCAATTATTTTATCAAGATTAGCGGGCAATCTTTTTTCTTCGTTAAAAACCGGAATAACAACCGACAGGTCTACTTTTATCATCTTTTGATATCCCCTTCCACTCTACGCAGATCATTCCAATATTGTCGGAAGTTAATCGGGACTGAAAGTTTTTGGAATAAGGCACGATCATCCAAAATCCGCATCTCCTGCACCTTACTTCTCTTATTAAGCGTATTAGACAAGTTTGCAAGATTCCAGCCAATAGCTTTCAAAATCATGTATGAACTATTAAATTTTATTTTTAGTATAAATATGAATGCAATCCCTAAAGAAATAAGAAGATGTAAAAATAATACCGGTAAGAGGTTTTCAGAGCCAAGGTTTTTTACCAGGGAACTGATTCTGTTTTTATAATAATGGTAATTAATTTGTGTTACATTAAGTCTTCTGATTGTAAAACCTAATTTATGGTAAATGACAGACTCAGGGTAAAAGATCACCTTGTAACCGGCAAGCCAAACCCTCCAGCATAAATCACTTTCTTCAAAGTATGAAAAAAAATCTTTATCAAAAAGCCCTGTTTTATTAATCACAGATTTCCTTAAAAGCATACAAGCCCCTTTGGCAGAAAATATCTCTTTTTCCTCGTTAAACTCTTTGCCGTCTTTTTTCATAAACCCCCAGTGGTGCAAAAACCCTATCCGGGTTAAAAACGATCCGGCATTATCAAGGTACCCGGGTTCATCCATCAATAAAATTTTGGGCTGGATTACTCCTATCAAAGGGTCTTTTTCTATCCTTTCAATAAGCTTTGAAAGGAAATCAGGAGTAACTTTAGTATCATTATTCAAAAGGAGTACATATTTTCCTTTTGCTATTTCCGTACCCTGATTATTTGCCGGAGCAAACCCAAGGTTTTTGTTATTTTTTATTATTTCGAATTTTTGTTTTTTGATGATATCTCGGGGAAATTCACTGCTTCCGTCAGCTGAACCGTTATCAACTATGATAAGTTCCCAGTTAGGGTAATCAATTTTTGAAAGTGAAGACAAACATTCCTTAAAAACCTGCCCCCCATTCCAATTTACTATTATAATTGACACCAGAGGAGCTGGTGAAAGAGTTTTCTTACCGCTCATTTTTAATTCTCCCAACCAGATATCCCAACCCTCCCCCTAAAGTTTCTGCAGTAAGCATTGTTACCATCCCTAACGACGTAACAGGATTTGACACCAGTTTACGCCAACTCCTATAAAAAGCAGGACGCAAAAGATAAACAGTTTTTGGTGTTAGTACATGCAGCTTTTGTTTTTTTAGATACTGGTGAGCAGATAAACCGTAATAATATTTTCTCTTAGCAAGTTTAATTAGCGTAGGGTGGCCTTCATTATGTAATATCAAACTTTTAATTCTTCCAACTTTGGATTTTTGTGCAATCCTTTGGGGTAAATCCCAATCTTCCGGCCCGGTTAAACCTTCATCATAACCACCGGCATCCCAAAACATCTTCTTCGGGAAAAACCTAGCCGCCTCAAAATAATCCTCACCTTGGTGAATTTCCCTTTCTAAGATCTTTGCTTTTGCCCAAAATCCATCCCCAAAGGATTTCTCCGGAATAATTACTAAGTCGCAGTTTCCGCTTTCTGTTTTTTCAACACATTCTTTAACCACGTTACTTGTTAAAATCATATCGGAATCTAAAAATAAAAGATATTTCCCGGAAGCTTTCTTAGCCCCAAAATTTCTTTGCACAGACCGTTCCGGACCTTTAGTAAAAACTTTTGAAGTAAACTTTTTTGCTATTTCCGTAGTTAAATCACCGGAGTATTTATCGACTATTATTACTTCCAAATAATTATAGCTTTGTTTTTTAATACTGGATAACAATTTCCCTAGTGTTTTACCGGAATTAAGGGTGGGAATTATCACAGATACTAACGGTTTCTTCATATTTAAGATCGATTTACGCACTTTTGTATGATATGATATTTAACACAAACAGACAACCATGGACAAGACTTATTTTTCATTTGTTGTTCCAGCAAAAAACGAAGAAGATTCTGTGGAAGTTTTATACAGGGAAATTTTGCAGGCCGTTGAACCGTTAAAAAAATCCGTTGAGATCATTTTTATCGACGATGGCTCAACCGATGGAACTTTTTCCAGGTTAGAAAATTTACATCGAAAGGATAGCCGTGTAAAAGTTATAAAGTTACGTGGTAATTTTGGTAAGTCAGTAGCTTTACAGGAAGGTTTCAATAGGGTAGAAGGTAACATCATTTTTACCCTGGACGCAGATCTTCAGGACGACCCGAAAGAGATTCCTTTATTTCTTGAAAAATTAGAAAAGGGCTTTGACCTGGTTTCAGGATGGAAGAAGAAAAGAAATGACCCATCGCTTAGTAAAGTCCTACCCTCCAGGATATTAAATTTCCTGACAAACATCCTGACAGGCGTAGGTATACACGACACAAACTGCGGGTTTAAAGCTTACAGAAAAGAGGTTATCGAAAGCCTAAATCTTTATGGGGAGCTCTACAGGTTTATACCGGTTATCGCTGCCAAAAATAACTTTAAAGTTGGGGAAATTGTTGTTGAACATAGGCCTAGAAAATTCGGAAAAACCAAGTTTGGCTGGAGCAGGGGCGTTAAAGGAATATTGGATCTTCTAACAGTTGTCTTTTTAACCGGATACATGCGCCGCCCGGGTCATTTCTTTGGGACGCTTGGCCTTCTCTCATTTTTCTTAGGGTTTATCATCGGCCTGTATATTACCTATCTCCGCTTAACTACCGGAACTATCCAAGACCGGCAGCCTTTGCTATTTTTAGGCATGCTTTTAATGATAATCGGAGTACAATTAATCGCTACCGGACTTTTAGCGGAAATGATTACTTACTGGCGGCAAAAAGACACCAAAGGTAAAACCGACCATGTAGTATTGGAAACGCTTTAAGTTCTAGTTAAACCCCCCAACGGAAACCCTAGTATCCCTAAAAAGACATGATTTTTCATCACCTGTATCTATCCGTAGAAATTTGGCCAGGCGGGCAGGGAAAATATAATGGATTTTTCCTTTTTCAAGCGTTGGGTAACTGACAACCTGCTGGTCGGTAAGTTTTTCCGGCTCAAGTCTCCAATTTATTCCGTCAGGAGAGGTCTCTACCGTTCCGGATATTAACTCTATACAGCCGGGATTGGAATTAAATTCTACAACCAACGTCGCTAAAGTGGTTTCTTTTGGAAAAGATACTAACAAAAACTTACCCAATTGACTAAGTTTTTCTACCGAAAGAGATTTTTCTTCCCGGTACTCTACCCGTGAATTTTCTATATCATTTTTCCAAACTTTGGCAATAGACACCCCGTCTACCTTCACCTCATAAACCGGAATAAGGACATTATTTACATACTCCCAGGCAAAAGGATAAGCAACCTCATTCCCCTGGTGGGTTAATTCAACCAGGTACTCCCCCTTTCTATTAATACCGGACCAGGAACTGTTGGAAAAATTAATCTCCGGTGAAAAATAGAGGCTGGGAATATTTACCTTAGTCCCCTGGATAAGCCCCACGCTTGATCCCGGAGAGGCGTTTTGGTTAATCCATTTCGCCGCCTGATAATAAGCATTACCGAAGCTATTACCCCAATAGGGCATGTTTACCTTTTGAGCCCCCTGCAAGCCTCCTATAAATGAATTAAAATAAACATTTTCATTCGGATGCAACTGAATCATGACTAAAAGGTGCGGAATAAAAAGTATTAAAGTAAAAATCGGCAGTAAGAAACTTAGAAGTTTTCGAAATATTAGCGCTTTATTTAATGTATTCACAAAAAACAACGCCCCTAAACCTGAAAGAAGAGCCATAGCCGGGATAAATTCCATAATTTGTCTCACCCCACCATAAATCGAACTTCCCGGAATACTTACCCTTATAATAGGGATAATCAGCCATAATATAAGTAAAAAAGAAGTTTTTTCTCTTTCCCTATTCTTAAAAGCTGCAATTATTCCCAAAGCTGTGAGAAATAAAATAATAGGAGGAGTCGTGGTAAGTATCCAAACTACGGGAAATATATTAAACCCTCCCCACTTAATAAATTGAGGTTGACCTAACCCCCCTGTACCAATGTCTTTGTAGTAAAGAAAGATATTTAAGATATTTCCCGGATCCTGCCAAAGATAAGGCCAACTTAAAAAGAAAAGAGTTAAGATAATAAAGGGCGAGAGAATGCCGATTACTAAGAATTTCCGTGGAAGCCTTGATAAAGCTTTCAGTGGATTCAGACTTTTCCGGTAACGCAAAAATAACCACAATGATAAAATAAGTGGTAAAAATAAAATATTAAATTTAGTCCCCAATCCAAGAGCGAAAAAGACTGCAGCAATAAAAAGCCACCTCCACTCATATTTTTTCAAACTGTTCCAAAAAGCCCAAATAGTTGCTGCGAAAAATGCAGCTTCAGCAGGGTCCTTAATATTAAAGTGCGACTCGGCAAAAAATAAAGGATACAACACGAGTGATAACCCCGCAAAAACCGCAGCCAAGTTACCATAAGCTTGTTTGGCAAACAAAGAAACTATAAAAACCAAAAACGTTGCACTTAGGATATTAAAAAGGTGATACGAGTCAATATCACCTAATATCCCTAATTTTTGGTAAAAAATATAGTTTGATGAAGCTGCCAATATCCCGTTTATCGGAGGGTGGCCGCTATCATTTTTTAAGAAAAACCCCGCCCCAAAAGAAGTCTCCTGGTAAATACTCTGGCGACCCGTAAAGCCATCGTAGTTTAGCTTGCCATTAAGAAAATAATTTAAATATGCCTGTCCCCGGGTAAAATGAATCGGTTCATCCCACGAAATACCATAGTTGTGAAGCGTCATGAAAGAAATAACAAAAAAGACTGCAGATATAATAATTACTAAAATATTATTTTTCACAAACTTAACCATTCTTCTCACCTGTATAAGATATATAAAGGGAAGGTAAATAAAATTTACTTAGTTGCTGGTCTACAAGTTTAATTAAATCAAGAAAGATTCCGCCTATTTTAACGTTCATTAAAGATATAACTAAAATAGCCGGAAACATTATTGTAAATAGTGGTATTCCCCTTAAGTCGTCAACCCTAGCCCCATATTTACCAATAACCGCTGAGAGGTATTTTGGACTGAAACTAACTGCAGGAATCTCAAGATTTTTTTTACCCCGTAGTTTACCGACAATTCCCCCCAAAGTAAAAATCTTATATCCTAAGCGGCTACGTTCCAATACTAATATTTTCCCACCCGGCTTTAAAACTCTTAACATCTCACGTATAGCCTTTAACTGATCCTCTTTAGTTAACAGATACATTAAGGATGTTACTATAAATACAGCGTCAAAAAAGTTTTCTTTAAACGGCAAATTTCTACTGTCAGCCTTGAAAGCTTTTCCTGCAGGCGAAAGATTTTTGTTGTATAAATCAACGTAATTTTGAGCTATATCAACACCGAAAACTTTTATACCCGGAAAGCTGTTTATTAAAGGGCCTGATAATCTACCATACCCGCACCCAATATCTAAAACCTTAAAACCACTTTCATTTTTTATCATTCTCTTAACTTGTTCTAACATCCAGTTGTTTAAATATAAGTTAATATTTTCAGGTACTGATTTTAAAAGAACACCTTCAATGCTCGTACCAAATTTACTGCTTCTCTCGCTCCAAAATTCACCGATTTTATTCATTCGGCTACCTCCGGTGAAATCTTTTTGAAATTTAATAAATCAAAGTTGGATAATTTCAGTACCAGGACAAACATTATTCCTTCAACTACAAAAAGAAGGAACCGGAAGGTCAAAGCTATAAATGAGGCAAATGACAAATTATAAAAATACTGAAGCATAAAGGCAAAAGATAAATCGCTTACGCCCAAACCCCCGGGTGCAATCGGTGTCAGAAACCCTATCACCCAGCTTGCTGAGAGTAACCCGGCAGTTTCAGATAACCTCGAGAAAGAGTTTCCTGTAAAAGCCGAGACAAGAATATTAAAAGCCAAAGAGTAAATTAAAAAAAGTCCTACTGATATCCCTATCAGCTTAACATGGTGCAAAGTCGATGTTTTCCCTGCCTTAGTAGGGATATGTTTTCCTACAAAAGGAAGCTTCGATGCCAAAAGGAAAGCAACGCGGGGAGAAGCCAATATAATTATAATTAATAAACCTGCTGCTGCCGGATATAAAAGCCAGGGCGCAGCGACAAACTCTACCGCAATAGGTAAGGCCAGCAAGGATACAATAATCCCTCCTGCTAGAGTGTAATATGCTTCCAAAACTACAGCCGAAACTCTATCTGAAACCTTTAGTCCAAGACTTTTAGAAAGATATATCCTGGCTATATAATGTAAAGCCACGCCGGGTAAAAATCGGCCAAAATTGGAAACAATAAAGATTCTAAACACCTCCCCAAACTTAACCTGCTTTGAGAAATCTTTAAGGATTAGAAACCAAAGAAACGCTCCCCCTAAATAAGTTAAGCTTAAAAAACCCATGGAAATTAAGACAACCACCAGGTTAGCTGTACTGATTTGGCCCCAGACAAGCGGCCCGTTTTTAGAAATTGTCCATACAAGGAATAGCAAAACCGAAATCGGAATCAGTAGTTTAAATATCTTCTGCATCTTAAACTTGGATTGACAGGAACAGCAACATAAGTATAACATGTGACAAGTTAAATAATGTTCTCCCCAAAAAAAACACCAATTGTCTCTTGTTTAGATATCTTATTCCTCTCACCTATTCTGGCTTTTGCAGCCTGGATCTATTTAATTCCGCCATTTGAAACATTTGGGATGCATACACTTTTTTCAGATGATGCTATCTTTGCTATGATGGCCCGAAAAGCGCTGGAGGAAGGGCCACAAGGCGCCTACCACCTATCATGGGGGCCCCTTCTATCGTGGTTAATTGCCCTGTTAAATAAATTATTTTTAATCCCACTAGATGAAGGCGGGAGAATAATAACCGGTGCCTCAATGTTTCTAAGAATAATCCCAGCCTACTTTTTAGCAAAATATCTTCTTAACAGGTTTGCAGCTGTAATCACTGCATTTTTAGTCACAATCTATGTATTTCTACTTATACCGCAAGAGGCTGCGCTAGCAGAAGGATTATACTCCTTGTTTATCTTCACAGGATTCTTCTTCTCTTTCCAAGCGCTCAGGACAGATAAGATAGGCTGGTATTTCTCATCCGGGCTAACTTGGGGGCTTGCTTACCTTACACGCTTAGAAGGATGGTTTTATATCGTACCCCTTCTTCTGCTTTCAGGGTTTAAATTGATGTCAAAAACAAACCGGATTTTGACACTTAAACTATTATTTGCTTCCATCATTGGTTTCCTGCTCATCTCCATGCCCTATCTTTCTTTTGTGCGCCAAGCATACGGGTCATGGATGCTAAATCCAAGAATGAATATTTCACTTGTTGTACCGGGCAATAGTTTTACCCTTTACAAAGATAATTACGGTAACTCAACTCCGGCGCAAATATATTTTTCAGGCGACCCTAAATACTATATCTCTAACCTTTGGCATCCTGATCCCCTAACTTTCTGGAGAGCAGTTGGCCGAAGTTGGGCTATGACTTTGCCAACACCGATTGCTTACTATAATTTTTTTCAGGAAAAATCCATGCCTCTTTTTGTTTTTGGGTTATTAGGAATCTTTATAACCCTTTATACTGCCTTTAGAAAAAGACTTCAATTATTGTTTTTGCTTATTGCAGTAGCAGGTTTAGGTTTTATTTTGATCGATTTTTCATTAATAACACTTGAATTTTTATCTCCAGTCATATTCAATCCCGAAGGCAACCTTCAGGAAGCGATTAAACAGTTTGAAAGGGTGATCTCTTTGCCGGAATACCAGGTATGGCTTAGAAGGGATGCCATAATTGCAGCCTTAACCCTTTTCTTTATCATTATTAGAAGAAAACAGTTTAGCAAAATTGCCGACCAATTCTACAAAGAAAGAGTAAAGCTGTATTTACCATTATCGCTTTTTTTAGGATTCGTCCCACTTTTTTTTAACAGTTTCGCCGGTAAGTATACTCTGGGAACCGGAGCTATATTTGCATTATTTTCAGGGGTTTCTATTGCTTTAACCAGTTCTTTAATAATAAAAACAGCGAACAAAATAATCCCGCACTTTCCACATACATTATTAGTAACAATTGTGCAGGTACTTGTTCTAATAGGTTTTTTTGGGCTTAATTATCAGCAATTTAACCTGACATTAGACACCCGGGAAACCCAATACAAAAGACAGGATTTCCAAATAAGTTATCTAAAAAATCCTGGGTTGGCTATACTGAAAGACCACGGGCCTGGCGCAAAAATTGGCGTCTTTCATGAAGCTCCCGTTTTTTATGCACAGGGAGTTCCTTTCTATTTTGCAGCCGACAGCAATATTACCTTGGAACAATCTATAAATTACTTAGAAGAAAATAGTGTTGAATATATGGTATTAAACAGCTCTCAGTATTACAGCTGGAAACAACTCAAACCCCTTTTTTCGTCGACAACAGATTTACCAAATTGGAAAATGATTTATTCTGATGCTCCTGCCGGGAAAGAAATAAAAATAACTGATACCCAATCAGATGTTCTCGTCACTGTCTGGAAGTATATAGCAGATTAAGCTTTTCCGTCCTTAATACGGTTAGAAAGAAAATTTAAAACAGACTGTGCCCTAAAATTAAATAATAAATTATACTCAATAAAGCATGCCCACCGACAAGACTTACAGGGAGGCGAAGGCATGTTCTTTAGAGCGTCTTTAACCCCCAACTTAACACAGCTAGCCCCCTTAAAAGTTCCATCTAAACGAAGACACGGTAATATTTCCCCCTTAGAATCCATTGAGATATATTTCTTACCAGCAAAACATTTCGCGTGTCCCGGAATTTTAGAAACAGATATATCATTTGTATAGTCAGGCCAGTCAGCCATTAGCTCATAGGTTTCTTTAGAATAGAATATATTCGCGCCTTTCTCCTTTGCCTTAGAAATGTCCTTTAACGTTTTCTTCATCTTATTTTCCCAAGCTTTAGCTACCATAAGCCCTCCTTCTCCGCGGATTCTTGGGTAAAGAGGACTAATAAGGACAAGCGCATTATATTTTTTGGCTAATTTAAGAATATTCGGCCACTCCTTCAGGTTTGAATCAGTTAAAGTACAGCAAAAATGGAGCGGGATACCCGCTTTATGTGCCGCTTCAATCCCTACCAAAACCTTTTTAAAAGCACCTTTCCCGCGATATTTATCATGTATTTTTTCCGAAGCTCCATCTAAACTTATAGACAAGTTACTGACCAATCGCAAGGCCTTAATATGAAACGGCACTAAGATACCATTTGAATTTATCCCGACCTCAAAACCCAACTCCACCGCCATTTTAATTACCCTATCAATATCCTTATGCAAAAGCGGTTCACCGCCGCTGATAGCTATTCTCCTTACACCCAGACCATAAAATTCAGTAAAAATCTTTTTTATTTGCTTAAAGCTGAGTTCTCCTGTTTCAGAATAATATTTACCAAAGCAATATTCACAGCGTAAATTGCATCTCTCTGTAATTGCAAAAAAAAGAATATAAGGTTTATTAACGAACGGTAGAACTGAAGGGCTTATTTTAGGAAACTTCATTTTGTAAATCTTTTCGAAATAAAGTAAAAAGATGAGACAAAAAACTCCTGATATGAAACTTTAGCCGGTAAAATTTTTTTCTTTAAGCCGTAACCATTTAATATGTCTTTTATAAACTTTAGAATTGATTGGGGAACAGGTATTTTTAACAATAAATCTAGATGTCGACGTAACGAAGGGAATAATGAAATTACGGTAAAAAGCTGTGCAAATTTCTCTATTTTTTCTTTATCTTTAATTTCCAGGGGTATTTTTTCAAACCAAGATAAAATTTCAGTTTTATCGGACATAAGCCCGGCTTTTAAAGCAGTTTTACCAAGTTGTGTGTCCAAAAACGGTAGACAAAAAAATACATATGGTACATCTATTTTTAGTTTTAAATTAAAGTCCAAAGTCTCTACCTCATTTTCAAAATTAGTAAACGGTATTCCTATCATATTGTAAGCACAAATTGCGATACCGTGTTTTTTTATAATCCTGCATGCTTTTATAATTTGTTTATTACTCACAGGCTTATTGAGTACCTCCCTTCTGATTTTTTCATTCCCGCACTCTATAGCAATATGTATACTGACACATCCGGCTTTTTTTAAGCTTTTCACTACTGTTTCATTGATAAAAACAACTGAAGTCACAATAGTAAACGGCAGATTAATCTTTTTAGAGTATTGTTCTGCAAAATCTGAAATCCAAGCTTCCTCAAAAGGGAAAACATCATCCGGAAAATAGATAAACTTAGCGTTATAATTTGCCTTTACCTCCTCCAGCTCTTTTATGACACTACCCACACTTCGGGTACGAACTACCCTTCCTTTACCTTTATATAACTCATGAAGTTGATGGTTAAAACAAAAAGAACAATTGAATGGACACCCTCTTCCTATTGCTACAAATTTTACAGGTGCGTACTTAAATTGAGGAAAAGGGTCTAAAAGTGAGCGGTCAGGAAAAGGTAAAGTATCTAAATCTGTAATTGAAGGGCCAACCGGATTTTTACTGATTACAGAATTATTTTTAACCCATAAATTTGGTATTTTTTTGATGTTTTGTTTTTTATCCATTCGATTCACCAACTCCAGCAGGGCAATCTCACCCTCACCTCGACAAATAATATCTACCCCTTTTTCACGGACTATATCCGGATTGTATGTAGGAGTTGGGCCACCCCAAATAATAGGAATCTTGGGAAATTTTTTCTTGATGGTTTGAGATAAATTCAGATAATATTTAAAATCGGTATTCATACAGCTAATTCCAAAAAGACCTATCTTTTTCTCTTTTATGAATCTACCGATATTTTCTAAAGATGAATCAGAGAGGAACACCCCATGCCCGTTTGCTTTTAAGACACTCGAAAGATACATAATACCCATTGGAGCTTGGACACTGTAGACATCTTTTTTAATCACGAAGAGTACATTCATGGCTCAGTGCCCCTTTAAAGTACTTAATATTTGGCCTGAGATAATTCCTAAGTCTAAATTAGCAATAGAACTGAATTCGTTAAAGCAGGGGAAGTAACATGCAAAACACGGATAATTTGCACAATTTGCCCAGGCTTTTTCAAGGCCAACCTTACGAAAATCCAGGGCAGGGAAAGTACCGATTAGTTGAACACATGGATATACCTTACCGTCAGCGTCGATAAACATCATAAACCGGCCGGCGGCACAGGGGATATACTTAAACTTGGGTTTTTCGCCCAGATAAAGACGTTTCCTATGATCCGGCCAATCGGCAACAAGCTGATAAACCTTTTCGGAAAAAAGGATTGGTGCACCAGCTTTTTTTTGTTCTATGATCCTTCTTGCAGCTTTTCTTATTAACTTATTTTCCGCCATAAAACGATCGGAGTCACTCTTCCCTTCAGCCTGCTGGAAAAGAAAATTAAACTCTGCTTGAATTCCTTTTTCTTTAGCAAACCCAATTATCCAATCAATAGTTTCCGGTTGGCAGTTATGCCGGGTAATTACGGAGCTAATATGGGTTTTTATTCCTGCCTGAAGTGCAGCATCTATACCAGCGGTTATTCTTTTAAAAGACCCTGACCCCCTGTTCTTATCATTAATCTCTTCAGGGCCATCAAAAGACACACAAATCATATCGGCATTTTTAAGTTCCTTTATTCTAAGAGGGATCAAAGTCCCGTTCGTATTGAACCCGCATTCAATACCGTTTGCCTTTATCCTTTTTATTATTTTTCCGATATCATCCCTGGTTAACGGCTCACCACCTCCCAAGGTTATTGAGCGGGTACCTAACTTACCTAATGAGTCGATCAACCCAAGCAGCTCTTTGGTGCTAAAATCTTTCTGCTTGCTTTTAAAATACTGCCCATAACAATAACCACACTGCAGGGTACATCTTGAGGTAATATTTAAAACCACCGTCAAAGGGGTCCTCCCCCCAGTGGCTTTGTCTTTTACCAGTGTTGCCATATATGATGCCCTGTTTAATATTCCCATAAAATTTGTGTCAGATATGTATACCAAACTTTTCCGTCAAAAACCTCTTTATAAGTCCTGCTTTTAAAAATTCATTCTGAAGAGTAACTGTTGAAGAAACAATTGGCCAAAAGTGAGATTTTGCAAATTCAAAATAGATTTTTTTCTCCCATCGTCTTAGCGTCTGTTGGTTAAAATCCGGAGTTTCAACAATGGGAATATTAAGACGGTTTAATTTTTTCCAGTAGTTTTGGTTGATATACCCCTTTTTGATACACTCATTATATAGTTGTGTTCCGGGCAGCGGAGTATAAAAGCTTGTTGCAATCATTGATAGTGGTAAGTTTTTAACCATCTTTAAAGTATCCTTAAATGTTTCTTCTGTTTCACCGGGTATACCTAGAATAAAAAACCCTACAACCGGTAAACCAACCTTTGAACAAATCTTTAATGTGTTATATATTTTCTCTTCTGAAAGGCCCTTTTTAATAACTTCATTTCTTATCTTATGGTTCCCGGCCTCTATTCCAATACAAATATTAACACATCCGGCTTTTTTCATTATTGTCAAAAGCTCAGTATCAAGCCTGTCTGCACGAACCCCGTTAGGTGTATTCCAGCGAAACTTTAGTTTGTTACGCAAGATAAGTTTGCATAATGTTATAACTCTTTCTTTATCAAATGTAAAGTTATCATCAAGTATAAAAATTTCTTCTGCGCGGTATTTTTTTACCAACTCCTCCATCTCCTCATACACACTCAAAGCGCTTCTGCTTCTAAATACCGACCCTTGGGTTAAATACATGCTGCAAAAAGTACATCTTCCCGGACAACTCCTGCTGGTCAAAATACAGGCAGCTCTTTTTTTCCCTAAACCATACAGGATAGTCCCTCTCTGCATATAAAATTCCATCGGGATAAGATCCCTCGCAGGGAAAGGTAATGTATCCAGATTTTTTATAAAACTTTTTTTATCATTTAAACAAATACCTCCGTTTTTTTTATATGCACAACCATCTACAATTATACGGGAAGTATTTTTTCCTGATTCAATCTTTTTTACCAACTGTAAAAAGCTCTCTTCTCCTTCACCAATAATTACGTAATCAACCTCTTTATATCTTGCGGTTTCTTCGGGAAAAATAGTTGGGTGTGTACCACCTACAACGGTAATTATATTTTTATCGATACTTTTTACCAACTTTGCAATGTTCAAGGTAGCATCAAACCTTAAACTAAAGCTGCACGTAATCCCGACTATATCCGGTTTAAATTCTTTAATTTTAACCGAGATCTCAGAATTTCGTAAACCATAATGCCATTTTTTCCCAACCAAAGTAGTCTCTCCTGCCACACCGTCCAAAATACTTACGGAATGACCAAATTTCCTTAAATATGCAGCAAGGTACCCAAGCGATAAGGGCTCCTTTATTAGCAAGTGTCGCGAGTAATAATCAAAAGGGGGATTGATAAGCAGGATCTTCATTTTATTCCCACCGCAACTTTCATATAGTTCCATATAACAGGAATATTTAAATCAGCCAAAAGGCCATACTCATGATGGTACACTTGGTAGCATCCGGTACATGGGTTGTCCTTTGTCTGTTTCCAAGCTGCTTCAACTCCAACTTTTAAAGCATTTTTCGCTTTAACTTTATCAATAAGGTGAGGGCAGGCCCAAAACCTTCCGTCAGCGTCCATCAAGCCAAACATCTTACCCGCCGGACACGGCGGCATACCGGGAGGCGCCGGTGCATCTATAACCCCTTCAATATTAAAGTCTTTCCAGCAATTTAAGACACTTTCATAAGACTCTGCAGAAAAAAAGATTGGGGCTCCTTTTTTCTTTAAACCAATAATTTGTCTTAAGACTTTTCTATATTGGTCATTTGTAGGTTTAATTTCAAAAATAGGTTTGTCTTCAAAAATATTTGAAATTGCCAGTGATATATGGAGTTTTATTCCTAACTTCTTACTTAAATTAACCATATAATTTATGTCACCCAGATTATATTTGTGTACTACCATATTAGCCCGGACATCAATACCTGCCCCAAGGGCAGCTTTTATACCGGCAAGAGCTTTTTCAGCGCTTCCTTCCCCCCGCAGTTTATCATGGTTTTCCGGCCTGCCATCTAAACTCACCGTCAAACAGTTTATATTTTTAATCTCATCGAGCCTTGCCGGAACTAATACCCCATTTGAAGTTAAATCTATACCCAATCCTTGTGATTTTACAAAATCTACTAACTTACCAATATCGGGGCGCAGTAGCGGTTCACCCCCTGCAAAATTAATCCTTAAGCACCCGTTTTTCTTTAAATCCAGGACAAGCTTCTTTATCTGGTCTGCGGTCATCTCGTTTTTTGGACTGCGGTTATAGTAAGAAGCATAGCAGTGTTTGCACCTTAAATTGCAGCGGTTAGTAACATTAAAAATTACAGTTAGGGGAGATGTTTTTCCTGTGGTCTTCAGCAAAATAAGTTTATAGAAAAATAATAAATTCTGAAGCATCAGACATTTAAGTAATCTTTTATATAACCTAAGAAGAATTTCGGGTGCTTTAAGAAGTTCATGTCACTAGCTAATGCAAAATAAAATTTAGGCCTTTTGACAACATCTAATACCAAGCTGTGCTTGTTGATTTTTACAAATTCCCCAACTGCCCACTCAATTACCTTCTTTCTGTCCCGTGGATTCATCTTATCTGCCAAAGTAGCGGAAGTATCCATATGGTTACGATCACGATACTCAGCTAAACCCTCCGGATTTTTTTCCTTAACAATATTTGCAAGCTCTGTCCCCGCAGCCGGAGTCGGAAAATACGGATAAACTATATAAGGCTTTATCTCCTTTACTAAATTTACAGTATCTGTAATCTCTTTTTCCCCTTCTCCCGGTAATCCTATTATACAAAATGCCACCATCCTAAGCCCTGTTTTGTGTAGCAGCTTAGCACAACGCCTCACATCATCAACAGTGTTCCCTTTTTTGATCAGTTGTCTGATCTGAGGATTACCAACTTCAACCCCTACTGCAACATGTTGGCATCCGGCTTTTTTAGCTAACCTTAAAGTAGTCTCATCAACCATCTCGGCCCTTGTTTGGGCTGACCAAAAAATAGGCAGTTTCTTTTTCATTAAAAGCCGGCAAAACTTTTGGGCCCTATTTTTATCAATGAAAAATATATCATCGCAAACATAATAGTAACGGGTTTTATATTTTTTATATGTGTCTTCAATTTCGGCAACCATATTTTCTGCAGACCTAATCCTCGGCTTATATCCCATGCTTGTATGGCATCCACAGAAAATACACTGAAACGGGCAACCTCTTGAACCATAAATTCCCTGGAAAGTATGTGGCGGCATATTCCCATAACCATCCAAAAGGTGGCGGGCAGGGAAAGAAAGTTTATCTAAATCCGCAATCGGAAGTCTGTCTTCGTTATGTACAACCTTCCCTTTCTCGTTTCTCCAACTTAAGCCTTTAATTTTAGAAAAATCTTTTTTACCTTTTGTAATTTCCTTAACTAATTCCGTTACCGTAAATTCAGGTTCACGCCTTAAAGCAAAATCCATCACTGAAAAATCACCAATTGCCGAAGGGTCAATAGCACAATGCAAGCCACGATTAGTACTCCCCTCAAAAATAGTCAACACTTCAGGATTTAAATTTTTAGCCATCTTAGCAATTTTATTCCCTGCAGTGATGGTTGTATTAAAAACACTGACTATTAAAATATCTGGGATAAAATTTCTTAAATATTGCTTAATTTCTTTCCATAGGGGATCGTTATCATTATTTAAGCGCTTTGTGTAACTATTATATTGCTTTGTGAGAGCCATAACATTTATATGATCAGTATTACCCAATATAGTTCTTTTATTGGGATCATAATCTGCGTTATAGATTAAAGATTTAAAACCTGCTTTCTCTAAAGCCGCAGCAACATTGCAGCATCCGGGTGGGTAATGGACTAAAGACGCATTTTGTAATCTATAAAAAGGGGGATTAATAATTAAAATTCTTTTCTCGGACACTTTTGTAATCTTCGTTTGAGAAGAAGGATTATTTTTCATTTTCGACATTTTAAGATTTTAAAGTTTTCTCTCATTAATGTAAAGAGCCAATCCGAAAAAAAATGATACAGCTGCCACAACATCCCTGGTATATGAAACAAGATAAGCCCGTACTAAATTTAATTTGCTAAATCCGCTTTTCTTAAGATAAAAAACAAACTTTAGATAAACAAAGATATGAAGCATTAGAAAAAAAATAGAAGTCATAAAAAATACCGGCTGCAGAGAAAAATAATAGAGAATTAAAAAAGCCAGTGAAAAAACAGATGAGATAATTGCAACATGAAGTTCTCGCCCCTGATGGTTTCCTTCTTTTAAAATAGAGGGGTTATAAAGGAAAAAGCGGGTTGACTCTCTGCCGAAAAAATATTGATGTCTTAGAAAACTTATTAAACTTGTTTTAAAGTGATGTTTAACACCATTATTTTTTAACCAAATTATCTTATGATTTCGGGACACTTGGTATGTAAAAAACATATCTTCACAGACAGGAAACTCTTTGGGAAACCCTCCCGCCTCCCAAAATAAACTTTTTCTGCAAGCCAGGTTATTTGATAAGGCAGTACTAACATTTTTTTTAATTTTTCGTCTCCTAAATTTGAGTTCTTCGCAAGAGAATTTCTGCCAAAAGCTGTTATCTATTCCTGAGCAATATCCTCCTCCGACAGCCCCGATCTTAGGATCAGAGAGTGCATCGGTAATATTTGCAAGCCACTTACTATTAGGAACACAATCACTGTCAATAAAAGCTAAAACACTACCCGTAGCTTTTCTGGCTCCCAAATTTCGTGCAGCTCCGGGCCCTAAGTGCTTTTGTTTAAAAATCTTTATCTTAAGTTTTGTTTGTTTTTGAAAATTTGACAATTCTTTAAGCGTATTATCGCTTGAACCATCATCTACAACGATAACTTCTGCAGGTTTTGATATCTGACTCTCTAAAGACTTCAAGCATTTAATTATTGTTCCGGACGCATTAAATACGGGGATAACAACACTAGTCATTTTCCATTTTTAAGGCCAATTTTTTCATCTATAATATATGGAGGCCTATCCTTACTTTGAGAATAGATACGGCTGACATACTCCCCTAAAATCCCCAGGAAAATAAACTGCAAACCCATCAAAAGGCTAATACCCACAACCGGTGTGGTCCAACCAGGAATGATATCAGCTTTTAAAACTCCAAAAAAGATTAATGCTCTGTTTGTTGAAATATACAATGCATATCCTATACTTAAAACTGATATCATAAGCCCGACAACAATTGTCATTCTCAAGGCAAGTGTCGAAAAAGATAACAACCCGTCAAAAGCAAGCCGAAAAAGCCTGACAAAATCATATTTCGACTTTCCGGCCAGCCTACCTGGCCTATGGTATTCAACACCGGTTTGTTTAAACCCAACCCAGGTTCGAAGACCTCTGATAAACGGCCTGTCCTCTTTAAACTTACGCATTTCAAGCACTACCCTCTTATCCATTAGACAAAAATCTCCTGCATCCAGCGGGATATTCTTCAAAGGGGATATCTTCAAAAGTAACCGATAAAATGCCTTGTAGCAAATTTTTTTTAACCAACTCTCCTCACGCTCTTCTCTAACTCCGTAAATTACTTTGTAACCACCACGCCATTTTTCGATCATCTCCGGAATAAGTTCAGGAGGATCCTGTAAATCAGCATCCATAACAATTACCACATCTCCAAAGGCATATTTTAAACCTGCAACTATAGCAATCTGGTGTCCAAAGTTTCGGGCAAAAGAAATTACTTTTACGCGGGGATCTTTCTTATGGATTTTTTTTAATATTGGCAGTGTTCGGTCAAAACTCCCGTCATTAACAGCAATCAATTCAAATTTAGCTTTTAATCCGTTACAGACTTTTAAGATTCTTGAGTAAAGTACCTCCGCGCACTCCTCCTCATTAAACATCGGGATCACGAAAGAGATAAAAGGTTTTTTAATTGTTGCACCGGAAACACGAGAACGATTCATGTGGAGATAATATTCTAAGCAGGTTATTTAGTCAACCTGAAATATCAGAAAGTAACTGAAGGCTTAATTTTAAAGATTTATCCCATGTAAAATTCCGGCTCCATAAAAGGGCACCTTTTTGCAAATGGCTGTATTTTTCTCTATTTTCAGATAATTCACTTATAATTTTTGCCAGATTTTCCGGAGTATTTTTATTACACAAAATTCCACTAACTCCGTTTTTAACCGAATCTACCAAGCCGGCTGAGTTATATGCTAATACCGGAACTCCCATACTGTTTGCTTCGATATTAACAAGTCCCCACCCTTCCCGGACAGAGGGGTTAATTAAAAGATGTGCTTTTGTAAGAAGTTCAAACTTTTCTTTCTGGGAAACAAACCCAAAAAATTTTACTTTTCCTTCAAGATGCAGTTTCTTTACCAATTTTTTTATTTTCTCCCCATACTTACTTGTTTCCGGTTTCCCGATTACCCAATATTGGAATTTACCCGTTAGTTTTGAAAAACAATGCAGGGCATCTTCTATCCCTTTATCTTTTGAAAATACGCCTAAAAATATTAAAGTAAAAACCTTTTCCTTTGATGGGACACTTTTAAGTTTTTCCAAAACTACACCGTGTGGCACAACAGTTATATTTTTTCCGGGGATCCCCATCCTTTCGACTTCTATTTTTGCAGAAGCTGAACCGGTCATAAACTTAGTGCCCTTATATATAAGGAAGATAAACGGTTCCCCTACATATCCTATTAACCCGATTATCCAGTTTAATGGTTTAGGCAGGGGGTTTAGAAACCATACCTGTTTGGCAACCTCCTGAATAACTGCCAGCTTCGGCTTGCGTACATATAAGGGAGTAAAAAATGGTAAACCATGGAACTGGTCCACTATAAAATCAAAATTATCTTTATTTTTAAGATAATAAAAAAAGCCGGCAAGTTGTACTCCTAGATACTGGTAACCCTTTCGGATAATATCTATGCCGTCCATACTCTCCTCTTGTGGTAAACCTTTCATACCTGAAGAAAAAAGAGTCACTTTATGACCTGCTTTTACCCACCCCTTCATATGCTCATGCATTACCTGCTCTGCACCGCCGGCCAAAGGGTGTTTAGGATCCCGCCATGAAAAAACCAATATTCTCATACCAGTATGATACCTTAACCTAAAAAGAACCTACAATGGTTGAAAGATTAGCCGCCCAGAAGGCCTCTGAAAAAAATCTGAGGATTTACTCTAACTGCTTTTATAAAATAAGGTACCGCTTTATCGGCTCTTCCTTCTTTCCAATAGGTTGCCGCTATACCTCCGAGTGCATCAGCTACGCCTTTATGGTAAGCTTCCTTCCCACCCCTTCTAATTTCTGCCGCTATCTCAAACTCTTTCCTGGCATCTGAATAGTTTCCAGACCATAACAACCTCTCACCCTCAACCATGTGATAATGAGCCATTATCTGGGATTCCGGGAAAAGCTTAAGATGCCTTTGGAAATAATCTCCTG
>Ga0082335_1003379_pt1 | contig 26431 bp, 31 predicted proteins | sample Subgrocontami58m_FD_72375 | JGI IMG/M metagenome (GOLD analysis project Ga0082335, IMG submission 72375) | Subsurface groundwater microbial communities from S. Glens Falls, New York, USA - GMW37 contaminated, 5.8 m (SPADES assembly) (version 2) ...
CTTAACTTATCATTTAGATCGAGCATTGAAAACTATCGGCGTAAAGCAATCCAACAAAATTTATTTTGATACGTTGAAAGTGGAATTGAATTCAATAGAAGAAACGGAGAAAGTAAAAGCTGAAGCTCTGAAGAATGGAATCAATTTCGGATACATCAATGACAAGTGTGTTGGAATTTCTCTTGCAGAGACTAACACTCTTGAAGATATTTCTGAAATCGCAGCTCTATTCGTAAAAGCACTCAATAAAAAATTTGATAAACCACAAGTCTTAAAATCATCAGAAAATGTTAGTGCCGATTATCCGCAAAACTTAAATCGTAAATCTAATTTCTTAACGCACCCGGTTTTCAATTCATACTATTCTGAAACAGAAATGCTTCGCTACATAAAAGGATTGGAGAAGAAAGATCTTTCACTAACCACTTCAATGATTCCACTCGGTTCATGTACTATGAAATTGAATGCATCAACAGAAATGTTCGGAATCAGCTGGTCTGAATTTGCAGAGCTACATCCGTTTGCACCGCTTGATCAAGCAGAAGGATATTTACAGATCTTCAAAGAATTAGAAAATGATTTAGCAAATATGACCGGATTCAATTCCGTTTCTCTTCAGCCGAATTCCGGTGCGGCAGGCGAGTATGCTGGATTAATGGTAATACGTGCTTATCATAAATCACGCGGAGATCATCACCGCAATGTTGTTCTTATTCCATCTTCCGCACATGGAACAAATCCCGCAAGTGCAGTTATGGCAGGAAGTAAAGTTGTTGTTGTTAAATGCGACGACCATGGAAATATTGACGCAGCCGATTTAAAAACGAAAGCAGAACAATTCAAAGAAAATCTTTCTGCATTGATGGTTACATATCCATCTACTCACGGAGTATTTGAAGAAGCAATAATTGAAGCATGCAAAATTATTCATCAAAACGGCGGATTAGTTTACATGGATGGTGCAAACTTGAATGCACAACTCGGTTTAACAAGTCCGGGATTTATCGGCGCTGATGTCTGCCATCTAAACCTTCATAAAACATTTTCAATACCGCATGGCGGCGGTGGACCGGGAATGGGACCAATCGCAGTTGCAAAACATTTATCACCATTCCTTCCGGGACATCCGTTAGTTAAAGTTGGCGGAGAGAAATCTATAACTGCAGTTGCTGCAGCTCCGTGGGGAAGTGCAAGCGTACTTATTATTTCTTATGCATATATAAAAATGATGGGTGCGGAAGGATTAACTCATGCAACTAAAGCAGCTATTCTTAATGCAAATTATATTCAAGCAAGGTTGGGTAAATATTATCCGGTGCTCTATACAGGCAGTAATGGATTTGTTGCACATGAAATGATTTTGGATTGCCGTCAATTCAAAACATCAGCAAGTGTTGAAGTTGACGATATCGCAAAAAGATTAATGGATTACGGATTCCACGCACCAACTGTTTCTTTTCCTGTACCGGGAACACTTATGATTGAACCAACAGAAAGCGAATCGTTGTATGAACTCGACCGGTTCTGCGATGTAATGATATCTATAAGAAAAGAGATTGAAGATGTTGAGAAAGGATTTTCCGGTAAAGAAGATAATCCGTTAAAGAATTCTCCGCATACCTTAGAAGATGTAGTGAACGATGTATGGGAACATTCCTATTCACGTGAGAAAGCAGCATTCCCAAATGCTCAGGTTAAACTAAATAAATTCTGGCCAAGTGTCGGAAGAGTAAACAATGCTTACGGGGATAGAAATTTAGTATGCAGTTGCGTACCGATTAGTGAATACATTGAGGAAATAATAAAATGAACGATGAACAAGAACTAAAAGAGATTTGTAAAATTCTTTCGGAAGCGAAAACTATTGCTGTAGTTGGTTTATCGGATAATCCGGATAGAACAAGCAGACAGATAGCAGAATTTCTTGTTGATAAAGGTTACAAAGTTGTTGGTGTTAATCCTACAATAAAAAAGAGCGGAGAGATTGATGTCTATCCTAATCTCTCCGATATTCCATTCGAAGTTGATATTGTTGATGTTTTTAGAAGATCGGAAGATATTCCAGTAATAATTTCTGAAGTACTTAGAAAAAATCCTAAAACACTTTGGCTTCAGCAGGGAATCAGAAATGATGAAGCAGTTAAACCGGTTATTGATAAAGGTATCTATACTGTTCAAGATAAATGTATTGCTGTTTATTACAGTTTATGCAAATCATTCCATAAAAATTAAATCTTTCCGAATGAATTTACTTCTTCAAACAAAATATTTTTTTGTTAAAACTATTTTTATCATTCTATTCGGTAATATCATTTTATTTGCCGTTGAACCCGATTCACTTTTTATCAGAAATGATGAAACGATAAGAATTGATTCGATCAGAATAGAGGGGAACGAGAAGACAAAAAATTTTATTATCCTTTGTGAATTAACATTTCAAATCGGTGATAGTGTTTCAGGCAGAACATTACGCTTTAACCGCGAAAGAGTTTTTAGTCTTCGTCTTTTCAATCAAGTTGAATTCAAAATAGAAAAAGCAACGTATAAAAATATTCTTGTAATACAGTTAACTGAGAGTTGGTATTTATATCCGCTTCCGTTGTTAAGGATACAAGATGGTGATTTTAATAAATCAACTTATGGTATAAATCTATCTTATAGAAATTTCCGAGGAAGAAACGAATCCTTACGTGCAGCAATTGGCTTCGGGTATGATCCTTTTTACTTGTTTAATTATGAAAATCCGGCTTTAAGTTATGAAGGAGGAATTGGTTTATCATTTGCTTTTGCTTATGTGAAGAGCATCAACAAAAGCGAGAACGCAAAATCAATTATTGGAGAAGACTTCACAAATAAAATGTATCTCCAAAGCATTTCGGTAAGTAAAAGATTTAATCAATTTAATATTGGTTTCTTGACAATTGGATTTAATTATATCGAGACTCCTTATACTCAACCGGGAATAACGGCCTCAGGTAAAAATATAGATCGAGTTCCTTTCGCAAGTATAAGTTACATATACGATTCACGGGATTTAAAACAATTTTCAGTAAATGGTTTATATACGTTCGCGTCGTTCACTCATTATGGATTTTCTATAAATGATATCAGCTATAATCAATTCAGCATTGATTTTAGAGAGTATAGAAAAGTAGTTGATGATTTTGCAGCTAAATGGCGTGTAAAATATCGAACTGTTTTCGGCAATGTAGTACCGTTCTATGATTACTCTTATCTAGGTTATTCTGATTATGTACGAGGGCATCTGCAAGACATTCGTGAAGGTAAGAGTTTTATTTTAACATCGCTTGAAATAAGTCATCCTATTGTGAAAGAGTGGAATTTTCATGTTAAGATTCCATTCCTGCCTGAGAAACTAACATCTGCACGAATTGGAATTTATCTAACCAGTTTCTTTGATACCGGCGATGCTTTCGATAGAAATGATAAATTAGCAATTAAAAATTTTTATTATGGCTACGGTTTCGGAATTACATTTTTGTTCTTACCTTATAACGCAATTAGATTTGAATACGCAGTTAATGAAAACGGAATAGGAGAATTTGTAATTGGGACAGGATTTTCTTTCTGACGTTGAGCTTTATTACTTAGAGAAAGTAAGTAATAATGAGCTAGAAATCTCAAATGAGGAATTTCATCACATTAAAGATGTAATGCGGCATAAAGCAGATGACGAATTTTATATTACGGACGGAAAAGGTTTTATCTATCATTCAAGCATTCAAGCAATTGAAAAAAATAAATTAATATGTAAGATATTATCTTCAGTACATTACAAAAATAAATTCAGTAACATCATTTTTTGTATACCGAGATTAAAAAATACCGGCCACTTTGAATTTGCCTTAGAAAAATGTGTTGAGTTAGGGATTACAAAATTTATTGTGTTCGATTCTACAAGAACAGTTGCAAAAGGAGAAAAGGTAGAACGATGGCAGAAGGTTTTACTCTCTGCAATGAAACAATCGCTCAGAGCATGGCTGCCGAAAATATCTTATACAAAATATTTTGCTGATATTCTCAAACAAGATGGAACGAAAATCATCTTCGATCAAAATTCAGAAAATACTTTTCATAATTTTCTTTTAACAGACCACCGATCACTGATAACCGATAACTGTTTCTTCATCTTTGGTCCAGAGGGAGGATTCTCTCAAGAAGAGAGCAAAGCGATGAGTGTAGAGTGTAGAGTGAAATTGACTGATAATCGTTTAAGAAGCGAAACTGCAATTGTAACTGCTGCATCTATACTTACAACAACTCTATAGTCTTTTTGATAAGCCGTTCAAAATCTTTTTTAACCATCTCCGCAGTTTCCATAACTTCATTGTGAGAAAGTTTTTGCGGAGAAAGTCCTGCTGCAAAATTTGTAATACAAGAAACCGATGCAACATTTAATCCTAGTGAAGCAGCATAATACGCTTCGTGAACCGTTGACATACCCACTGCATCTCCACCAAATTTCTGAATCATCTTTATCTCAGCTGGAGTTTCATAGCTCGGTCCCTTTGTTAACCAATAAACGCCTTGACGCAAAGATAATTTTTCTTCAAGAGCTGCACTTATAATTTTATTATTCATTTCGGAAGAGGGGAAATCTAAAAATAAATTTTTCTGTTCAAGATTAGTTAGACCGATTAATCCGGTCAATTCGGTTTTTATGTTAACTCCGTTAAACGAAGTAGTAAGCATAAGATCGCCGGGTTTATAATTAGGATTAACTCCTCCGGCTGCATTTGTTAAGATTATTTTTTTGCAATTTAATTTTGAAGCAACATGGACAGGTAATACACATTGCGATAAAGTGTATCCTTCATAAAAATGAATTCTGCCTTGTACAATTAATAATTTCTTACCACCGTAATTTGAAAAATGAAGATAACCTTGATGGCCTTGAACTGTTGATTTAGGATAGTTAGGAAGTGAAATTGTAGATATTGATTTCACGGTTTCAACTTTGTCGGCAAAATCACCGAGACCGCTTCCGAGAACAATACATATTTCCGGTTCGAATGGAATTTGTTTTGCAACAGCTTCAAATGTTTCGCGGTATTTAGCATTCATATTTATCATTGAACAAGAATACCCGCAAGTGTTGCTGTCATTAATGTTGCAAGCGTTCCGCCTAAAACTGCTTTTAATCCTAATGCGGCAATATCTTTTTTCCTTGAAGGTGCAAGCGGACCAATCCCGCCGATCTGAATTGCGATTGAAGAAAAATTTGCAAATCCACATAAAGCATAAGTTGCCATCATCATTCCTTTTGCACTCATACCGCCGGCTTTAATTATTGTAGTTAAATCTAAGTAAGCTACAAATTCATTTAAAACAACTTTTGTCCCGATTAAACTTCCAAAATGAAAAGCATCATTCCAAGGAACGCCAATTCCGACTGCGAGATATCGTAAAACAATTCCAAATATCAATTGCATTGAAAGAGGCGCACCAAAAGTAGCTTTCAAATAATTGTTAATACCTACAAGATCACCAAAGCTTGTGAACAAATAATTCACTAATGCAATCAACGCTATGAAGGCAAGCAGCATTCCGGCAACGTTCAAAGCTAAATGTAATCCATCTCCTGCACCGGTAGCAGCAGCTTCAATAACATTTGATGCATTCTTTTCTACTTTAAGTTTTACAGTACCGCGCGTAACCGGTTCTTCAGTTTCAGGATAAATTATTTTTGCAATTACAAGTGAAGCAGGCGCTGCCATACAACTTGCTGCAAGTAATTGAATAGCAAACTTAACCTGTGCTTCCTGGATTGTAATTTTATAAATTTCCGCGAAAGACTGACCAAGCATTTGAATGTAACTTGCCATTACACCGCCGGCTATTGTAGCCATTCCTCCAACCATAATTGTAAGAATTTCGGAGTTTGTCATTTTTTCAATATATGGTCTTATCAAAAGTGGAGCTTCAGTTTGTCCGACAAAAATATTTGCTGTGTTGGATAAGGATTCGGCGCCGCTTGTTCCTAATAATTTTGCCATTACCCATGCCATTCCCTTTACAACAAGCTGAAGAATCCCCAGGTAGTATAGAAGTGAAGTAAGTGCTGATACAAAAATTATTGTCGGTAAAACTTGAAAAGCAAAATAGAAACCTAAACTATCCGGGCCGCTGTTGATTGCTAATTTTCCAAAAACAAATTCAGCTCCTTTCATAGTGAAGCCCAGTAAACTTACGATTGCAGTACCTAACCAATTGATCGCATCTTTAGGCAAGCCAAGCAGGAAGAACCAGCTGCGCAGCGTTTCACTGTGAATAATAAAAATTGCGAAGAGAACTTGAATTGAAATTCCGGTAGCAACAAGTTTCCAATTGATTCTTTTTTTATTGTTTGAAAAGAGGAAAGCTATTCCAAGTATTAGTATTATTCCGCCAATACCACGTAAAAGAGAAATAAAAAATTCCATTTAGGTCCTCAGCTTTATTCGGGAATGTAATGACATTTTCTGCATCGTGCTTCATAACTATCGGAAGCACCAACGAGAACTCTTTCAGATGAAACTATTTTACGCTGTGTTTTATCTGCCGGATTACCGCACACAACACAAATTGCTAAAGTTTTGGTAATGTATTCTGCAACAGCAAGTAATTGCGGCATTGGTTCAAAAGGAACTCCGCGAAAATCTTGATCGAGCCCGGCAACAATAACGCGTTTACCTTGATTTGCTAATGTATTGCAGATTTCAACAAGTTCGTTATTGAAGAATTGAGCTTCATCTATACCAACCACTTGAGCATCTTCAGAAAAAATTAAAATTTCTTGAGGGCTATCTACTAATATTGAAGGAAGAGATTGTTCGCTATGAGATACTATATCATTGTTTGAATATCTGTTATCAATTTTTGGTTTGAAAATTTTTATATTGAGTCGTGCTATTTTTGCCCTGCGTAATCTTCTAATTAATTCTTCTGTTTTTCCACTGAACATACATCCGGCTATTACTTCAATCCAGCCTGTGTTTTTAGGAGATGAATGAGGTGTGAAATCTGTCATGGTTTCAAAAATTCCTTGCCAAATGAATAGGGAAGTAATTCATCGAGAGTTGTTTGTTTGTATTCTCCCTTTTGATTGATCATATATACATGAAGATTTTTTCCACACAATTCCATCAAAACTTGCCTGCAAGCGCCGCAAGGAGAAATATAATCTTCTGAATCACCTGCGACTGCAATTGCTTCAAACTCCCGTTCACCTTCTATGATTGCATTGAATGCGGCGGTTCTTTCTGCGCAGATTGTCAATCCGTAAGATGAATTTTCAATATTAGCACCGAGATATACTTTTCCGCTTTTAGCAAGCAATGCAGCTCCTACATGGAAATTAGAATACGTTGGTAATGCTCTCGACTTTGCGTTGATAGCTTGTTGAACTAAATCTTTTGCGTTGTACATGGAGTATTATAATTTTTGATTCAAAGATAGGTAGTTAATGAATTAAATGGAATTGATTTTTAATGAAGATTTAATTGAGAACTGTCTATTGTAATGTATGATTATTAAAGGGGATGTTAGGAGGTACACATGAATATCATACAGCAACTTGTTTTATTTTGTCAGATATCCATTGTTTGATAACAAATTCTCTTGTAACGCCAAGTTTCTTTGCTTCTTTATCAACTGATTTCATCATCCATGAAGGGAAAGAAATATTAATTTTCTCGTTTCTTAATCCAGGTCTATTAGCTTTTGGTATGTCAAGATATTTTGAAATATCTTCACCCTTGTCGAATTTTTGATCGAATATTTTAGCTTTGATAGATTGCTTTTTCATTCTTTCTTGCTCTCCTTACCGATATCATCCTAATTTTTTCTTCTCTGATAGTATAAACTGCAGACCAAATATATGTTTTATATTCAGCAATTAAAAGACACCTATCCTCATCTAATGTTTTTGCTGGAATAATAACTCTAAATACATCGTTCCATAAATTTTGTGCTTCAAAAAAATCTATTCCATGTTTTTCTTTATTAAGCTTGCTTTTTTCTTCATCATATTCAAAAACTAGTGAACTCATCTTGTAAAACGTTTATTGTATTTATTTCAAAGATAGTTGATTGAAATAAGAAAGGGAATTGGAAAGTAAGTTTTTGAAGAAGCAGAGGTCTTAAGAGTCTGTTGTATAAATTCAAAATGGTTTTTCTTTCTCCGTGTAACTCTGTGTCTTCTCTGAGAACTCTATGTAATTAATAAGTCACCTTACGCACGAAAGTTTTTTTAGTTATCATTTCTTTGCGATCTTCGCGCCTGTCTGACGTAGTCATGTTATCTTGGCGGTCTTTGCGTGAAATTTGTTTCTTTTTTCCACGCCAAGCACGCTAAGAAAAACGCCAAGAGCGCCAAGTCTATAAACTGCGTAAGGTGAGTTAATAAGATTTAATATTTCACATAGAACCACCGAGCATTAAAAATCAGTTCTGTCAAACGTTCGTCAAAAGGGAAGGGAAATGGAATGAATAATTCTATCTACTTCATTCAAAACTCATAACTAATAACTAAAAATTATTCTTCCAGAAGCCATTGCTCGGCAGTATCTTCATTTATCCCATCGATAAAGCGTGAAGGTTTGGCAAAGGTAATTCCTTTGGAACGATCGAAAATGTACATCGGATAACACACATATAGATTTTGTTTCGCACGTGTTGAAGCAACATACATCAAGCGTCTTTCTTCTTCGAGCGTTTCTAATTTTTCAAATGATTGAGAAGATGGGAAGAATCCGTCAAGAGCATGAATGATAAAGACCGAATGCCATTCTAAACCTTTTGCCGAGTGAATTGTAGAAAGAGTGAGAAACTCTTTTTCTTTATCCGGAGCTTCAACTTCAGTAACACTATCTTGCGGCGGATCTAATGCCATATCGGCAAGTAAGCTATTAAGACTTTTATAATTTTGTGATATGTTTATAAAAATATCTAGATCTTTTTTCCGTTTGTTAAAGTCATCATACTTTTCCATAAAGAGCGGTTCGTAATATTTATAAACAAGTTCAGCTTTATCAGCCGGCAATTGATTCTTAGTTGATATATCATAGATCAATTTGAAGAGATTAAAAATCCTATCGTTATATTTTTTTGAAACAGATTTCTCCGGTTCCGACTTGATAGTAATTTGTGAGGTTGCCAATTCATCCATTATTTGCTGTGCTTTTTTGGGTCCGATTCCTTCGTGCAGAAGAAGAACACGGTACCAGCTTACAAAATCATTTGGGTTAACAGCAATTCTAAGAAACGCTAACATATCTTTAACGTGAGCAGTTTCAATAAATTTCATTCCGCCAAATTTTAAGTAAGGAACGTTAGCTTTGTTCAATTCAATTTCAAGATCGAATGAGTGATATGATGAACGGAATAAAATTGCAATATCATTTAAAGGAACACCTTCTTCACGGAGTTCTAAAACTCTTTCAACTATAAAACGCGACTGCATACTTTCATTTGCGGATGAGACTATACCCGGTAATTCTCCGCTGACTTTGCGGGTGAAAAGATGTTTCGGATATTTTTCGATTGCATGTTCTATAATGTGATTGGAAAAATTTAATATCTCCTGAGTGCTTCTGTAATTTTCTTCTAATGTGATCAGTTTTACATCTTTAAATAGTTTTGGAAACTCCATAATATTTCTAAAGTTAGCTCCACGGAAGGAGTAGATAGATTGCGAGTCATCGCCGACAACCATTATGTTCTGATTAACCTGAGTGAGTCCTTGAATCAACTCAGACTGGATCTTATTTGTATCTTGATATTCATCAACCATAACAAATTTAATTGTTGATAGAAGAGATTTTGCAGCCGGACTAAGTTCAATTAAAAAATTACGCAGATAGATCAATAAGTCGTCATAATCGAGCAAAGAGTTTTTCTTTTTGTAAGCTTGATAAATTTTCTGGATGTCTATAAACTTATCCAGGTAATCTGCAAAGTGAGGATATTCTTCGTCTAAAATGTCTTCAATTGTTTTTTCTGTATTTGCACTTAAGCTTAGAACTTTGAAGATCGTGGCTTTGTTGGGAAATCTTTTTTTGTGCTGAGACAGATTTAATTGTGCGCGTATTAGATTTATAACATCTTCACTATCGCTTTGATCGAGTATTGTAAAACCATTATCAAGTCCAACTGCTTTTGCATATTTTCGAAGAGTTAAATTAGCAAATGAATGAAACGTTCCGCCGTTAATTTTTGAACAGCGGTTATCTAAAAGAATAGCCGCCCGGTCAAGCATTTCTTTTGCTGCTTTACGTGTAAATGTAAGAAGTAGAATTGATGCGGGGTCGTAACCTAATTCTGTTAAACGAGCAACACGATAAACGAGCGTTCTTGTTTTTCCGCTGCCGGCGCCTGCTATTACAAGATAAGCTCCTTCTACTGCAGTTACAGCTTCGTATTGAGCAGCATTAAGTTGTTCTCGGTAGTTTATATGAAATTTAGATTCATCAAGTATAGAACTACGAACGGGTGTTTCTCCGACTTTCTTGAGGATGTATTTCTTGGTCATTATCTGCGGAGTGCTTTGGGCTTATTGATTATTTCTGAGATCAAATATAATTCTCGAAGTGTTGCATGGTTTTTTATTTTATGTTTTAGTTCGTTTGTTTTACGATTAAAACTAAATCCAACTTCATAAGCTAAGTGTGGTTCATCCGAAAGAGTTTTAGTTTGTTGAGCTTCAAGTGAAGTCAATTTATCGTAATTAATAACTGGCGAAATAAGTTTATCGTAATTAATATCCGGGATATTTCTCTTTTCAGCATCTGATTCTTTTTCGATCTCCGGTAAGTCAATCTCTAAATTACCAGGATAATTTTTTTGCGGATAAGTTTCATACTCATCACCGGATTTAGGAATTTTCAAACCGAATAGATCCTGAAGAATATCTGTTGAAGAATATTGAGGTTGGGGAGAAGCTTTGGTGTCTGCTTCTCCCGTTTCATTCCTCGGAAAATTATTCTGCGGTCGTTGCGGTTTCTTTTTGCCAAAGAGAGAATTATAAATCGTATAAATGACAAAAAGTAAAATCAGTAGCTGAAAAATATTATCCATTAGTGTCTTTATCCTTTTTGTCTTCCGGTTTAGCAATCGCATTTCTCATTTCGGTATCGGATTGAATATTTCTAAGATTATAATAATCCATCACTCCGAGATTTCCTTTATGGAATGCTTCGGCTATTGCTCTTGGAATTTCGGCTTCTGCCTCAACAACTTTAGCACGCATACGTGCAACTTCAGCGCTCATTTCCTGTTCTAAAGCAACAGCGGCGGCGCGTCTTTCTTCTGCTTTTGCACGTGCAACTTTTAGATCGGCTTCTGCTTGATTGGTTTGTAAAATAGCTCCGATATTTGAACCAACATCCACGTCGGCAATATCAATCGAAAGAATTTCGTAAGCAGTTCCTGCATCCAATCCTTTTGCTAATACAACTTTGGAAATCTTATCGGGATTCTCCAATACTTCTTTGTGCGAAATGCTTGAACCGATAGTTGAAACAATTCCTTCTCCAACACGTGCAAGAATTGTTGCTTCACCGGCACCGCCGACTAATCTTTCCAGATTTGTGCGGACAGTAACTCTTGCCATTGCTTTCAACTGAATTCCATCTTTTGCAACACCTGAAACGAGCGGAGTTTCAATTACTTTTGGATTAACAGACATTTTCACTGCTTCCAAAACATCACGTCCGGCTAAATCAATTGCAGCAGCTTTAGCAAATTCTAAATCCAAATTTGCTTTATTAGCAGAGATCAAAGCGGTTACAACTTTAGTTACGTTACCGCCGGCAAGAAAGTGAGCTTCTAATAAAGATGTGTTTAGTTGAATTCCAGCTTTGGTAGCAGCTATTAAATTACGAACGATCACTTGTGGTGAAACTTTTCGTAACCGCATTCCAATCAGATCTTTGAAGATTTTTAACTTTACTCCGGAAAAGTATGCGGTAATAAATAGACCGATCGGAACAAAATATAAAATCATAACTAGAATAAAGAAGGCAACAATAATCACTAATATTGATACACCTGTTAAAGCTTCCATTTTATCTCCTTAATGTTCTTTAATTAACTGAATGCAAAATATCAATTCAAAACGACTATTACAATTTTAACTGTTATTTGATGCATTTAATATGATTATTATGTTCCTTGATATGAGGACAATCAATCTATATATTTAAGCAACGATTTTGACAGTTTTACTGTTTAGACAATTAGAATAATAAAGGAAAAACGATGGATGGCAATTTTTCAGAACGTGTACAGGAAGTAATAAGACTTAGCCGGGAAGAAGCATTAAGGTTAGGACATGATTATATTGGTACAGAACACCTGCTTCTCGGAATCATCCGTGAGGGTCATGGTGTTGCAGTTAAAATTTTGCGAAATCTTGATGTTGATTTGGTAAAATTAAAAAAAGCCATTGAAGATACAGTTAGAACTTCAGGCGGAACTCTCACAATTGGTAACATTCCGCTAACAAAACAAGCTGAGAAAGTTTTAAAGATTACTCAGATAGAATCGAAAATTTATAAATCAGATGTTATCGGTACAGAACATATTCTTCTTTCACTTTTAAGGGATGAAGATAACATTGCCACACAAATATTACATCAGTTTAATGTTACTTATGATAATGCCCGTGCGGAGTTAAATAATATTCTTAGCAGTAAAGATCCTGCAAAAGCTTCCTCTCAACAAACATCAGTTGGAAGCGGCAAGAAAGTTGACAAAACCAAAACTCCAGTTCTGGATAACTTTGGTCGAGATCTAACAAAACTTGCAATTGATGATAAACTCGATCCGGTTATTGGTCGGGAAAAAGAAATTGAACGTGTTGCTCAAGTTCTTAGTAGAAGGAAGAAAAATAATCCTGTACTTATTGGTGAACCAGGAGTTGGTAAAACTGCTATTGCAGAAGGATTGGCATTAAGAATCATTCAAAAGAAAGTGCCTAGAATTCTCCAAGAAAAACGAGTGGTTACATTAGACCTTGCAGGATTAGTTGCAGGTACAAAATACCGCGGACAGTTTGAAGAAAGAATGAAAGCATTAATGAACGAACTTGAAAAAGCAGATGATGTTATTCTATTTATAGATGAACTTCATACGATTGTAGGTGCAGGCGGTGCCTCAGGTTCTCTTGATGCATCAAATATGTTCAAGCCGGCATTAGCAAGAGGCGATATACAATGTATTGGTGCTACTACATTTGATGAGTACCGTAAGTATATTGAAACAGACGGCGCATTGGACCGCAGATTTCAAAAAGTTATGGTAGAACCGCCATCGGTTGATGAAACAATTCAGATACTTGAGAATATTAAATTCAAATATGAAGAACATCATCATGTGCTGTATTCAAGTGAAGCGATTCATTCCGCAGTCCGACTAAGTGAAAGATATATAACAGACCGGCATTTACCGGATAAGGCAATTGATGTTCTTGATGAAGCCGGATCCCGTGTTCATATGGGCAACTTTACCGTATCGGAAGAAATTCTGAAATTTGAAGAAGAAGTTGAAAAAATAAAACACCAAAAAATTCAAGTTGTTAAACAGCAAGATTATGAAGAAGCGGCTCGCTTAAGAGATAAAGAAAGAACTTTGCAATCAGATCTTGAAATTGCTAAACGTGAGTGGGATGCTAAAACAAAAGATATAGTTTATGATGTAAGTGAAGACGACATAGCAACAGTTGTTTCCATGATGACAGGAATTCCGGTAACTCGTGTTGTTCAGGCTGAATCAGAAAAATTGATGAAAATGGAAACTGCTTTGAAAGGAAGGATTGTTGGTCAGGATGAAGCAGTTTCAAAATTATCAAAAGCTATTAGAAGAACAAGAGCCGGATTGAAAAGACCATCGAAACCGATTGGAACTTTCATATTTCTTGGACCAACCGGGGTAGGGAAAACAGAATTGGCAAAAGAATTGGCAAGGTATTTATTCGATTCAGAAGATGCTCTTATTAGAATTGATATGAGCGAGTATATGGAAAAATTTGCCGTCTCACGTTTAATTGGAGCTCCTCCGGGATACGTTGGTTACGAAGAGGGCGGACAGCTTACCGAACGTGTTAGAAGAAAACCTTATTCTGTTGTTCTATTTGATGAAATCGAAAAAGCTCATCCGGATGTTTTCAATATTCTTTTACAAGTTTTAGATGATGGTGTATTAACAGATAGTCTTGGTCGTAAAGTTGATTTTAAGAATACAATCATTATCATGACTTCAAATATTGGGACTAAAGAGATAAAATCTATTGGCGGTTATGGATTTAGCGGTGAATCGGAAGCTGATCAGTATTCTTACCTAAAGAATACAGTTGAAGACGCCATGAAGAAACTCTTCAATCCCGAATTTGTAAATAGAATTGACGAGACAATTGTATTTAGGAATTTGGATAAAGATGATATTAAGAAAATAATCAGTATTGAGATGAAAGATCTAATAAAGAATATCAGCGATAATAAGATGACCATTGAACTTCATAAATCTGCTACAGAGTTCTTAGCTGATAAAGGGTTTGACCCAAAATTTGGAGCAAGACCCTTGAAACGTGCTATACAAAAATATGTTGAAGATCCATTAGCAGAGGAATTACTTCTTTCACATTTTAAGGAAGGCGATAAGATTTTAGTAAAGCATAAAAAAAGTACCGAAGAACTTTATTTTGTCGCTGATAAAATAGCTGAGAAGGAAGAACAAGATAATCAAGGAAAAAAAACAATTTAGTAAATCATGGAATTGCTTTGAATGCAAACACTTAGTAATGAAGAGGTTAAAAATAATTTAGACAATTTAGATGGCTGGTTCTATCTAAATAATTCAATAGAAAAGGAATTTACATTAAAATCATTTGCAGATGCAGTTGCTCTTATTGTTAAGATTGGTATTGAAGCAGAGAAGATTGACCACCACCCGGATTTGCTCCTTCACTCATGGAATAAAGTAAAAGTAATTCTTTCTACGCACTCGGAAGACGGTGTTACCGGGAATGATTTCAAATTAGCTCAAACAATTGACGAAATTAGAAAATGAGCAATCAAGAAATTCTCCAAATTTTTCAAAAAACTAATGCCCTTTTAAACGGGCATTTTTTATTAACCTCCGGGCGGCATAGTAATCAATATTTTCAGTGTGCTTTAGTTTTACAATATGCTGAGTATAATGAAATCATCTGTGGTATGATTGCAAACCATTTTAAGAATTTTGAGATTGATGTTGTAATTTCTCCAGCTATAGGCGGAATTGTAGTAGGGCAAGAAGTTGCCAGGCAATTAGGGAAAAAATCAATATTTGCTGAAAGAGAAGAAAAAATATTAACTCTAAGAAGAGGATTTCAAATTGATGAAGGTAAAAAATATTTAGTTTGTGAAGATGTTGTTACCACAGGAGGTTCTGTATTTGAAGTAATTGATATTGTTAAAAGTAATGGCGGAATTGTTGCAGGAGTCGGTTTTATTGTAGATCGCAGTAATAACAATGTCCAATTTGGAGTCCCGCAATTTAGTACTCTACAATTAGAGGTAGTCTCATATTCACCGGAAGATTGTCCTTTATGTAAACAAAACATACCGGTTATAAAACCCGGATCTCGAAAAGTAAAATCATAATTCTTTTGAGTATATATAAAATGAAAAAAATGTTGTTAGTTTTTTTGTTCCTAATAGTTACTGTAAATGCTCAAGTTAAATATGAAGACTACTTTACAGACAATACACTCCGTCTCGATTTTTACCATACAGGTAATAAAACTACAGAAACCATTTCTTTCGAAAAACTAGTAGAAGAAGGTGAATGGAGCGGTCAGAAGAACAACTTGATAGACAAATTCGGATACGGAAATTATTTTCTAAAAGTTTTAGATGCTTCTAATCATACTTTAATCTATTCACGCGGATTTTCAACTTTATATCAAGAATGGCAGACGACAGAAGAAGCAAAAAATACACTGCGTTCTTTTTCCGGTTCCGTGTCAATGCCTTATCCTAAAGAGAAAATTATTGTAGAAATTTATAAAAGAGACCGCCGGAATAATTTTGAAAAGAAATTTGAAAAGGAAATTGATCCTAAGGATTATTTCATTGTAAAAGAAAAGATTAAACCGTTCAATAATTTCAAAGTTCATTATTCAGGGAACCCGTCTACTAAGCTGGATATCGTTTTTATACCTGAAGGATACACAAAAGATGAGATAGACAAATTTCATAATGATTGTGAAAGATTTGCCGGATTTCTATTCGATTATACTCCATTTAAAGAGAATAAGGAAAAAATAAATATTTGGGGAATAGAAGCTCCTTCGAGTGAATCGGGTACTGATGTTCCGGGTAAGAATGTTTGGAAAAATACTCTTCTCAATTCACATTTTTACACTTTTGATAGTGAACGATATTTAATGACCACAGATTACTTCACGGTTCGTGATGTTGCTGCAAACGCACCATATGACCAAATATTCTTGATGGTAAATACTTCTACTTACGGCGGTGGAGGTGTTTACAATCTTTATTCTATGACATGTGTGGATAATAAAGTTGCTAATCAAGTTTTTGTGCATGAATTTGCTCACGGGCTTGCCGGACTTGCTGATGAATATGGAAATGATCCTACTTATCAAGATATGTATCCTACCGATGTTGAACCTTGGGAGCCAAATCTTACAACAATGGTAAATCTCGAAAGCAAATGGAAAAATTTAATTGAACCGGGCACACCAATTCCTACTCCACCGGAAGATAAATACAAAAATAAAATTGGAGTATTTGAAGGCGGCGGTTATGTTGCAAAAGGTGTTTTCAGACCTACTTATAACAGCATTATGAATTCTTTTAAATCAAATGAATTTAATCAAGTATGTATAGATGTACTTCAAAAAATTATAAACTATTATTCAGAATAAAACAGACATGGATCAAAAAAAATTATATAGAACCATTGAAAGTGTAGCTTCTCAAAATTTTTCTAAAGACAGCGATTTACTTGCCGATGTAGTTCAACAGATCGTTAAGAATGAAAAGATACAATTGACAGGCGGAAGAATTTGGAAATTCGATCTGCGTAGAAAATCATACCGGATAATTTTCCAAACAGGAAAAGTGCAGAAGATACCGGATGATTTCACACTTCAAATAAAAGACTATCCTTTATTTGATATCATTTCTACAGAACGGACCATTCTTGCTGATGAAACAAATAAAACATTACGCAGTAAAGGAATTTTCAAGTACTCTGCTGCCGGAGTAGGTAGGAAAGTCCGTTTAGGTGAAAAAAAATATTATGAATATCTTCTTGCTGTAAACAGTAATATGATCGGTGATGATCTAAGAGATACATTAAATATTGTTGCTACGGTTTTAACATCAAAATTAAATGAGAGATATTTAAGCCAATCTAGAAAAAATTTAATTGCCGATATTGACAAAGCAAAGCAGCTTCAACGCAGCATCCTACCTGCACATGAACATAAATTCCACTCGTTTGATATTTTCGGAGTAACAATTCCGGCTGATACTGTTGCTGGCGATTTTTATGATTATCTTAAAATTGGCGATGACGAAGAACGATTGGGAATCGTTGTAGGAGATGCGGCTTCAAAAGGATTAGGTGCAGCGGCGGAAGCCATGTATATTTCAGGCGCATTAAGAATGGCTAGTACTTTCCAGATTAAAATATCACCAATGTTATTTAGATTAAACCAGCTTGTGAATAAAATATTTAGTGATGATAAATTTACCACACTATTTTACGGTGAACTTTCTAATGATAAAAAAGGTCTCTTCCTTTATGCCAATGCCGGTCATAATCCGCCGATGTTTTTCGACAAAAAAAATAATAACATAACTTATTTACAACCGACAGGACCATTACTAGGCCCGGCGCCGAATTCAAAGTATGAAACAGACAGCATAAATTTTCATAAAGGTGATATACTTGTTATATATTCTGATGGAATAGTTGAATCTGCAAATGAGAAATACGATTTTTACGGGGAAGAACGGCTGCAGAAAATAATTTTAGCAAGTGTTAACAAATCCCCGAAAGAAATTACTACATTAATATTAGATGACGTCTTAAAATTCAGTACAAGTGAGAGCCAATATCAAGATGATAAAACAATTGTTGTTATAAGACAAAACGGATAAAATGGATCTTGTAAAAAAAATATTTGATGCCGGAGTTGTTGGAGCGGGCGGAGCGGGATTTCCGACTCACATTAAAGCCAAATCCAAAGTTGAGTTTGTTTTAGTAAATGGTGCAGAATGTGAACCGTTGATCCATAAAGATTATGAACTGATGAAGAATTTTGCACCGGATATTGTGAATGGCGTTGACTTGATGATAAAGCAAACATCTGCAAAGAAATCTTACTTTGGAATTAAAGCAAAGAACACTGCGGCTATTGAAGAAGTTGAGAAGAATTATAAAAACGGGAAAATTGATACTTGTCTGCTTGGTGATTTTTATCCAAGCGGTGATGAATATGAATTAGTTTATGCCGCAACGAAAAGATTGATTCCTCCTTACGGTTTACCGCTTGATATCGGTTGTGTTGTAAATAATGTTGAAACATTTTATAACATATCACGTGCAATCGAGGACAAACCCGTAACACAAAAATTTGTTTGTATTGCCGGCTGCGTAAAAAATCCTTCGTCGTTTTTTGTTTCGATCGGCACAACATTAAAAGAACTTATAGAACACGTCGGAGGAACAACAGTTTCCGATTACGGAGTTTTTGTAAGCGGAATATTAATGGGCAAACTTACTTTTGATCTTTCCGAAGTTGTTACGAAGACAACAGCAGGAATAATTGTTCTACCGGCAGATCACTACCTGGTGGATCGAACAAAGAGATCTACAGAATCTAAAAATAGAATCGGTAAATCAGCATGCGATCAATGCAGCTACTGTACGGAATTATGTCCGCGATATCTTCTTGGCTATGATGTACAACCGCACAAAGTAATGCGTTCGCTCGGTTTTTCTGCTACCGGACAAGCTGTGTGGAATCAATATGCCGATCTATGCTGTTCTTGTGGATTGTGTTCTTTATATGCGTGTCCAGAAGATTTATATCCGCGTGAAGCGTGTGATCAAGGTAAAGTTGAGAATAAAAAAAACGGCACAAGGTACGAACAGCAGAAGCCGGTTAAAGTTCATCCTATAAAAGAGGGAAGACGTGTTCCTTTAAAACAATTAATGAAAAGAATTGATGTGTTGAAATATGATGCGCATACTCCATACACAAATAATTCTCCGAATCCTTCTCAAGTTAAAATTTTATTGAAACAGCATATGGGAGTTTCGGCTAAACCTGTAGTTAGACTCGGAGACGTTGTGCATGAAGGAACATTGATTGGAGATATTGAAGAAGGTTTGCTCGGTGCAAGAGTTCATGCTTCGATTTCAGGAAGAGTAACTCATGTTTCTGATGAGTATATAAGGATTGCGAAATAATATTAATAAATGTCATTGCGAATCAAGACGAAGTCGTGATGAAGCAATCCAAATCTAAGTTTTTAGATTGCTTCGTCTCCGGCTACCGCCGGATACTCGCAATGACAAATTGAGAAAGGAAAACCAAATGGAAATGAATTCACTTGGACTTATTGAAATGACAAGCATAGCAGCCGGTATGCAAGCGGCAGATATAATGCTGAAAACTTCGCAAGTAGAATTAATTCTATCACGAACTATATGTTCAGGTAAATATATTGTTCTCATAGGCGGTGAAGTGGCTGCTGTTCAATCTGCCGTAGATGCCGCTGTAAATCAAATTGATTTTGCTGTGATTGATACTTTCGTTATTCCAAATGTTCATAAAGATATTTTTCCCGCTCTATCCGGACATTCTGATGTAAGTCTACTCGAAGCTTTAGGTATTATCGAATCATTTTCAGTTGCTTCACTAATAGAGGGTGCAGACGCCGCTGTTAAAGCTGCTAACGTAAGAATTATTGAGATCCGTCTTGCTATGGCACTTGGTGGAAAAGCATTCTGTACATTAACCGGAGAAGTTGCCGCTGTTACAAGCGCAGTTGAAGCCGGGGCAAAAGTAATTGCCGATAAAGGATTGCTTGTAAATAAAATTGTAATCGCTCAACCGCGACCGGAATTATTGAGTGAGATGATTTAATAATCACTCACTCCAGAATTTCAAAGTATAACAAGCCGTGATCGGAATATCGTTTGATCCATTCATCTTTCTTCTCAGTTGTTGATTCTTTAGGCCAACCCAACACAGTTACTTCGGCACCTGAGTATTTTTTAAATTTCAGATTATCTGAAGCAACAACTTGATCTAAATTTGACGGTGGTATTTTAGATTTACTTCCGTTCCACCAACTTGCCGGTTCATCCTTCTTAAGAATTCTCATCTTAACTTTCTTAGCTTCTTTCTCTGCAAGTTTTTTAATTTCGGTTTTAGCGTTTATTGATTTGCCGTACGGATAATCCATTCCCATTGTGTTAAGATCACCAAGGAAAAGATATTTTGAATCCCATTTCTTCACTGCATTCTTATCTAAGACGGTTCTAAAACTGCAAGCCCGCTTAAACATATCGTCGCGCAGACCGAGACCTAATGGATCAGTACCACTTTTGGTGTGGAGGAAAAGAAGAGTGTAATTCTTAGTTCCGATAGTTAACGTTAGAAGTGCGCCCGGTCTTAGGTATTGATTACCGGATTTGAATTCTAATTTTTGTGTGAAGAAGGTTGTAAAATTATTTTTGGCAGCTACTAATATTTCTTGAGTCTGAGATCCTTCCGTTATATGAAAACTATAATCGGGCATTTTGGAAGTTAGTGCACCAAAAACTTCTTTTCCTTCAACTTCATAGAGAGCGAAAACATCGGGATTTAATTTTTTTATTTGTTCGGTAACATCATCAACTCTCTTTTTTACTTCGCCTTTGAAATGTTCAACATTCCACGATACAACAGAAAATAATTTTGTCATTTTCCACCCCTTATTTTAATTATGATTTATTTGTATTGTTATTTATTTCTTTTTAACAGTATAATCTTTTGTTCTTTAGCAGAATCATTGATTAAAATATTTAATCTTCTTAACCGCGTTTCTTCCAGCTTAGCGCTCATTACCCAATGGATAGCCGGTTTTTGATAAGATGGGACTTGATTAGAAAAATATTTCCATGCTTTTTTATTCCGCTTAAAAATAGTTTCATATTTCTTATCAAACTTTACTACTCTCTGTTCAAAGGAATAAATTTTAGATTTGTTTTGATCGAGTTTATTGAAAGCAGCAATTCCGGCGGGTTTCATTAATCCGAGTTTAGAAAGATTCTCAACCTTCTTGATATTTATAGCGCTCCAGATGCTCTTTGGATTACGCGGGGTAAATCGAATTGAATAACTTATCTCATCAATAGATCTTCTGATTCCGTCAATCCAGCCGAAGCATAATGCTTCATCAACCGATTCGGGCCAGGTAATACTTTGTCTTCTGGAATCTTTTTTGTAAAAACCAACAAGAAGTTCTTTCTCTTTCTCATGATTCTTTTCAAACCACATTCTTAGATCAGATTGTTTTTTAAAAAATATAGGATCCATAGTAATTCAATTTTAACTTAATGATTTACCAATCCTTGATTGCTAATCTTAGAACAAAACAATAAAAATAAAATAATGCTAGAGGAATCAGCTCAATAGCAAATTTGTAAGTTGAATCAATATTTAAAAACAATGCGCCGGAAGCAGGAAGAATTACAAGCAAAAAGAAAAATGTTATCCATCCGAAACGTCTTTCTTCGAACAATACTTTTAACATAAACGGGGTAAATAAGAACGCAGCTATTATCATCAGAATTAAGGCAAGATTCCAGAACCAGCTTAAGAGCATTAAGAATAATGTTGATAGCTCATAATCTAACCACTGCTGAAGTCTGCGTATGTTATAATTTTTTGATACTTCTATTTCCATAATTGAGCAACCAGGCAGTCCATGTTCATAACTTGTATATGTCGTAAATATACTTTGTCATGCTTCATACCAACGAACCTCATTCTGAACGTATGGCAGGATATATGAACTTATTCCTTTTTCAGTCAGGAGGTCAACTTTTCTATCAAATATTTCTTCGAAATCAACCAACAAATCAATATCGCTTTCATTATTCGATTCATTTCTTAAAAACGAACCAAACAATCCAATTCTTTTAACTTTATATCTTTTCAATAATTCTTTGTGTCGTTTGAGTATCTCAAGTATTTCATTCGATGAATAGTTTTTCATTGGATTCTTATTTTTTTGTTAAAAATATACGAAAGATTAACTCTATAAAAAACCTTAGTATATTATGCAAACATACACACCGATTTTATGTTGATGAAGTTTTTAATTCACCTTTATTATACTTATGTATTAAACTAGAAATTAATGTTTGATAAGGAATTCCTTCTTCTATTGCTTTCACTTGAATATCATGATAATCTTTAGAAGTCAAGCGAATGTTTATTCGTTTGTTTTTAGAGATACTTTTTTTTGCAGCTTTTAGATAAACCTTGTGATTTTTCTTTTTAACGGCTTGCCATTCACCATTTTCATAAGACTCTATTAAATCTTTTTCTTCTTTATCTAGATATTTCATTTCTATTCCTCTTTATTTAAATATTTCTTTGTCGCTTCTCGACTCGGGTATATTGTTTTCAAAAAATATTTTTTATCATCTTCAACAAAAGGAACCAAGTAAGCATAGTTCCTAACTTCTACAATAAACATCTTTTGATTTGGATATTTTTGTTTATTAGAATGCTCAACTACTTCCAACAATTTATTATTTGCGAGAGATAATATGATCTCCTCAAAAGATATATCTCTTGTTTGTTTTAATAGATCGTTCTTATCGTCATCCCAATCATAATATTTCATCTAAAGTGATTTCTCCACCGTGTGCCTAATTGACACAACAAAAACTAAAAAAGCATTCTCATTAAATCAAATCGTTATTCATATATTTTATGCGGTATAACGACGCAACTAACACGTCGCCCAGAATAGCAATGCGAACATTGTCAACGCAACTTTTTATTTACCTGTCCGGCGTCTTTTTGTCGGATAAAATATGTTTCTTCCCGCAAAGAACGCCGGACAGGTAGAACAAACTACCTTAAAGAGCAACTTAGTTTTGTAAACCCAACTTTATAATTATAAAATTGCCGCACTGAAAAACGCTGTCCGTGTTGAGCGGCTTGATGAGACTGTCGAAAAACCAGACTTTTTAATTTTTTCTGTTTGTTATTACTTCATTTTGTAATCTTTTTTTGTCTTACTTTACCTTTTTCGACAGTCTCGTTAGCCGCCAATTATTTCATTAAGCCCTTCGATTACAAGAACTAATTCTTCTTCTTTAAGATGAGTTATTTTTTCACCCAATCTATTTATCGAGAGTGTTCTTATTTGACTGATCTTTATCCAGGATTTTTTAGGAAGATTTTTAGAATTGATTTCGAGAGTTAGCGGGAATCCAGCTCTTTGTTCTTTACTTGTTAAAGCAACAGCTATCACTGTTCCGGAGTTTTCATTAAATATGGTATGACTCAAGATCAAAATTGGTCTTTTACCAGCTTGTTCATTTCCAATAGTTGGGTTCAGATTTGCCCATACTATGTCACCTCTTAATATTCCGGCCATTCAGCTAAATCCATTTTTGAATTTTCTTCGGACAATAATTGCTCGTCAGCTATATTTAGTTTAGCACTTTCAATTGCTAATCGAGATTTATCAAGTTTTGATATTTTTTCTTCGATTGCAGTTTGAATAGCTCTGCTTCGATTAGTAAACATCTTTTTTTCGACTAACCGATCAATTCTATTTAATACTTTTTTATCAATTGAAATTGCAATTTTAGTTGTTGTCGCCATCTTTAATCTCCGGTATTACCATTTGTAATACCACAAAAATATATTTTTACCATCAAAAAGCAAATTAGTTGTTAACTGCCAATAAATATTAGCTAATCACCAACTCATTTCACCGCAATGCACTCAATTTCAATAAGTACATCTTTCGCTAAATATACAACATGCACCAAAAAAGCTAAGGTTGGAAAACAGTATTGAAAACTGCTTCCGGATAATTGGCAGCTACGTTTAACAATATCTTTGCAGGACCATCCGGTTTACGACGTCCTTGTTCCCAATTTTGTAAAGTTGAAACACTTATACCAAGTAATTTGGCAAATTTATTTTGTGATAATCCTAAGTTCTCTCTAATAATTCTTGGATCGGGATTATCAAAATTAAACTCACGGTTTGGTTTCTTTTTTCCTCTTAAAATTTTACCACCCTCTTTTATACTATTTTGTAATTTATAAAATAATTCGTCTTTCATTTAAATTCCCTTTCTACAAGTGATTTTAAAATTCTTAGTTGTTCATTGGTTAAATTGTCTCGTTCATTCTTTGAATAGATCAGAAGCATCATGATAATTTCTTTTTTAAGAGCTGCATAATAAATAATCCGAACACCGCCTCTTTTGCCATGACCAGGTAAAGACCAACGTATTTTTCTTAAACCTCCACTTCCTCTAATTATTTTTCCTATCTCAGGATTCTGAATCAATTCATTTTGAAGATTTCGATAATCTTCATCAGGAAGAAGCGTTTTCAATCTTTTAGTAAAAACAGAAGTCTCAATTATTTTCATATTCAATATACGCCAATGAACGATAACCGTCAATTCTTTTATTCTTTGTATTAGAAAGATATAAGTAGATATATAATATTTAAACAAGCACCGATAAATCAATAACCGCTAACTGATTACAGATCTATCAGAGCCGGGTAAGCCAACAAACATTACTTCACTGCAATACACTCAATCTCTATCAGCGCATCTTTCGGCAGACGCGCAACTTGCACAGTAGAGCGTGCGGGTTTGTGCGTTCCAAACTCCTCTGCGTATAGAGTGTTCATCTTGGCAAAGTCGTTAAGATCTTTCATAAAGACAGTGCACTTAACAACGTGGCTTAGAGTTAGGTTCTCAGCTTTCAACACAGCACGTATGTTTTTAAAAACTTGCTTTGTCTGCGTTTCTATGTCTTCACCAACTATTTGCATTGTTGCCGGATCGAGAGCAATTTGTCCGGAACAGAAAACTAAGTTGCCGACAGAAATAGCTTGAGAGTAAGGACCGATAGCGGCGGGTGCATCCGGAGTTGTAACAATTTTTATTTGGGCGGAAAGGGAGGAAGCAAAGAAGAAAAGAAGGAAAAAAGGAATGAAGGAAAAAAGAAAAGAAGAAAAGAAGGAACGATCGAATTGGGAACTATTTCTCATAACTCCTCGAAAAATTCTAAATCAATATGCATATGATTTGTTAATTTATCAATCAGAAATAATAATAGAACGCAGATTCACCCCGTGGAATAAATTAAGAATCATTTTTTTTCAAAAATACAATTTCTATTCCACGGGGTAAAAGAATTAACACGGATCAAAAGGAAAACAGTTATGACACTAAAAGAAAAGTATGGCTGTTGGGCATTGGTTACCGGTGCATCATCGGGAATCGGGGAAGAGTTTGCAAAGCGGCTCGCATCAGAAAATCTAAATTTAATTTTAGTCGCACGCAGAATAGAAAGATTGGAAAAACTTTCTAAAGAGTTGATTGAAAAACATAATATCAAAGTTGTAGTAGCTCCTGTTGATCTTTCCAAAAAGAAATTCATGGATGAACTAAAAGAGTACGTCGGTAAAAGGGAAGTTGGGTTTCTTGTGAACAATGCCGGTTTCGGTTACAACGGAGAATTTGTTGAAGCTGATCCGGAAATATTTAGAAAGATGATAAAAGTAAACTGCATAGCATCAACCGAGATAGCGCATTATTTCGGAGCGCAAATGGTAAAGAGAAAAAAAGGTGCAATAATATTTTTAGGAAGTCTCGTCGGTTATAATCCAATACCATTGACAACAGTTTACTCTGCTACTAAAGCATTCAATCTTTTTATGGGTGAGGCGCTCTGGTACGAATTGAAAAAAAATAACGTTGATGTTCTTGCTCTTAATCCCGGCGGTACTGCAACAGAATTTCAGCAAGTTGCAGGAACTTCAGCCGGTCCGGTTGCTAGAAGTGTTGAAGAAGTTGTGAATACAGCAATGAAAAAACTTGGTAAGAGACCGAGCGTAGTGGACGGATTCTACAATAAAGTTCTTACGGTTATACCAAGGTTTATTACAAGAAGATCAACATTGATGCTTGCCGGTTATATGAGGAAGAAATTATATACAGCCCCATCAATTACTCCCCAATAATTACTTGTCGGTAAATTAAGAAAAGGTCTCGCTTTCTTTAGCGTGTTATAATCATACATTGATATGATTAAAAAATGAACATCAAAAAAGAAAGGAGACCTGAGATGAAATTAGCAAAAAAAGAAAT
>Ga0082335_1003381_pt1 | contig 26412 bp, 20 predicted proteins | sample Subgrocontami58m_FD_72375 | JGI IMG/M metagenome (GOLD analysis project Ga0082335, IMG submission 72375) | Subsurface groundwater microbial communities from S. Glens Falls, New York, USA - GMW37 contaminated, 5.8 m (SPADES assembly) (version 2) ...
AACCTAAAGGATGAGGTGCCGGAATGCACTAAAAAGATATATTACGGGAATTTTTAGACCTAATACAAAATAAAGTATCGAAAAAAATTTATTCTATGCTTTTTAAGCCAAATATATACCATCACTGTACCTTTCATTTGACCCAGTCTGCTTGCTTCACCCAACCTACAAAACTTGGTCTCATTCATATTACGTGTTCTACAACACGATTATCTGAAGAACCATGATAGTAAAATTATGATGACACTAAAATCTCAATACACCCCTCCTTTTCATCACATCTGGCAGGTGTTTTAAATTCAGCGCATAGCTGTCGCATCTTATCCGTAATTTCCTTTGCCTCATTCTGAGTTGCCAATCGTGCCTGAAAATCGCTGATAACCGTGGGGTAAAGCCGGAGTCTGAAAATTTTGGAATCATGAGTTTCTAAGGTAAATATAAAAGACTGGTCATTGCGCTCTATTTCGTCAACGGCATAATCATCGATAAAATCACCGGCGCTGTAGATAACTGGACGGTCATTATATATTTCAATACCCTGAAAGACATGACAGGAATGGCCAAAAACAACATCAGCGCCGGCATCAATCAGGGTGTGACCAAAAGGAATGTGTTCGGGTTGTGGCCGATAACCCCAATTCGGCCCCCAGTGGGTTGAAACAATGAGAAAATCCGTTTTTTCTCTCGTTTGACGAACGATCTCAAACAATCTTTTTGTGCGTTTATCGTGGATATCAATGGGAACATAAAAAACACCAGGTATTTCTGTTGCAGATTCCCAGTCTGGTTCGTTATCAGTAAAAGCTATGAAACCGATCTTTTTCCTTCCGATTTCAAATATGGCAGGTCGGGATGCTTCTTCAAAATTGACACCAGCGCCGGCATGATGAATACCCGCATCATCCAGAATTTTCAACATGTCAAGCATCGCATCATATCCGTAATCCAGCGCATGGTTATTCGCCAGAGAAACAGCGTCAACCCCGGCAATTTTCAGCGTTTCAGCGTTTCTGGCATCAGACCTGAAGTGAAATACCTTCGGCGTCAGAAACCAGGGAGTACCCTTATCAGAAATTACGCATTCAAGATTACAAATCCGCACGTCGACACCTTGAAAAATCGGCAGGGTATTACCCCATGGATAAACCAGCGGTCTCTCCCGCAAAATATCATTAACGAGACGGCCAAGCATGACATCGCCAACAAAAAGGAATTTCATTGCTGCTTTTTCGTATCCGGCGGGTTTAAATAGTTTATAAACCAGTCTTTTGCCAGTTGTGCCACCTTGTCCAACGCACCGGGTTCCTCAAAGAGGTGGGTAGCGCCGGGAACGATAATCAACTTTTTGGGACAATTCAGATTTGCATACGCAGCCTTATTCAAGGGGATAACCGGTATGTCCTCGCTTCCTACAATAAGTAACGTAGGGGCAATAACGCGGGCCAGGTATTCCATGGCAAGGTCCGGACGTCCTCCACGAGAAACCACCGCGGCAATTTCCTGTGGCTCTTGTGCAGCAGCCTGAAGTGCTGCAGCGGCACCTGTGCTTGCGCCGAAATACCCCATCAATAACCCCCGAGTTCCTGCCTCCTGGCGTAACCACCGGGCATTGGCTAAAAGACGTTCGGTCAGAAGGTCTATATCAAAAACCTTCCGGCGATCCTGAGCTTCAGAATCTTCAAGGAGGTCTACCAGTAACGTGGCGATACCTGCATTCTGGAGAATTTTGGCAACGAAGTTGTTTCGCGGGCTAAAACGGCCGCTCCCACTGCCATGGGCAAATACAACCACTCCCTTTGCATGGGGTGGCAACCCGAGAATACCGTAAAGACGCACACTGCCCGCAGGTATAACAACCTCCTCATTCTTTGGTTTACTCACGATAGATACCCTCCCTTAAGAGTTTTTTATGTATCTACAGATTTCTGAGACTTGAACCGTGCCCAATTACGGTGGAGGATCGCTATGGCCTCTTCATCCTCCACTTGATCAAAGTTGCGATACCACTCACCTACAGCATTAAATGGAAATGGCATACCAAGACAAATCGTTTCATCTGCAAAGGCGCTCACCATATCAACACTACTTCGGGCAGCGACCGGTACCGCTGTAATCAGCCGCGCAGGATTTCTCCTCCGCAAACCTTCCAGCGCCGCACGGAAGGTATACCCAGTCGCAATCCCATCGTCAATCACAATAACACTCTTTCCTGCAACATCCAGAGGAGGACGGTCGCCGCGATAGAGCCTCAACCGCCTCTCTACCTCCTTCTGCTGATACGCAATCTCTCCCTCCAGATATTCCGATGAAATCCCGGCATCCCGAACCAGTTCTTCGTTGACGATAGAAATGTGGTCACCATTCACCACAGCGCCGATGCCCAATTCAGGCTGAAAGGGAGCCCGTAACTTGCGGACAATAATTACATCCAGGGATGCAGACAGTGCTTCAGCAACCTCATCTGCCACCACAAGCCCCCCGCGGGGAATACCAAGCACCACGAGCGGCTGATTGAGATTTTTTCGTTTGGCCAGGACTTTAGCCAACCGGCGGCCTGCATCACGTCTGTCTTCAAAAATTATATCATCCATCATACCCTCCGATTACGATTAAAATACACCTTACCACTTTTATATGTCAATACAATAATTTCCAAACGACGTAACTGTTTATGAGATTCTCATTGACAACAAAATGGATATGCTGTAAACTTTTTGAAGATGTTTTAAGGATCAATTTCATGTCCTGTTATTCCTGCGAAAGTAGGAATTCAGGGCATTTTTCTCGTTTGAACAGCAAGTAATCATGCTCCCCGCACATCGCTTTAGCGAGGATAAGAATCTCAGAAGTTGTTCCGCAACCAGGATACACGGAATGACGGCAGTTTAAGAAGTTACTACAGTATGTAGCCTTTGATACCATGCATAACACCACTCACAATAATACATGAGTTTAAACTATTACTTCCCTACATTTAATAAACTATGTTCGTTAAACTTCGTACAGATTTTTTTAATAAAAACCTGTTTCCATTCCTTATTGCCGCATCCCTCGCTATCCACGGGATTATCATCTTCCTGACTCCACAAGGATATCAGTTTCTCAGTTTTAAATCGCTTCGAGACAGCTTTATCCGTGAACCGAGTGAATATGCAGTTATGCTGGAACTTGAGGATACTGATATGCAAATAGAAGATACCTCCTTAGATACTAAAGAAGACCAGAACAAAGACGAGCTAAAAAAAGAAGCTGAAAAAAAGAAATATAAAATATTTACTGACAATTCGGATAACGCAGAAGATGAGGAGACAAATGTTGATACCGATAAAATCGGTGAAAAGGGTTCTGTAGCAAAGGACAATTTTCCTGACAGTGACCAACCGGTCAATAACGAACCCCATGCCGAAGGGCGCTCCAAAGCTCCGCTCATGGGTAAGGGAGGAAATCCCTTACCTGGCGATGATAAGCAACCGCCGCAAGAACAGGAAACCACGGCACAGGCGTTTATCGCTGAGGATAGTCCTTACGATAGAAATTCTCCGCCGCGATATGCGAATCTCCCTCAGGGGTTAGAAAAGCAGGAGGAGCCTCCGAAACAGCCTCAAAGACCGCAGCCCCAAACGGTATCTGAAGAACACAAGGAGAAAACGAGAGAGGCGGAGCCAATAAAACCGAACAAAACGGTCGAAACAGAAACCACGACACAAGCGCCAAAAAGGGAACGACTCACCATCGGACGCGGCATCGTGCAGGAAGAGTCGGCGGAAGCGTTGCCAAACAGTGAAGGGGTTTTGTTTACCGATAAACAGGACGACACAAACAAAGAATCTGAGAAAAAAGATGAATCATTGTCATCGTCGCTTCAAGAAGAGGAATCTGAAAAAAAGGACGAGGTAAAGTCAGAAAAACTCGCAGAAACAAAGGAAACTAAGGATACGGCATCGCTTAAACCCGAAATACCTGTGCCCCCCTCAGAGTCACCAGGTGTCGAACAGCAACGCAGACTTGAAAGGGGATTGGATGAGCAGGAAAGTCCGGGTGAGTTGAAGAAACCCAAGGTTTCCTTTAGTGTCAATGCAAAGCAAGAAGGAGCAAACAAAGATCCGGCGCTCTTTGAGGATACAATATCCAATGCTGCAATTCCAGGCGCGCCGTCTTTCAACGTACAAAAACATGAATATGCCTCTTATTTCAAGCATATTCGTGATAGAATATCGCTCTATTGGTTCCTTGGATACGGGACCCGTGCTGAGATAAAACTTGAAACGAAAAACGATAAACCTATCATTATTGAATTTAAAGTCTTACCCGATGGTTCTATTGACGATGTAAAGATAGCGGATGACGCCGGGAATTTTCAACTGGCTTCGAGGCTTATATTCTCGATTAAAAATGCAGCGCCGTTGAATCCTTTCCCGTCTGATATCAAGGAACCGTCAATTGATGTAAAATTTAATTTCTACTTTTTCTAGGAGGGAGTAATACTTTGGAATGGCTAATAGGTGGTGGTCCAATAATGATACCACTGTTAATTTGTTCTATTTTATCACTTGCAGTCATCATCGAAAGGGCAATAAATCTTCGCAGGAATAAAATATTAAAACCCGAGATTATACAGACCATAGAGGCAATTCGTCGTCAGGAAGATATACCCTTTGCGATTTCCAAATGCGAGGTAATACCAGGACCCTTTTCAAATCTGTTGAGACGAACCCTTATGAATAACCACCTCACGCGAGAAGAAAAATTTATTGATATACAGGCTGCCGGAAGACAGGAAACAAAGGCGCTTGAAAAGAGGCTTCTGGTGCTTGAAATCATTACCGCAGTAGCCCCTTTATTAGGACTGCTGGGAACGGTATTGGGGCTGGAAAATATCTTTGGAATTATATCAGAACTGGGCTTGGGGCAGGCCAAGGCATTCTCCGGCGGTCTTGCAGAAGCCATCAGAACGACGGTATTTGGTCTCTTTATTGCAATTCCAACCCTGGTTGCTTATAGCTATTTTGACAAAAAGGTGGATACCTTTGTTCTCGAAATGGAGGAGTACTCCATGCACATCCTGAATAAACTTTATCCGGCTAAAGGATTTGATAAAAAGTAAGTAATTACCCTTTAAAATATAGACCTTCGGCGATTACATGAATAAAAAATAATCCCTCCCTTGATGGGAGGGACAAAGGGAGGGTGCGTAGTTTTTTCTTTCACCCCCACCTAGCCTCCCCCATCGTTCGACTGAGCTCACGACGAAGTCAAGGGGGAGGAACAATAGTTTAAAATTACTGAACATTAAATTTAAATAAGACTATGCGCTTCCGAGAAAAACGTATTACAAAATCCATCATTAACCTCACCCCGATGGTGGATATGCTGTTCCTGATACTCCTGTTTTTTCTGGTTACCTCGAGTTTCATAGAGCAGCCAAACATCAAACTGGAACTACCTTCCACCAAATATGCCTCCACCAGCAAGCTTGAGGAAAGGGTCTTGACGGTTTCTCAGGATGGCAAGCTCTTCTTTCAGAATGTACCAGTTGAAAGAAAAGACATTGTCTCGGTATTAAAGAACGCCTTTTCCAAACAAGACGATAAGACCCTTGTCTTACGGGCAGACAAGAATGTGTCGTATGGTGTCATTATAGAAGTCATGGACGCCGCCAAAGGGGCAGGCCTAAAGCGGATTCTTGCCCCGACCGTCCTCGAACCGGAAAAAAAACCGCAACTTTTACAATAAAAAGGATGGAGATTATAGACGTAACGTGTCCGCACTGTCATAAGAATGGCACGGCATCGGTAGCGGGCTTTGAAAATGAGTTTGCCTGTGAGAGCTGCGGGGAAATGATACAGCGTGATTTACCTGAAAGCTGTATTGAAGAGTGTTCCGTAGGAAGTAAGTGCGTGGGCAAAGAGCGATATCAAAAATATTTGAAAGGCAGAAATCTTTTACAATAAAAAAGAGAAAAGGCGGCATGGGAACAATGACCCCTCTCAAACCACTCATACTTTAAAATATTAACATATGAGGCTGAATTGATGCGGATTTTCGTGTCGTTTTGATAACTAATCACGAAGGAAAGAACAATGGAAAAGAAAAACGATAACGGTGATGAACCAGAAAACCAGAATACTGGGGAATCTCATATACCAAACGAAGCGCACAAGGTGACCACTGACAGTGTTTCTTTCCACATAACAAAAACCCAATCAATGCATCATTCACCACGGACGCATGGGCAGGCATTCCGCTACTTCAAATATTTTTTTGCCTGGATTCTGAAACTCGGCTTTCGGACTATTTTAGTTAATCTTTTAATCATTGGAATTTGCTGTTACATCTTTTGGGAATCAGGAAAAGACACCCTTCTCATAGAGCCGTTTGAGGTGCCGGAAGACCTCGCAAAAGAGGGATATACCGGCAAGGCAATAGCAAATAAACTGGTTGACCAGATGAATTATATAAAAGGAAATTCAGAAATAGTTTTAACGTTAACTCCTGTATTTTCTTCTAAAAGTAACGATCAAAACAAGAAAGAACAGCGACCGATAATTGAAAAGACACACGTCTTATTCCCACAACCGATAATTGAAAAGACACATCCGCTAGTTATTCCCACCTGGTCACAGACAGAGCAGATAGATATACAAATTCCCGGTGTCGGCATATCCTTGAATTCTATCATTCAATATGTAAAAAAATTGAGACATCATGAGCCAATGCGTGTAATTGGTGAGATAACTCGGCACGATGAAAATAAATTAGAGGTAACTGTCAGGGTGAAAGAAGAACAACTCAAATTGGTTCCTGAAAAAATAGAAAATTTGAATCATCAGCTACTTCTCGCAGCGAAACACATCTATAAATACACAAGACCTATCATACTGGCTGGATACATGGTTCAGAATGAAAAGAATGAAAAGAATGATAGTCAATGTATAGAAATTATAAGGAATATAATTTCTCAGGATGCACACCGTGATCAACACTATTATGCATACGCCATGTGGGGGTATGTCTTACAAAGGCTGCGCAAATATGATGAGGCAATTGAAAAGTATGGGTATGCCGTCGAAAAAGCAGGAAAAGATAAACAGAAACTCGCTTCGACATATAATAATCTTGCATATATCATGGGCATACAATGGAAGTTTAATGAGGCGATTGAATATTATAAAAAAGCGACTGAAACAGACAGTACATCTGCTTCTGCATATATTGGCTGGGGCAATGTATTGACGTGGCAGGGAAAGTACGATGAGGCTATTAAAAAGTACCAGAAGGCCATCGAAATCAATCCAAAAGATACTTACGCCTATGTATACTTGGGAAGCTTGTTAGCGTCGCAGGGAAAGTACGATGAGGCTACTGAAAAGTACCAGAAGGCCATTGAAATCAATCCAAAAGATACTTACACCTATGTAAACTGGGGAAGCGTGTTAGTGTCGCAGGGAAAGTACGATGAGGCTACTGAAAAGTACCAGAAGGCCATTGAAATCAATCCAAAAGATACTTACGCCTATGGATACTGGGGATACTCGTTAGTGTCGCAGGGAAAGTACGATGAGGCTATTGAAAAGTACCGGGAGGCCATTGAAATCAATCCAAAAGATACTTACGCGTATGTAAGCTGGGGAAGCTTGTTAGTGTCGCAGGGAAAGTACGATGAGGCTATTGAAAAGTACCAGAAGGCCATCGAAATCAATCCAAAAGATACTTACGCCTATGTATACTTGGGAAGCTTGTTAGCGTCGCAGGGAAAGTACGATGAGGCTATTGAAAAGTGCCGGAAGGCCATCGAAATCAATCCAAAAGATACTTACGCGTATGGAAGCTGGGGATACTCGTTAATGATGCACGGAAAGTACGACGAGGCTATTGAAAAGTACCGGAAGGCCATCGAAATCAATCCAAAAGATACTTACGCCTATGTATACTTGGGAAGCTTGTTAGCGTCGCAGGGAAAGTACGATGAGGCTATTGAAAAGTACCGGGAGGCCATTGAAATCAATCCAAAAGATACTTCCGCGTATGTAAGCTGGGGAGAGGTGTTAGAGAGGCAGGAAAAGTACGATGAGGCTATTGGAAAGTACAGGAATGCCATCGAACTAGACACAATTGGTCTTTATAAATCTTATAAGGAACGTATTGATGAATTGCAAAAAGGCTGGGAACAAAATAGACCTTCAGAAAATAATAAATAGAAATGGGGTCAGAATGGGGTCGCGTCTTGATTTGTGATTATTATTGACCTTAAATGTAGTTTTTCAAAAAATCTGTTCGTGTCAAACATTCCACTAAATCCCCTCGCCCGGCTGCTCCTTCGGCAAATATTCGACTGCACAGAACAAAGGGGACAGAACGTAAGAATTTAGCTTTTTGTAACCTATTTGGTAAAACCCTTATGCCTTGAGTATTTAAATACAAGAAGAGATTCTTCGACCTATCGGTCTCAGAATGACATATTACACGTGTCATTCCTTCGCCTTTTGTCATTCTGAGCAAAGCGAAGAATCTATAAGGGTTTTCCGAGTAGGTTACAATACTTGAGATTTTTCAAAAAACTAAACTGTTACAACAGCACAAAATCAATTCCGATCCGGCTTCTGGGTATTTGCAGTTGATGGCGGCAGAATCGGGAAAATAATTGAAGGTTGGTCTCCTGTCAGGGTTTTGAGAAATGCAACAATCTTGTTCGTTTCATCCCTAGAAAGTGTTAATCCCAGTTGATATTCTGCCATGATAGTAACTGCCTCACTCAAATTCCATGTGCTTGCATCGTGAAAATAAGGAGCCGTTAGTTCAATATTTCTCAGCAGTGGGACTTTGAATACGTATTTATCTTTCACATCTTTTGTTACGTTGTATCTGCCAAGGGTCTGTGTGTCTTTTTCATACGGTTTCGTAATACCAAATTTCTGAAAGGAGTTTCCTCCTACACCAAAACCGTTATGGCAGTTTATACAACCTTTAGCCTTAAATACATCATATCCTTCCTTTTCAAATTCAGAAAGTTTGTCATCGTAGTCTTTTAGCCACCAATCAAATCTTGAGTTTGGAGTGGTTAACGTCTCTTCAAATGCTGCAACAGCATCAGCGACATTATTAATAGTAATTTTCCCATCTCCATAGACTTCTTTAAACCATTGCACATATTCCGGTATTGATTGCAATACACTCACGGCAAGTTCATGGTTTGAAGCCATTTCCATGGGATTTGCTATGGGGCCTTTTGCCTGCGCTTTCAAATCTTTTGCGCGGCCATCCCAGAATTGTGCCAGATTGAATTTTGCATTCAGGACAGTCGGTGAGTTTATCGGACCAAACAGCCATTTATGTCCGATAGAGCTTGGCAAATTATCTGCGCCGCCTGTTGAGAGGTTATGACAGGAATTACAACTGATCCAACCGGATTTTGACAATCTGGGTTCAAAAAACAATTTCTTTCCTAATTCTATCTTTGCCCTGTCAGAATCGAAGCTAATGGGAATTGGCTGGATGGGTTCCTTTGAACGTTCTGATACAGCACCACCCTGCATCCTTCCGCCTCGGCCATACCCTATTTGCCGCTCTGATTCACCAGCAATAGTAACTGTCATTATTACAACATTAATAATGACAAAAGACAATAAATAGTTGATCATAGTAAATTTAATTATCTTCATTTGCCCCCTTTTTAGTGAATGATGAAATGTGTACTTGTTATTTACTGTTTTCCAAAAAACTCGCCACTATTCATAACGCAGCGAAGCCGCAACCAAAATGAATTTAATCTTGATCTTGAACGCTTCATCTTTTTTGTTTGCGACTTGTTGAGATTTATTATAAAATTATTTTACTTATTTATCTTACAAATTCAAGGAGCATCTGCAAATGTTAAAAAAGAAATTCGTCAAAGACAAATGCGTGACGTGTAAACAGTGTATGATAGAGTGTTCCGTGCGACACTCAGCATCGAGAAATTTGTATGAGGCATTCACGGAAACGCCCAAATCCCAATACCGGTTACAGGTATCCATACGAAAAGACAAACCTCACATGACGGTATGCCAGAATTGCGCAAAACCCAAGTGTAAGGAGTCCTGTGAGTACGAGGCTATCACAAAATACGAGGACGGTAATGTAGTCATTGACACGAAAAAATGTGTCGGTTGCTGGGAATGTGTGACGGCGTGTCCGTTTGGCGCCATCACAAAAAATACCGAACTCAAATTTGCCTTTAATTGTGATGACTGCATGGGGTTCGATACTATGGCCTGTGTGGAGGCATGCAAGACAGGGGCATTGGTTTATTCCGAAAAATACGCCACCGCTAAAGTGTAAATACAACGATTAATGATTGTAGCAATACATCAGCCGCAATATTTACCGTGGATAGGTTACTTTGATAAGCTCGACCGTGCCGATGTATTCGTGCTGTTGGATAACGTCCAGTACAAAAAAAACGAGTGGCAAAACCGAAATCGCATCAGGACTTCGCAGGGGTGGCAGTGGATTACCGTTCCTGTCTTGTATCATTATCCTGAGAAGATCAATGCCGTAAAGATAAATAATACAACAGACTGGCGAAGAAAACACTTGAATGCACTGGTTTACAATTATTCAAAAGCCCCATTCTTCAAAGAACACCGGTTGTTCTTTGAAGAAACATTCTCCAGACACTGGGAAAACCTGGTAGAAATTAATCTTCATATCATCCAGTATTTAAACAGGGCACTGGGGATCAATAAAGAAATTGTGCTGGCATCCCGCCTTTCACTGCGCGAAGAACCAACCGAGCGGCTTGTAGATATCTGCAAACAGGTTCATGCCGATACGTACCTATCAGGTAAAGATGGCGCAAAATACATGAATTCCGATACTTTTGCACAGGCAAACATACAGGTCGCATTCCAGGACTTTCATCATCCCGCATACTCCCAGCTCCATGAGCCATTTGAACCGTTTATGTCGGTTGTCGACCTCTTATTTAATCACGGCCGCAACAGCCTGGAAATCATAAGGAGTCAGAATAGACTATGAATGTATTGGCCATTGGAGCTCATCCTGACGATATTGAATTTGGTTGCGGTGGTTCTTTAATCCAGTATGGCAGAAAAGGACACGCTGTCTTTTTACTCATCCTGACAGAGGGTGAATCGGGAGGAACAGGAAGCGTTCGAAGGGCAGAACAATTGAACGCCTCAAAAATACTCCAGGTAAAAGAGATTTTTTTTAGTAATTATCGTGATACCCAGATTCCGGTTGATAAAATTCTTATTTCTAAGATAGAGGAGACACTGTGCAGTGTCAAACCCGAATTAATATTTGTAAACTATCCGGATGACACACACCAGGATCATAGAAATCTTGCAATGGCTACTGTATCAGCAACGCGCTACGTTCAGAATGTGCTTTTTTATGAAGGGCCAACCACACAAAACTTTACCCCCAATGTATTTGTTGATATTGGCGCTGTTTTAAATGAAAAACTATCAGCCCTGAGCGCTCATGCATCTCAGGTGCTCAAAACGAACATCGAGGGTCTTTCAATTATTGAGATAGCAAAGGCTGCTGCAACTTTCCGCGGTATTCAAGGCAGGGTGAGGTATGCCGAAGGTTTTGTATCTGAACGCCTCTTCCTTTCGATCTAATTGAATGTACAAGGAATTTCAAATAATTTAGTTCCTCCCCCTTGACTTCGTCGTGAGCTCAGTCGAACGATGGGGGAGGCTAGGTGGGGGTGAAGGAAAAAGTTAATCACCCTCCCCTTGCCCCTCCCATCAAGGGAGGGGAATATTTACTTGCCGAAGGCCTAATTAATGATACCACATTCAAGACCTACTATTGACGAAACTGATATTCTGGCCGTTTCAAGCGTCCTCCATTCCGGAAACATTGCACAGGGCAGTGCGGTCGAAAAATTTGAACGGGAACTTGCCGGTTATATTGGCGTGAAGGGCGGTGTTGCCACCTCTTCAGGCACTGCAGCCCTCCACCTGGCGTTGCTGGCGCTGGATATTACCGGGAAAGACACTGTTGCCCTGCCAAGCTATGTGTGCACGGCAGTCCTGAACGCCGTTAATTACGTTGGCGCTTCACCTCTCCTGATTGATACCCATCCGGATACGTTCAATATGGATGTTGAAAATTTAAAAAGGAAATTGACACCCCAGGTCAAAGCCATTATTATACCGCACTCCTTTGGTCTTGCCGCAGATTTGGAAGAAATCATGGCCCTGGGTATTCCCGTGATTGAAGATTGTGCCCAATCTATCGGGGCTACCTACAAAAACAAGCTAACAGGGTCGTTCGGTAACATGTCTATTTTTTCATTTTATGCCACCAAGATGATTACTACTGGTGAGGGAGGTATGGTTGTATCGAACTCAGAAGAATTTTTGGGGAAGATAAGGGACTTAAGGGATTATGACAACAGGGAAAACTACATTACACGATACAACTATAAAATGACGGATTTTCAGGCATCACTGGGACTCTCCCAGCTAATAAGGCTAAAAAACTTCATTGAAATACGGAGAAGCATTGCCCAGAGATATAATATTGAACTTAAAAACTTCTGTTCTTTGCCTGTCAACCATGGCTATGACAGTGAACACATATATTATCGCTATACCGTTAAGTTGCGTCGTCATGTAGAAAGCTTCTTGAAATTATCGAAAGAGAACGGTATAAATTGTGAAAGGCCTGTATTTAAACCGCTTCATCGGTATATGAATTTATCAGGTTTCACCAATACGGATAGTGTTTGGGAAAAGGCCGTATCGATTCCAATCTATCCAACACTTACAGAAAAAAATATGAACACAATTATTGAATTTGTTAAAGATGCAGTAGCAGGACTATAAAATTAAGTAACAGTTCACCCCCACCTAAGCCTCCCCCATCAAGGGGGAGGAATACAAGGGGACAATGAGTATTCCCCGCCCCTAGTGGGAGGGGTTAGGGGAGGGGGTGAACTATCACAAAATTAAATTGTTATGGAAACTAAACTGATAATCCGTATTTATTCATTCATTATCTTCCCTCTCCTTATCTTTCTACTCATTCCCGGTGTGAAAAACAGTTTTCAGTCCAACCATTTTCTCTGGCTTTATATCCTTTTATTTTCTTGTATAATTTCAAATATCACGACGCCCGTTGTAAGGGCAATTGCGGCTCGTTTCAATGTAGTTGACAAGCCAGGCGGGCGCAAGATTCATTCTAACGCTACACCACTTATGGGGGGAGCAGCGATTTACACTGCCTTTGCTATTACCATTATCCACAATGACGTGTATTCACTGGAATTAAAAGGAGTCGCCATCGGTGCGACAATCGTTTTTATCATGGGACTTATTGACGATATCAAATCACTCCCTGCAACCTTAAAGCTAGCCGTTCAGATTATAGCCATGTTTATTATGATCCGATGTGGTGTCGTTGCAGATTTCCTACCAAATACCTGGTGGGGATATTTGTTTGAAATAATGATTACCATGCTTTGGGTGTTAGGTATTACCAACTCTCTTAATTTTTTTGATGGTATGGATGGACTGGCAACGGGATTGACAATCGTAAGCTCCTTATTTATCGGACTCCTTGCCATTCAGTCGGGACAACAGTATCTGATGTATCTTTCTATTGCGCTCCTGGGCAGCAGTCTCGGATTTCTTCCGTACAATCTGAGATATAAGCAAACTGCAAGTATCTTTCTGGGTGACGGCGGCAGCACCTTTATGGGATTTATGCTTGCCAGCCTGACGGTTATGGGAGGATGGGGAGCTAAAGAGCCTATTAAGGCTTATGCGATGCCCGTGCTCATTTTGGGAATTCTTATTTTCGATATGCTTTATACCACGATTACGCGCATCAAAAATAAACAGATATCCAATTTCCGTGAATGGCTAAGCTTTACCGGGAAGGATCACCTGCATCATCGTCTGGAAATGTTGGGATTTTCCAGGAAGCAAACCGTTTTCTTTATACTTTTTATTGCAGCTACACTCGGTTTGGGCGCCCTGGTATTGAGAAATGGAAACACCCTGGACGCCTTACTCCTCTCATTCCAGGGGGTGCTGATCTACATGGTCATAGTAACCCTGATGATTCGGAAAAAGAATACAAACAAAAAAATTTAGTTTTCACGTCTATCTCATTAATATAGTAAACGACTTAAATAAGTTGACATTGAATGCTTGTCATTCCGAGCACATTCACTTCGTTCAGTGTAAACTCCGCGAGGAATCTTAAGATTTCTCAGTCGCTCTACTCCTTCGAAATGACAACTTTCTTTTGTCGTTGACTACAAATTTGCTATTCTGTCATTCAAAGCGAAGCAAGGAATCTCGTCTTGGAACGAACTTGTAAATCTATCCCTCGTAATGACGGTTAAAGAAGTGATGTAGGATAATAGAACGAAGAAGAAACGTAATCCATCAGCATCGGTTTTAATCCGATCTCTGATGGCTGATCGCCGAGAACTGAATGCCTCTTTATTTCACCACAACATTCACCAGTTTCTTTGGAATGATAATGATATTGACGACTTTCTTGCCATCCAAAAATGTCTTAATGCGTTCATCGCCCAATACGCGCTTTTTCAATTCATCCTCACCGATATCAACCGGCACAGACAGATGGCTTCGGACTTTGCTGTTGACCTGGATAACGATTTCCACCGTCTCCTCTTGAATGGCATTTTTATCGTATGAAGGCCATGAATGATGAAAGATGCTCGGTTTGTGTCCCATGATCTCCCACAATTCCTCGCTGATATGCGGAATTAATGGAGCCATTAACAAAAGGATAGCTTCCATCGTGTGGCGGAAGACATTAAAATTAAGCTCTTCCGCTGCATTGTGAGGTATAACGACATGAAACGAATCTACATTGTTTAGTAACTCCATCACTGAGGCGATGGCGGTATTGAAATGCCAGGAAGTTTCCAAATCTTCAGTAACCTTTTTAATCGTCTGATTTGTCAGGCGGTAAAGGGTCTTTGCCTCAGGCGAAAGTTTCTGGATATGAATCTCCGTCCGTTGTACTCCGGCATACGCCTCTTCATAATCGGTAATCTTCTGCCACAGACGATTCAGAAATCGATGAGCGCCAATCACTCCGCGGTCATTCCACTCGGCGTCCTTTTGGGGTGGGCCGATAAAAAGGATGTAAAGACGCTGCGTATCCGCCCCATATTTGTCAATGAGAATATCAGGACTCACCACATTGCCTCTGGATTTGGACATCTTGGCCCCGTCCTTGATGATCATACCCTGCGTAAAGAGATGTTTGAAGGGTTCTTTAAAATTAATATAACCAAGGTCGGAAAGCACCCTGGTAATGAAACGTGAATAGAGTAAATGAAGGATGGCATGTTCTACGCCGCCGATGTACTGGTCTACCGGCAGCCACTTATTAACCTTCTCCGTAACAAAAGGTTGATTATCATCCTTTGGTGAAAGATATCGCAGGAAATACCAGCTCGAATCTACAAACGTATCCATGGTATCCATCTCCCGCCGGGCCATACCGGAACACTTTGGGCAGTTCGTATTGTTAAATGAATCCACTTCTGCCAATGGACTCATGCCATGCGGCTTAAATTCTACTTTTTCTGGCAACACTACAGGAAGCTGCAATTCGGGCACAGGTAACGTGCCACACTTTTCACAATAAATAATTGGAATTGGTGCTCCCCAGTAACGCTGACGGGAAATGAGCCAGTCCCTCAATCGATAAGTCACTGCCTTTGCGCCCAGACCTTTTGATTCAAGATATTCAGTAATCTTTCTGATTGCATCTGTGTTGGGCATGCCATTAAAAATATCTGAATTGACCTGTATGCCGTCACCGACATACGCCTCGTTCATAGTGTCTGCTTTCAGTTCGATATCTTTAGGCTGAATAACAACCTGAATCGGCAGCTTGTATTTCCTGGCAAACAGGAAGTCTCGCTGGTCATGAGCGGGCACACCCATAACAGCCCCCGTCCCATATTCCATGAGGACGTAGTTGGCTACCCAGATGGGAACCCTGCTGTTATTGACAGGATTGATAACGTACTTGCCCGTAAATATACCTTCCTTCTCTGTCCCTTCAGCCGTGCGTTCCACCATACCCTGATTACGCGCCCTTTCGACAAAGTCCATCACGGCCTTTTCCTGCGGAGAACCAGAAACCAATTCACCAATAACCGGATGCTCCGGCGCCAGAGAAACAAAGGTCACCCCATAGAGCGTATCAGGACGTGTGGTAAAACAGGGCAATACCTTGCCTGAATCTTCTAGTTTGAAATTGATGCTGGCGCCCTCACTCCGGCCGATCCAGTTCGCCTGCATGGTCTTCACACGTTCCGGCCAGCCGTCCAGGAGAACAAGATCGTCCAGCAGTTTCTGGGCATACTGACTGATACGGAAGAACCACTGCTCAAGGTCTCGCTGACGTACGGGGGTGTCACAGCGTTCACAGCATCCTTCAACAACCTGCTCATTGGCCAGCACGGTAGCACAGGAAGGACACCAATTCACAGCCGCCTTCTTTTTATAGGCCAGGTTATTTTCGTAAAGTTTCAGAAAAATCCATTGTGTCCATTTATAATAATCAGGATTACAGGAAGTAAGCTCTCTGTCCCAATCGTATCCAACGCCCCAACGGTGGAGTTGCCGCTTCATGGCCTTAATATTATTCTTTGTCCAGGCGGCAGGATGAGACCCGCCCTTGATGGCTGCATTTTCAGCGGGGAGTCCAAATGCGTCCCAACCAATGGGTGACAGCACGTTATAACCCTTCATAATCTTGTAACGTGAAACGACGTCGCCGATGATATAGTTTCTGCCGTGACCCACATGCAAGGTACCTGAAGGATACGGGAACATGACCAGGCAGTAGAATTTTTCTTTCGTACTGGTTTCATTGGTGTGGAATAACCCGCACCCTTCCCAAAATCCCTGCCATTTACTCTCGATATCAGTAAAGTTATACTCCCTCTTTGCCATCCAAAGCTCCTTAATATTTTAACCACAGAGACACGGAAAAAGACTGAAAATATATTCAAGTTGTGCACGGAAATCCCCCTTAAAAAAGGGGGACTGAGGGGGTTGTCTATACCAACCTAAAACCCGCTTAATTAAAATGAAAATTCCTAAATTCTCTGTGTCTAATCTATTTTGCCATATTTATTCATAATAGCAAAATTCTTGAAGAAATAAAAATTTTATCAGAATTTCAGTCTTAATCAAATCTAAAAATGTAGCAACGACCTTTATGGTCGGCATTATCTGGAAATACATCACACCATAGATCATTTATTGAAATTCCAAATATTAAATCCAGGTTGAAAAGCCTTGACAATAATCATGTATCATGTTATTTTTAACACATAGAAATCTCAAATAACCGCAGAAAAAAACAGAGAAAAAAATTCTGTGTTCTCCGTGCTTTCTGTGGTTAAGAGCATTTAGGTGGGGCTGTGGCGCAGTTGGGAGCGCGTTTGAATGGCATTCAAAAGGTCAGGGGTTCGAATCCCCTCAGCTCCACCAATAATTTCAAGGGTTTTAGACATTAAACACTTCCCGTTTTTGCTCCACTGTAGTCAAATTGTAGCCAACTTTTTCTAAGACCTGTATTCCATCCCTCAAACAGTCAGGGCAATGATGAGCATATCGTTGTGTCATTCGAATGTCTTTATGACCCATCAGTTTTGAGATCGTATAAAAATATCAACGCCATTTTATATTGTTGCCCTGCTACGTTGCGCTCACGCAGGGTTGCCGCTCCACGCAGCACGTTATTGTCCGAATCAAAAACACATTGAAATAATTTTTAAATAATCTATACTTTGGTTTATGAAGCCCATCAGATTATCTGGACATGCCCGTGAACAGCTTTATTTCAGAGGTACTACCGAAGAAGAGATTTTAGAGTCAATTGATACAGTATCTTGGCAAGATGCAGAATTGGGAAGATTAGAATGCAAAAAGAACTTTGTTTTTGAAAAAGAGTGGAATAAGAAGTATTATAAAACAAAACAGGTAAGACCAATTTTTGTGGAAGAAGACAAAGAGATTGTTGTAATAACAGTATATACTTATTTTTTTTAGGAGATGTTTAAAAATGAAAATAACGTACGATTCGGAAGTAGATGCCCTTTACATCCGCTTTCTGGAAACCACCGTAACAACGCATCATGTTGCTGAGGGAATTTCGGTCGATTATGACGCTGAAGGAAAAATTGCAGGCATTGAGATACTTGATGCGGTAAAACGTTTCGGCAGTAAAGACGTATTTAAAAAAGTCACCCTTGAAGATTTAACTTTGCAGGCAAAATAAAAACAAGAAATTATTTCTACTTGTTTTATTTGACTTGATGTAGGATTTTTTGCTCTTCTACCTTGAGTATTACCCTTTTGACCCAATTCATTCCCTTCACTCTACGCTTCGTAACAAACACTACGCAAAGAGAGAAGGTTTAGCGCTTATTTCTTCGGCATGCCTTTTCCCTGTTCCCTAAACACAACATTCTTTCATCTTCTATAAAACAGAATCTTTACTTTAATCAACTGTGACCAAATTTTGCCCGGACGCTAAGGCCTGAATACCGTCACGCAAGCTTTCCGGTGAATGATGCGAATATCGTTGAGTCCTTCGAATATCTCTGTGACCCAGTAGTTTTGAGATTTTATAAATATCAACTCCCCTTTGCGCTAACCAAGTAGCAAAGGTATGCCTCAAATCGTGGAAATGGAAGTTCTGAATATCAGCCTTTTTTAAGACACTCTCAAACATCCTTCTGAGATTATCGCCGTCAATCTTAGTACCAGTTCATTCAGACATTCTGACTTCTGCCTCTCTTCCAGCAAAGATTTTTATTACCGTCTCATCTGCCCAGATACGGTAGTTTTCAATGACATCGAAGACCATGGATTTTTTATTGTAGTGGTCGGTATGGAGGATACCAGCATACGGTTCCAGACCTCCAATAATACAGGCCTTTTCTACCCACTCTATGGTATCGGCAATCTCCAACTGACGACGACGTATAAGAGTCGTATTGCCTAGCTTGCTATGCCATCCCCTTCCAAAAGGGTCTCCAAACTCATCCAGAAAAATGATATCTATATTGTGATCCATGGCAGGGTTCTGTGTGAAAAATCGGGTAATTTGCTGAACATTACCCAACTTCTTATAATGCTCCTATACTTTCATGACGTCTTTTTCTCTCTTCTTTGGTGTTCAATTTAGCTGAAAAGAATTAAAAAACTTGCAATTTTCTTCATTTTTGATTTAATATTGCCTCATATGGAAAAAAGAATTTCCTATCAGTTCACCTATAATAAGGAGAAAAAAAATGAGTAAAGGAACAGGCGCTCGTAAAGAAGAAAAGAAAAAAAAACCTACCAAAACCATCAAAGAAAAGAGAGCAGATAAAAAGGCTAAAAAGAAGGCTTGAGTAACGGCATTAAAAGCCTCTGTTGTTATCCTGAATTATTCATGAAATCCTGTATGCGGTAGAAAAGGTATTATGAATAATACAGATCAAGAATGAATTCCGGTTTCCCAGGAGTGGGATGAGAATAGAGCGAATAGAGGAGGTCGCATCTGGACAGTAGACATTATTCTTTTTTTGTTATTTAACGTAACGTAGTTTTTGTTGCGTTTGTTAATCAATTGTCATTTGTCCAGATGCACCCCCAATTACTCCACCAATTACCCCATTGGATTAATGAACCTAAACACGGAATATTCCGTTTGGAAATACACGAAGCTCATTAACCAAGAGTCTCATTTTCGTTGACACATTCCGCTATCCCGATCATATTCGTACTGTGAAAGAAATGAAGCCAATACCTTATAGACATAGACCCAAGGGCTTAACTATTCTCTATGAAGACAGTGATATTATTGTTATCGATAAGAGCGCTGGCTTATTGACGGTGAAAGCAACGTATGAAAAAGAAAAAACTGCTCATCACATTTTAACCACCTATATACGTAAGGGCAGCCTTAAATCGAAAAAAGAACTTTTTGTTGTGCATCGTTTAGACCGTGACACTTCTGGTGTTCTTGTGTTTGCCAAGAGTTTTGAAGCCAAAGAAAATCTTAAACTGCAATGGAAAAGTGTTAGGAAAATATATGTAGCAGTGGTTCATGGAATATTAACTGAAAAAAGCGGGACAATCACTTCGTATTTAGCTGAAAACGATGATTATGAAGTTTCTTCAGTTAAGGATCCCGGAAAAGGGGAATTAGCAAAAACCCGTTATAAAGTTATAAAGGAAGCAAAAAAATTTAGTTTACTTGAAATTGAATTGTTAACGGGCAAAAAAAACCAGATAAGGGTTCATTTCTCTGAGAAGGGACATCCACTCGTTGGTGATGATAAATATGGTAAAAAAAGCGAGCCGAAGAGCCGTTTAGCCCTTCATTCACACTATCTAACGTTTAAACATCCACACAGCGGCAAAGAACTAACCTTTGAAGCCGAGGTGCCTGGTTTCTTTAAAAGTTTTTTTGATAACATATAAAAATACGCCTTATAACCAGCAGAATAAGCGGACTTCCACTACGTTCAAAACGCTCATCTTTAATATTCTGCTGGAGAAGGCACAATACACGGGTCATTGGTGTCACGTCTTGGGGGGGAGTCGAAGGGGGTCGCATCAATGAAGGATTGACCCTACCCCTTTTGCAAACAGCAAAATTAAAGACCCTAATGCCTACCGATAATCAAGTATGGTGTCACCGGAATCCGTCCAACGTCCCGTAGTCTTGAATATAAAAGCCCAAGTTAGTCGATCCGCTTGATGGGTGGCCACGGCTCACCAGAATCAAACGCCGGATGCCGAGGCTCACTGCTGGGTCTTCCGTACTCCAAGCGCCACGACTCTATTTGCCCCAAGAGCGCAAAGGCTGAACGCCTCCGATTGTCATCGTTCAATGTCATTTCGAATAGGCGGCGTCTGATCTCGTTCGCGCTTCGTGGCTCGAGCGTATAAGCGTGCCCTGTATTGCCGTATGGGCGACTCTGAAGAAAGACGGTCTCGAGGCCTCGCACTAGCTCGTATGGAATCGGAGGATTGGCGTGATCGTAAATTAGATCTAGGCCGACGACTAAGGCGTCTGGCGTGCCCAACTGGGCGACGATGCCCACGAGTAACAGACGCATTGCGGGTGAGAGCTGCCTAGCGCACAGCAGACACAGCCGTTCTCTGACTGTCGGCTCCGAACGAGCAATATCGGCGATGCGCGAAGCCAGACGCTCACGATTGTGATGTTCAAAGTGCTGTTCTATACCAAGATGTCCGATATCGGGATCGACAAAGCTCAGCAAGGCCCGCTTCGATTCCGCAGTATCAAGCGTGGCAACAGCATCAATCCATTCTGTGGCTATACTTTGCAATCCGCCTCCACCCGCGGTCACGAGATATAGAAGGTAGCCGAGCGCGTCATCGCATCGGCAGTGTCCGAGCGCGGTCACTACTTCTCGTAGATCGTAGCAGAGAAATCGTGTCGCAGCGACAACTTCTCTGATACGCGCGATCCCTATCGAGGGAGGATCAAGGAACGGCAATAGACATAGGCATTGCCGAAGAAGATAGGCGGCTTGCTCGTCATGGAATTTCCGGGTCCGGATATGGTCGATCGTGGGATTGAGGACGCTCAGCGCCGCGTCCGCGCGTAAACGAGCCCCGCTAAACAGCAGTGCTTCGAGCGCGTCGGCCCGCGTCCACCCACCCCATTCGCCGGGGAGCGCCATGATCTCCATGACAAACTCGGCCGACTCGCGGCCGTCGAGGACGGCAATGGTCTTCGCCAGCCCTTTCAATCGGCTGTTGTACGAGTTAGGGTCACTGCTCTGTGCACGTTCCTCCGCGATCGTGGAGATCCGCTTCTTAATGGCAATGGTATATCGCTTACGACGATCCTCATCGAATCCGCTTGCTCGTCGTCCCGCGCGGGCATCCCACACAAGGGGATAATCTGGCGCCCTGTAACCGAGCCGTCCTTCTTCGGTCTGATTTCGTGCCAGTTTGACCAAAGCGTGTGCAGCGTCCCGTTCGTACTCTCGCTCACACAAAACCTCCAGAAGTACCTCTTCAGCACGCCGAGGATCCAACACCGCCACCGCCCGGACATGCCCGTTAGAGCACACCATGGCCGCGCCGTCAGCCAACGGACATCGCTCGCCCCTCAGTCGAGCCGCCCTTCCTAGCCTCAGACGCTCAATGTCGGCTCGGATGAGCCGATGCAGATCGGCTATATCTTCGGGGTCCCCAACTCTTGCTAACGCCCGTGCAAGATGCATCTTCAGCTCGCCCCTGAAATCGTTTTGCTTCAGAACAAACGGCATGCCCTTCTTGAGATACCTGCGGAGGCACTGCCGGAGGCCGTCCTGTATCTGGCTTCTCAGATCCAAGTCTTCGACGCCGATCCTGCCGAACAGGTCAAGCACAACTCCATATTCAGCCTGATCAAACTCCAGCGACAAGCGACTCAACATCCCAGATACAGTCACATTGGGCGGCATGGTTCGAAACAGGTCTTCCAATTGCCTCGCTATAGTCCAGCGGATCGCATCAGTTCCGGCCCCGGCGTTCGAAGTATCACTTCGGATGCTGCACAACCGCGAGAATATTTCGCCAGCAAGATCGGCATCAGCAGTTATAGCTAAGACCGACACGATCCGCTTGGTGTCAGTGTGCCCAACGTCTTCACCGCCGATTCTTTCAAGCAGACCTCGGCTCAAAGTCTCAGGAACACTTGAGATGAGTGTCGTCCAATAGTCACCCCACAGAGAACCGTCAACAATCCGGCCAGCCACCCACTCGCTGACCCACCGCGGGTCGATCCTTCGCACGAGCTCCAGTGCGGACTTGAGAAGCCATTCGCTGGTATCGGGGTACTTAGCGGACGGCCACCCGGTCAACTCCTCCTTCACTCCTTCACAGAAGCGTTCGTCTCCAACTTCCGCCGCGGCCAGTCGAATCCTGAGACGACCGAGCGGGTCCACAGTCTTCTGCAGGAGCGTCAGGTACGTGGCTAGTGCGCGCGCCCGAAGCGACAGAGGGACACTGTCCAGTACCTGGTCTCGCAAAACCTTTTCGAACGCTTCCTCATCGAACGCGATCAGGACCCGAGCGAGGGCATCACTTGCCCCAACCCAACTCAGCACGCGGAGGGCATCCGCTCTTACTCTCGGACTGGGGTCCGCTCGGGCGAATTCCTCCGCGATGTCTGCCATCCAGCGCTCCCGCACCACCTCCCCGATGAAGTCGCCCCGATGTTCCTCCTTCCACCCTTCAACTACATGCCTCCAGTCTTTGCCGAGACTCGACAAGTAGAACTCACCCCATGCACGATACGTCGTCAGACGGACCTGTTGATCGTCGCTGGTTAGAAGCGGCAGAATGATATCGATGAACTCCTCGGACCCACTTGCAAGCATCCCAGCCAACGCACACCGTCTATGGTGCTCATCAGCAACTTGGTACCATAACCGTAAACGCTCGCCGACTACGCCTCGCACTTCGCTCCACACCACGTCTCCGCAGAGCCGCGACAGCTCTGCCGCGAAAACCGGATCGATGGGCAGCGCCAATTCGATCAGCCGCTTGCCGGCCGCAACCGCATCCAACCCGCCGGACGCTTCAACGCTCCGCTCGCCGATCTCCTCGGAGATCATTCGAAGCGGCTCTTCCCACACCGGCCTATTTACATACTCCCGTGCGAAGTGTCGATTCCCATCTGGGTCATCTCTGCCAACGAGGCCCCGCAGCAGGCATTTGAGCAGTGAGGCGGCATAGAATTCTTGGAACTGTTGGTGCTGGAATCTGAATCGAACCGATGGGTACTCCAGCCGTTCCAACACATGGTGTGCACAGAGCGTGCTTAAGATCGATGCGGGTTCCGGTAACGTCGCAATCTGGCCACCAGCGCTAAGCTGCTGACTCGCCGAATGAACAACGGTCCGAGCACGCGCATCTTCAATCGTCACATCGCCTTGCGCTGTCATGTGAACGGCGAGCTCGGCCAAGTAGTCGCTGGCGCGACCTGTCAGCGGTTGATGTTCCAGATAGACCCGATGCTCACCGGACTGCTCAAGCAACGTCATCACAGCGCTCAACACGCCTACCTTTGTTTTCGGAATGGGAACGCCCGACCGGAATATTGTCGTTACTTCCGCAAGGATCAATGGGGTTTGTGTGAGATCGTCCAAGACACGATCACCATCGAGCTGCGCGCCAAGTTTTTCTGCGCGGCCTGACAGTGCCTGTTGCAGATACTCCGCTCGCTGCTGCCGACTGAGCGGCAGAAGTCTCGTTCGGAACGAGCCCGGCAAGGGCGGTCGGATGTGGTGAGTGCGTGTTGCGACGATGATGCCGGCCGCAGGAAAGTTCCGTTCAATGTCCCTGAGCGCCCGTGTCGCCTCTTCAGAATATTTGTCTGACACTTCATTCCACCCATTCAGCAGAAACGAACAGTGCACGGCTCCGTAAAGCTCCGCAAGATCTTCGGCGTGGACCCCGTGGGACAAAAATGCGGGCGTGCGGGCAATAAACTCTAGGAGACCGACGCGTGATGTCACCCACGCCGGCAAATCTATGAGAAAGGCGAGTTCGCCCTGATCTCCGTGGCGCTCTGCTAGTTGGACAAGCGTTGTTGTCTTGCCTCGTCCGGCAGGCGCTTCAAGTATGATTCGGCGACACTCCAGGAGCGCCGCCTGAAGGCTCGCGAGGTCGAGAACTTCTCCCGTGTCCTTGCCCTCTTGGTCGAGCTTGATTGCCTGCAATGCGATTTTCGGTCTCCCGGCTAAGCGAGGGTGCGCGAGCCACGCGGATACAACCTTGGCTGCTGCCTTCCGTGCTTTTTCGAGTAACGCAGTTACTGCCGGTTCAACTGAAACATGAATCATGAGGAGAGTTCGACAGATCAAAGCATTGGAGGGCAGCAACAAATCCATAATGATGTCCTCCCTCGATATGATAAACAATTCGATGCCATACGCTTCCCAGACCGCATCCGCCCATTTCGTCGCACTGCACCTGGTGACCTTACGTGGTGTCGCAAATAGGAGTACCTTTACGTCATTGGCGTGCGGCTGAAATGTTTCTATGTCCCCTCTGATCTTTTTTAGCGTCGCAGTCAATGAACTCGCCAGGCCTTTTCCGATTCCGTCTTGAGCAAGCGATGCAGGTATGTACGCGTCTAATCCCAGATCCTTTTTGCGTTCTGAAGCGATGATCTCAGGCCATTTTTGTTTTGCAAGAACGACGGCGAGCCCCTGAAACCTCATCCCCTCCTCGTTGGAGATAAGCTCGTCCAAGGCCTTTTCGATATCAGTCCTGAGAGTCGTCATGCTTCTGGAGTGCTCCTATTGACTACCCACCTAGGAAACTTAGCGTAAGAATCGCCTGCCACTGTTCACGACTAATCTCAGTCTCGATATTAATTGGAGTTCCTCAGCGCAGTGCTGGTAGCCGCCCAACATAAATTATACCGCCTAATTGGAGTATTATTGTACGGCTATGTATAAGATTCATGTTGTAGATATATAAAAGTGACTGTATTATGTCAACATAAAAATATGAAAGAATAAATTACTGAAAGTAGGTCACCACAGAGGGCACAGAGAAATAAGAGGAAATGGGGGATTGTACTTAGTTTTATCTCTTTTCCCTTATCATAACCTCTACAAACTCTGAGTTTTTTGTGATGTGCTGGACTGTTACGAGAAAAGCATTATTCGATGCGCACTGAACAGGCATATGTAGACTGGATTAGAAGATACCTAAAAATTGCAGTCGGACGCAGATAAACCAAGTGGTCGAAAAAATCAAATCAGAAAGGGGTGGCAATTATAGATGAGGGAGCAGTTATCGTTTCTTTCATCATGCTCCGCTGGTATGGGCATACACCTTCATCAGGAGGCCATTCGCAGGTTTGAAATATACCTAAAAGAGCTTAAGGCATGGAACCAGAAGTTCAATCTCACCGCCATAAAGGAAGACAAGGGGATCGTGATAAAGCTATTCCTTGATTCCCTAACTCCTTTTAATCTTATCAAGACCGGCTCAATGCTCTTAGATATCGGCTCAGGAGCGGGATTCCCCGGTATTCCCTTACATATTGCCAACCCTTCTCTGCATGTTACCCTTCTCGATTCCGTAAACAAAAAGGTGACTTTTATGAATCATATCATAGCCGAACTGACTCTGACAGGCATTGAGGCCATTCACTGCAGGGCTGAGGAGTTTGCTAAAACTAAAAAAGGCGCTTATGATGTTGTTATATCGAAAGCCTTAACAAACCTTTCTGACTTTATCAAGCTCGGAGAGCCGTTCCTGAAGCCTGACGGCATACTGATCGCCATGAAGGGGAGCAGGGCTGACGAGGAGATAAGAGATGCCGCCAAGGTTCTTGAGCGCAAAAAGATGAAGG
>Ga0082335_1003382_pt1 | contig 26408 bp, 31 predicted proteins | sample Subgrocontami58m_FD_72375 | JGI IMG/M metagenome (GOLD analysis project Ga0082335, IMG submission 72375) | Subsurface groundwater microbial communities from S. Glens Falls, New York, USA - GMW37 contaminated, 5.8 m (SPADES assembly) (version 2) ...
CTATAGCAATTACTTGGATTCTCCTGTATCGCAAAGGAGAGTTTTTGTTATTGTTCCTTGGAGTTGTGTGCGGTGCTTTTGTAGAGATAGGTTTGAGGTACTTTGGTTTTCAACAAGTTTGGAATAACGCATCGTTATTCGGGGTGCCATATTGGTTACCGCTTGTTTGGGGTTTTGGCTTTGTGGTTATTACTAGACTTGGTATTTTTGTAACTGTTAGGTAGTTATTAAACATATGATAAAAAGACTTTTTGGTTTCTCTGAGTTTTCTGCTCCACTAGGTATTAGGATTCTTACGATTGCTACTGCTGTGCGTTGGATGGGTTGGGGTTTTGCAGAAGCCTTGCTTCCTGTTTTCATTTTCTCTTTCTCTAGAAGTTATGCTGAGGCTGGTTTGATTCGTGCAGCATATGATGTTTCCTTTATCTTAGCTTTACCTGTGATTGGTATGGCTGCTGATCGTTTTAAGGCAACCTCTATTATTCTTACAGGTCTTTTGCTGTATACATTGATTGGTGCTTCATATTTCTTAGCAGGTGTTACTGGAATGGTTTTCTTTGTTGTCTTAGGTCGTTTTTTGAATGGTGTTACTTTTGCAATGGATTCTGTGGGTAGGGGAACATATTTCAGAAGAAATGCTTCAGATGGAAAGCTGGCAACGATTTTTGGATATTTTGATACGATTGCTAATTTCTGGTGGGTAGTTGCTGCTTTGTTGGGTATGTGGCTTATTCAATACTTTTCAATTAGTCAGCTGTTGTTTTTGATAACGCCGACATCATTGATAGCCTTCTTTATCATTTGGTATTTCCAAAAAACTCCAGAAGTTTTTACACAGAGCAAAGAAACAGAAAACTTAAACCAAGCATATGGTTTAGCTTTGAAAGAGCTTATTCGTTGGGATTGGAAATTGAAATCTGTAGCAATGTTTAACTTCTTCATTGCTTTGATAAGCTCGGTGTTGTTTTTCTTTCTGCCAATTCAAGCATACACCGAAGGTGCTGGTTTAAGTAAAACCATTTTAATTGGTGTGATGTTTGCTCTGCCATATATTTTTGGTTGGTGGCTTGGAAAGTGGTTTGATAATCAGGGCATCAAGACTTTTGCCTATGGTTTGATTGCCATGGCTTTGCTGGTCATTTCCCTTGTTTTCTTAGATATGTTTTGGTGGCAGGCTCTGGTTGCATTCTGTGTTGGTTTAATCTTGGAGTTAATTTCTGTTGGTAACAATGAGCTTATTACAGCGTGTGCACAGCCTGAACACTTTGGCAGGGTTGGCAGTATTATGACCCTAATTTACGATATTGGGGCTTTAGTTGGTCCTTTGGTTGTTGGTGTGATGATTGACTCCAGAGGAATTAGGTTTGCTTATATTTCAATGTCAGCTTTGATGATTGTTTTGGTTGTCATTGCATATCTATTAAAATCAAAGCTTGATTTTAGCAAGATTGGCTCGGTTAGTTTGTCACATAAAAAAATGCATCGACATATCTAGTTGAAGGTGTGGTATCATATATCCATGAATGAATTTGGAACACATCCATGGGAGTCTGATCCTGATGCTTGGAAGGGGCAAGGACATGAAACTCCTCCAAGTCCTGAGGTAAGATCAAATCTTTTAGCATCCCTTGATAGGTATGCTGCATTTTTAGGTCATCAAAATGAAGTTGATGAATCTATGAGTATGTCAGACAAGGAATGGATGTATCTAGCAAACAATGCCATGCAAATGATTTGGAGCAGCCATGATTTAGATCCAAGCGTTGCTTCAGAGGAACCCATGGAGCATTTAGAAGGTTTGATTCGTGATGCGCATGAGTCTTTGCGCGATGTTGGAATCGTAGAAAAGCGTGTTAAGGTTGAAATAGTTCAGGATCTTAATAAAATAAAGGAAGCTTTGAAAGAATAATGCATAAGTTTACCCGCGAACAGACACAAATTATTTGGGTCTTGAGTTTAGTTAATTTTTTTAATTACGTTGATAGACAAGTAATATTTCCGCTGTTCCATAACATTCAAGTAGAGTTTGGTGTTTCAGATGCTCAGCTTGGAATGTTGGGCAGCGTTTTTATGTTAGTGCACTCGCTGGCTAGTGTTCCTTTGGGTATGCTTGCAGACAAGTATTCCCGAAGACTTTTGATTACCGCAGGAGTTACTTTTTGGAGTTTTGCATCTTTCTTTTCTGGAATGGCTACAAGCTTTAAAGCTTTGCTTGGTATTAGGTCTTTAGTTGGTATTGGAGAGGCAAGCTATGCTCCTGCTGCAACAGCGATGATTTCAGATAACTTTCCGCAAGAAGAAAGAGCTAGAGCGCAAGGATATTTTAACGCCGGTATGTTTATTGGTGGCACTCTTGGTGCTGCCTTAGGCGGCATCATCGCATACCACTTTAATTGGCGTTATGCTTTCTTTTTTGTTTCAGCTCCAGGATTTTTGCTAGCCTTTTTAAGTAGCAAGTTGTATGACAAAACAGAAAAGAGTATTCATCCAAAGATTCCTTTTAGGCAGTTACTTAAAAATCCAGCTTTGCTTTGGTCTATTGTTGGCGGCACATTAACAGCTTTTGCAGGCGGTGGATATATTTCCTGGGGAGTGGAATTTGTTAGAAGATACAAAGGGTACAATATTCAAGAGGCTTCGATAATTCTGGGGTTGGCAATGATGATTTCAGGAGTTTTAGGAGTCTTTTTAGGTGGTTATGTTGCTGATCGTTTGCATAAAAAATATGCTTGGGGCAGAAGTGATACAATTGCTTGGTCATTGTTGATTGCAGCTCCACTAATGTTTTTGGGATTGCAAGCACACGGTAAGTATTTTCTTTTGCTGTTCTTTTTAGGTTCAATGTTTTTAAGCGCATATCACTCTCCAGCAACTGCTGTCATTCATGATATTGTGCCACAGCATATGCGTGCAACTGCTTTTGCTTTTTATGTTTTAATAATCCACTTGTTTGGAGACACGACTGCTCCGGCAATTGTTGGTAGAATTTCTGATTTAAGTCAGGCAAGATTTGGAGGAGACGGGGGATTGCGCCATGGTTTGGAGTTTGTAACTATTTTTGTGTTTTTAGCAGGCATTTGTTTTTTCTTTGTGAGTCGCTCCATTCGAAACAAAACTTCACCAGAATATATTGAAGAGTAGTTTTTAAATTGAAAGAGCCTCTCCTTGTCAGGGGGAGGCTGCTTTGTTTTCAGGACCAGTTTTCTGAACGAGCGTTCATATATCGGCTCATAGTTCAGAGGCTGTTCCTGACTTTGCTGCTGTCCATAACGTGAACAAGGCAAGTGCAACAATCAAATCCATCACCGAGGTGTGGCCGATTGTTCGTGTCAGCTCAGAGAAATGAGCTGTTAGCACGAACATGGTGATTGCTGCAGGGATGTGCGTTGTCACAGCAACCTTGCTAAAACGTTGACGTGTTTTAGCAGTATTGATTACTGCGCTAAGCACAGCAGCTATTGCCGCTATTGCAAGCAGGAACATTACCATACATGGTCCTTTCTGTCTGGCTTGTAAACCAGACCCCCTCCTCTTAATTGTTAGGAACTCCAACCTGCCGTTTTTCGACAGTAAACGGCTGGTGGCCTAGCAGTATAATCAGGAGCAGGGGGTATTGTCAAACTACCCACTTTTTGGGCCGGAAAGTGGTATACTGATAGATATATGAAGAAAGCAATACCCTTAATTTTATTGCTTACAATCATTGTCGTAGTTGGTGTATATTTCATTTCTAAAGTAAAGACAAAACCAAAACAACAGGTTGTAACCCAACAATTCCCATCTGGAGAAGGGGTCTTTCCTTTGCTTGGAACAGGTGTGGGTAGTGTTCCTACTTCAGTTACACCTCCACTTCAGACTCAAAATATTCCGGAGATTCAAGTTAGTAAAACTCAAGAATTACCAAAGGGTGCTGAGACCACTACAGTAGCTCAACCAAAAGAAAACCCGACTGTTAAATCATGCGGGGTTTCGGCTTTGAGTTTTAGTATTACGGTGCCAGTTTCTTGGAGATGTAGTTTGGAAGAAAGAAATGGCAATGCCCTTGTCTTTTATCTAGACACAAAAGAAATTGGCAGTATTGAAGTTTTTATGGCTACTGCTCAAAGTTATGATTCGTTAAAACAAGAAACACAATCAAGTCTTGAGAACAGTTCCATAGTTGAAGAAAATATGTTTGCAACAAAGGTTTTAGTTTTTCAAAGCATGCGTTATGCAAAGTCTGTTGCTTTTGTGCATCGCAACAACACCTACTATTTCCGTAATTCTTTGGTTGATCAGAACGGTCTTTTTATTTTTAAGCTTCTCTAGTTATTTCTTTAAACCTTCAAAAGAACCAGCACTTGTTTGTAATTGGAACTTTGTCTTCTGACGAAGTTCTTTTAAGCTACGCACGCCTTGATAGCTCATTGCTGATTTAAAACCATCTAGTAGGTCGTTAACTATTTCTTGTATTGTTCCAGTAACTACAACTTCTTCTGTAACACCTTCTGGTCTTCTGATGTGATCAAGGTTGCCTTTAGCCATGCGTTTTGATTGAGAGGCGATTGAAGCAGAACCCTCATAGTTTTTAACAGGTAATCCTTTTTTGTTGAAGTAGAGCTGGGCTGCAGATTCTTTAGAGCCAACGAGTAGGTAACCTGTAAAAACAATGTCAGCGCCTGCTGCAATTGCTTTAACCATGTCACCAGCATTTTTCATGCCTCCATCTGCAAATACCGTGCCATTGTAGTTTTTTGCGATTGCAGAGGCTTTAGCAATTGCTGTTAGCTGAGGAATGCCAATGCCAACCTCTGATGTTCTACAAACATGGCCCCTACCTTGGTTTACTTTGATGCCATCTGCTCCGTTTTCAAAGAGGAACTTAGCTCCTTCTGGTGTTGATACATTGCCAACAACAACGGGAAGTTTAGGATATTTCTTTTTTACAGCTCTTAGTGCTTCTTTTGTATTTACTGAAAATGCTCTAGCTGTGTCTATTAACAACAAATCAATACCAGCTTTTACTTGTAGTGCTACTTCTTGCATATGCCTGCTGGTAAACTCTTTGCCAACGCCAATTGACCCAGCAATTAGAAAGTTTCCTTTGTTGTTTCTGGTTGCTCTAGGGTTATGGTTTTTGTAGTAGAGTCCGTGCGCTGTAATTAGTCCAACTAAATGTCCGGCTTTGTTTACAAGTGGTAATTTTTCAATCTTGTTTTTCTTGATGATCTCTGCTGCTTTTTCAAAATCAATGTTTGCAGGCGCAACCACAAGTTTGTCTTTACCGCCCATTAAATCTTTTACTTTAACGTTGAGGTTGGTTTCATAGAGCCAGTCTCTAGTTGAAAGGATGCCAACTGGTTTTTTGTTACGATCAATTACTACAAGCGAGTAGATCTTGTATTTATCCATTATCTCTTTTGCTTGCCTAAGTGTTTGAAAAGAGGAGACAGTTAATGGGTTGTCTATGAAAGCAGAATCAGTTCTTTTAATTTTTCTGATCATTTCTAAACGTTCTTCGATTGGAATTGTTTGAGGGATAAAGCCCATACCACCTTCGCGTTCTAAAGCAATGGCCATGTCCGCACCTGTCACTGATTCCATGTTTGCGCTACAGATTGGCATATCTAAATATATGTTTGAAACTAAACGTGTTTTAAAGTCATGTATTTCGCTTCTAGATCGTATTTCTGAGTATTGTTCAGGTAAGGTGACGTCTTGGAAAGTAACTGCAAAATCAACAGGAAGTCCTTTGCTTTTTAAGTAGTCATTTACTTGTTTTTGTTCTTTGGGGGTCAATGTTGTTTGCATGGTTTTTTCTTTAATTCACACCGTCTTAAAGTATACTCCGGCAAAGCAGAGCCTTCAATATCTGGGAATAGTTTTTGGGGCTTCGCGGCTAATATATGTCAAAAACCCCAATGTTTACAGGCTTTTTGTTGATGGATATTTCTGGTTCTGTATTTGTTTGTTAAGTTTAAAAAAGATATTTCTAAAAGGGTTAGGTTTTAGACCATTGACAAAACCCTTGATTTTACTAGCATTTTTTAATCTTTATGCTATACTATCTGGAGAAAGATTATTAATAAATACTTATGGCAAAACCAATGAACAAGTCTCAACTGCTACAAGCTTTGGCAGAAAAGACCGGCAAGAGCCGTAAAGAAGTGGCAGAAATGCTAGAAATTCTCGTAAGCACCGCATACAGCGAAGCTAAGAGAAATGGTGAATTCACCATCCCTGGCTTGGGTAAATTGCAGAAAAAGGACCGTGCAGCTCGCATGGGCCGAAACCCTGCAACCGGCGCCCAGATCTCAATTCCTGCCAAAACAGTAGTTAAGTTCAGAGTCGCAAAAGCAGCTAAAGACTCAATTCTTTAATTAGCTTCTAGCGAAACAAAAGCATAGTTTAGCGGGTGCAACTGCTTGCTGTGTTTAAGAAACAAATATACAACCTCCTGATATGCCAGGAGGTTTTATATATCCCCGGAAAAACAAAAGACATCAACATATCTGTTGACGTCTTAGGCCAATGGTCAAGCTTTGCCATTGGCCCTTTGCTTTGTTTCAATTGTGTGCCTCCTTGGTTGATCTAGCACTTCGTCAGCTGTGTAATGATCATGTTGTAGGTGCTGGAAACCTGGAACAGGGCAGTGTACCACTGGTTGCCCAAGCGTAGATCCATGGTGATCGGATGCCAGATTCCTAGCACCTTCCAGAGTTTGATGGTGCAGGAGAAGGCTGCTTCGAACTTCTTCTTCTCGTCGACGTAGGTCGAGAACTTCATGACTTTGCCCTTGAGCTTGTGTTCCTCCTGGATGACTTTGCCAGTCAGGTCTACGGACGAAACCCGGTAAGCCACGTCGGGTGTGAATCCTTCCGTGATCCGCAGCAAGGCTGCTTCAAGCGCTCTGATGCAGACATACTGATGTGCCACGATCTTCGTGGTTGCCACGGACTTATCCTCCTCAAAAGGATGTTGCCCCACCGCCTGGGTGGAAGTCTCCTGGTCTTTCCAGGTAATTTCATCGTAGCACTAAGAAAATGGGGGAGCAATGGTGTATAATTTAGGGATGAGAGCAGAACAAGTTCAAAAAACCGTTTTGTTGTTAAGAATATCCCTAGCTTTTGTCTTTATCTACGCTGGGATTAGGTCTTTGATTAATCCCACAGACTGGGTTGGTTTTGTTCCTGATTGGGTTTCTAATTTTGGCTTTACAAGAGAGAACGCTCTTTTTGCACATGCTCTTTTAGATATTGCACTTGGTCTTTTGTTCTTGGGAAATGTTAAAGTAAAGTTTTTTTCTTTGATTGCAGCTATTCTGCTGTTTGTAATTGCATTAGCCCCAGGATTTGGGGTATTGGATATAACTTTCAGGGATATTGGCCTGGGGATTGCTGCTCTTGCATTGTTTTTTGCTGTTTAGTAAGGAATTTGGTATAATAAATGTAAGATGTGTATAACTATTTACACAGAAAAAATAATTGATTTGCGAACCTAAGCCCAAAGATATTTGGGAGTTGAGAGGTTCGCTTTATTTTTTTGCACATCCGTATTAATTAAGGCAGTTAATTAATTTAAAAGGTCCAACAGGTCGATTTGGATTTAATATATAGTTCGAAAGAACTAAACAAGGAAACACATATGAATTATTACAATGGAACGTATCAAGCAAGTCTTTTAGACTCAATGCAAAATCTTTGGTTTAAAGTAATTGGTTACTTACCAAACATTTTGGCAGCAATCATCTTCCTAATCTTGGGTTGGATGGTAGCAATCTTCTTGGGCAAGATTGTCCAGAAAGTTTTGCAGGCTGTTAAAGTTGATGCACTTGCAAATCGCTTGGGTCTTGATCATTTGTCACACCGCACAGGCAGAAATCTAAGCATTGCTAATTTTGGCGAATGGTTAGTAAAATGGTTCTTCCTGATCGGCTCGTTTATCGCAGCAGCTGACATTTTGGGATTAAGCCAAGTAAGCCAGTTTTTGTACACAACAGTATTTCCATATTTTGGAAACGTAATTGTTGCTTGTGCAATATTGTTGATCGGTATGATTGCAGCAAACTTCTTAGCAGCTCTTGTTAAGGGTGTTGTAGCAGCAGGTCAATTGCACGGTGCAGATGCGCTAGGTGCAGTTACTCGTTGGTCAATTTTGATTTTAGCTTTCTTAACAGCATTGGATCAGTTGAAAGTAAATACTCAATTTATCCAGAGCTTGTTTACAGCAGTTGTCGCCATGCTTGCCTTAGCCGGAGGCTTAGCCTTTGGTTTGGGTGGCAGAGATCATGCAAAAAAGGTTTTGGACTCTCTTGAGAGAGACTTAACTAGCGACAGATAACTAAAACAAAAATCCTTTTTAAAAGGGATGTTAAAACAAAGGCCTCGATTTCTCGAGGTCTTTGTTTTGGAGCCTACATATTTAGTTGTCTTTTGGTTAGGGGAGTCTCTTTTCGGTCAACAAAAATATACTTTTTCTGAGTTTGTGGTGTAGTTATTTACTTTTTGCTTTGTTTTTGTTTCAATTCGATCTTTACTGCACTTAGTATATCAGATATTTTCACTTTTGTAAATACCTTTTGCATGCTAAAGTATTGATATATGAGATACAGAATTTTTGGCAGTCTTTTTTTACTTTCCGCGATAGTTTTGGCTTTGGTAGGAGCCAAGTTGTTAGCTGATCGGGAAGCTAGAAGAGAACAAATTGCAAATCAGAAAGCAGCACAGGTTTCTTGGCGAGCTGTTGAAGGCTGGACCATTGCAGATATTACTGCAGATTTGGAAAAACGAGAGCTAGTGACTGAAAAAGATTTTAACCTTGGTTTAAAGTCTGTTTTGTCTAGTTATGATTTTTTGGGAGAGTTAAAAGATTTAATTTTTAAACCATCTTCTTTGGAAGGCTATCTATTCCCAGATACATATTTTGTAGCAGCTAAGCCTACTGCCAAAAGCATCATTCAAAAGATGCTGGATAACTTGGAGGGGAAGGTTACTACAGAGATGCGAGTTGATATTGCAAAACAAGATCGCAGTATTTTTGACGTTTTAACTCTCGCTTCTATTATTGAAAAAGAAGTTGGTAGGAACACAGCAACAATTTCTGCTGCAGATCAATTAGCGCTTCAAGAAGAAAGAGAAACTGTTGCAGGAATTTTTATGAATCGTTTAAGGATTGGCATGGCGCTTCAGAGTGATGCAACTATTGGCTACATTACTAAGAAGAATAATCCGCAGGCAAGCTCTGCAGATTTATTAATTGATTCAGCATACAACACTTACAAGTATCGTGGTCTGCCTCCTGGTCCAATTTCTAACCCTTCGCTCTCTGCAATTAAGGCTTCTGTATATTACAAGGAAACAGACTACCTATATTTCTTAACTAAGAAAGACGGAACTGCGGTTTATGCGAAAACCTTGGAAGAGCATAACGCTAACAAGAGGAAATATTTGAAGTAGTCTTTAATAATTAAAATGAATTAGTAGTTGCAATTAGTTATTGTAAGAAAGATGTTGGCGGTGAAATTAGATATGCTTTTTATTAAAATTGCGTTTTTTCTTTAATTGGAGCAGTGTTTGATAGTCATTGCTCGCACCTGTTGTGGATAAAGTATAAATATTTAATTAAAAATACTAAATTTGTTGGCCTTTTGAGTAATTTGAACACCGCTAATACAGGTGCTACTATATCAATAGTAATCCTAAATGGATTCAATTTAAATTTCTCGAGGGGACCCGAGGAAGCCGAGTAGAGCCAAAACCGTCTATTGAGCGGGCACTTTGGGATAGTAAATATCCCTGAGGCAGCGTCCCAACAAATCTTCGGGGATCATAACCAGATTGGTTTGATTCCCAAAGTCTCGGCTCAGCAGACGGTTTTAAGTTATTTGAGGTTCTTTTCAAATTTATTACAACGACAATGGTTCTGGCGTAAGGAGAAAGTTGTATGGCCAAAACTATAAAGATAGCAAAAAGTGCAATAACAGGCAGATTTGTTAAATTAGCTACGGTTAAAAATAAACCAAGAACCACATATATCCAAAAAATAAAAATTAAAAAGCGTTAATATACCCGTAAAGTAAAGAACGCTTTTTAACCAGAAGACAAAGGTCGAACATTAAATAAGTTAGAACCATTGTCGTTGTAATAAAACCTTATTTGAAAGGCTTTTTCTAAAGACTGAGATAGTACCGGGGCCCATAGTTTAATGGCAGAACATCGATCCCCAAAATTGACAGTACGGGTTCGAATCCCGTTGGGTCCACCAAATTAAGCAAATGGTCGATCTATCTCAGTCTCTAAAAGAAGCCTTTAATTTTAAGAACAAAAAAACCGTGCGGGTTGCCTCTTTTATTGAGGTCTCACAAGGTTCTCCCTTTAATTAGTAACGAATAGAAAAATACCCCTGTTATTCAAAATGTATATTTCTATTAATATTATTACTTTTACGGTGAGAGGAGTCAAGGCTTGGTATGGTTAAAATATCTAGTATTTCTGCAGTTTTTTGGAAAATTCTTGGGGATTACTTGTGGCCATAATGGATTAACGGGTTGACGACCCTTTTCTTTTCTGGTATATTGTTTGTGAATAGAATATTCCAAAGAAAGTCGGCGCCCTTCAGGGCATAATCTGCCTACGCAGTAAGCCTACCGAGGAAAAGCATTTCAAGTTAATCTTAAGTGCTCATTTTCACTCGGTTTAAAAACCGAGATTTATTTTTTAACAGGAATACCGGTCGGTCTATTCGAGAGCATAAGTCATAAAGGAAAAACCTCATGGCTGTTACAAGAAAAGATAAAGAGCAGATTTTAGCTGATTTAGAAGCTCAGTTAGAAAATGCTAAAGCAATCGTTTTTACTGATTACAGAGGCACAACCGTTAAGAAGATTGATGAGTTGCGTCGTTCTTTGCGTAAGGAAAACATTTTTGCTAAGGTTGCCAAGATTTCTTTGATTAAGAAAGCTTTGCAAAAGCATGGTGTTGATACTTCAGCAATGGACTTTAAAGCACCAGTTGCTATTGCTGTATCTAAAGAAGACGAAGTTGCTCCAGCTCGCGTTTTAAGCGCTTTTGCTAAAGAAAACAAGAATGTCCAGATTTTGTTGGGTGTAATGAACAACAAAGTAATTACATCAGCAGAAGTCGGGGCTTTGGCAGCATTGCCAAGCAAGCATGAACTATTAGGCAGGGTTGTTGCTACAATCAATGCTCCTGTTTCAGGCTTTGTTAATGTTTTAGCAGGTAACTTACGCAAGCTCGTGTATGTCGTTAATGCAATTTCCGCAAGTAAACAATAATTAAGAAAGGATAATCATGTCAGAGAAATTTCAAAATATCATCTCCGAAATTGAAAAACTCAGCGTCTTGGAACTTTCCGAGCTTGTTAAAGCTTTGGAAGAGAAGTTTGGTGTTTCAGCAGCAGCTCCAGTAATGATGGGCGGAGCAGCAGCTCCAGCAGCCGCAGCAGCTGAAGAGAAGTCAGAATTCACAGTTGAATTAACTGATGCTGGTGCAAACAAGATCGGTGTTATTAAAGTAGTTCGTGAAATCACCGGCGTTGGCTTAAAAGAAGCTAAGGACTTGGTAGATGGCGCACCAAAAGCAATTAAGGAAAATGTTGCTAAAGCAGAAGCTGAAGAAATGAAGAAGAAGATGGAAGAAGCAGGTGGTAAAGTAACATTGAAATAACCCAAGAGTTAAGAAGTTTTTAATCTCTTAGGAGTAGAATAAAAAGCACTTAATAATTAAGTGCTTTTTATGTTATCCAAAGACCAAGAGTTTGAGTTTTTAATGCGTAAGCATTCAAAAGCATTGTCTAATTTTCTTGTTTCTCGCTTTGGTTTTGATTTAAACACAGTCGAGGATGTTGTTCAAGATAGCTTTGTGAAGGCGTATTTAAAGTTTGAGAGCTATGATCCTGACAAAAACTTTAAAGCCTGGGTCTTTGCAATTGGTGTAAATACCGCTAAAAGTTACAAGTTCAAACGTTTTGAATCTTTAGATGTTGTTTCAGATGTGCAACTGCTTGGATATTACAAACAAGAAAATGTTGAGCTAATTTTTGAACGCCAGGATATATCTGAAGCTCTAGCGCTATTAACAAAGAGAGATCGTCATCTTTTAGAGCTGATGTATTTTAAGGAGTATAGTGCAGAACAAATAGCAGCGGAATTAAAAATACCGGTTAATTCTGTTAAACAAAGAATTAGCCGGGCGCTTAAACGTTTAAGCGTTGAATTTATGGCACGCTGATTTGGTAGATTGTTTGATTGTTTAGAATGTATGCGTTTTTGCCAGCATCGTCTATGGCAAAATCTTTTAAGTCATTGAACTTATCAGAGTCATACTGTGCTTTTAGCTTACCTGTTTTGTCGTAGATGATTATTTTATGATTGCCTGAATCAAGGATGTATATGTAGTTCCAAGCTTTTGAAGCAAGGATTTTTGCATTGTCGCTAAAGTTGATACCTGTTGCACTGAATGGTTTTTGTAGACCGCTGGTAAACTTTGAGACATTGTTTTTTGTAAGGACATAGACTGAGCCGTCAATTGCTAAATCTAAGGCATCAGATAGGTTAACGCTTTGTTTAAAGTAGTTTGTGGCTGGGGCTTGGGCATCTACAGTAACTGTGGATATGGCGTTGTTTTGTTTGTCTAAGGCATATGCTTTAGCAGGAGAGCCGTAAAGCACTAATCCTGTAGTATTTGAAGCAAGGATACCTGCTTGTTGAACACTGGTCTTTGTATTTGGGTCTATTAAGAAAAGATCGCCATTTTTGTTGGAATAGTAGAGAGTTTGATTAAAGGTAGCTGTTGCGTTTTGGCTGGATCCGGAAATACTAAAGACTGGTGCAAAAGACTTGTTTTTTAAATCATACTGTAGTATTGAATTTCCAGAAGAATTGATTAGCCAAATACTTGAGTTGCCAAATCTGATCCTATCAAAGTTTGTTTCTTTAAAACTGGTTAGTTCTTTTGGATCAATGGTTTTTAATCCACCGATGTTGTTTTGTAATTCAATGATTTGAGCTAACAGTTTTTCTTTCTGATCTTTAAAGTTTTTGTCTGGGATTGAAGCCAGCTCTGTTTTTGCTTCAGAAAGTAAGCCCAATGCTTTTGGTTGATCTGAGTATGAGAAAGCGCTTTGGTTTAGTTTGCTTTGGACATCATCAAGCATTAGAGAGTATTTTTGATTAGCAGTATTTTTGTTATGTACGTGGATTGCTACAAAAATGTTTACAATTAAAATGATGCCGAAAATGATAGCTGAGAAAAGGAAGAATTTCTTTGCTCTAGGTAGTTCTTTGATTTTTTTCATTTCAGTAAGCTGTCTCGCTTTTTCTGAAACGCGGGTTCGAATGTTTGCAGGTCTAAAGTCGTTTAAATCGACTTTTCTAAAATCAATGCTTTTGATCTTGGCAATGACTTTCTTAGAGCCGTTAATTGCTAAAACAAAGCTTGTTGAAGCAACAGTGTTAAATTTCTGTAATGAAGTATTTTCTTTGATTGGCGTAAAGTTTAAGACTTGTTCAGTACCAAATTCACGGGTCTCGCCAAGCTCTAAGATGAATGTACCAAAAGCAATGCTGTCATCAGCCAGATTTTTTATTATTTCTGCGATTGTTTGGCAAGCAGCTGCAAGCGATGCTGAGCTAATTATGTCTTTAAAACGTTCAATTGAAATGTAGTTGAAAAGCTGGGTTGTGCTGAAAATTAAAAAATCCTTTTTAGTCACTTTGCCCAAAGCAAAGTTTTCAAAAGTTTTCAAGGGGTTTGGTTTAACAGGGGAGTCAGCTATGTCTGAAAGTTGGCGCTCTCTTAAAAGAAAAGCGTGGATTTTGCCACTGGTTGCAACGTAAAGATCAGAGTTTTGTCTGACAGCTAAGCAGGCATTAAGTTTGCCAATCCAAGCTGTTTGACCAGCTGCTGCAAGTTTGGCTAGCTCGTCGTTTATCTGTGCAATGGAGTTTTCAAAAGAATTGCTGTTTTCATTCCTAAAGTTTTTTCTTAGGATTGTTTGAATTAGTTTAGAAAGTCTCTCGTATTCTGCCCAGGCAGTAGCATTTATAGCTGGTAATTCAATGAGGGAGTAGATTTCAGCATTAGTTTCCGGAACTTTTTCTGACAGCAAAGAAACAAAGCTTTTTGAAAGCTTTTTGTCACTTATGAATATCTGACCGACTTGTGTTTCTAGAGCGCTCATTCTGTTTTCTTACCTGTATAAAAATAGCACAAAAAGTGCTAAAATTCAATAAAGAGCAGGGCTGTGATATAATTTTTAAATAAAGTATGGTCAGCAATTTTTTGGAGAACAAAATTAAAGCCAAGGTTATTATTTTTTTCTTGAACCACCAAGAACGTGCTTTTTACATCCGGGAGCTGGAGAGTATCTTACATAGCAGGAATTTAAATGCCCATTTAAATGATCTTGTTAAAGCAGGGTTTTTAAAATCATTTGTTAAAAAGACTTCAAGATTCTATATCTTAAACACCAAGAGTCCGTTAATTGCTGATTTTAAAAGCATTGTTTCCAAACAAAGGATTAAGACCAGATTAACCATAGATCCTTTAGAGAAGGCGATTTTAAAGGTTAAGGGTTTAAAGGTAGCAGTGCTCTCAGGTTTGTTTGTTGGAGATTTAAATGCGAATTGTGATTTGTTGCTTGCAGGATCAGTATCTCAAAGAAGTTTGGATAACTTGGTTTCAAAGGTTCAAGCAATGGTTGGGCAGGAGATTAATTATGCTTTGTTTAGCTCTTCTGAATACCAATACAGGAAAAACATCTTTGATCGCTTTATGAAAGACGTCTTTGACAACCGACACTCTGCAATTTTGGAAAAAATAGGGTAATTTGATATAATCTAAATATGGACAGCATATTCCAGATATACACACAATTTCTAGGTTATTTTCCCATAAACTTGCATCCCTTGGTTTCCTTTTTGCTAGCTATTTTGTTAGTTTATGGAATCGTTAAAGTCTTGCAAAAAGAGTTTGTTTATATAATAGTTTTGGTTGTTTTGTTACCCGCTTCATTACCTATATTAAAGAATATTTGGGAATCCGTAGTTAATATCATCAATTTTCTCTTATCTAGAAAATAAGTAAGCCCAGGAGGGCCAAAAGGGGCAAATGTATGGTTGATTACGAAAACGACGACCTTGAAGATACTTGCGCAGTATGCGGCAGGCATCTCAATCCAAGTAATCGTTCAACAATCCAGCCGGATTTATGTAAGGAATGTGCTGGGGAAGTTGAAGGGGCTGATTAGGTATTTTAAAGACACTGCAAAAGGCAGTGTCTTTTTGTGGATAACTAATCAAAGGCTTTTGAAATTTCTTTGTTTTGCAAAGGGATTTTTTTGTTTTGACATTAGGTGAACGTTCGTTTACTATTTAGATATCCCAGCCAACCGGCTGGGATCAATTCCCAAATATATGCATGAGTTAACAGGAAAACAATCGAGTTTGTTGAATTTCATTATTACAGAAATACGTGAGCATAATTTGCCGCCATCAATTTCAGAAATGGCTAAGTTTTTGAAGGTTAAATCAAAGAATGCGGTTTCAAAGCTTTTAGATCAGCTTGAAGAAAAAGAATATATTGAAATATCAGGCAAAGCCAGAGGCATCACAGTTTTAGAAACTATGGGTAGATCAATTCAAAAAGGGATGTTTTCAGTTCCGATTCTGGGTAATATTCAAGCTGGTATGCCGATGCTTGCAGAAGAACACATTGAGGACTGGATTAATTTACCACAGACATTAGTAAGAAACAGACAGGATGTGTTTTTGCTAAGAGTCAGGGGTGACAGTATGAAGAATGCTGGAATCTTAGAAGGTGATCTGGTTATTGTTAAACCAACAAAAGATGTTAAGCATCAAGACATAGTTGTAGCGCTGTTGCACGATGAAGCTACAGTTAAGAGATTTATAAAGATCCAGAACAGGGTATATTTGAAACCAGAGAATGAAAACTACAAAAATATTTATCCGCAGAGTGAATGGACTGTTCAGGGTAAAGTGGTTGGCGTGATTAGGAATTTGGAATAATAATTTAAGAGGGATATATGTCAGAGTTAGAGAAAACAAAAAACATAATCATAAAAAACATCCAGAAATTATGTGCGCACTGTGTTAATGGTGTGGAGCATGATTGTCCAGTACAAAAGATTGCTGATCAGGTTTCAGGAATCAGAGGAGTTCCCTTGATTGTCAATGATGAGTTTCGCGGTGTAATTTTTAGATAACCATATGCTTTCAGAAGTAGATGAGCTAGTAGATGTAGTCGTGGTTTTCAAAAAGAATTTGGTTTGGCCAAAGCTTTTAAAATGGAATGGTAGGGTATATAGAATTAAGAACATTAATATGCGCCATCAAACGAATGATGGCAGTGCTCTGATTCACTATTTTTCAGTTTCTGATGATTTAAACTTTTTTAAATTAGCTTTTAACACTAAGAGTTTACAGTGGAGATTAGAACAAGTATATAGTGAGGGATGAGTTTTGGAGGGATATGACAATACAAGATTTACCAAAATTTGAAAGACCAAGAGAGCGACTAGAAGCACTTGGTCCTTCTTCTTTGTCACTGCAAGAACTTTTGCAGATAGTTATGGCAAAAGGCAGTGGTAAAGATTCTGTTTTAACAGTTGCCCAAGATTTAGTTTCAAAGTACCCAAGCTTAGAAAAGCTGCATCAAGCAGGTTTGAAAGAGCTACAAGAGATTAAAGGGGTTGGTTTAGCTAAGGCTGCGCAAATACAGGCTGCTTTGGAGCTGGGTAGCCGTTTGCACCTGGAAAGTAATAAACCGCGGTCTAAAAGCATTTTTAATGTTTTAGAGGCATACAGGATCTGTGCCGGGTATTTAAAGCATAGAAAGAAAGAGCACTTAATGCTCTTTTGTTTAGACTCAAGAATGCGGCTTTGTTCTGAGCCAGAAGTCATTTCAGTTGGAACTTTGGTTGGTTCATTAATTCATCCAAGAGAAGTCTTTGGCACAGCGATAAAGGCTAATGCTGCTCAGATTTTACTTGCACACAACCATCCTTCTGGCTCAAGCACTCCAAGTGATCCAGATATTAAAGTGACAAAACAAATCTATGAAGCAGGTAAGCTTATGGGGATTGATCTTGTTGATCACATCATAGTTGGCTCTGATGAATACACTAGTATTCGAGAATATGCTGAAACTGTTTTTTCTTAAACTTTAAATGTTTCTGTACGCAATATTTCTTTCAGCTCATCTAAAGAGTTTACCTTAACTAACTTTGCTCTTAACTCAGAAACATTTGGCATGCTTTTAAAATACCATGCTAAGTGTTTCCTCATTTCCATGATGCCATATTTCTCACCTTTAATTGAGACCATTAGTCGGGCATGTTCTAGGGCTGTTTGAATTCTTTCTTCAAGAGTAACTGCAGGAACAGTTTCGTTGTTTAATGCAGCTTTAATTTCTCTGAAGATGAAAGGGTTACCTAAAGAAGCTTGAGCAATCATAACTCCATCTGCACCTGTGTATTCTAGCGCTGCTTTTGCTTTTTCCGCTGTATTTAAGCCACCGTTGATTATTAAGGGAATACCAAGTGGTTTTAATTTCTCCTTTAATTTCTTCGCTATATCCCAGTTTGGTTCGCCAGTATGTAGTTGTTCATAAGTGCGCATATGCAAAGTGACATTTTCAAAAGGAGCACCTTTGATGCTTTCAATGAAATCAAGAGCTGAGATATTTTTAAATGCTGCTCGTATTTTTATGGAGACTGGTTTACCGCCACTGGCTTTTTTAACAGCTTCAATGATTGCTCTTGCTTTTTGGGGTTCTGTAAACAAAGCAGAGCCAGCACCAGAATTAACCACAGATCTAGCAGGGCAACCAAAGTTAATATCAAAACCATCGGGATTAAAACGTTCAGTTAGAATTTTAGCTGCTACTTCAAAATGCTCTGGTACATTACCAAAAAGCTGAATTATATATGGTCGTTCAGTTTCTTCAAAACGAGCAAGCTTAAAGCTTTTTTCATTTTCTTCTTTGTAGAAAAGACTGGCAGCCGAAATGAACTCTGAAAATTCTAAATCAGAGCCAAGTTTTTTAGCCATCAAACGCATTGGTGAATCAGAGACTCCAGACATTGGAGCTAGAGCAACAACGGGTTTTTTAATTTTCTTCCAAAAATCGTTCATAACTTGTTAATACTACCTTAAAACAAGGGTCTTTTCAAGAGAGTTTTTAAGAAAAAATCATCTGAGTTTTGTTATATTTTACTTCTATGGATCAAAATGACTCATTCAAAAAACTTAAAGAAGAAGCTAGAATCTTTTATGACAGTATAGGAAAAGTTTTCTGCCCGGCTTTTAATGCGCATGTGCACTTTACTTCTGACGGTTTTCACCATCTTAGATATGATAGTAAAAGAAGAGAACGGACAAAGCCTGAGCAAAGAAATAAGTTGTGCCACATAAAAGAAGCGGCGCAAACAATGATCAAAACATCAACCATACAGGAATATAGGGAAGAGCTAGAACCAACAGGTTTGAAAGATTCTAGGGGCTTTAGGAAAATGGAAAAGGTTCGTTATTACGGTTTTTGGGCAGTGTTAAAAAATAATACCCGATTTAAAACAATTGTAAGACAAGAAGAAAATGGCCCATACCTATTTTGGAGCGTGATGCCATATTGGACGGAAAAAATAATAAACCAAAAAAAAGTTAGAATATTAGCTTCTAGAAAAATAGTCGATGAATAAACAGAAAAAACGACTAAGTCGTTTTTAGTGTGCTTGCTTTTCGACTTATAGGCAACGCCTTTGTCGAACGGGTCTAGGACCACAAGCACAAAGAAAGTATAGCGTTAAGAGGAATTTCTGTCAAAAAATATGTACTCTAGTGATAGGTAACCACTAGTAGTTCTTTAAAACCGAGGTATTTCAGGAAGGTCTACGTTTTTGTTAAGCGTCGCTTTGACGGCTTACTTAACATATGTTAAGATGGATGCATGACTAAACTTAACAATCAAAAATATATATCTACAAGTGCAGCGGCTAAGGCTTTAAAGATTAGTCGCGTTTCAGTATTTAACAAAATAAAGGCGGGGGAGCTAAAAGCTGAAAAAATAGGAAGAAATTATGCGATTGTAGCAACAGATCTAAAGAAAATGGGCAGTCCGTTTCATTCAAGTGAGAATAGTTCTGCACGTATTGAAAAAGCTGTGGATAGGACTGTTAAGCAATACAAGGAAACCTTAGAATTGTTGGGAAGAGATGAGGGGAAATAATGAAAAGGATTTCTCTATCAGATGTTGAAAATGTTGCTCATGGGCTAGCAAAGCGGTTGATGGAATGGGATGAACCTATTCCTCCGTTTATCTCAAGGTATCCACAAAAATTGGAAAGTTGTTTAGCTACGCCTTTTCAGACATACAATCAAAAAGCGTTATACAGAACCTTGATAGACAAAGCAGCGATACTATTCTATTTAATGGTTAAAAACCATCCATTTAAAAACGGAAACAAAAGAATCGCTGTAACCACACTACTTTCTTTTTTAGCTTTGAATGATAAATGGCTTTCAGTTGATCCGCATGAGTTGTACGCTTTTGCGATGTTTGTAGCAGAAAGCCCTTCAAAGTATCAAAAAGAGATTGTATTGATAATTAAAAAGTTTATCAAAACAAACATAGATAAGTTTTAGAGTATCTAAAAAACGTTCAGTCTAGAAAGACATGAACGTTTTTAATTTACTCAAGTATTGTTAGGAGTTAATCAGTTTTGTATTTTGGAGAGCTCATCACCATTTTCCGTATTTTTTATGCTATATCCATACTCTTTTGCTACCTGAGCTCTGATTTTGTCTGATAGAGTATAGTCTTTTTTCTTACGAGCTTCACTTAATTGATGCAAGAGTTCAATTAATTCCTTCGGCATTGTTGTTATGTTGACTATTTCTTTTTTGTAAGTTGCGCTTTCAAGGTTTAGTCCTAAAACTTCATCCATCTTGTAGATTGTTTGAAGTTTTTCATCATCTGGAAGCTTCGATTTCAACAGTTCGTGGAAGACTGCAAGCGCTTCTGGGGTGTTAATATCATCGTTAAGCGCGTCTTTGAACTTTTCATAATACATATCACTAACAACACCAACATTTGGATCAAAGTCTTGGAGCTTGTTTTTTAAAGTCGCAACTTCTTTAAGAATATTTTCGTAACCATTCTTAGCTGCAAGTAAGCTTTCCTTTGTTACATTTAATCTGCTTCTGTAATGTGATTGCAAGACTAAGTACCTTAAGGAAAGTCCGTCAGCTATCTTTTCTTCTGCTAGGTCTTTTAAGACATAGAAATTACCAGAAGACTTGGCCATCTTTGCACCATTAACCATGATATGTTCTGAATGTACCCAGTAATTTACAAAAGGTTTGTAGATTGGTTGAGCTTGTGCAATTTCATTAGTGTGATGCGGGAATATTAAATCAACACCACCAGTGTGAATATCGGTGCCTTCGGGAAATTTTAAATAGTTGATCAGGCTGCATTCAATATGCCAGCCTGGATGTCCTGGTCCTAGATCTTTATGTTCCCAGAAAATGTTTGCATTGTCTTGCTCGTGTGCTTTCCAAAGCGCAAAGTCAGAAAGGTTTTCTTTGTCATATTCATCAACCTTTACTCGAGCACCAATTTTCCTGCCTTCGAGGAATTTTTCACCAACTAAGTTACCATAGTCACCAAAGTCTTTTTGGTATTTCCCTATACTAAAATATGTTGAACCATCATCTGTTTTGTAAGCATAACCTTTTTTAATTAAAGCCAAGATGAAATCTTGGATGTCTGCAATCTTCTCTGTTACTTTAACAAAACTAATATCTTTTTGATTGATGTTAATCTTTGCTAGATCTTCCAGGAAGGTTGCAAAATATCTGCTGGTGAATGTTTTTAGCTCTGCGACGCTTGCTTCATTGCCAAACTCTTTGATGGTGTTGTTTATGGTTTTGTCATCAACATCAGTAACATTCATAACCCAGTCTACAGCATAACCATTAAATTCTAGAGCGCGCTTTAAAACATCAGCGTTGATGTAAGAACGCAGATTTCCAATATGCACATGATTGTAAACAGTCGGACCACAAGTGTATAGCTTAACCTTGTGCTTGTCTGAAGGTTTAAAATCTTCAACCGAGTGTTTTAGGGTGTTAAAAATCTTTAAATGCATACCCCTATTTTATCACAAAGCAATCTTTAAGTATAAAAAGAGGGGTTAAAACCACTTCTTGGACTTAAAGAACATGAATAGTGTTACAGAGCCAGAAATAGCTATACCAAGGATTATCCAAAAGCCATTTGCTGTGTTTTCAAAAGGTTGTCCCGGAAGATGTAGTGCAAAGAAAAACATCACAAAAGAAGCTGGCAGGAAAAGTGCTGAGAGAACTGTGACGATTTTAGTTGTTTGGTTAAGGTGGTTTGTTGCTAAAGAGGTGTTTGCTTCTGCAAGCGCTTCAATGGTTTCTTTTTGGATTGAAAGAATATCCCAAATATTTTCAGCATGTTCTAAAAGCGCTGTATAGAAGGTTCTGCTTTCCGGAAAAACCATATATGCTTCTTTTTTAACCATAATACGCTTGAGAATGAGGTGGTGTGTTTTCATGATTCTTCTGAAGTCAATAATGTTCCTTTTCATCAAAGAGATTTTTTCAAGCATTGGTAAACTTAAGTCATCAAAAATATCTTGTTCTATTTCGGTCATATCTTTGGTGATGTGGTCTAGAATTGGAAAACTTCTTCTGAAAAGAGATTCTAATATTTGGTAGAGTAAATAGCCAGAATTCTTAGACATGAACTCTTGTCGTTCTGATGCAATTTTGTGTACATTTTCAAAGATGTGTAGCATTGTGTACATTGAACCGTCATGCACTGTGACAACGAAATCTTTGCCAACAAAAAAATCTACCTCTGAAGGAAGTATTTCTCTGGTTTTTCTGTTAAAGACAGGGAATATCAGGATAACATGCTGGTAGTCTGGATGGCTTTCCATCTTTGCATGTTGAGAGGAAACCAGCATTTGCTCATAGTCCAGAGGATGAAAATCAAAATTTGTTCTTAAGTAATTGATTTCCTCTGTTCCTGGTTTTACAACATCAATCCAACGAAGATTTTTAGTATGGATGATTTTTAGGCTCATTTTTTATTAGCTTTGTTTTGGTTTCAGGGCTTTGCTCTAAGCTCCTTTACATTTTTGCGTGTTTGTATTATAATCGTTTGTTAACGATATAGCAAATAAATGGTATAATTTAGATATTAAAGATATGTCCACACCAGAACAACTAATTCCAGAATCAGAACTTAAGGCCAGAGGTGCTTTTGAAACAGTTGAAAGCTCTCAAGCTCCAGAAGTGCCAAAAACAGAGCCAGCGCCAGCTGAAGCTCCTGTTGTTGCTCCTAGTTTAGATGTTGCCCCAGATGCAGTAGCACAAGTCCCTGAGACTTCAGTTACACCAGAGCAACCAAGGCCAAACACTATAGTTGCTGATTTCTTAGATGGGAATAAAACAGCGACCCAGATTCAAGAAGAAAAAGAAAGTGGAAACCTTAGCGCTGCAGACATAGTCAACGGGCTGCTTACAAGAACCAAGTAGAGACTTAATCCAGAAACAAAAATAAAACTAAAATGATTTCGCAAAATATACTCTTAGGATCATACATCGTTCTAGTTCTTCTTGTTGCAGCTTTTGTAGCTGTCTTTTTGCATTACTGGTTAAGAAACAGAAAATATGCCCGAGATGTTGTGCCAAGAATAAAAAACTCGGTCTTTTTAGAGTTACAAGTTCCTAAAGAAAGTGCAGATCAGGAAAACTACAAAGACCTTGAACAAAAGAAGCAGCTAATCTCCATTGCGGAGCAGATTTTTACAACTCTTTCAGAAGCCGGTTCCAAACAAACCTTCTTTGGTAAGAGTGATTACATCTCTTTTGAAATTGCTGCTTTTGAAAAAAAGATCTCCTTCTATATAAACTGCCCGGCAACTTTGAAGGATGTCATTGAAAAACAGGTGCATGCGCAATACCCAACAGCGCAGATTGAAGAAATAGTTGGTTACAATCCATTTGTACAAAGTGCGGTTCAAGCAACAGCTGAACTGATCTTACAAAAGAAATACGTCTATCCTTTCAGAACCTACAAGCTCATGGAAACAGATCCTTTGAGTGCAATTACAAATGCCATGTCTAAGCTTGATGAAAATGAGGGCGCTGTCATTCAGTTAATCATCAGTCCTGCAGGTGATCGTTGGCAGAAAAAACCAAGACATATGGCCTTAGATATTCAGCAAGGAAAAAACCCTGCGGTTGTAGAAAAGGGGATCATTGGTCGTGCTTTTCATGATTTAATCTTTAGAAGTAATACTGGCAAGAAAAATCCAAGCCGTTCTTCAAGAGATCTTTCCGGGTTAGATAACCCGATTAATTTAACGCCAATGCAGCAGGAGATAGTTAAACGTTTAGAAGAAAAGGCAAGTAGACCAGGCTACAAAGCAAACGTTAGAATTATTACTTCTGCAAAAGATGCTACTAGTGCAGACATGCATATGCGCAACATCATTGCCTCGTTCATGCAATACACCGTATTACCGTTTAATGGCTTCAAGATTAAGAAAAGAAATGACAACAGAATCCTCCTAGACTATATCTTCAGAGCTTTTAATGACTATGGTAAGAGATTCATTTTAAATACTGAAGAACTAGCCAGTATTTGGCATTTGCCAACTCCATTTACAGAAACACCAAATATTAAATGGTTGCTTTCTAAAAGAGCTCCAGCACCTGTTAATATTCCAACTGAAGGTATTCTTTTAGGTAAAAATATATACAGGAATATAACTACAGACATACGTATTGCTCGTGATGATCGTAGAAGACACATGTACATGATTGGACGTACTGGTTCAGGTAAATCCGAGCTTTTGAAAAACATGGCCATTCAAGACATTAAAAATGGTGAAGGCTTGTGTTTGATAGATCCACACGGTGATTTAGTAGAAGGTATTTTAGAGCACATTCCAAAAGAACGTGCTGAGGATGTCATTCTTTTTGAACCTTTTGATACAGATCGACCTGTTGGTTTAAACATCTTAGAAGTTAGAAGCGAGGAGCAAAAAGATTTTGCGGTTCAAGAAATGATCTCAATCTTTTACAAGTTAGTTACAGATCCTTCAATGCTTGGCCCAATGTTTGAACACAACATGCGTAATGCAATGCTAACTTTAATGGCAGACCAAGAACATCCCGGAACAATTGTTGATATCCCAAGAATTTTTACAGATACAGAATTTCAAAAGTACAAAGTCTCTAAAGTTAAGGATTTGGTTGTTAGAAACTTCTGGGAAAAAGAAATGGCTAAAACATCAGATTTTCACAAATCAGAAATGCTTGGCTATTTAATCTCTAAAGTCGGACGTTTTGTGGAAAATGCAACCATGCGTAATATCATCGGTCAGGCTAAATCAGGTTTTGATTTCAGAGATATTATGGATAACGGGAAGATCTTGCTTGTAAACCTCGCTAAAGGTAAAACCGGAGAGCTCAATGCAAAGCTCCTTGGTTTGATTCTTGTTTCTAAGATTCAAATGGCAGCACTATCTCGTTCTGATATTCCAAGAGAAGAAGATCGCCGTGACTTCTATCTCTATGTTGATGAGTTTCAAAACTTCATTACTGATGCTTTTTCATCGATACTTTCAGAGGCAAGAAAGTATCGTTTGAACTTAGTCATTGCCCATCAATATTTAGGACAGCTCGAGCAACAAGCAGGAGCACAGGGTGCTGGTAGTAAAGATATCAGGGACGCAGTCTTTGGAAACGCTGGTACAGAAATTTGTTTCCGTATTGGTGTAGAAGATGCAGAAACCATGGCTAAAGAATTTTCTCCTGTTTTTAGTGATTTTGATTTAGTTAATATTGATCGCTTTAACGCCTACGTTAAATTAATGATTAATGGCACAGGTTCGAAACCTTTTAATATGCAGACCATGCCACCGCTTTCTGGAGGTCAAAGAGAGATGGCGCAAGCAATACGCGAGCTTTCAAGACTTAAGTATGGGCGTTTAAGAGAAGACGTTGAAGCAGAGATCCTGGAGGCAAGCCAAGTTGCTGAATATATGGCAAAAGCCGGTTTTAACACAGAAAAAACCGCTTAACCACAGCAGGGGAAAACTAGAGTATGATATACTGTATATACTTGATTTCGGTTGAAACAAAAGGTCATTAAAATACAAAAATAAAAGTTAAGGGGAAAAATGGACAAATTATCAAATTTGGCTCTTGTTGTGCAGATGATTGACTCTGCAGAAAAGAACATCCGATCTGCAAAACAGCTCTTAAGAGAAATGCTTGGGGGTAGAGAGATTGCGGATAACAGTGCGAAGCTTTCAGAAAAAGCGCAGATGCTTTCTGTTACTGAAGGCGGAAAAATAATCGAAGGAGTTTTTGACGGTCAGAACATGATTGGTCCTGACAGCAAACAATATCCTGTGCCTGCAAACTATGCTTCAAAGAGTAAGCTTGTTGAAGGCGACGTTTTGAAACTTACCATTGCTGAAGACGGTTCTTTTATCTACAAACAAATTGGACCAGTTGAACGAAGAAAAATAATTGGCCTGCTTTCAAAAGATGAAAGCGGTAATTACAAAATAGTTGCAGACAGCAAGACTTACAAAGTGTTGCTTGCTTCTTTAACATACTTTAAAGCAGAAAACGGTGATCAAGTAACAATAGTTGTTCCTGCAGACCATGAATCTACCTGGGCAGCAGTTGAAAACGTCATTAAAGGCGGGGTTGCTCAAGAACATGAGATGAATGGAGTTAAAAGTTCTAGTCCTGCAGAAGAACATGAAATGGATGAAATCTAATGAAGTTAAGTAAAGCTTTAATTCAACAAATAGGTAGATTTGCAGTAGTCGGTGTCATAAACACTGGCGTTGATTTAGTTGTCTTAAACCTTTTAATCTATGTCAGTCATGTTGGTGAAAGAGGTTTCTTCTACACAGTATTTAAATCAATTTCTTTCATTGCTGCTTTAACCAACAGCTACTTCATGAACAAGTATTGGACCTTTGCAGGCAAAGGTACTTCTAACCGTGTCATTGAAGTTAGCGAGTTTGCCATAGTTAGCGTAGTTGGTTTTCTGATTAATGTTGGTGTTTCAAGTTTAGTTGTATATTACATTCCACCAATCATTGTTTCTCCGGCAGTTTGGCCAAGCATAGGTGCGCTGTTTGGTACAGCCTTTGGTTTAGTTTGGAACTTCATTGGTTACAAACTTTTAGTTTTCGAAAAAAAGAAGAAATAATCCACAGATTTTTAAGCCCGACAAAAGTCGGGTTTTTTGATATACTTTAAGTATTAAAATGATATTCTATGATTAAATTAGTTGCTTTTGATTGGAACGGGACATTGCTAGCAG